>OOCN01000017.1_pt1 | contig 160772 bp, 143 predicted proteins | sample 1671361 | NCBI WGS metagenome assembly OOCN01 (sample SAMN06348149, study PRJEB24527) | human gut metagenome | biome: human gut; feature: ankylosing spondylitis patient; material: feces | host: Homo sapiens | place: China | collected 2015-10
ATGATGGCTTTGTCCGGTTGGGCTGTAGCTGCTGTGTTGTTTCTTATGCGTTAAAAGAGAAAGGAGATTGATTATGGAAATAAAGAACGGAATAATAATAGACGGAGTGCTGCATGAATTGAAGGAAACGAAACGTAATGATTGTTTGAAATGTTCGTTACGTGATTTATGTCAAAATGAGTTCGGAAACGGGTGTCTATGTTGTATTAATTTAGCTTCGGAATCAGAGATGACAAATAATGAATTTAAGTGTCGTGGCAAAGTAACAGATATTAAGATAGATAAGGAGGAATGACTATGGGATTTACAACACCGTGCTTTATACGCAAAAATACACCGGAGCTTCGGAAGAAGTTGAAGGAGTTGGGATATAGATTGTTTGGGGCGGAACTTAACGAAGATTTATGTATTTTCACTGAACCCGAATACAGTCTATATAGTGTTGAGTTTTTCAGTAACATTCCACATCCTGACGAAACCGATAGTGTTGATTGCGAAACCAACGAAGAGCTTTTCTTGGCTATCGCTGCATTAAAGGATGATACAGACAAATACCAATGGTTTACCGATGGGAATAAATGGATTAAGTGCTCGGAAATCAAGTTCTCTACCTATTGGGTTTACAATGATATTGACGTGAATTTGGACGCTATTCACAAGGCTACCGTAAACGAACTGATTGAACACTTTAAAGTATGAAGAAAATAATTATCCTTTTGGCAACAGTTGCACTATTCGGGTGCAATAACCCTAGAGAATACCCTATAGAACACCGTACAAGTGAGGGAAGCGTGACTTATCTCAATGATAGTATAGTGATTATCCGTACCCATAAAAAGGGACTTGACAACTACGAAACGAAGATTATTAATTTGAAAAGACAATAGCCATGACCGAAGAACTCGTAACATTAGAAACAGCGAAGCTGCTGAAGGAGAAGGGGTTTGATTGGAAGTGTGAACACATAATAGGCTGCAATAAGGTTATTACAAAATATGACCTTCCGCAAAGTATGTCGTGTTGTACGGAAATAGATGACGAACCAGTTGAATTTTTGTGTCCAACATTGTATATCGCCCAAAAGTGGCTGCGTGAAAACAAAAAACTTCATATCGAAATATCCTATATGTATGGAGACTATTGGATATATGATATACTGACAATTCCGGAACATGATTTAGTAGGATTGTCGGATAGACCTATTATCCATTATAAATCCTACGAGGAAGCACTGGAAGCCGGAATACAAGAAACTTTAAAACTTATATAACCATTATGAGCAAAGGAATTTACACAAAAGAAAATGTAGGTAATGGTGTATTCATCTTTACCGTCAATAAGAATTTTGTAGAACCTAAATTTTGGGGACTGCATGAAGAAAACGAACAGGCACAATGTGTAGTTATTATCCATGATGGCAATGCTTTATTCTTCTATCCGAGAGATATGGATAATGATACCCATATTCTTCTTGATTGGGAGAAAGAGCAAACAGGGAAGATATATCCAACCATAGAAGAAGGTATGAAGGATACCGATGGAATAGGTTATACCAAAGCATTAGCTGCATCCGAAAGCGAAATTGCTGAGAAAGTCATAGCATTGGACTTATGTGGATTAAGTTGGCACATTCCTACACTACAAGAGAGTGTCTTAGGGTACGAACATAAGGTTATGCTGAATGCAGCCTTAGCTATCTGCGGAAAACAACCAGTGAAAGATGACTGGTATTGGTGCTCTACGAGAAAAGAAAACAAATGCAATTTTGTTCTCTGTTGGTGCAATGGTTATTGGAGCTACAGCAATCAGGACTATGACAATTGGGTTCGCCCCATGTCCGCTATCTCTCTTAATTCACTTTAACCTTATAAATGATTATAACTATGGCAAAAGTATTTATAACAAAGTATGCCTTAACAGGAGGTATTAAAGAGATAGAAGCAGATATTATTAGAAGTAGATTTGAAGATGAAGAATATGTAAGGGATGGTTTATGTTCTTACTTCTGTATAGGGGAAAACGCATTCACCGATAAATCCGAAGCGTTGAAAAAGGCGGAAGAAATGAAGATTAGGAAAATCGCTTCTCTTCGTAAGCAGATTGAGAAACTTGAGAAATTATCTTTTAAAGTAGAGGAGAAACAGCAATGAAGAAGATAATGTTCAATGATAAATACAGTCTAACCCAGGCTGTATTGGATGGTCGGAAGACGCAGACAAGAAGAATCATTAAGTGTCCGAAAGCATATCAAGAAAATCCTGCTGGATGTTTTAGGATTACTGAATCAGATGATGTTAGCCCCCTTTTTGAGATTCTTGTATATGATAAGGACTGTAATGACTTTGTTCCAATGTTTATTCAGCCGAAGTACAAGGTTGGTGGAGTTTTTGCCATTGCACAATGTTATGAAAGTTTAGGGATGAATCCCGAAATTGCACTTAATGATAGGGACGGAATAGGATTTTATACTAAAACTAAATTCGCACCCGGTTGGAAAAATAAAATGTTTGCCCGTGCTGACCTCATGCCACATCAAATACGCATTACCAAAGTAAGAATACAGCGATTGCAGGACATATCGGATGAGGATTGTTTGAAAGAGGGAATTATCAAATATACTAAAGACAGAACTGTTTTTAAATACGATTTGTCAGATGGATTTGAAATGTTCAGTTGGAAAGACATGAAAAGAAGCCCAAAAGAAGCCTATGCCGCCCTAATCGACAAGGTTTCCGGAAAAGGAACATGGGAAAGCAATCCTTATGTATGGGTGTACGAATTTGAATTAGTGAAATAATCATGAGCATTGCAGAAGATATTATAGACGGTTGGTGCTGCCAACTTTGTAGCATGTACTTTGAAGAAGAACACAGTTACCCTGTTGTTTGCGAAAGCTGCTACAACGAACTATCAGAAGAAGAAAAGAAAGATTATCAATTAGCAACCCATAAAGAATTTTAATGTATTTATCATATGGATGCAAAACATTCTTTACCAAGGTAGTTCTGATGCGCAAAGCACAGAAAGACTATTTCAAGTGTCGCACCCAACAAAACTTGCGGAAATGCAAGGCACTTGAAACGGAAATTGACGGAGAAATTAAACGTGTAAATAGTATTACCGGAGTTTCCTCCGCTTCCAAAGAACCCCGACAGACAAATTTATTCACTGATTAAATCATACAATATGAACTCAACTGTATTAAAAGAAATCATGGCATTCCTTTTCGGGCGCAAATATTATGCCAACATTGTAGCAACAAAAGGAACGACAAAGCAAGAAATCTGTTCTTACATTTTTGCAACAAAAGAGGCCGCCAATCGGCATCGACTGGAAATCGAAACAACTCTGTCATTCCGGTTCGTCGAAACTGTTTCTTTCCGTTCACGCCGGATATATTTCGATTCGTCCGTAAAAAGTTAAACCATAACAACCAGTGAATCATTCTATTTTCGTATTATGATTATCAAAAAACTAAAAACATGGTGGCAGTCACGTAACTACTATGTGATTGCCGATGGTAACGACAATTCAATCACGCTATCCAAACGCTTGTTTCTCCATATCAAAGGTAAGGCGAAAAAGGGCGATGCAGCCCAAGTGTTTGTTTTCAGAATTGCCGGACAAGATTCTTTCGGCTTCACCGTCAATCCAAATATCGGACAACCGACTCAACTATGCGATATTCAATATAATGACAAGTATAAGTGCATAGGCTTTGAAAGTCTGTGCCCGTCGGTCGGTCTTATGCTTTATGAGCATGGGTTGCCCGGTGATAGTATAGTCAAACTGTCCGTGTCCATACATCATACAAGTAAAGGTCTCATCTATTATCAAATTGAAAAGCCCAATGGAAAGTATATTAGGAAATACAAGAAAGGCTGACATAGTATTCTATTCTTCGGGAAGAATAGACATTACATCTCATATAGCCAAGCAACTCCATCTCTCGCGAGGTGATGTCTTGGATATTATGAGTGAGAATGGAGAATTATATCTTTATGTCAGATACCGCTCTCCTACTGGCGGCCGGCACGAAGCATGTGTGTTTCCCTCCAACAGACAAGGGAAACATTTCAGAGCCTCATCTAAGAGACTGTGCTCCGCCATACTTGATGTATCGGGCGTAACAGACAAGGCAAGATTATGCGTTGGAGAGCCTAAGGAAAGCCAATATCATGGCACATTGCTGCCAATCATTACCAAACTCCTTTTGTAAGTAAGATATGATTAAAGAAATAAAATACAACGGGTATTCTGCCAATCCATCGGACTATGAGTGTGCCGATGGGGATTTGGCAACATCAATAGGTGTTATTCCTGAAAACAGTGCACTTAAACCCATATTGCCGCCATCCGAAGTATTGCAGCTTGAAAATGGGGTTTCGGTAATATATATCCACGAAACGGCATCTTACAGACACTACATTGTACAGAGTGGAAACGATATTCATTGGATAGAACGAAACGGTGATTCCCTTACATCAAACAATAAAATTGGCTATTGTTATGACATCAAGAGTATTAATGCTGTTGGTAATACCCTACTCGTTTTTTCAGCAGATGCTATTAACTATTATCTATGGAAATCCAACAATTACATTTCGTTAGGAGACCATATCCCCAATATTGAAATTTCATTTGGGCTTCGAGGAAAACCACGTTTGTATTCAATGAATGACGATAGCAAATCTACATTCAAAATTACATTTGACGGAATTGGTGAACATAATCTATTTGAAACGTGGAGCGAAAGCAATCAAAATAAAATCACATCACAGATTATGGCGAAGGTGAACAAGTTCCTTGCAGACCAAACAGTTAAGAAAGGCAGATTTGCCCTTCCATTTTTTGTACGTTATGCTTTACGCTTATATGATGGCTCATTGGTTGGACATTCGGCCCCTATATTAATGAATCCTTCCACTAAAACGGCTCCAATTGTCTATTGGGAACGTGCAAGTGGTAAGGGAAGTTATACTGAAGCAATATGCGATATAATGCTCGTGGCTGCAAGTCTTGATTACAAGCTTCTTGCTGACGGTAATTATGATTATAATAACTTAAAGCAAAATTGGGGTGATATAGTCAAATCTGTGGACGTGTTTATTTCAAAACCAATATATACTTATGACCAAAATGGATTGTGCAAATCGTTTGCTGATACAGACAATTTTGATACAAAGTTTATTGGCACGCTTGATTTTTCCGGTTATGCAGCCTCACGAAAGAATGACTGCATTCTTTTACCTGTGAACCTTGATGGATCATCTATGAATACATCTTCCCCAAGCGGAAAGAATAGCGCTTTTGGGAACAAGTATGTAGAATGGCTATATTCTAAATTATACGCTTTATATTTTTCATCCAATAGAGAGTATCCATCCACAACAATTATGTTACCGGAATATTCTGCCGATAAGAATAAAGAATCTTTAAAAGATGCATCACAATTCTATTTCCTACACTCCATAGAATTGTCAGACCTTACGACATCTGAACGTAAAGACATTATTGTTAATGATGAATATCTGCAGTCACTTGTTTCCCGTGAAGTAATGACGGATGACTATCTTACCCACGATAAACTTTGCGCCGAATTTTCTCACACATACAATGCCCGTTTAAACCTTTCCGGGGTAAAACGGGAATTGTTCGGTGGATTTACGGCTGCATCAATGTTCTCTTATTTGAGTAGCGATACTCCATCATGGAAGATTTCAGGAAATACAGTTGTAACTTCATTTCCTACTTTCGGATACAGTGTTCTTGAGACTACAGTATATATAAAAGAAGATGGAAATGTATATGGAGTATCTGCGGCCTCACATAATAATTACACCGGATATTTTTTATCTGAGGAAAGATATCCATCGGATGAAGATGCCAGCAATGGGACAAACGGCTTTCTCGAAAAACGCTCTTGGGGATGTTATGCGTTCTATCCCAATATAAATGCTTTCAAAATGATTATCCGGGATTGGAAAGGTGCTTATGAAATAAAATTAATGCCACACCAATTCCTTAATGGTGCATATGCCATACTTGACTATGAATTAGAACGTGCGCCACAAACTCCAACATATCCATCAACGAGTCATCCGGCAACAATTGAAATGCCGAATAAAATATATACATCAGAGGTGAACAATCCATTCTATTTCCCTATACTTGGTATCAACTCCGTAGGTACGGGAAAAGTTCTCGGCATATCATCGGCTGCAAAGGCTCTTTCTGAAGGTCAGTTCGGGCAATTCCCTCTTTATGCCTTTACTACAGACGGCGTATGGGCTTTGGAAGTATCATCTACCGGAACCTATTCCGCCAAACAGCCCATTACACGTGATGTTGTCATTAATCCCGACAGTATTACGCAGATTGACTCTTCCGTCCTGTTTGCCACAGACAGGGGGATTATGCACATCAGTGGTTCAGCCACGCAATGCTTATCCGACAGCCTCAATGCAGAAGATTTGTTCAGCATTGCAGACTTGCCTAAAGCCAATGCACTGATAGACATCTTCAACGGCAAAGCTGGTGAAAACGAAAAAGCAACACTTTCCGATATCACCTTGTTACCGTTCAATGACTTCTTACGGGAGTGCCGTATGGTGTATGACTATACCAACCAGCATATCATTGTGTATAACCCGACTGTACGCTATGCTTATGTGTTTTCGTTGAAGTCAAAGCTTTGGGGTATGATGCTATCAGACATAGTGAACAATGTCAATTCGTATCCGGAAGCATTAGCAATGGCTGATGGAAATAGACTCGTGGATTTTTCCACATCATCCGCTGAAACCATAACGGCATTAGTGGTTACCCGCCCTTTCAAGATGGAGGAACCAGATGTGTTCAAGACAATAGATACCATTATTCAGCGTGGATATTTTAAACCAGGACATGTAGCACAAGTATTGTACGGTTCGAATGATTTGTTTAATTGGCACACTGTATGGAGCAGTACAGATAAATACATGCGTGGTTTCAGAGGGACACCATACAAAGCATTTAGAATTGCACTAATTTGTACACTTGACAGGTTCGAAAGTTTGTTGGGATTTAGTACCCAATTCAATCCCCGTATGCTCAACAGACTACGATAAAATGAAATAATACTATAAGTCTGTTATTTTTAAGGTTATCAGATTGTTTATAAGGAGAAAGAGCCGGTATGCGTGATGCACCCCGGCTTTTTTCATGAGGCAAATTAGTTACGTCAAAAAATAGAATCAACTTATTTGCGGATTTTCAGAAAAAGGCCTACCTTTGTAGACATAAACGGTAAAACAGTATGATTATAACATTCGACAAGGATTATCTGCGTGAGCTTTATGAGACCGGAAAGGGTGACAAGAAGCACCGTTTCCAGCCCGAAATCATAAAACGCTATAAGAAAGGCATAGATTATCTGAAGAGTGCAAACAAGGTAGAAGATTTGTTTTTGGTCTCATCCTTGCATTACGAGGTTTTGAAAGGTGATAAGGCGGGTATCTCCTCTATAAGGGTAAACGACCAATACCGAATCGAATTTACTGTGTCCGAATCTGTTATTACCGTCTGCAATATACTCGAATTGTCAAACCATTACAAATAAATTCGCCATGATTGAAATAAAAGGAATTGACCCCAAGATGATTGCCAACAATCTTGAACCGTTTGAACCCACGCACCCGGGCGAACTGCTCAAAGATGAAATTGAATATCGGGGCGTGTCGCAAAAACAACTCGCGGCGGATATGGGAGTGTCTTACACTGTCTTGAATGACATTGTAAACTGCAAACGTCCTGTGAACACCAAATTCGCCCTTTTGTGCGAAAAGGCTTTGGGCATCCCAGCCTATATGCTTCTACGTCTGCAAACGGACTATGATATGATAACGACGAAACGAGACAAATCATTTTTGGAAAGACTTGCTGGCGTAAGAAAAATCGCAGCGGTGCTCTGACTGGAGTCTGTATGTCTGCCAAAGGCTATAAAAGAGCTGGAATGCATAAGTTGCGGTCCGGCTCTTTTCTGAGAGTAACGTCCTAAAACGGCTTCAACTTCCGTCTTATCTTTCTGGTTCGCGACATAAGTGCGGTCTGTATCTTGTTCCGTAGCATTGCAAACTTCTTTTCCCACTTGGCTTCGCTCGCCGGATTAGTAATGCTCATCCAGTCGGCTAGCACTCTGCACACCAAGTATTCGTGTATCAGTTCCTTCAGCATCCGCAAGGTAGTCAACGAAAAGGTTTTGGGTAACGTCAGCCTGATTTCGTAGGTCTCAGGCTGACGTAGTACATCATCTAATGCTTCTTGCCCGTCCAGCATCTCCTCTTTCGTATAAGGGTGCAGCATCTCCACGCATTCTGCATGGGCGGTGTTCAGCACTCTTGTCACACGGTCTATATTGCCCTTTTGGGCGATGTCGAACACTTGATGGCGGGCGTGTTCGTTGTCTGTCTTCATGATGTCACCCTCGACAAAAGAACAATTCTCTGCATCGTAAAGCAGTTCTTTCCTTTTAAATACAAGTATTACTGCTTTTGTTTGAGACTGGCTGTTTTGACAATATACCATAGGCTTGAACATTAATCATGAGTCGGTCTTTCCGGACGACTGCGTTTGTATAGCGCATGCTTCACGTTTTCAAGACTCACTTCGGAGTGCTGTATGTACACATCAGCATCTTCCGGACTATTAATGGCGAACCACTCTCCAAGTGCCATGTCTACAAGATATGAATGTATGCCATTCCCCAGTGCGTCTGCCGAAGCGTTGTCATAATTGGACGGAAGCCAAAATTCCAATGAAAGTTTTCCGTTGTTATCTATCTCCTCATTCATCAGGTTATCTCTTGTTGTATTATCCTCATTGAGATATTCTCCAAGCAGACTTTTCAAAGAGGAAAAAGCATTGGCCAACGAACGACGTATCTGATAGCTGTTTTCACTATCATCATCTGCCTGCATATTGGATGCAACTTGATAGCTCTTTCCGGTCGCTTCTCGCGCCTGTCCTGTCAAATACGTCTTATTCTGAATATCATAGACAAGTTCTTTGACCTGCTGTATCACGGTTAATGTATTCTTGTTTTCTGTTATAACATTTTGAATTAATGATTGTTCGTATGTCGGACGTATGGGCTTTATTTTGAAAAATGCCTTACGCATTATATCCTCCATATAAGTAGCGGCTTCCATTGCATATCCGGCAGCTTCTTCCTTATTGGTAAACGTATACCATTTTGCAGTGATATTCATCACGAAGAATGAAAACAAACTGCGCTGCATACTTTCTTTTAGAGCTTTCTTGAATGAATTCGACAGCCCCAACGAAAGTCTGTATTCACTGCTATCCTCTGTTTCGTCAAGAAGTACTTTTTTAAGACTGTTGCATATGGTATTCCTACTCTCGCACCAAAAACGTTCAAGTATGCATTTATCCTCATCCGTTGTAAATATACGGTCGTAGGCAAGCTCATCATTCATTTTCGCACCGGTATACGACGTGGTTTTTGCTACCTCTTCATACACTTTTTCCTTATTGACCGTTAATATAATATCTATCATAATCAGAAATTAAATAAGTTATACGATAAACCTACACTGAAACATGGAGAGAAATGTGGTGTTTCCCTCAATGTTATTCCATATCCTACTTGCAGACTGATACTGAACTTTTTTTTCTTGGGTTTGGGATAATTACCTGTTACGGTCATTATATCACGCCCGGCAAAAAGTATCAGGCTATCAAGTTGTGGATGAAAGCCACTTACATAAGCCCGATATGTGCCTGTTTCGTACATTTTCTGCGTAATGGGGATTTCAACCTCAACGCTGTCTTTGTCCCTATTTGGAGATTTAGTCGTATCTGTTACGCCCGGAATCTGTTTCATACTATCCGGCTTTGCAGTAGGAAGAACCTGCGAGATGTATTTTATGACGATGCTATCTTTGGGTACAGGCTTGTAATAAGGTATGGTATCGAAAACAGTTATTCTTGTGGTATCATTTACCGGTAACTTTTTATTCAATATGCAAAAACGTACATTGAAAAACAGTGATGTGACAAATAATACCACAAACAATATTGCTACAATATCTTTAAGCCACTTTACCATATTTCTGAATATACCTGGTTATTGCCTCTACATGGGTTTTGACAATGGCTTGTTTACCTTCTTCGGAACAGAGATACAAGACATCGTCCTTGTTGTCCTGAAAAAAGTTTTCCGTAAGTACAGCCGGACATTTTGTCTTGCTCAAAATATAGAAGTTTTCTTCCCAGTCAGGATCGTCGTCAGAATTATCCTTGCGTATTCTTTGACTGATAAAGTTTTTTTCAGCTTCTTCATACAAGAAAGTTGCCAGTTTATCAGCCTTTGTCTTGCCTTTCGATGTATAAGCGCTCCATCCCCTTGCGTTCATCCATTCTATACCGTTTCCGGCAGCATTGCAGTGGATAGAAACAAGAACCACATTAGCCGTTCCATATCGTCCGCAAACTTCGTTTACACGCCTTGCACGTTCTGATAGTGGAACATCTACTGTTTCCCGAACAATACGTTCGGCATCATAACCTCTTGCGGAAAGCTCATGTGCTATTCTATCTGCAATTTCACGTACATAAGCATATTCACGCAACGAACCGTCAGGACTACGTTTTCCAGGAGTGTTTTCACCATGCCCGTTATCTATAAGAATTTTCATGACTATATAATTTCGTTTAAATATTGTATTTTTCCAGATTATGAATTCAGCCGATAATAAAAATCAGTCTTTATGTTATCATACGCTAATTTTACATTAGTATAGGCTCTTGCGTTGTTTGCCCCATCCTCGTGGTAAATCTCATTCTCCACGACCTTTGCAACATCTTCAATCCAATCGTCATTGCAGAAATCAGAAAGAGGTCTGCCATGATAAGTAAATGGGTCAAACCGGCTATTCCTGTCATTATGTATCACTTGCAGGGATTTTCTTATCTTCAACGCTGTAGCCTCTTTGTCCGCAATGTGGTTTTCTTCACGCACGCGCTTAATAAGTCGGCAAACCTGTTCCACGCTTAAATCAAAGGCGAAACCCGAAAGGTTGCGTATACGTAGTTGCGTTTCTGTCCTCAACCCTTCCGATATGTCTTGCAGCATATCATTCTGTGCGTTTGTCGTTTTCGCCAGCTCTTGCAGACTTGCTTTGTTGTCTTTCATCATTTGGCTGATTATTGACTTGAACCATTTGAAAATAGCAATCATCATTGCAGCCGAAAGAATCAGAAAGAATGCGGCCGTTACAGCCATCATTCCATAGTCGCTGATTCCTTTTGCGACTTCCATAGCCTGTTGTGCTTCATTCATAACCAGCTACAAATTAACCATCCGAGAATTGCTCCAGCTACCGTAAGCCCAAAATCAATCCAATCCCATTTACTGCCATACGCCTTGTCTTTATATTCCAAAGCACCTGCTGTCAAAACTCCGGCATACATTGCGGTAAACCAGCCAAATGCAAAAATGCCGATAATCAGTCCTCCTACGAGGTGTTTCCACCTGTTGCTCATTCTGAGCCATTCAATTAGTTTCTTCATCATCTTAGTTTTTTTGTTTACTTACAAAAGTAACGGAAGCCGAGCAATCCTACATGTTATCTTTTTACAGTCGTATATAAACCGCAAAATGTTTTGTAAAACTTTTCCAACCCAACTAAATAGCTTTCAAAAAGTAATTAAAAGTATCAAGCCATTTTATTCTACTTTATTTCTACCGTCCTTCTTCCCTAACATTTCATCTATCCAACAGTCTCTCAATAAGCCATAGGATATATCAATCTCTCATTTTTACCCCAAAAAGCACCATTAGTTCCGCAGGAACTTAGAAATATCGGGCTAAAGGTGTCATTCTTGAACAATAGCGGACTTGTGGAGACGTGGGAATTTGCAGGTGGAGCATTTGAAAATATCGAGAACTGGAAATCAAATGAAGATAAATTGACCGATATCCGAGATGAAGCCATCGACAAAATAAAGGATGCGGAAAGTGATGCAATTTCAAATTTCAGTTCCCAGCGTGTTACTCCTGATATGCTGTCCGAATCAACTAAGCAGTTTATTAACGCAAGTGGCGGCGGTACAATAAATAATCTTGCGGACGACGAGGACCTTGTGTCTGTAGACAAAGGGGAAAGCTTAAGTGTTTTAAAATTTGCCGACCGCCCTTTTAGTCCTGACAGATTCAGCGGCAAGGGGTATAAGATATTGCGTAGGAATATTGTTTGTGGAAAGAATATTCTTACCCAGGAAATGATAAATCAGCCTGATACTATATATGAAATCAAGTATGATTTTGATTTGGATGGCGCTGAGATAAGCATTCCTGAAGGGTGTATTCTAAAATTTAATGGGGGGCGTTTTTTAAATGCGTTGAATATCAAAGGGGATGTAGAAAACAAATACTTAATGCCGGAATGGTTTGGCGCGTCCAACGACGGTAAAACAGACAGCTCTGATGCATTTAATGCAATCGTGCGGATATGTCGCAGTATAAGATGTTCCAATAAGAAGACTTATCTGTTTACCAAAGACATAGATGCAAAGATTTTGAATGAATTGTCGATTGACATGAATATGTCTTCTTTCATAGATTTCCATATTGTCATAAACATGAATGATGGAATAAATGATTGGAGATCGGCATACTCTTCTATCGGGCTTTCAATCAAAGAAGGATTTATCATGTCTAAAGGCAGCGATACGAAATACCGTAATTGGCAAATTCCTGTCATAATCAGTGGGGTTCCTGTACATTTGGATAATATGAATATAAGGCGGGTTCCTTATATACTGGCATTGGCTGATAGATATATTGATGTCATGCGTTGGCATAATGTCATTTATTATTCATGGGAGGACACCTATTCAGATGTAACATACCGGCTTGATGCTATAAATGTGGTGTTAAGGGATGGTACTATATCCAAAATGAATGAGGGACAAGAGTTAGCGGGAGATGCTTGGATATTTAATTCGGTAAATGAATTCAGAGGGTATAACGAAAAAAGGACTTTTGATTATAAGTTAGGTACATTCAGAGGAGGACTGTATACTAACTTCATTAATTGCATACAAAGCAATATAACATTAACTCAAAAAATCAAAGCTAATTTTACCGGCTGTCACTGGGAAATCAGCGGAGTTACAATTGAAGGTAGTGGAGGTCTCATTCAAGCCAACTTTATAGGCTGCTATTTTTATATGAATAGCAGGATATTAAGTGAAAATCAAGGCGTAACATATATTGGTTGTTATTTTAGAGGGCTATGGGATAAAGCCGGAGATATGACAATGCCTGAATTTTTGAACAATACTGATATTGTGGATATGAATTGCGTGTTTCTCAACTGTAGAATAGGGGGGACATTGGTTGATACAAATCGGTACAAAGCCTGTTATTATAATTATAAGAGAACGACTTCATTAGGAATGCGCCAGTATGTTATGGACGCTTTTAACAAAGGAAATATTGAATTAAGGGATACCGGTAACATTATTAATAACCGGGAGAATGGAAATTATAAATATACAATATATCTGTTGTGTGGAGAAAATATACCTATTGCCAAACGTGTGTTTAATATGGATATTACTGATAGTGATAAAGGGAAAACGCCATATTTCTATATAAACCCGGGTAAGAACTATGGGTTTGAGGTATACAGAGAGTCACCTAACGGGAAAAAAGAAGTTGTTGTTGGATTCAGTTCGGTTAATGACGTTGAAACCTTATCGTTTCAGGATTTTTCAGACTGTGCATTAATCGGTGAACATGATTCTACCTGGTCAAGTATGAAGACATCGGTATTGCTGTGGAAACCAGTAAAGGACGACATACCGGACAAAACTTTATACCCGCATTTCTTTTACAATCAGGGAGTCTTGATGTCAACGAATGGGAATTTAAAAAGTCCTTTTTTTGATTTTTGCGCAATTCCATGTTTAAATGTAGGAGTTACTTCACAACGTCCTGGCAATGCAGATAACGGTTTTCAATTTTTTGATGTGACCCTGCGTAAACCTATATGGTGGAACGGTTCTTCATGGGTAGATGCCAATGGAGCTACGGTATAGTGTTTTACTAATTATTTATGGTATGAAAAATAACATCTTAGGTGCGGTGGATAAGATGTTATTTTTCATATCAGTGAACTGCCGCTAAACTGATGATTTAGTTTTTCAAATGCTACCCCCTATAAACAATTAGTAAAGCACTACACTGTAGAACCACTAGCATCTGTCCATAAAGAACCGTTCCACCATATAGGCTTGCCAAGTGACGTATCATAAAAGGAAAATCCAAGGGGAGGAGATGAAGGACGCTCTGATGTAGAGCCTATAAACTTATCATCAGATTTCAAAAGCCACAGAGGTATAGAATAATTAATTTCGTAATCTCCGATATGTAATAGTCCTTCTTTAGACCATATATTATAATATCCAGGTATCACACTGTTAGTTATTGCACTTTCTCGTTTTATATTTTTAATTACAGTGTTATTTACTGTAATTACTTTTACTTCCGCCGGAATATTATAATCATCTATAGTGTCTACAACTAAATTAAGGAATGTGAACATTATAGGCCTTTCCGTATATAAGTTTTTTATATAAAATGCTGTGATATTGGAGTTTATTCCCTTGCAAATCAAATAATATTTGTCTTCCTTTTTATATAATTTAATATTTAAAGTAGAAAGTTCATCATCATGGCTTATTTGATTCAACCAAACATATCTTGGCTTTTCACTGTCTTCGGAATAAGTTTTCGAAAGATTTACCTTAGATATAATATCATAAGCAAAATATCCATTTTCAAGCTTTCTATAAGAATCATACCATACAAATTCCAATGAACCTGCTATTGGCATTTCTATAGCAGCAATTATAGTATATTTCTCCCGTTCTGTATTAAAATTAACACATATACTACTATCTAAAAAACTATTATAAGTTAATTGACCTAATTTATTCATAACTAAAAATTTAGAAGAATATTATACATTGCCTCAGAAGTTCTGTCTATTTCAGGAGAAACCCATACATCCATTGAATCAATCATTGAAGCATAATGGGATAGAATATTCAACCACTCTTTCCAAGCTGTTATATAAATATAGCCTGTTGTATCCATCGGAAGAGTCCTGTCATCTACACTGTACATACCATTATTATATTCACTGAAACCTGTTTCTGTGATAGTCATTGAAGTGTATCCCCTATCGACAAGATAATCAAATTGAGTTCTAAACTTATTGTGAGCCTTGATTATATCACTTTGTTTAGGCTTATATCCCAAATCATTATTGCCCTTTGGAGACAATGACGGATATAGATTAATGCCATACTTGTCAAAATTTGCAGAATTATATTCTTGAGGAGCACCATAAGATTCAATAGATGATGGCATTCCTGTATAATGAGATATTCCACTTTTATAGCCTTTCTTTCTAACCCAATCCGACAGTTCTATCAAAGCGGAAGTCCATTTGTAATTATTATATACATTAGGAGTCTCATTGGATAAAAATATATTTTCAACAGGAATATTGTTAGCCATTAATTTATCAATTTTATCCTTTACCATATTGGAATATTCAAGGACCCTATTATCTGATAAATCATCTGTTCTAACTTCAAATCTAATATTATACATAAATATATTATATTTTTTGTACAGTTCTATGGCCTCGTCTATATTAGAATCACCAAAACTCCATTCTCCGTTTGAAAACACATGAGGTAAAAATATATTATATTTATTTATCCCAATTCTTCTGGCATTCCAGTATTCTTTAGATGCTCTTGTTGTAGCGACCTGACCTATAATTTCAAAAGGTCTATTAATCTTTTCAAATCTATAAGTCAACTCACCATTATTTGAATCAAAAAACACCCCAAAAAATATTTTATCATTAGATTCTGTTATTTTAGGTGGATTTACGATTCTTGTTGTTTTATTATCGCTAAAGACCTTTCCATTAACAATACTTCCACCTTGGAAATCAAGTATGCACCCTTCAGGTATTTTAATAGTTGCACCATCCAAATCAAAATCATACTGAATCATATAAATCGTATGAGACTGATTTATCATATCCTGTGTAAGTATATTTTTACCGTCTATAATATTCCTGCGCAGAATTTTATATCCCATTCCTATATGCGTTTCAAGATTATAGGCACGGTCAGCAAATTTTAAAACACTTAAATTTTCCCCTTTGTCTACAGACACAAGGTCTTCGTCGTCCGCAAGATTGTTTATTGTACCGCCACCACTTGCGTTAATAAACTGCTTGGTTGATTCGGACAGCATATCAGGAGTAACACGCTGGGAACTGAAATTTGAAATTGCATCACTTTCCGCATCCTTTATTTTGTCGATGGCTTCATCTCGGATATCGGTCAATTTATCTTCATTTGATTTCCAGTTCTCGATATTTTCAAATGCTCCACCTGCAAATTCCCATGTCTCCACAAGTCCGCTATTGTTCAAGAATGACACTTTTAGCCCGATGTTTCTAAGTTCCTGCGGAACTTGGGCAATGGCGCCCTCCAGACTATACTTATTGGTTCTACCGATACCAGAGGTCGGGTACACAACCGACACATTGATTTCATTAAACAGCTTGTTGATGGACGTGCGTGTGCCGGGATGTACCACTGCATCAGAGGTTGTAGCGGGATAAATAGTCTCCCAACCTTTTGAAAGTTTATAAATTTTTGTCATATAATTCCTATTTTTGCCTAAGTTCCGCAAGAATTTGAACTGCTGTTATTTTTATGTAATTATTCATTCATTGTCTTTTCCCGGAAACTGCTAAATGCAAGAAAAAAGCATCCAGCATATCGGGATATTCCTTCGTTGAAAGCGCTGCGAATATTTGACAATACTGTTGATAATTAATTTTCACAACTACAATATTGATGTTACATCGTCAATTTCCTCGGCCGTTAAATATCCTGTTAAGTCGATACTTCCACCCCCTCCAGTCTCCCCTGTGGCACTCCATATGCCTTTTGTCTCGCAGCGAAAGATTGGCCCCGGTATCGTATCACCCACTATGGCCCAATCACCTACAATCGGAGATGGTATAGCTGCTTTTAATGCTTCGATAGTAGGATACAGTCCTTTACTCACCCCCTTAATGTTTTTTGCTTCAAACCAACCGTCCACTCTCACGTTACCTTTCAAGTGGGTTTTCCCTTGAATAATCGCATCACCGCCTATCGCTGTATTGCGACCAATGGAAACATCACCGTCTATTTGTCTTGATTCATGACTCATATTAATACAGATTTTGCCAATTCGTTCAATGCGGCACTTTTTTCCGTATCGCCGAATGTCGTTAATACTAATGCAGCTATGGTGTATATCACAGCATCATAACATTTCTCGCAGATTTCTATTGAGTCATATATGTCTATTTCCGGATAAGGTAGATATACAGCACGACTCACTTTCGCTTCTGTCGTTTTGCATGAATAAAATTCCAACACTCTTCCTTCCGGTCGTATGGATATAGCGCAAACAGGCCGTTGGCATGTTCCTCTTATGCCTTTAAATCGGGAAGACTGTTTTTTGTATTCAGGATCATCGGTACTTATGGGGTTAAATACCGCACGTTCCCAATCGTTCATTTGAAAAGCTACAAGACGCATGAAATCTTCCGGTAGCAATATCCATCCGCTTTCATGCTCTTTCCAATATATAGCATCACCGAAGTTATGTCCACCATCAAGCAGATAAGGTGATGCAGAGCTGTGTACACGCTTCACCGCTTCCACAATTTTCGATGCAATGATGTCGTCAAGTGCAAGGGTGTCCACATCGCCTATAATCTTCAGCGTATCGCTGTTTGTGTTCTGGTCCAAAGCGATGCGTACATCCTCCTGTATTTTGTTCTTCTGATATACAGCCATAAGTCCTTATCTTTATTCCAAGCCCTCGAACTCAATTCCGTTTGCAGCAGCCTGCTCCATGATTGCCTTGGTCGAGCGCATGGAAGTGCGGCTGATTCCGAAAGTATCTGCAAGGTAATCCTTTGCACTTGCAATGTCGCTTACTTTGACTTTGCGAGATGTCGTATTGTTATCCCCTGCGTCTTTTTGCGGCATTTCGTCCTGTCTGCCAGTTTCGTTGTCAGGTGTGTCTTCACCATTGTGTGTGTCTTCACCACTGTGCATACCTTCAACATGCAGTTTTTCAGGTGAACCGCTTTTAGACGCTTTTCCGGCTGTTTCTGCTGTCTCGGATTGCCCGTGCGCAGAATAAAGTTTGAACAGTTTGCCAAACTTGTAATGGTTCTCTACAGACTTCTGTATATCCTCATTGTCGGTAGTGAATACGCTACTTCCGTTTGACAATGGAACGAATGCAATATGCAGGTTCTTCTTACTCGGAAGTACCACATTAATACTGATATTAGTATTCGCCTTGTAGGTTTTTGTAATCATATTCTTAAAAGTAAAAAGGGAACGGGACACCTTATCCCATCCCCGGTAATTAATAATTCTTTATGAACTCTTTATTATGCTGCAATTAAATCTTGGGCAGGTGCTTTAGCCAGTCTCATACGTGCATGTGCCTTTGCATAGCGCAGATACAGGCAACTTACCTCTTGAATAACTACCGCATCAGTACGGCGGATACCAGCCTTTTGCAAGTCGAGTACGTTACGTGCCCAGGACACATGTGTTTTCTTAGAGAGATATTCCGGGTCCATTGCAAAGCCGCAATCACTCATTCCGTTTACATCGAACAGTTCATGGTGTATGGTCAATACTTCTCCGAAATCAGTATCCCAAGATTTGAATTTCAAGTTCCATACCTCCACGGTATCTTTCAAGCGAAATTTTTCGCTCTTTATCTTGGAGAATGCAGAGAGCATATCACTTCCACAGAATAAAATCTTACGCTTATTACCGATGCCGGTACCAACAAAAAGGTCTTTGGTAATATCCACAAGGTTTTCATCGGTAATTATGGCGCATTTCTTGTCAGTATCCCATTCGCCTACCTCGATGTCCTTTCCGGCCATCCACCAGATACCACCTGTAAACCAAGTGTTCATGCCGTCCTTTGCAATGTGCTTGATAACCTGCTTCACACCGAACAGATAAGTATTTTCCATTGCGAGGCGCATATCATATACACCGTCTTCTTCAATGTCTGAGAAATTCCAGTTTACTTCTTTGGCGGCAATCTTGTCAAAAGTTGATTGCTCTACCTGAATCATGAAGTTCTGACAATACTGGGTTTCAGGCATAGGGATATTATTGAATCGTCCTGTCTGAACATCCAATTCCCCACATGCTTTTCCCATGCGTACAAGCGTTGTTCCTTGTGGAATTTCCGGAACAAGAATCGGCTGTTTGCTTGAATCATCCATTTTGCCATTTACGGCATACACTGTAGGAAGATTTGTTGAGCTGTCCTTTCCGCACACACAAAGCACGAGGTCCGGAACGTTGCTGTCATCTTCTGTATATTTCGTTCCGTCCGGTTTGGTGATGGCGCTGACACCGACTACCCTAATGGTATCATCCAACGTGAACATATTCAAATCATCTACCGGCAACGACACACTCGCACCGCTGAGCATAGCTTCCAGCTTTTTGTTGGTACTGCATTTGATTTCACGTGTACCCACGCTGTAATACTTCACTTCAAATGAATTGGTGGAACTTGATTTTGCATAACGGCTGATTTGGTCAATTGGGGTAGCCATCGGACGGATTTTCACGATGCGTTTGTCTACATCACTCAAATAGAAATTTGGGTCGCCGATTTCACGCCCTCCTGTTTCAGTGGAAATACCGTCTGTTCCGCCCGTACCATCCGCACCGGCTGTTGTTCTACCCGCATCAGGCAGGTTCGATGCTTCTGCCATCATGACACCGCTTGATGCACCCGTCACAAACGCCAATATCATCAGCGTAATGCGACAAAAGAAACTCATTGTTTTCTTCATTGCTCGAAATTTTAAAAGTTAAAAATGTAATTGGTTTATATTTATCTGTTTATCGCCTTGCGTTTTTCACCGCCACGCTCCCAGATGTTCTGTGTACCATCATAACGCCCGATTGCACCGAGGTCAGGCATCTGCCGTGAACCGCCACTGCCGCCACCGTTTTTACCGGCAAGGTCGGCTGTACCGTCATTTTTGCCTGCTTTGCGTAGCTTTTCTTCAATCTTGCTGTTGCGCCCCTTTACTTCACCCTCGTGTCCGGCAGCTTCAACATCGCTGTCGTGCCTGATTGCTTTTATGGCCATTTCTATGCTTTCACGTGTAAACTTGCCCATGATTCCGTCACGTACAATGCCTACAAGGAAATCCATTGCGCTGTCGATGTCCTCATCCGGCAGTCCTTCTTCCTGCTGCATGGTTTCAAGGGTGGTCAGGGTTTCGTTGATGTTCTTTTGATACTCTCCCTCATACTCTTTCTCTTGGGCAATGCGTTCTGCAAATTCCTTGTTGGCAGCAGCAAGTGCCTCCTGCTTTTCGGGGTCCTCAAGCGCGGCTTTGAAATCGTCTCCGAACTTGCGGACCATTCCGACAATAGGGTCTTCTCCCTTGCGCCAGTCAGTAAGGAAAGCGGCACTTTGCGGGTTGCTTGCAAACAGGTCGGACAGCGCTTTTTCACGTTCCCTATAACCGGACAATTCCTTGTCGTAACCATCGTAATCGTCATTGATTTGACCGAATAACGCTTCATCATCGGCAAATTCCTTGTCCGGATACTTTGCTTTCAATCGCTCCGTGTATCGCTCGCGATTGCTCTTAACTTCCGTATTATTAGGCATAATTGAATAATTTAAATTTTGACTCTTATCAATAAGGCAAAAATAGTGAGGGAAACAGGAATAGCACGTTTATCTTTTTACGCACCTATTGGTAACTTTGAAACACAGGTAGATAGGTAGAATGAAGCACAAGGGAGCAATTATGGAATACTCACAAGAGCGCATGGACGACTTGATGAGGGCATACGATGAATACATTTCATCGTGTGATTACATCCGTATGCCCGAAGTGTACAACGCAATAGTCAATATGCCTTCCCGCAGGTTTTGGGTAAGCGACATCCGTGCAGCATTAGTCATTTCATCAATAATGAGAGGGGATGATAACTTAAGCGCAATGTGGCCGTTGAGGAAAGAAATGTACGAGGAGATATACGCACGGGTGCTTAAACTGAAAGTGGAATACCCCGATTTGACTGTTTCAGAACTCTGTTCCAAAGTAATCGCACAACCGGCACCCAAGTTTTACCTGACGCCGGGAAGTGCCAAGATGATGATATGTAAGGCTAAGAAGCGATGGATACAAGAAAAGTGGAAAAGGTTGCAGCTCTTGTAATTGCTGCTGTGGTTATATGTTTGTCATTTTTCAAAATATGGGATTGGCAAAACGTTGGCATTTACGATGGAAGTAATATGCAAGGACGTTTGTTGTACCCGTTCTTCCATGCAAATACCTTTCACGCTTTGCTCAACTCATGGTGCTTGTTGTCGGTGGTTTTCATCTACGATATCGGAATAGGGAGATTGCTGTCAGCCTATATGATTGCTGTTTTTGTTCCAGTTGACACTCTCGGATATTTTATGGCAATGGATTCGCCGACGGTGGGGTTGTCGGGGATGGTATTTGCCCTGTTCGGCTCAATCTCGTTCGAGGTATTGCGCAAACGATACTATCAGTCATGGATGATATTCTACCTTGCAGCAGGTTTCTTGCTTCCTAACACCAATGCGGTATTGCACCTTTGGTGTTATGTTTCAGGGGTTCTTGTGGCTCTGCTTAACAAACCGGTAATAAAGAAATCACATGGTTAAAGGCAGTATAGACATAGAAGCCATTAACGATATATTGACAGAGAACGAACGGCGTAATGCGATTGTTTATGCAAAATTCAATCCAATTACCGGAGAAGGCTCTGTCGGTAAGCGTGTAAAGTGTACCATTAGTGACTTTCCTATACATACCCAGTGGTTGCCGGAACGTATCATGAAAGTACCGCTTGTACGCCAACTCATCGAAGCTGGTTCTATTTCCAAATTCCTCACGGACTACATGGGCGTGGAAGACAATCAGGATGATCGCCTGAAGGTTATAGAGCAGTTTGTACGCATACGCAATCGTGAGGACTTTCCGTTTTGGGCGGCAACGCTTGTATACATCAAGAAGAAAGGTGGTGGAGAGGATGTACTGTTCCGTCTGACAAGACCGCAACGCCGATTTGTAGAACGGCTTGAAAAATTGCGTATTGCCGGAAAACCAATACGTATCATCCTGCTTAAAGCACGTCAATGGGGTGGTTCTACCACTTCGCAGCTTTATATGGCATGGTTGCAGCTTCTTCACAAAACCGGATTGAACTCGCTCATCATCGCACATCAAGGTGCCGGTTCTGATGAAATTAAGGATATGTTCGACAGGATGATTAAGAGTTATCCGGTCGAAATGCTTCACAGAATTGATGAACTCTACGATGAGAATGAACCGAAACTTGTAGGAGTGGGTAAGTCCGGAAGTATATACCGTGTGCCGCAACGAAACTGCAAAATCAAGATTGGTACAGCGGAACGTCCGGACAGTTGCCGAGGTGGAGACTATAATCTTGTACACCTTTCAGAAGTGGGAATATGGAAAGCAACGGAAGGTAAGAAGCCGGAAGATATTGTGCGCTCTGCCTGTTCGGGTATCCTGCTCAAGCCCTACACCATGATTGTTTATGAAAGTACGGCAAATGGTACAGGCAACTTCTTCCACAGGGAATATACAGCCGCAAAGGAAGGGGAATCCCAATTTGAGGCTATGTTCGTTTCATGGTTCGACATCGAACAATATACGCTCGCTTTTGATTCGGACAAAGAAAAATGGGATTTTGCAGAATGGCTTTATCAGAACCGGGACAATGAAAATACAGATTCCGAACGTGAGGAATGCGGTAAGTATCTTTGGTCGCTGTGGGAAAAAGGTGCTACGCTCGAAGCTATCCATTGGTATATAGCCGAACGCAGGAAGTATAACGACCATGGACAGATGGCGGCCGAATTTCCGTCTGATGATGTGGAAGCCTTCGTACATTCGGGAGCACGTGTGTTCGACAAATACAAGGTCGATGCAATGCGCAAGACCTGCAAGAAGCCTAAATATGTCGGCGAAGTCTGTGCCGATGCGGATGAGGGCAAGAACGCTCTGCAGAACTTGCGTTTTGTGAAAGACAAACAGGGGTTGTTACATATTTGGGAATTGCCCGAAATAGATGAAAAGGAAGTTGTCACCAACCGTTATTTGACTATTGTCGATGTCGGAGGACGTTCCAATAAAGCAGACTTCTCTGTTATTCTTGTGCTTGACCGTTTATTCATGGCTGATGGTGGAAAACCCGTTGTAGTGGCGCAATGGTATGGGCATTGTGACATTGACCAACTTGCATGGAAAGCAGCACAAATAGCGGCTTTTTATGACAATTCACTTTTGGTGATAGAAAGTAACACGTTGGAAACGCATGACAAGGAGCGGCAGGTGGATGGAGACCAGTCACAGTTCATCCTTAATCAGATTAAGGAGATTTATCCTAACCTCTATGCACGTAGCCAGTCCGAAGAAGCCATACGTGAGGGCTTGCCAACCAAATACGGCTTCCATACCAATGTATCCACTAAACCGATGATTATTTCAACGTTGGTTAAGGTTATTCGTGAGAATATGTACACAGAACGTGATGAGCGTTGTTTGGACGAATACCTATGTTATGAAAAGAAACCGAACGGTGCCTTCGGGGCAATTAGCGGAAAGCATGACGACCTGTTGATGACGCGTGCCATAGGTCTGCACATCTGCTTCTTTGAAATGGAGATACCGAAGATTGTACCACGCATCGGGAGATTTAAAGTCAGGAAAAAGAAAGCTGTCTCGGCAGCAACAATATAAGTTTAATTTAAAAACAAGGAACTATGAACATTTTCAAAAGAATCAGTGCTTCGCTTCGTTTACGTGAAGCGATCAGACAAGCGGACGAAAAACACAAAGAAACCGGAGAACGTTACTACGTTATGCCTGCTGGTGGAAAAAAAGGACAGCTTATCATTATGGATAGAAAGAACTTCCGCAAGTTGAAACAGAAAGGCTACATCAATCACAATACGTTCGTGAGTGACCTCGAATGCGAATGTTTCTACTGTACCCCCTACAAAAACGGTTCAGGCACGCTTCCTTCGGTTGTTATGACATTGAAACGTAAACAATATTTTTCATGGGTTAATTCGCTGAAAAAGTCAAAAGAAAATGGGAAAATACGGAAACATTGATGGCATTGTCACACTGACGAACGACCCTCTTGCACTTGACAATATCCATAAATTGAAAACCGGTGACCGAATCATGTGCAATGATAATGGACATACCGGAACAGTATTGGAGGTAGATAGCGATGGGTATGGTTGCACCGTTCGCTTTGACGATACGGAAGAAACATGGATAGAATGTGAGCAACTATCCAAAGAATAAAAAAAGGGGCATATCCGATGGATGTGCCCCTTTGATTTAAGCAGCTCTCATTGCATCATATAACTGGTTTACTGCATTTATATTTGTACCCTGCTGCGCCTGTTGAAGTAACTGAGGAGAGATACCTTCAGGTATTTTGCCCTGCTCCAGTTGCTCTTTCTGAGATTTGATGCTTTGCAGCAATTCATCTGCAAACGGGAAATCTCCATGCTCAAGCAGCTGCTCTACACTAATTGCCTGAGACTGGTACAACTGCATAAGCATATCGTTAGCAAGATGCCTGTATGCCGGTGTTGAAGTGCTTTCGGTAATGCTTAAATCAAATTCTACATCACGTATTTTCTTCGGGTCATATTCGATTTGTGCACCACTCTTGCCTGCAATATTGAATACACGTTTGCTATCATAAAACTGTTGCATATTCTTCACGTCCTTGTATGCACCGTCAACTACAAAGCAACTGAACGACTCCAGCAAATCAAGTAATGATTTGGTGGCATTTTCTGTCTGTTGGTTATAGTGTGATGCGCTTTCTCCCGAATATCCCGGTTTCCCTTGCAATGCACCTGTCACGCCTGAAATGTCCTCAAAGAACTTCAGCTGTATATTGAGCAATTCTGCAATACCTATGTTGGTGGAATTGTTGGCTACCTGCTCCGGAACCTTACCACTCTTGCTCGGCTTATAGACAATCACGCCGTTAAACTCGGTCCAACTCTCTGCAATATCGTCAATGCTCACACCATCAGGAAGACAATCCTCCGGCATCATCAGCACACCTTTTGCGCTTGCCCTCATAATCCAGTCATAGAGAGTTATCAACCGGTTGGTATATCTCTGCTGGTCGATTACATCAGCAACGAATGAATGGATTTCACCATCAATGAACGGATATGCCTTGAAAACATATGGATGGCTTCCATGCTCGTAAGGCGTTTCCCCCTCCCTCAATATGTCGCCAAAAGGAGAAAGGTAATAGAAATACCAATAATCGTCCACAAACCAAGTAGCTTTTATCAACGGAACCTCATCTTCCGGCATACCGGCTTCCTTGGCCATACGCATACGTTCTTCATTTTCAGTAAGCACCACTTGTGCGTAATCTTCTTCGTCTATTTTGAAAATATCGCCGTTTTGGTAGTCATGGCAACGGTATCTCGGTTTTTGCTCCTTGCGCCATATCTCTATCACACGGCATCGTCCCGGCTCGCTTGTGAATAGAAAATCGTAGTTTTCCAAGCGGCTATACCCGAAACGCTCCGCATATGTGGCTATGTAATCTTTCCTTGCCGCCCACTTGTAAATGTCACGCAATTGTCTGTATTCCTGCGGACTTGATGCGAACTGTTCACACAACTGCCCGAAAGAAATGTCGTGAACTTCTCCAAGCACGGAAACATCCCAACCTCTGAAATCTCTCATGTTGTTGTCGATAAAGAAATTATTGGGTTGCACATAGTCCGTCCAACAATCCTCTTTTCCATTACGCCAACCGTACGACTTACGGTGAACGATAAAACCGCTTATCAGGAACTCTTCCATTGTTCGGGCATATACATCGTTCATTCGGTTAAGCTGCATGTTGCATTGAAGTATCGTACTCATCGTTTCACCAAGTTTCTGTTCATCCCGATCACGTGCGGTACAGGTCGGTTCTTTACTTTGGCTTCGATACACGCCAAGCACGCTTCGCACAAGTCTACGGATAAGGTTGTTTTTCAAAGGCACGTTGCCTTGACTTTTAATGTATTCTTCCTCGCTCATGGATTTTCCGTCCACACAAATCATATCGTCCCATTGGAAACCGTAGGTATAGCGTTTGTTCCGTTCCCTGTCTTTCCGAAAATCTTCCATCTGATTCCAATAGTATTGTGCTTCCATCAGAATATCAAATGCCCGGCGGTCTCCATATCGTTTTGCAGAAACAACGGTGTCTATCTCGGTAGCATCATCTCGTTTGGTAGAGATACGGCTCATGGGTAGCAACTTTCTTTTGTTCTTATTCGTATCCATAATTTCATCGTTTTAATGATTGCTCGGAACAAAGATACTGTTCCGGGCAATCATCCTATGTTTAACTATTTACGGATCTCTAATTCTTCCAACTTGCCAAGCATTTCAACTTTCAAGTTCATTATCATGGTTTCTACCTCCTCACGCTGGGTTGGGTCAATAAGTTTTAGAGCATTGCTTGCTTTTTGTATAGCATTATAATAGCCTTTAACCAAAGCGTAGCGTTTGAATACCTCTGAATTGATAAGTTCATCTATCTTTTCAGCGTACTCGATGTTACCCATTCTGACCTGATTCTTGTATCCGCTTAGAGAATGCTGGACATCTTTCATCTCATCGACAGCATCGGAATACTCACGGTTGATTTGACTGCCTGTTGTCCGTTCATCTGCTGTTTGATAGAAACTGCTGATGACAGGTACATTACGCCATTCCTGCAAATCTTCATTCCATAGCATTTCCAATGTCTTTTGGGTCTTGTTCAGTGTTTTGCCGACACCTCCGAGATAACTCTCAAACAGATGTTCAATCAATGCAGGGTTAAGGTCTATTATTCCTTTATTAACATTGTTGCCTCCTGTTATCTCGTTCAGCCATCTTGTACCGTCAACAAGCCAAGGGGCGGTACTCTTGTACGCCTTTGTCCACTCTGGATCCATTTCGTTCCACGTGTGTTTACGGTAAATAGGTTTGCCAAAATAATCCTTATTGGCTATAATCTGCGCAAAAGGTTGTCCGATAGTCGGTGTAAGGCTTACTGCAACATTTCCTCCGTTGCCTGTCAGGTCGATAGGTAGCATGGACAAGAATCCGGTTGCTGCCTTGCTTAAACCGTCTTCAATATTTTCCTTTCCGGCAAGGACTGAATATGCTATTTCTCCCATACTGTAGAAAGGTCTCATTTCGTGTGGTAATGGAAGCGTCATATATCCGTTTTCACTCCAAGGTACATAAAGGACGAGGTTGTTCCTGCGTACCCATTCCGGTAAATCCCAATAACCGTTGTCATCGTCATCTCCACCAAGCAGAGCCTGTATAGCCAAGTTCATCATCGGAATAAGGAAACCTGCCGATGAGAACAGGGTTAATGCCATAGTGGTTTTGGCAGGGTGTTTTGCCATAAGTTTACCGAAGTTCGCCACGCTCTGAATGGCTGCATTGAAGAAGATGTAACTGAAGTTCATGACACTTGCTCCCAGTCCTCCACTTCCTTTCTTGTTGAAGTTGACCGTAATCTCTTTTGCGTCATATATGGACTGCGCCACATCTCTGCCCATTTGGCGGCTTGTCATATACACCATGAAACGGGTGGTGTCCTCTGCGCTTCTATTCAGAAACTCCACGCTGTTCCACAATCCGTTCCATGCTTTTTGGGTAATGGAACTTTTACCTTCAGCTTCTTTTACGAAACGCTTGATGTTGCGTTTGTAGTCCTCAACCGTATTCAATTGGGTAAATCCCGTTTCGCCTCCATTACGGATAAACTCGTCAAAATAACGTTCCAAATCGTTATTTCTATCAAGACTGCCGTTTTTGTATTTTACAAGCAGACGCGGCAGTTGAGCCTTAATCAGGCATTCTGTTGCATTCTTGTTATACTTGGCTGTATATGCAGCGTTTTCTTTAATGGCTACTGCCGTACCTGCCCAAATGATGTCTCTTGACAGGTTGCTCACGACAAAGGCAGGGTTCATTGAAGTAAATGCCCTTGCCATAAGATTCTTTACCGCTTTTGCAGCCTTGTACAGACTGCTGTCGTTTACATCCGGGTTGGTCAATCCGTTGATGGCTTGTGCCGCTCTTGGATTGCCATTGATATAAAGGCAATATTCCTTACCGGCTCTTTTTACCCTTACAACGTGTTCCTGACCTTCACGTTTCGTAATATGCATACTTAGTTTCAGCCCGTCCTTCTTTTTCGTGGCATTATCTCCGAGGGCTTCCATTTCCTGCTCGAACTGCTCGACAATGGATGCCACCTCATCACCTGTCGCATCTTCCGGGATTACAGGGTTTCTTGCTTCCCATTCACCTGTGGCATTGTCAAGCACATACCATTGTTCGCTGATACTTACAAGTTCATTTGGATTATTGAGAATGAAGTTCAGAAATTTCTGCTTCATCAAGTTCCTGTTTCCTTGAACAATGCTGCTTTCTGCCATGAATCCAATGGTGGCCAATGGGTCGTCAGCCAGACTTGTACGTCCTTCCGCTGTTTTCAATGTCGGAGAAAGCATCAGACGGTTGCTTGTCATATATTCGTATTCGTTGGAAGCGACTTCGCAATTCCAACCTCTTAATGGTACATAATATTTAAACATTCCACGAACTTTGTCGTAAGTGGATTTGCTCATCAAGCCGCTATTGTAACTTTTGCGTAGCGTTTCTTTGGTCGCAGCGTTGATTTTATCCCACAATTCGGACACGTTGAACTTGCTCTCGAACTCATCAACTATCTTTTGTGCCGCATCGGTGAAATTATCTTTATCACCGGTCAATTCAGTCAAACCCGAATAATCACGTGCAATAGTACCGTCCCAAGTGTCGCCATCCTGCTCTGCATCTCGTTTGGAGAATTCCTCATTACGCTCCAAACCATGCTTTGCTATAATGTACGACTTCAACTCTTCATAAGATGCACCTGATTTGATAAGTTTTTGAACAACTTTCATCAGAGGTTTATAGAAATCCCTTTCATATATCTCCGCTTGCGACTTGTTTTCTGCCGACATACTGTTTTCTGCAATATAGGCATTTTCAAACGAATGGATTGGATTCCCTGTTTCTTCTGAAATCATGTCCTGCAATGCTTTCAATGCGGACATACTGTCTTGATACGCCTCTTTCAGCCTGTACAGGAGATTTTCTTTCCATTTGACACTTCTGCTTTTATTGGGTGTACGGACTTTCCTGTCATAGCGTTTCCTCAAAGAGTCTCCGTCACGGAACAGAGCATCATCGTTTTCTGCAACGGTCTGATGATGAGGGTCGGCAACCGCATAATTGCCGACTTTCAGTTCATACTGCTTTGCCACATCGGCGGCTTCTCCCAATATGCTTCTGTATCTGCCCAGTTCTGCAAGGTTCTCGTAACTGCGCCACAGAATGTAACGGAGTTCGTTATCCGATAGAGTAACCCCTCTGAAATCCTCAAAGCCTATCTTATGGAGCATATTCAGGAAGAAATCCTTTATATGCTGCCACCAACTTGCGTTGATGTTCTCAAAGTTCGTGTCCTCCGCAAGCCCTGCCAAGTATTCCTCTGTTGCTGTATGGGTGAAGTCGCTTTCAGTTTTAGGCAGATTAGCAATAATTTCTGCTTGTTCAAAAACCGATGTTACACCCTCTACCGCTTTTTGAACATATTGGCGATACAATTTCTTGCGTATGTCCATGATGCGCCTGCGTATGCTTTCCTCCGCATTGTCGAACACATTATTCAGGAACGTGTCGAAATGTTCTCCGAACAACTGTCGCAAACCATAGTGTGCCACAGCCTCATGTAGCAGTGTCTGCTCAATGTCAAACGTACTGGCATGGTTAGGAATGACAATGGCTATCTTCCCTGTACTCTTTGAGTAGAAACCTTTCGCACGCTGTTTCCTACCCTCCAAAACAGAAGCATCGGTAACAACCTCCACATTGTCAAGGTGCAGCTTCTTTGCAAGGCTTTCCACACGCTCTGCCATTCTTTGGCGTTCACGCTGTGCAAATTTCCTCCGTTGCTTTGCCGTTCTCCTTGACTGACCAAGCAGTTCTGCCACCGGGTCATTCTCAAAACCGACCTCATCATCGGTATATGCACCATCACCTTCACGCAGATTTTCCCTTTCAACACTTGGATTCTCAAAACTTTCCACTATCTTTGTGATAGAAGAAAGTCTTGGATTGCTGAGGGCTTCCGTTTCGAGGACGGAGTGGTGCAGATAGTCTAAGGCTTTTTCTTTATTAATGTAATTGGCAAAACCTCTCTCTATCCAATCAATTATATTATTGTTTCCTTTCCCAAAAATGGAAGTCACCACATTGAAATCAATATCATTCCCTCTTCCTACCGACAATGTTACCAAAAAGTTACCCTGCTCCGTTTTTAATTCGGTAAGAACAGATCGGTTTTCTTCTTTTCCATAATTTTCAAACACGGCAATAGGATTCGCCACTGCTTCGGGAAGATTCTTTAATTCCTCCAGCTTGAAGCCGTGCTTCTTCATCTTCTTTATGACTTTGTTTCCGTACAGTTTCATGGGTTTGTCGGAAACTCCGGCTGACAACAGTATGTCCGATGGAGTGCCAAGGTTAAGTATCACTTTGTCTGCATTGGATTCTGTCAACTTTTCCAGTTCCTCGTTAAACCTATCGTTCACTTCCTCCAAATCATCTTCCCGATACAGCACATTGTCATCTTCTTCTGCAGTGGAAATATTATTTGCAGTTTCAACGGTAGCGTCCATTTCCGCATACTTGGCTTCCTTTTCCTCCAGTTCTTTCTTCATCAGTTCGGCATATTCCTCCAACTGTGATTTTGCCTGTGCCAATTCTTCTTCATATTCGAAAGGTTTGCCCTCTCGTAACAGGAGTTCTTTCAATTCGGCTTCATTATGCTTCTTGTTTTGCTCTCCGGCATTCAATCTCTCGGCAAAATCCTTTCCTGTAATCACATTGACTGTAATGTCTTCAATAGCATTGCGAAGCAAATTTTGGCGTACCGGCACATCTTCAATGCCGAGTTCGGGACATGAGTAGGTCATTTTACGCTCAACATCATTGAAAAGTGTTGCACCGTCACGCATGGTCTGCCTTGTCAGCTTTGTTGTAACTACAAATGAAAAATCGCCTATCTGTATAGTCAGTTCCCGTTTTTGTTCTCCTGCAATCTCACCGTCTTTCATCTGTTTCATTTCAGCAATAACACTCTTGTTATGTTCCTTGAAGAAATCACCCATTGTATCAACAGAAGCAAAACGATGTTTTCCGATTACAATTTCCTTGAATTGCCCATCGGGGAATGATGAATGTACAGCATCTAAATATCTACTGTTATCCTCAATGCACTTTTCCGCATCCTTGATAAAGGCTTTCAATCTTGGCTTGGCATTGTGAATATAGGTTTGGTCTGTTTCCCATTGCTTTTTGCGGCTTGCATATTTACGCACATTCTTTTCCGCATTGTTTTTCAGCATAGCATACTCACTGCCGGAGAGCTGTGCAACGGTATCTCCAAACACATCTTCTTCCTCCTCAAGTACACGGTTGGTCATGCTGTTGTTCATCATCTGCTTGCCGTTCATGATACTGTCGGCAATCGCTCCCTTTGTTTTCAAGCGTTGGTAGGCGGTAACATCCAAACTGTCCTCAACTCCGAAACGCAAGATGCGTACAGGCTTGTTCATGTCCTTATGCAAATTTCCCTGTCGCAAAATGCGTCCGTTGCGCTGGGTATAGTCCATAGGACGGTTGGGCGCATCCAAATGTATCAGCGTGTGCAGTCGTTCCTGAATGTTCACGCCTGTACCGAGCGTAAATGTCGAACCGAGAATCACGCGAACCTCACCACGGTTTACCTTTTCAAAGATTTCAAGTTTCTTCTTGACAGTCATTCCCGACCTCATTACTACAATCTCATCAGCAGGAACTCCCTCTGCGATCAGTTTATTTCTGATGTCATCATAAAGATTGAAGCCGCTCTGCTTATTTTGATAATTGTCGGCAAAAATGGCAACCGTACCTTTGTAGTCGGCTGTTTCTTTCAGTGAGCGCAAAGTCTGGCGCACGGCTTCATTGGTCTTGCTGTTTTGGTCGTCCTCTGCATCTGACTGCACCAATCGGGCATCCACGGCAGCAGCTTTGGCAATACCGTACATCGTAAGCGGAATATGGCTGTTCTCTTTCTTCTCTTTGCCGCTCATCTGCTCATAATGTTCAAGTTCGCTCTTTACGAACTTCATGATACTACGCAATGCACGTGTCTGTGGCAGATAGAGGTCTTGTGCCTTTCCTCCCTCCATTTCAGGTATTTTGTCCTTTACGCCACCGGCTTCTTTGGTAAGGACAGTATCGGACACTCCAGACCATATACGCACCAGTTCGGGCAGGTTCACGTATCCGGCAAAGCGATTGTTCTCCTTGAACTTTCCGCTTGTGGTGAACTCCAACATTTGCTGAATGTTACCAAAGTTGCGTACAAAGTCATCAAAGTAATAAATACCATACTCTTTCATCGTATCAGCAGGCATAAGATAGCGCATGAACGTCCAAATCTCTGCAGCAGTATTGCTGATAGGCGTACCTGTGGCGAAGATTACGTTTCGTCCGTTGTTCTTTTCCAAAACAGCCTGCGTCTTCAGGAATACCCCTTGTGATTTCTTGCTGTATGACGGGTCCACACCTTTGACTCCACGCTGCATGGCAGTGGCAAATCCAAGATGCTTGTATTCGTGGGCTTCATCCACAAGCAGGGCATCAATGCCCATATCGTCAAAGTTCTCTACATCGTCAGTCCGGCGGTCAAGCATTTCCATTGCCTTGACTTCTGCATTCTGCAAGGCTACAGCACGTTTTTTCTCATCGTTGGCGGTGCGTTTCTTTGAAGCGTTATCGGCAAGTCCGGCAAGTTGCTCCTCCAACAATTCGATTTCACGCTCGGCCTGTCGGGTAATCATGTTCTTGCCGTCTGGGTCTTCTTCTTTCATTTTTTCAAGAATGAGCATCTTCTCCTCAATCTTGTCCTGGACGAAAGCCATTTCCCTTTCCTCGCTGTCAGGGATAAATTCAAAGGTCGATTGCGGAACGACAATCATGTCCCAATCGTTGTAGCGTATCTTAGCATAGAAATTCTTTCTGCCCTCTGCGCTTCGGTCTGCCTCTTCGAGTGTCAGTATCTTGGCATTCGGGTACAGTTCCTTTGCACTTGCCACGAACTGACCTACCGTTGCATTCTGCACGACAATCATCGGTTTGCGTGCAGTACCCAAACGACGCATTTCCATTGCTGTGGAAATGAGGGTAAAGGTTTTGCCTGTTCCTACCTCATGGGCAAGCAACAACGGTTGCTGTGTACCTCTCACGATGGCCTTACCTTGGTGGGGACGCATCTTGAACTTGTGGGAAGCACCTCCGAAATACTCCGGCACAAACTCGTCCGGTATGCTCATAGGCACAAAGTTGTTGAACATATCGTTATAGATACGTTCCATACGTTCCGACATTTCCGGGTCGCTCTGCATCTTCTGCCTTGCCCAGTCCTTGAAATCCTGACGAATTTCATCAATCTTAGCGGCACAAGCCTGTGTCGCTTCCTTGTCGGTAATGGTTTCTGTTGTGCCGTCATAGTGCTTCTTGGTGGTGGAAACCGTGATGCTTCTGTTCTGAATGGCTGCTTCTATGAGGGTGTGTCCCATAATGGTTCGACCGAGCATTTCACTGGTCACGCCCATGGCACGGTTCTTTTCGTAGTTGGTAAAGTATGGCTCTTTCATAAACCAAGTACCGCCTACTGCTGTAAACCGGACATCTACCTCCGTTCGTTCCTTTACGAAGTCTTCATATAGTTTCGGGTCAATCCAAGAACTGCCGAGGGTAAAATCAATCAAGTGTGCGGGAATTTCCATGGGCATAACCTCCTGCAACGCCTTTATGTTGCGGTCAAATTCCCCATTCTCGTTATTTTCCTCAGCCTGACGCAGTTTCTCACGGATATTTCCGCTCAAATACTGATACGATGCTTCCATCTGTCGGGTTACAGGGTTCTCGAAACCGTAGCCATTCTCAATGATTTCTTTCTTCACCTCCCCGATACCTGTGCCAAGTTGCTCAGCGATGTACGGTATATCCACACGGCCGAATTTGAAGATACTTGCAATGATACCGTCCTTGACATTGGCAGGGGTGGGTTCTTTCTCTTTTTCAACGACACGTTTGCTGAATACATCGGTCTTGTCAAATTTTTGTATCCGGTTTCCTTTTTCATCTGCCGTTTCTTCGAACTTTTCAAGAGCGAACACATTGGCATAGTCCACATCATTGCGGAGAAACGCAATGGCGGTGTTCTTGTTGAAGTGTCCGTATGTGCTGGTTAAATCATCGTATGCCTTGTTGAGTTTGTCAAGCAAGGGTTTCAGCCCCTCATCGCTTTCATTCTCGGTCTGATAGGAAAGGACTTCTGCAAGGGCTTCCTTGATAGCGGTGTACGCCTCGAAACATTCCACTTTTGTATGTCCCTTTACTTTTTTGTCATTCACCTCAAGGAGTTGTGCGCTTGCTGTTGAGTTAATATACAGCTTTCCGTCCATGACAAACACTTCTCCGACTTTCTTGTCGCCGTTCACTTCTGCAACAGTTGTGGTTGTTCGTTCGCCAAATTCCTCCGCACTGAACGAGCGGACAAATTCAGCCAACATTTCCTCCTGCTTCTTGTCCTGTTTAGGGTACAATCCCTTGCTTGTCGGACGGAATGTGTCGCCTTTCTCGAATGCGAAGTGCATTTCACCTGCCATGTTTTCAGGGTGTTCGATGAAATAGCGGTTGTAGTCCATTGAGAGCTGCTTGATGACCGGCGTTTCCTTGCCTTTGACCTTGCGTGTTTCCCCGGTGTCATATTCTGCCATGCGCTCTCCGCTCACATCGCTTACATCAATGGCATGGGCGGATTTCTGTCCGTTCACACGCTTGCGGATAACAACTATGTCGGATGTTACCCCGGTGCCACCGAAAGTCTTGTTGTGCATACGGAAAGCACCCACGAAATCTGCGCCTCCCTCGCTCACAATCCAGTCACGGAGTTTCTTGCTGTTGTCAAGCGTACCGTTGGACGTGATGAAGATACCCAAACCGCCCTCACGCAGTTTGCGCACATTCTTTGCTATACAGAAATCATGTATGTTGTGGAATTTCTTCGACAGGTCTTTGTCGCCTGTGGTGTCATTCACACGGAGTCCTGTAACAAACGGGACATTGGTAATAGCCAAATCCACGCTGCCATTCGGTATGCGTGTCTGCTCGAAGCCCTGTATCTCCACTTTGGCGTCAGGATAGAGGAGTGAGAGGATTCCTCCCGAAGTTCCGTCAATCTCTATGGCATGGATGTCGCTCCGCTCGCTGATGTGCGTGGGCATCTGTCCCAAAATATTTCCGATACCGGCAGAGCCTTCAAGAATGTTTCCACCCTCAAAGCCCATTTTTTCGGCAATATCCCAAAGGGTATCAACAACGTATGCAGGGGTATAATAGGCGCTGTTCGCACTCATTACAGCCTCTTGATACGCTTTTTCCCCAAGTAATTCACGGAGTTTCTTTGCAATGAGGTTAGGAGCGTAATATGTACCCTCACTGAAAGCCTTGCCCAAGCCGCCCCAGCCGCTGAACTTGCGCAGGGTCTGCATCTGCTTTTCTGTAGCCTGTCCGCCGCTTTCAATCAGTTGCTTTGCCAGTTCGATAGCCTTGATGTTGGCTTCGATACGTGCATCTACCGATGTAGGGGCGTGGTCTTTGCCACGTTCCGAATGGTTGTTGTGGGTATTCTTGGGAGTAAATGTATTCCTGCCATCGTTTTTGCGTGCAACTTTAAGAATAGCATCAACTTCCTTGCGTGTCGCTTGGAATGGTCCGCTTATATTGTCATTGCAATGGAATACGTTGGCAAGTTCATAATAGGCAATACCGGAAATCTCATGTTCTCCTCCGAGTTTGTCGTTCAAGTGCAATGTAACACCTTTGAGCTCATCGGCAAGTTTTCGGTTGCTTTCAATTTCTTTCTTGCGTTTACCCTCAATGCTTTGCTCGTTTAAGGAATCTGAAAGTCGAGGTCGCACAGTCCTATCGACTGCATTGCCTGCTCCTTCTCCTTTGTTGTCAGTTCCTCTATCGGTTTGTTGTTCGCTTTCGCTACCTGTTTCAGTGCCTCTTGATAATCCTTGCTCGTGTCTATTACCGTTGGCCAGCACTCTTTCGGAGCGTTCTGTATCAGTTCTCTGTAATCCATGTTCGTTGTTTTTATTGTTATCAGTCAGGCTGTCAAATAAATTTAACTCATTTGACTGCTGTGAATTTACTGCTTTTTTCCCATTCTTTTTACGTGCAGGGCGGCTTTTTTTGATGCGTTCCTGTGCAATTTCTGCCTCTTGTTCCACCTCTGCCTCTCTCGTTACGGTTTCGGCGGTAGCAAGTGCATCAATGCTTGTCTTGTCGAAATTCGCCACATCAAACTTCTGTACCTCATCGTATGGGGTCATGTCGGCATCCAATCCATTTTCTGCCACCTCTGGTAAATCTCTTGCACCATTATAGAACGCTTTGAGGTACGGGCGTATGGCATCGCCCAAGTCTGCAATCATGGCTGTTGCATACTCGGCAAATTTGCGTGCGCCTTTTTCAATATGATAGACGGCCATTTCCGTACCGATGGCAAGTGTTTCCGGGTCTATTCCCATATTCATTTGACCGAGCAACTTCTTACGCATACGTTCACGGAGTTCTGCATAACGTTCATCGGTAACAAGACGGTTGCCATTCGGATTATTTTCCGGCTTAGATTCTTGTTCTGTGGCTTCCGCTTTTTCTGTACGTACAATCTCCCTAATCTTAACCTTGTTTTCAAGAATGGTTTCAACAGCGTCACGCAGTTCCTGATTAAAATTCTTGGGATTACGTACAATCTCCAACATTTCTTCAGGACTGTTTGCCGTATAATTGAAACGTCCATCTCCGATAGGGATAGGGCCGCTCACATCATCGCGCTTCAACGTGGTCAATCCGGTTTCCTTGTCAACGGAAACAGAATATTGCCACACTGGGCTGTATTCCTGCTTTTCTTCCTGCTTAGATGTTTCCAAAAGTTGAGACTCAGCAAACTGCACATTGCCGTCATTTACTTCTGACAAATCAGACAAAGACAGAGGTGGTTGTGATTGTGCATCGGTTGCATATTCTGCCAAGCGTTCAGCATCTTCCTTGCTCCGCATCATGAAGCCTTGCTTTTCCTTGTCCCACCAGCCTTTCAGTTGTTTGGCAAACATTGTGGTGTGCTTCCGAACGGTATCTCTCAACTCGTTATTGAACTTTACAAGGTACATATCAAGAACTTTACCTCTCTTTGTGATGTATTGTGCAGGAGTAATAGCATAGTCTTTAGAGGCAGATTCAACTTCTGCTCTCATACCTTTGTTTATCTCTGTCTCGGCTACTTTTTTGGGAGTGCTAAGCGATGATGCGTTCTCTGCTAATAACAGCATTATTTCAAGGTCATTAATATAAAGCCCCTTAGCATCTTGTTTGAAGAAACGTTTAAATTGGTCTCCATTCACACCTAAATCATATATAGGATATGACATGGTACCTCCGTCATAATCATAGGACTGTTCAATGAAATCTCCATTCTCGTTCTCTACACGTAATGCATAGCCACCTTCATAATTAATACGGGACAGTTTAACGTTCTTATCTGTAATTACAGACTGACGATCCACTTCTTTACCTAATTTCTCACTGTTATCGACTTTCGGAAACAAATCAGATGTGATAATGACATCATCATTTGTTTTTACAGCCTTTATCGGCTCTATCTTAACACCTTTGTACTCTGCAAACGCTTTTGTCTTCCGGTGGCTACTATCTATCCATTTCTCGAAATCCTCCAAGTTTACGGCAGTTACCACTGTCTTGTGATTATTTGCCCAGTCGCTGTCATAATTCGCGAAGTAAGCTGCCTCGGCATCGTCAATCTCATTGAAACCAAGCATTACCTTATGCTCATCAAAGCTGCCGTCCTCATTATACTGGTCCACCACGAACACCCTGCGTCCGTTCCACCCGTCAATATCGTCAGAGAGGAACACGTCTATGTGGTCTCCGTCCACGCCCTCCGTGCCACGGATGTAGCCGTAGGTGTTCTGCATAGTTGTTTCCCACTTGTTGCCATTGGCATCCACACCGCTGCGCACACTGCCTTTAGGCTGCTCGATAGTAATATCGAACACTCCGACCTGTACATGACCTTTCTTGTAATTCCCGGCTTCTTTCTGCGCTTCGGTCGGATTTACATTCACTTCCGCTTCTGCTGCTGCGATTTTTTCTCCTAACTCACTGCTTTTAACAGAATTATTCGTACCTTTGCTGTCAGAGGAAGTGCTTTGAGGAGTTATTCCCGAGTCCTTTGTGGCAGTCTCGGTTTTAATTGATTGCTCATAGTCCAAACCTTGCCTTTCAACCGAAGAGGTAGTCGCATCTTTCGGAGTGCGCCAAATGACACTTCCTTCCAAAAGACCTGTGCTTTGGTGTGAAGCGCTGCCGGATTGTTCGCCGCTTAATGGACTCTTACCGGTGGGAACACTTGCAGATGCGGCATCTGTAGAAGAGGAAACATCTTTCGCGCCCCTCTCCCAAAGCATAGGTCTTTTATTTAAACCGCCTATTGATTCATAACCGGAAGTCTTTAATCCATAAAATTTGCCATTGTCAGAATTGATAAGAATCGTAATCGCACGTTTCCCAGTACGTTTGCGCCCATTCTCTATGGAGAATATCAAAGCACCGTCATAACCCAATCGCACATGGTCAAAATTATTCATAACATCAAGCACAAACGAAACAGCCTCGTCTGTAGATGAAATTCCCAATTCCTTCCCATGTCGCTCAATCATATGGAGCATCATGCCGGGGGTCAGCCTGAATGGAGCTTTTGTATATCCTATCTCGTCAAAGACTTCTTGCGGTATATCGGCAAGGTCTATATTCCCGTTTTCATCTTGATAGAAATACTCGCCATTCCCTGATTTCTTTTCACTTAGCGTATATCTCGCTTGCTTGCTTTCACTATCTGCTTCAATTCGTTTATTGTTGCCTCCAATCGTGCTTCTTTGTTCGTCAGATTCTTCAATTCTTCTTCCACTGTCGGCTGCCCAGTTTCCGTTCTCAGTTCGTTTTCCTGTCTGATTATCTCCTCGGCTTCCTTGCTGCCCTCGTTGGCTTTGCGCACTACCGCCAGCCAATACATCGCTTCTGCGTTGTCCATCATATTCAAATTTTTCGTTTTCGTATAATAATTCGTTTCTCTTGTTTACCGCCTCGTTTATGGCTCCTGCCAGCGTCCTCGGGGTGTTGTCCGGCTCTTCAAACAAGGTTGTCTCCTGCGTGCCCTGCACCAAGTCGTATATCTCCGCAAACATCCCCTGCATGAATCCTTGGCTGCTGCCCTTGTACATCGCCGCCAGAAGCAGTGCGAAGTTACTGAAATTATCGGCAGGAAGGTAACTCTCGCCCGTTGCGTCATCAATCTGGTATTGGCGTTTCCAGCTTTCAACTGCCATCCGTGCCTCCTTGAAATTTTTCGCTTCGGTAAACAGTTTGTCCTGCGACAAGGCATAATAAGCCCGGATTGAGTTCTGTATCTCCTGGGCCATACGCTCTGCACTTGGGCTGTCATAATCCCTGAATGCCGTTGCGAGAATAGCCTTTTGAGCCTTTACAGGCAATGCGTTGAACATTTCTTCAAGACGAACACTGCCACCCTTGAAAATGCTCTGGTACATGATTCCGCGCAAGTCATTCTTGGCTTCGGCGGTAAGGTTGCCCTTGCTGTCAAATGCGCTGCTGTATTGGGTCGGTGTGATGTAGCCTTTCTGCATCATCCATTTCAACACATTTGTACCGTTGGCATCCACAAGACCGGCAAAGGATATTTCCTCATCACTTGAAGCAAGCAGCAGGTTGGCGAACGAACGCATGTCATTGCCCATCTTCTGCATGATGTTCTTGGGCTTTATGCGTTCAATCCCTCCGCTCTCGGTGTCCTGTGCCACATACTGACCAAGATTAATGGCCTCCGCATCATCCACATCAACCATATTCACAAGGACAGGATGTTTCATACCATCAATATCTTCCGCTTGCAAGCCAAACTCGTCTGCGTGGTCTTTCAGATATTGTTTGTATGTTTCCGCCTGCTCCGAGTGGGCTGCCCACATCTGACGGAGAGCGTCACTTCGGTTGTTGCCCTGTATGACCTCCCCTCGTGCGTTCACGGTAGGCGCACCCGTATAGGCGGTAACGGAAGATGTGATTTCTTCTGGACGGATGTTTCCTGCAATCTTCCGGGAAGATAACAGGCTGGCTTCGTCATTCCGTTCTTTTGGTTGCGCCTCATCAATGAAGTGCAGAGGATTACGCACACCTTGGATATGGCTCGGTTGCAACTGGTTCGCATCAATCACTGCTGCACGGCCGCCTACAAGGACATCATCGCTGAATTTTACGGATACATCCTTGCCATGCAATGCCTGTATCGGTTCTTGCCTGTCAACCTTATGACCGTTCATGCGTCTGTAACCTCTTGCCCGTGCATCCTGCGGCTTGTCGTCCACCATGTCCGGCACTCCGTTCAGGGCTTCACGCTCGATGCGTTCCGCTTCCTCACGTTCCGCACGTAACTTTTCCTCTTCCGCCTTACGCAATGCAGCAGCTTCATCAGCAATACGTCTGCGTTCAGCGTCCGCTTCCATTTTTCTGCGGTTGGCAGTACCGGCTATCTTCTGCCAAACGAGCAATTCCTGTTTGGCTGCATCAATCGCTGCCTTGCGCTCTTTCTCGGAAGCAATCTTTTCGGCAATGGAGTTGCCGCCTTTCGATTTGGCTTTCTCCAACTTCTTCAAGGCTTCTTCCTTGTCAACAACCATTCCATCGGCTACGGTCTGTGCCATAACCTCATCGCCCTCGGTCTGCTCCACAATGGCATCCCAAGCGGTATCGCTATCGGTCTGTTCATAAAGAGGATTGCCCTGCTCATCCTTTGGTATTCTCTGCATGGCAGGAATATTTTGAGGGGCATTGTTATCATTTTCGGGAATATTTTCCGCACCATTGTTGCTCTCATTTTCGGCAGGGCGTTCAAACGCCACTCCGTTATGCTCCAACAGCATATTGTCAAGTTCATCACGGGTAAACAGGTTCACACGCTTGCCGTTGATAGGTGCTTCAGTAAACACTTCATATCTTCCGTCCGCATCGGCATCTGCTGTGATATTGCCACGGACGGTAACGCCGTTCTCATCGGTAAGCGAAACAATGTCATTGAGGGCGTATTGTGGTCTTTCAGCCTCTTGCATTTCCTGTTTCCGTTCGGCATTCTCAATGGTTCTCTGCTGCTCGAACTGCGCCACACGTGCCAAATTTGCCGCATCAGCCTGTTGCTGTATGGTTTCTTTTGCCAACGGGAAGATGTTCACGCCGTCCGATACGTTAACTGTGCCGTCCCCATTATCCACAACACCGTCCTCGTTGGCTATAACCTGTACTTGTATCTGTGAACCATCCTCTCCGGTAATAGTATAGGCATCACCCGGATTGAATGTAATCTTACCGTCTATCTTATCAGCCGCTTCACGTGCGAACTGCTCCACAATGGCTTGTTCTGCCAATTCTTTTTGCTCGTTAGGGTCTTGCGATTCATCAAGAGACAATACTGCATCAGGTGATACTTGTTCAAGTGCGCCGGTTTCCGAATCGCGAATGATGATGCTGTTGTCCGAATCGGTTACGCTCACACCGCTACCATCGTCATACGGTATAAGCTTGCCGCTGATTACATACACCTTCCGCTCATCCTGCTTCATGGTTGCCCCCTGTATCATGCCGGTATTACGGTTCACACGTGCATCTATCATTGAGTTGCTCTGCTCGATACGACCGTCTATATCATCACGTACACGTTGTATCATGCCGTTATACACTTGCTTGGCATTAATATAATCGATTACGGAAGACTTATCTTCATCATTCCATTGTCCGTTGCCATTCACAAACTCTAATGCGGCAATCGGATTTTCTTCAATCATTGTAAACATGCTCTCATCCACAAGGTCCGCAACCCTTGCACGCTGATACTCATACATGTTCTTTGCATCGTTCATCTCCTGCGAAGAAATGATATTATACCCGTCGAGATAACTGTCGTTTGCTTGTTGTACACTTTCGTTTCGGTTACCACCACGTGATTGAGCCATAGAAGCAAGGTTAAATCCTCGCAAATTCAACGAGCGTTCCATATAATCCAGAACGGCAGCTTTCTCATTGATGGTAAAATCTTTATCACCGGCAATAAGTTCCGCAACTTCACCGATATTCTCATTGGTAGTAAGGTCAAGCATCGCCTTTAATGGCTCCCATACCTCTTTGCCGAGTAATTCATTCACTTTTGCGTCCGCTTTATTTACACCATGCTTCATGGAAGCATAATTTGCAGCAGACAAAGTATGTTTTCCTGCGCCCATTAATCCCATAGAGAGTGCCATGCCTCCCCAAATGTCACCATGGAATTGACCACTGACAAACAAATTGGTACGTGTACCGTCCGGATTCTGTTGATAGGCGTCATCAAGATTGAGCATGGTACGCCACAGTTGTCCATAGTATTCTTCCGAAACCTCACCGACATAATCACTCACACCCATTTTGTTGAACATCTGATGAGTTTGTCCCATGATACCGTTCAACGCACTTGCGTCAGCCTTTGAAAGCACTGCGCCGATACGCTTTGCACCTACCACATTGGCTAGTTTGCTCATATTCCCAAGAGTAAAGACCGGATCAAGATGCGCACCGAACATTTCCGAATAATTCTCAATGATGGCATTGGCTTCACTTTGCCAAATGGCATCCCCCCAAGTCTTATCATTGGAAAAATCATAGTTGCCGTTCTCATCAACAACCACATCACCCAGTTTACGGTCAATGATGTCAGTAGTAGTTTTCCCTGCCTGTACTGTATTGGCCATAAGTGGGGCACGTACAAGCAAATCATCTGCAGTTGTACCGAGTGCTTTGATAGTCCAGTCGGTTGCATACCGTCCCAAACCTTTGGTTCCATTCTCTTTAATATAGGACTTGAAACCCTGCTGAGCCATTTTTTCAGCCGTTTCTTTGCCTATGACCTTTGTTGCAAGTCTGGTACTTCCTTTGGAGAAAGAGGACAATCCGTTGAATCCTCCACCTGTCAATACGAAATCCAACATGAAGGACGGCATATAGCCTGCCATTACACCTGCTCTGTTCCAAAAATCGGCATTTCCGCCGTATCTTTCCTCTGCTTGTTGCTTCTCATGGATTGCGCCCATCATTGCATCATGCGCTTCATGTTCACCCTCGGTAGTATTTTTTCCTTTCAGGTCATCGGCATTTATCATCGTCAATGCGTCACGCATATCACCCATACCGAAATCCCAAGTACGCACATCACCCATAGTGCGGCCGAAACCACGCCAAAAGCCAACATCTACACCGTTTTCACGGTCTTTCTGTTCTTCGAGATTCTTAATCAGTTCCTCTGTTTCACGAATGGCTACGGATAATGCACGATTTTCCTTGTCGGATTGTTGGCGAGGTATATAAGTGGCAGCTCCCAGTATGGCAGCGAGAGGGGCTTTGTTGTTTTCTGTCTCTTCTGCCCATTCCTTGTGTACTTCTGATGCTCTTTCCGCTTGCTTGGCTTTCAACTCCTGCAACCGGAGGTTTGCCTTGCGCAACTGGCCGCTTACAGACATATCAGCCGTCTGTCGGTATCTGAAACTCTCCATGTCGGCAAGTCCCTTGCTGGTGTATCGGTTGCCGAGAGGGGTAATGTAGGTTTTCTCTAACCTTCCGCTCTCCGGGTTGAACAGCATTTTCCCCTCTGCGGTCTGTCCGCCGCCCAATGGTGCGTTTTCGTGATACTCACGCATGGTTTCCATACGCTCGTTGAAACCGTCCATCATTTGCTTCGTACGGCGTTTCATCTGCCCCATATTTGCACTGAAGCGTATTTTATCCTGTTCTGTTAACGGATTTTCCGATTGCACCACAGCATCAGCTTTGCCAAAACCTAACTGATTGGAAAAACTATCGTAGTCCCCATAATCATATTCCTCACTGGTCACATCATACAGTTTCTTACGCTTCGTATCATCTTGAATGTCGGTACAGAACTGTTCATAGCTGCCCAATTCATAATCTTTCGATAGCGCATCATACAGTTTTCGCTTGTTGTCATTATTCTTGTCTTTCATATCAGCTCATTGGATTTTTCTTCTTGTTGGATTGACTGCTTCCCATCGGGTTGCTCTTTTTTTGCTTGCTCTTCCTGTTCACCTCTGCTGCTACTTCCGAAATTGGTCTGCGCACGATTTTCTTTTTCGGATTCATGTAAGCATCCACACCATCATCTTGTTCTTCTGTTACAGCAATGCCCAGTTCTTCTGCTGCTCGCATCACCGCCTCATCATAATCGGCTTTGGTCTTATAATCCTTGCCGCCAAGGTTGCCGTAATACTTGTTGCCGCTTCCGCCTCCTTCATTGTAGTAGTTTGCCCGGGCTCTGCTGGCCGAAGCGGATGCTCTTTGCGATCCACCTCTGGCTTTCTCTGTATCTACCTTGGCCTTTTCAAGTTCTTCTGCATATTTTGCTTCAATTCCTTTGCGTTTGGCTTCAGCTTCGGATGCGGATATTTTATTGCCTTGCAGTTGGAGATTCAATTCAAACATCTGCCTGTCGCGTTCCTCTTTGGCATCGTTCCGCATGCGGTTATAATCGTCAAGTCTGAGCAGTCTTTGCCACTTACGTTCACGGTCATCCCCTTCTTCATCAGCTATCTTTGCCTTCATCAGCCCCTCATAATATTCTTTCTCCTTGCCTTCACGTTCTTTCATCAGCTTGTCATATCTCACTTTGGTACGTTCTGACATGGTATTCTTACCGGTGTACATATTTGGAGCGTACTGCGTGGTGAAGAACAAGTTCGAGAGTGCCGATATGCCGTCACCGATAGCCGCAAATATCTGGTCTCGCTTCTGTTTCTTCTTTTCCTTTTCAAGTTCCTCCGCTGTCGGTGGAGTATAGGGATTGAGTTTTTTGTACAATTCAGTGTATGAGAGACTGCCACCGTTCACATCGGCTTGTTTGGCCGGAGGTGCAGCGACCGTTTCAGATTGGGAGCCGGTAACGGCAGGAGCCGCAGCCGCTTGTTGTTCCGTCCATTTCTGTGTACCCTTTGCCGGGGATGATACGGAAAGAGCGTCTTGCTGCTGTTCGTGCCATTCCTTAGAGCCTTTGGGCGGAGGCGTACCACCTCCGTTACCTAAAATATCATCCATTGTTGCCATATTGAAATAGTTTAGAAAGGCATTTGACTTACCGCGTTAGTTACTCCTTGTACAGCTCCCGATATGGCATTGGCCTTGCCTTGCTCAATGGCATTAAGTTGCTCTGTGAGAGCGTTGTCGTTTTGTAAGTAAGTGGCTTCGATATTGTCCTTACGTGCTTCTGCATCAGCGGCAATCTGCGATGTCGCATCGGCGAGTGCCTGGTTGTTTGCCGCTTTTGCAGCCGCCACGCTCTCATCTGTGCCGCCCATCACAGCCGCCGAACCTGTCGCCTGTTTGTTTCGCTGTTTTATACTCTCTTCAGTTTGCGTAAGGATGCGTTGTGCATCAGCCCGCTGAGTGGCATCCTCGTTGTACCGCCTGTCATACCAGTCCTGATTCTTTTGCCGTTGAGCCTCAACATTGCGTTTTGCTTTCTTCATGGCCTTGGACGCCTTGATTCCACCGAAAATGCTGCCTGCGGCACCTATGGCACTTCCTATTAAACCCATAAGACTTTAGTTTTTGATTATTAAAAGTTATACCTTGCGTGCGAAAGTAAGCCGTTATCTTCGCATCATCATTTTATCTTTTTACATACAAATCACTATGGCAATAGGAAAAAAGACCGGAGGGCGGCAAAAAGGTACGCCAAACAAAATAACGGTACTGGCAAAAGGGATGATTGAGAAATGGCTTGAAGCACACAACGCTGTACCCAAAGGAGATGTGACGCCATTAATAATGCAGGACTTCCTGGAACTTGACCCCAAAGACAGGGTGAAAGTGTCGACAGAGTTCATTAAAATCATCATGCCTAAGAATATCAGCATAGACGATGGCGAGGTCAAACTCACCATTGAGGACAAGCTTGTCAAACTTGCCGGAGAAGAAGACGAGGAAGAATAATCTATTACCCTCTACTTTAGATTGTCTTCATGTCAGGGGAACCCCAACCCGAAAAGGGGATGATTTTACTGATTTGCTTTGAAGCGATGTTCGAGAGAATGTCGCTTTTTTCATGTCCGCAAGCCGTCAGAAGCGTTCAGGAAGCATTCGGGAATAATGGCACATTCTTCCGGAATTATTCGGGAAGAATGCAGGATTATTACGGAAGAATATAGGATTATTCCCGAATAATGGTGGAAGAATAAGGCTTTTTTCGGGAAGAATGCTATATTATTCGGGAATTATTACGGAAGAATAGCCGATTATTCCGGAATAATGAATGTTAATTTTAGCCCGAAATTCGCAAACGTACACTAATAGACGTAAATTTTAAGTTAAAACACCCTCTTTATTACATTTGTTTTATTTCATTAACCATTTGATTCTTCCGGAATAATGGCACATTCTTCCGGAATTATTCGGGAAGAATGTAGGATTATTACGGAAGAATGTACGAAAACTCCCGTATTTTGCCGTAAAGTAAAGTATATATATCTACTACGTCTACCGCGCGTGCGTGCGCACGTGAGGAAAATTTCGATTTTAGGGCAAGAATAAAAGTTGAATAAAAAAGAAAGCCTACAAAGAAAAATACCTTGCAGGCTTATATCATTTCGTGAAGTCACAAAAAAAATCAGAATCCTTTTCCTTTCTGCCGTTGGTACACCACCGTCTGGTCTTTGTCGAGGTTGACGATTTTGAACATCACCATTGAACGGTTCGGAATATCGTCCGGCAGCATAGTTACGAGCCGGGCAATCACCTCGTCCACATTGTTGAAGCCTACATCGGTCAGTTCCGCCACCTTTTGCCCATTGTGGTATGCAGCCGCATTCACCATGTAGCGGTACGACAACCGGAAATGCACTTCTTCCTGCTTTTGCTCACGCACGGAAGCTTTGCCGGAGAAGAATATGAAATCAATCACTTTCTCGTTCAGTTCCCATGCAGAGGAGAAATCAATCTTGATATACCCGCGTGTCACCTTGTGACCGTTGCTGTGGTTCATCCCAAACGCCACTTCCGAGATAGAGGCACGTACATCATTCTGAGCTACTGTTCCCCATGTATGCCGGAACGTGTAAGCCGAATACCACTCTTCCTTTGGCATTCCCATAGCCTTGCATAATTGCCTTATCCCACTGTTGACATTGGCGCAAAAACTGTCCGATGTAGTCATGCGCTGATAGAAATTGAACAAACGCTCATCATCTTTTGCCGTGTTCATGTATTTTTCAAATAGCGGCTGGATGATTGCCGGCACCCGCATTTCCATATACGCACCATCCGCACGGAACTTCTTCGTTTTGGCCCGTTGGTAGTGGATAATTCCGTTCCGGTAATCCTGCTTTCTTAGATTGTACAGGTCAATCGTGTTGATTCCTGCAAGGCAAAGCACCATCATGGCAACATCACGCCCGAACTCCGTCTGTGGATATTTCATCTTACTTTCCGGCAGAGGGAATGAAAAGAACTCCCGACATGCTTCGGGGGTAATGGCAAGCTTCTCCGCACGATCAGCCGTTGGTATTTCCACTTTCACCCATGGGTTGACTTTGATACGGATTATACCGTTATCGTAATCGTTGTACTCCAACATGGCGGCTTTAAATACCTGACGCATACAGATTGGATACATTTCCTTTGCCCTATGCGTCTGTTCAAGCGACTTTATCCATTTGTTCACCTGCGTAGAGGTCAACTGAGCGAACATCACTTGGTTGGTTCCGATGAACCGTTCCAGATGTTGTAGGGCAAGCTTGTAGTTCTTGGCATTCCTTTCCTGCCCACGGTCAATCATTCTGTCGATATGCACTCTCGCATAATCCGAAAAACAAATATCGTCATTGCCGTTCATAAGAAAATCCACCACTTCCTTGACCGTCCAATGCTCAATGTCTTTTTTGTTGAGCCGCTCGTTATATTCCACTATCCGCCCGGCACAATACTGAAGCACGTAGGGGTCTTCGATTTCTTTCGCTCTGGAAAGTTCTTTCTTCGTGACCATCTTGTCGGTCTTCATGAATTGTGTCCCCCTATGGTGGGTAACTCTGATATAAACCGGATAAAATCCGTCCTTGCGTTCTTTTTGAACACACGCTTTAAATGTTGCCATATCGTTCTATGTCTTTATTATGTTATTATTTAAATTTATTCCAAACAGCTTCCAATGTCTTAACTTTCTGTCATATCATCAATTACGGCTCTAAACACGCTCTAAACACCCAACGAAAAGCACAACAACATTCTCTAAACATTTGCGTTTATTACGCTCATTTTCCGTGCGGAATGAACGTACCTTTTAAAAATACAATAGGCGGTAAGCCTTTGTAAATGAAAAGCATACCGCCTATTTTATTGAGTATCAGCTATATCGTGCTATTCCTCGATTGCAGCCTGCGCCGCCGCAAGTCTTGCAATAGGCACGCGGAACGGAGAACAGCTCACATAATTCAGCCCCACCTTGTGACAGAACTTCACGGAAGAAGGCTCACCGCCATGCTCGCCGCAGATACCGCACTTCAGGTCCGGACGGATGGCACGGCCCTTTTCGGTAGCCATACGTACCAACTGCCCTACTCCATTCTGGTCGAGCACCTGGAAGGGGTCTACTTTCAGAATCTTCTTTTCCAGATAAATAGGCAGGAAGGAAGCGATGTCGTCGCGTGAGTATCCGAAGGTCATCTGCGTCAGGTCGTTCGTACCGAACGAGAAGAATTCGGCGGAAGAAGCGATGCGGTCGGCCGTAAGAGCTGCACGCGGGATTTCAATCATCGTACCTACCTTGAACTCGATGCTGTCGCCTGCTTCGGCAAACAACTTGGCAGCTTCGGCACGGATAACCTCTTCCTGCTGCTTGAACTCGTACAGGATACCGGTCAGCGGAACCATGATTTCGGGATGTGTCTCAACGCCCTCTTTCTTCAGTTCCAGGGCAGCGCCGAGGATGGCACGCGTCTGCATCTGCGTGATTTCCGGATACGTATTGCCCAAGCGGCAACCGCGGTGGCCCAGCATCGGGTTATGTTCGCAAAGCGCTTCCACACGCTGCTGGATATACTGCAAGCTTACGCCCATGGTATCCGCCATTTCCTGCTGCCCCTTCAAATCGTGGGGAACGAACTCGTGCAAAGGAGGGTCGAGCAGACGCACGGTTACCGGGCAACCTTCCATAGCCTTGAAGATGCCCTTGAAGTCTGCCTGCTGGTACGGCAGAATCTTAGACAACGCCTTGCGACGTCCTTCCTCGTTTTCCGCCAGAATCATTTCGCGCATCGCCTTGATTTTCTCACCTTCGAAGAACATGTGTTCCGTACGGCACAGACCGATGCCCACTGCCCCGAAGTTACGTGCCACCTGTGCATCGTGCGGCGTATCGGCATTGGTGCGTACCTGCAATTTCGTATATTTATCGGCCAGTTGCATCAGTTCGGCAAAATCACCGGACAGCTCGGCGGCCTTCGTTTCCACTTTTCCTTTGTAAACCTCGCCGGTACTACCGTTCAGAGAGATGAAGTCGCCTTCTTTCAACACAACGCCGTCCACCTCTACCGTGCGTGCCTTGTAGTCGATGTTCAACGCTCCCGCACCGGATACGCAGCACTTGCCCATGCCGCGAGCCACAACGGCAGCGTGCGAAGTCATACCGCCACGTGCGGTCAGGATGCCTTCGGCAACGGCCATACCCGCCAAATCTTCCGGAGAAGTTTCGATACGCACCATTACCACGCGCTTGCCGGCAGCGTGCCATTCGGCAGCATCATCGGCAAAGAACACAATCTGGCCGCAGGCCGCGCCCGGAGAAGCCGGCAAACCGCGGGTAAGAACCTTCGCCTGCTTCAAGGCCGCCTTGTCGAATACGGGGTGAAGCAGTTCGTCCAGCTTGTTGGGCTCGCAACGCAACAGCGCCGTCTTTTCGTCAATCATACCCTGGTGGAGCAAATCCATGGCTATCTTCACCATGGCGGCTCCGGTACGCTTGCCGTTACGTGTCTGGAGGAACCAGAGCTTGCCTTCCTGCACGGTGAACTCCATGTCCTGCATATCCTTATAGTGGTTTTCCAGCTTCGTCTGCAAAGCATCCAGCTCCTTGTAGATTTCGGGCATCGCCTCTTCCATGGAAGGATACTTGGCGGCACGCTCCTCCTCGCTTACGCCGGCAAGTTCCGCCCAGCGTCTGGAGCCGATAATGGTAATCTGCTGCGGGGTACGGATACCTGCCACAACGTCCTCGCCCTGTGCGTTGATCAGATATTCGCCGTTAAAGAGGTCTTCGCCCGTGGCGGCATCGCGGCTGAAGCAGACTCCCGTGGCGGAAGTGTCGCCCATATTGCCGAACACCATTGCCTGCACGCTTACGGCAGTGCCCCACTCATCGGGAATTCCTTCCATTTTGCGGTAGAGAATGGCGCGCTCGTTCATCCATGAGTTGAACACGGCGCAGACAGCACCCCACAACTGTTCGTAGGCGCAGGTGGGGAAATCCTTTCCGGTCTGCTGCTTGACGGCAGCCTTGAAGCGCTTGACAAGCTCCTTGAGGTCTTCCACTTCCAGTTCGTTGTCCAGTTTCACGCCTTTGGCATGTTTCACCTCTTCTATAATGGCCTCGAACGGGTCTACATCTTCCTTGTTCACCGGCTTCATGCCCAGCACCACGTCACCGTACATCTGTACGAAACGGCGGTAGGAGTCCCATGCAAAGCGGGGGTTGCCCGTCTTGCGAATCAGCCCTTCCACCACTTCATCGTTCAGGCCGAGGTTAAGAATCGTATCCATCATGCCCGGCATGGAAGCGCGTGCGCCCGAACGGACGGACACCAGCAGCGGGTTTTCCACATCGCCGAATTTGGAGCGCATCAGTGTCTCCACGTGCGCGATGGCGTTTTCCACTTCCTGTTTCAACAGGGCAACGACTTTTTCCTGCCCCATTTCATAATATTCTGTGCAAACTTCTGTCGTGATTGTGAAGCCCGGAGGAACCGGAACTCCGATAAGGTTCATCTCTGCCAGGTTGGCTCCCTTACCCCCCAAAAGGTTTCTCATGCCGGCTTTTCCTTCTGCCTGGCCGTTACCAAAGGTGTAAACTCTTTTTTTGTCCATAATATCAATTTAAAGTTTCTGATTGTGATTTTTTCATTTTTTCTGCTCGCAAATCTAAGTATATTTCGCAGACTAGAAAACTTTTTGAGAAAAAACTTTAAGTCAAAATGCAATTTCGAGATTGCAAAATTTAATATTCCCATTCATAGAGAGAAATTACGGAAAAATACCTATTTTTGCCGTTGAATTTATTATATTGGTGTAAAAGTGGCAAGAAAGAGAAAAGAACTTCCCCTGTTGGAAAAGGTGGAAATTACGGATGTGGCTGCCGAAGGAAAAGCCATCGCGAAGGTCAATGATTTGGTAATTTTCGTACCGTACGTCGTTCCGGGCGACGTTGTAGACCTGCAAATCAAGAGAAAAAAGCATCATTATGCCGAGGCGGAAGCGGTGAAGTTTCACCAATACTCACCGGTAAGAGCCGTTCCGTTCTGTCAGCACTACGGTGTATGCGGCGGCTGCAAATGGCAGGTGCTCCCCTATTCGGAACAGATAAGATACAAGCAGAAGCAGGTAACGGACAACCTTACCCGCATCGGAAAAGTGGAGCTCCCGGAAATATCGCCGATACTCGGTTCCGCAAAAACGGAGTTCTACCGCAACAAGCTTGAGTTTACTTTCTCCAACAAGCGCTGGCTCACGGCGGAAGAGGTCCGGCAGAATGTGGTGTACGAGCAGATGAATGCGGTAGGCTTCCACATTCCCAACGCCTTCGACAAGGTACTGGCCATCGAGAAGTGCTGGCTTCAGGACGACATATCCAACCGCATCCGCAACGCCGTGCGCGACTATGCCTACGAGCACAACTATCCGTTCATTAACCTGCGCACGCACGAAGGGATGTTGCGCAATATGATTGTGCGCACTTCCACCACCGGCGAGCTGATGGTTATCCTCATCTGCAAGATTGAGAAGGACGAGGAGATGGCGCTGTTCAAACAGTTGTTGCAGTACGTAGCGGACACTTTCCCCGAAATCACGTCACTGCTATACATTATTAATAATAAGTGCAACGACACCATTACCGACCTCGACGTGCACACGTTCAAAGGCAAGGACCATATCTTCGAGGAGATGGAAGGGCTGCGCTTCAAGGTGGGTCCCAAGTCGTTCTACCAGACCAACTCCGAGCAGGCATACACTTTGTACAAAGTGGCCCGCAACTTCGCAGGGCTCACCGGCAACGAGCTGGTTTACGACCTTTATACCGGCACGGGAACCATCGCCAACTTCGTGTCCGGACAAGCGCGCCAGGTCATCGGCATCGAATATGTGCCCGAAGCCATCGAGGACGCCAAGGTCAACTCGGAAATCAACGGCATCAGGAACACGCTGTTCTTTGCCGGTGACATGAAGGACATGCTGACGCAGGACTTTATCAACGAGTACGGACGTCCGGATGTAATCATCACCGACCCTCCTCGTGCGGGCATGCACCAGGATGTGGTGGATGTTATCCTGTTTGCAGAGCCGAAACGCATCGTGTATGTAAGCTGCAATCCCGCCACGCAGGCAAGGGACTTACAGCTGCTCGATGCCAAATACCGGGTGAAGGCCGTCCAGCCGGTGGATATGTTCCCGCATACGCATCATGTGGAAAACGTGGTGCTGCTTGAGTTGAAAAATCCGGCGGAAAAAGCAGAGGACTGAGGCAGCTCTTCGGGAATGTGAAAGCATAAGGGGCTACTTCGGGAATGTGAGTATCACTTTGGGAAATTTAAAGGGCTACTTCGGAAGTGCAAAGAGCTACTTTGGGAACGTAAAGGGCTACTTTAGAAACGTAGAGTGCTACTTCAGAAACGTGGAGTATTACTTTGGAAACGTGAAGTGCTACTTTGGAAAACCGAAGCAGAGATTGGGCAACCGGAAGCCGCACTCCCGAAAAGCGGTACGGCATTTCGGTAAGCCGATGCAAAGCTTTGTTTTAGAATTGAATCATTAATCGCAAATTATTATCCTCGTGGCAAAAGAAAGAATTATAGCAAGAGCCCGCACGCAATATACGGACTATATGGTAAAAGAGCCTATGGAGCTGATGGAATTTCTGGCAGCGAAAATGCCGGATGCCAGCCGCACCAAGCTGAAAGCATTGTTGAGCAAGCGGGTTGTATATGTAGACAGCGTCATCACAACGCAGTACAACTTCCCGCTGAAGCCGGGTATGAAAGTCCAGATCAGCCGTGAGAAGGGACGCAAGGAGTTCAACAACAAATTACTGAAAATCGTATACGAAGATGCTTACCTCATCGTGGTGGAGAAGATGCAGGGATTGCTGTCCGTCAATACGGAAAGGCAGAAAGAGCGTACCGCCTACACCATTCTGAACGAATATGTGCAGCGTTCGGGCAGGCAGCACCGCGTGTACATCGTGCATCGCCTGGACCGCGACACCTCGGGACTGCTGATGTTCGCCAAAGACGAAAAGACGCAGAATACGTTGCGCGATAACTGGCACAACATCGTAACCGACCGCCGCTATGTAGCCGTCGTTGCGGGTGAAATGGAAAACAACGCCGGCATGGTGCGCTCATGGCTCACCGACCGCAAGCTGTACGTATATTCCAGCCCCACGGACGATGGCGGCAAGGAAGCAATCACCCACTACCGCACCATCAAACGCGCCAACGGCTTCTCGCTCGTGGAACTGATGCTGGAGACGGGACGCAAAAACCAAATCCGCGTGCACATGCAGGACCTGGGACATCCCATCATTGGCGACGGACGCTACGGACTGGAAGAGATAAATCCTATCGGACGACTGGCGCTGCACGCCTTCAAGCTGTGCTTCCGCCATCCTGTCACCGGAGAGCTGATGCAGTTTGAAACGCCGTATCCGGGAGAGTTCAAGAAACTGTTTCTGAAGAAATAAATAAATCAAAGGGGTTACAAAAACCGCTTATCAATCAATCGAGGGGGATGTCAATGCTAAAGCCCGCTTACTGTTGGATGATTTTTAGGCACGGATTACGCGGATTTACACGGAAAAATAATAAAGAAAATCCGTGAAATCCGCGTAATCCGTGCCTAAAAAAATTATCAAGAGTGTTTTAACACCCTCACTTGCCTATTCTCAGGATGTCCGGACATCCATATTCTTAATATTGCCTTTCCAGCATGACAGGCCCATCCATGTGCCCGTCCACGTATAATACGCCGGACAGTCTGTCTCCTGCAACATATACGTCGTAGATTTCCAGCAAAGGATAATTGTAACCGTAGTCCAGCCGCAGAATCCTGCCGTGGATGTCCCAACGGAAAGGCAGGCTGAATGCCACCTCTCCATACGGATCGTTGTAATACGCCTGCTCATCTCTTCCCAGCCCGTTGCCTTCAAAGTAGAGCCCGCTTTCCAACGGAGAATTATAGGCATCGGCAAAGCCTAAGTCTCCTACCCAGATACCGCCCGGCAGGGTATCGTAAATGTAGTAATCCTCACCGTCGTCCGGTTCGCACGAACTCAGGCCCAAGGCCAGCGTGCACAGGAACAATATGTTCAAAAACTTTCTCATCTTTCTCATTTCCAATTCTGATTAACCATATATCTGGAAGCAGTCAGCATCATGATTTCACCGTCCAGCTTTCCGGACAGGTAATGCTCGCGCACCCATACGTTCTCAAAGATTTTCACGTCGCCCGAACCGTAGTTCAGTATCAGTCCCTCGCGTGAGTTGTCAATCCATTTCCAGGTAAAGTCATGGGTATCTGTTTTCGTATTGCCGGTAGTGGTTACGATAAAGGTCTCTTTTCCGGAAAGGACTTCCTTACCGCCCTGTTTCCCTTTGGTGAATTCCAGGATGTGCCTGCACGCCCCTTCTTCCGTGTCGTACTCCTCTACCCAACTGTCGCTGCACAGCTTCTCGTCGCTGTTTTGTATCGTATAGTAGTTATCATCCCCGCAAGAAGCCAGCCCCGCAGTCATTACACACAACAACAGTATCTTCATTAAGTTCAAAATCTTCATATATATCGAGTTTAGTTAATATTTTACGGGCAAACTTACGCAAAAATAATGATATGTTTAATACCTGGACTGGAATTTCTTATAGAAGACAACGAATAAGATGAAACCCGTCAGCGCAAAGGGCACGCCTGCCAAAGCCGGATAGCGGTATCCGCCGCCAAGAGCCAGACCGCCTACGTATGCCCCGATGGCGTTGCCCAGGTTGAATGCCATCTGCACGCAAGCACCGCCCAGCATCTCACCCCCGGGGGCCACGCGGATAATCAGCACCTGCTCCGGGCTGGACACCGCAAACAAGCCCGCCGTACAGAGCGCCATCAATATGGCGGAACACCACGGATGGGGCGAAAGGAAAAATATCAGCAGCAGCACAATGCAAATCATGCCTTGCACCACCATGCCCACCCTGCCCGGAGTGTATTTGTCGGAAAGCCGTCCGCTCACCAGATTGCCCACCACCATGCCAAAGCCTGCCAGCATCATTAATGCCGTGACACTTCCGGCGCTGAATCCCGACACATTCGTCAGCAACGGCGTGATGTAACTATACCAGCAGAACACGCCGCCATTGCCCAAAGCCGTCGCCCCCAATATCAGCCAGGGAGCGGGAGTCTTCAGGAAACGGAACTGTCCCTTGAATCCGGTATCTTTCAGTCCCTCCACCGCAGGAACCCACCGCCATATATAATAAAGGACTATCACTCCCCAGCAGGCCACCAGCAAGAACGTGACACGCCACGAGAGTATATGGCTCAGGGAAGTGCCCAGCGGAACGCCGAACAGATTGGCAACCGTCATGCCCGCTATCATAATGGATACGGCCTCGGAGCTTCTCCCCTCGTCCGCCAGCTTGCCCGCCACTATGGAAGCGACTCCGAAATACGCCCCGTGCGGCAAACCCGAAATGAAACGCGCCGCCAGCAGCGACCAGTAGCCGGTGGCCATCGCAGCCCCCAGATTTCCTACCAGCATTAAAGCCATCAATGCCAGCAGGATATGCTTCAACGGACGCTTGCGCGCTAAAATCAACATGGGAGCACCGGCACATACGCCCAGTGCATAGGCGGAAATGAAATGTCCGGCAACCGGAATGCCGATGTTCAAATCGGCGGCAACATAGGGCAAAATGCCCATCATCGTAAACTCGGCAATGCCCAATCCCAACGTGCCGAACGCTAATGCAATAAGACTCTTCTTCATTTGAAAAAATACAACCTGTGAAACAAACTTTTTACCGCCGCAAAAGTAGTGTATTCTTCCCGCACAAGTTCTTTATTTTATAAAAAACTAACTAAAAATTTGTACAGCATAAATATAAGATATACTTTTGCGCCCCGAAAAAGCAGGGCATGCCTTGCTTTTTCAGCAAGCAACAATAATTTAAATAATCAAAAGGTAAAAAGAAATGAAAAAAATTGTATTTTTCTTGTTTGCAACCATGCTGGTTGCATCGGTAAAGGCACAGGTTTATGTAGGCGGAACGGTAGGCTTATGGCACAACGACGACCTCGACGCCACTTTCTTCAAACTGGAACCGGAAGTAGGATATAACCTGAGCGAGAAATGGGCAGTAGGCGGTGTGCTGGCATTTGCACACGGCAAGGCAGACGAAGGTAAATACAACGCTTTCGCCCTCGCTCCCTATGCACGCTACTCCTACTATGAAAACAAGGTAGTACGCCTGTTTGTGGACGGCGGCTTCGGCTTCTCCACCCAGAAAGTGAAGGGCTTCGACTCTGTAAACGGCTTTGAAATAGGCTTCAAACCGGGCATCGCCATCAAGCTGAACAGCAAATTCAGTGCAGTTGCCAAATGCGGTTTCCTGGGCTACAGAGACGATTACATGACCGGAGACAACGGCTACGGATTTGCCTTCACCAGCGAAGACCTCTCATTCGGTTTCCACTACGAGTTCTAATCCCGGACAAAGCATACATCACAAGGGAGCGGCCGCCTCACAAACCCGGCGGCTGCTCCTCTCCGGATACGGTTATTCCCGTATATAATGGGGCATCTCTCCGGGTATCTCCATGGATATTTCCACCAGTCCGCATACCACACCCTCACGCTTCCATGCGGTCTGATAAATCATTTTCCTGACCCCTTTTTTCTCTATCGTATAGGCGTTTACGCCACCCGTCTCCAGGAGTTCGCGTATCTTTTCCTGCGATTTCGGACTGTGGCAGTCAAAAAGATTCCTGCCTATCAGGTTTCCGTGCCCGGCAAACGTGCGGCATGCCTTTTCGTTCATATAAAGGATGATTCCCTGCGTATCGCATACGGTTACGGCACAGTTCATTTCATCGGCCCATTCATACATATTCATTACATTTATTCGGTTGTTGAGGGAAACAAAAGTACAGATTAGTTTCTAATTATTCAAGCATTATAAATACGCACACCCAAATTATTCGTATTTTTGCACATCGTTTATAAAATATGCAAACATGAAGAAGTTCGTAAAAGGAGTCCGGTTTGCTCCTAAAAACTATTCCGATGAAGTAGAAGCCAAGATACAGCATTATAAAAGAGAAGGATACAAATTGCCGTCACGCCATCTGCTGCGTACGGAAGAGCAACTGGCAGGCATACGCGAAAGCGCAAGGATAAACACCGCCCTGCTCGATTACATCTCGGAGAATATCCGCGAGGGAATGTCCACGGCAGAGATAGACCACATGGTATACTGCTTTACGACAGACCACGACGCCATCCCCGCTCCCTTCCTGTACGAAGGTTTTCCGAAGAGCGTATGCGTCAGCATCAACGATGTGGTGTGCCACGGCATCCCCAGCACAAAGGAATTCCTGCGCAGCGGAGATATTGTAAACGTAGACGTGTCCACCATCTATAAAGGGTATTTCTCCGACGCATCGCGCATGTATATGATCGGGGAAGTCAGCCCCGAAATGCAACGCCTGGTGCAGGTGACCAGGGAGTGCCGCGACATCGGCATACAGGCTGCGCAGCCCTGGGCACGGTTGGGCGATGTGGGCGCCGCCATCCAGGAGCATGCCGAGAAGAACGGCTACAGCGTGGTGCGCGACCTTTGCGGGCATGGCGTGGGTATCAAGTTTCACGAAGAGCCGGACGTGGAGCACTTCGGCAAACGCGGCACGGGCATGCTGATAGTACCGGGCATGACGTTCACCATCGAGCCGATGATTAACATGGGCAGCTACGAGGTGTTCATTGACGAAGCCGACGGCTGGACGGTGTGCACGGACGACGGTCTGCCTTCCGCCCAGTGGGAAAGCATGATTCTTATCACCGAAGACGGAAACGAGATACTGACACAATAGATGCAAGACGGCAGGCCGCAAGATGTCCCCCCGTGCGGTACACTCCGTACCAACGGTTGGTACTCCTTGTACCACGCTTTGGTATTGTCTGTACCAACCGTTGGTATTCTTCATACCAACTATTGGTATTTCCCGTACCGCCCGATGGTATTGCCGGTACCGCCTGCCGAAACTTTATTTCCTTATATGCAATTATGAATATCATCCTATTACCCGCCGGGATTATCGCAGGAGCCGTTATCGGCTATCTGACGGCCGGCAGAAAAGCCGCTGCCCTGAAGACCCAGGTAGAAGCCGCCGGAGAGCGTGAAGCCCTGCTGAACCGCACCGCCGAAGAACGCATCGCCCGCGAACGCTCCATTGCCGAAGAACGTTTGCAGGAAGCCGCCCGCCAGGCTTCGGAACGCCTGGATGCACAGGAGCGGCTGTTTGTCGAACGCCTCGCCGAACAGGCACGCAGTTTCAACGAACGCCTTGCCCAGCAGGAACATTCCTTCGGCGAGCGCATCGCCCAGCAGCAACGGCAATGGGAACAACGCCTCGCCGAACAGAAAGAAGAGGCCGAAGCCCTGCACAAGCGTATGAACACCGAGTTCGAGAACCTCTCGAACCGCATCTTCCAAAGCAAGACCGAGGATTTTACCAGACTGAACGCCGAGCATCTGGGCAACCTGCTGCGCCCGCTCGACGAGAAGATTAAGGACTTCAAGGAAAAAGTAGAGCAGGTGTACAGCACCGAAGCCAAAGAGCGCTTCTCGCTGGGCGAACGCATCAAGGAGCTGGTGGAACTGAACAACCGCCTCAGCGAGGATGCCAACAACCTGACCCGCGCCCTGAAGGGCGACTCCAAGATGCAGGGCAACTGGGGCGAAATGATTCTGGAACGCCTCTTGCAGGCATCCGGCCTGATTGAGGGCGAGCACTATTTCCGCCAGGAGTTCCTGAAAGACGAGCGCGGCGAAGCGATTGTCAGCGAAGAGAGCGGACAGAAGATGCAGCCCGACATCCTCATCAGGTATCCCGACGAACGCGAGATGATAATCGACTCTAAAGTCTCCCTCACCGCCTACGCCGCCTACACCTCCGCCGAAGACCGCGACGAGCAGGCGCGCTGGCTCAAGGCGCACTTGCAGTCTGTCCGCAACCACATCGACGAGCTCAGCCGGAAGGACTATTCACACTACGATATCAAGGCGCCGGATTTCGTCATGATGTTCATCCCCACGGAGGGCGCGTACCTGCTCGCCATCCAGAGCGACGCCAACCTCTGGGAGTATGCCTACAACAAGAAGGTGGTACTGATGAGTCCCACCAACCTCATCAGCGCCCTGCGCCTCTCGCTCGACCTGTGGAAGCGGGAAAACCAGGTGAAAAACGTGCAGGCCATCATCAAGCGCGGCACTGCCCTGTACGAAAAGATTGTAGGCTTTACCGACACTTTCCTCACCCTCGGCGACCGCATGGCAACCTTGCAGAAGGACTACGACAAAGCCCTCAACCAGCTCTCCGAAAGCAACGGCAGCGTAGTGCGCCAGGCTGAAATGCTGAAGGACATGAGCCTCACCCCGAAGAAGCGCATCTCGGCAAGGCTGCTGCCCAAAGAGGAGATACAGGAAGATGCAGAACAAGAAGACAATAAATAACTCTTAAGACAAGACTTGATACATTATGAAAACTTTAAAAGACCGTATTCTCAAAGACGGAAAATGCTATCCGGGAGGTATACTGAAAGTGGATAACTTTATCAATCACCAGATGGACCCGATACTGATGAAATCCATCGGCGTGGAGTTTGTCAGACGTTTCGCCTCTACCAGTATCAACAAGATTATCACCGTCGAAGCCAGCGGCATCGCTCCCGCCATCATGGTGGGCTATCTGCTGGAGCTGCCCGTAGTGTTCGCCAAGAAGAAGAAACCGAGCACGATGGAGAATATGCTGGTTACTTCCGTGTATTCGTTTACCAAGCAACGCTCGTACGACGTGTGCGTCAGCAAGGATTTCCTCGCGCCCGGCGACCAGGTGCTTTTCATCGACGACTTCCTTGCCAACGGAAACGCTGCCAAAGGCATCATGGACCTGGTGAAGCAGGCTGGCGCGGAACTGGTGGGCATGGGATTCATCATAGAGAAAGCCTTCCAGCATGGTGGTGACGAGCTGCGCAGCCAGGGCATCCATGTAGAATCGCTTGCCATCATCGAAAGCCTTGACAACTGTGAAATCAAAATCAGATAACCCGGAGCGATGGAAAAACAACAGGGAAACGGACTGATTTACGGCTTGAACGACAAGCCGCCTTTTAAGGAAGCTTTCTTCGCTGCGCTGCAACATCTGCTCGCCATATTCGTAGCCATCATCACCCCGCCGCTCATCATTGCGGGCGCATTGAAGCTCGATGCGGAAACCACCGGCTACCTGGTTTCGATGGCGCTGTTCGCATCCGGCATATCCACGTTTATCCAATGCCGCAGGTTCGGCGGACTGGGCACGGGGCTGCTCTGCATCCAGGGAACCAGCTTTTCGTTCATAGGTCCCATCATCTCTGCCGGAATGCTGGGCGGGCTTCCCCTGATTTTCGGTTCCTGCATGGCGGCTTCAAGCGTGGAGATGCTGATAAGCCGGGTGTTGAAATACACAAAGAAGATTATCACGCCGCTGATATCCGGCATCGTAGTCACCCTCATCGGAATGAGCCTGATAAAGGTAGGAATCACAGCCTGCGGCGGCGGAGCCACGGCACAGGCGGACGGCAGCTTCGGCAGTTTCCGCCATGTAGGCCTTGCGGCGGCGGTACTGTTGCTTATCATCGCCTTCAACCGGAGTTCCAACCGCTACCTGCGCATGAGTTCCATCGTCATCGGACTGGTGATAGGCTACATCGCAGCCTGGTTCATGGGCATCATCGACTTCTCCTCGATACAAAGCTACGGCGGCTTCAACCTGCCGATGCCTTTCCACTACGGACTGGACTTCGACCTGTCCACCATCATCGCCCTGGGACTTATTTTCATGATTACCGCCATCGAGGCATACGGTGACATCACCGCCAACTCCCTTATCTCTGGCGAACCGGTGGAAGGGGATACCTTCGTAAAGCGCGCTTCGGGCGGTATCCTTGCCGACGGCTTCAACTCCATGCTGGCGGGTGCGCTCAACTCCTTCCCCAACTCCGTCTTTGCACAGAACAACGGAATGATACAACTGACCGGGGTTGCCAGCCGGTATGTGGGCTACTACATTGCCGCCTTTCTTGTACTGCTCGGCCTGTTCCCTGCCGTGGGACTGGTGTTTTCACTGATGCCCGAACCCGTATTGGGCGGCGCTACTCTGCTGATGTTCGGTACGGTGGCGGCGGCAGGCATCCGCATCATTGCAGCGCAGGAAATCAATCGGAAGGCTACTCTTGTCATGGCTGTCAGTTTCTCACTTGGCCTCAGTGTGGAGCTGGTTCCCGAAATACTGTGCCAACTGCCGGAAACGCTGCGGAACATCTTCGCATCCGGCATCACAACGGGCGGGATAACGGCTATTCTGGCAAATCTGCTGATTCATATCAAGGAGTAATATTATTCTATTTTAGGCACGGATTACACGGAATTTCACGGATTTACTTTGTTCTTTGTTCTTTCGGACAACATTACCCTTCTTTTACATTTCCATGAAATTCCGTGTAATCCGTATTAAATCCGTAAATTCTGTGTAGTTCGTAAATTCTGTATAATCCGTACTAATCCGTGTAACTCCCTAAATCCGTGTAATTCCGCGTAATCCGTGCCTAAAAATCTCTCCGAAACAACCCATCTCACTTCTCCCTCTCCGGCAGCACCCAATTCAGCACCACATACCCCAGCACCCCGGCAAGCACCGTCCCTACAAGCACCCCGAATTTCGCCTGGTTCAGCAATTCCGGATATTCATCCGCAAAGGAAAGGTTGGCAATGAACAACGATACGGTAAACCCGATACCGCCCAGCAGGGAGACGCCCGCTATATTCTTCCAGTTCATCCCCGCCGGCATCAGCGCTACGCCGCTCTTCACCGCCAGCCACGTAAACAGGTATATCCCCAGGAACTTGCCCAGCAGCAAGCCAGCCGCCACAGCGATGCTCACATCCCCCACGATGCTGCCGCTACCGCTGAACACCACACCGGCATTGGCAAAGGCAAACAGCGGCAGTATCACGAAGCTCACCGCCCCGTGCAGGTTGTCCTCCAGCGACTGCAACGGGCTGATAACATAATCCGATGCCCGCTCCACCTGCTTCAACGTGGCAATCTGCGCATTGGTCAGCACGATATTATCCGACTTGGAAACCGGGAACTCCCCGATGATGTCGCGAATCCGCTCGATGTATTTGCCCGCATCCAAGCGCGGACGCGCCGGTATCACAAACGCCAGTATCACGCCCGAAATCGTACTGTGTATGCCCGATTGCAGGAACAGATACCAGATAATCACACCGAAGAAGAGGAAGAATATCTTCTGCGTTACGCCGAACTTACCCATATAGTAGAGGAACACGTACAGGACAGCCGCCGCAATCAGGTATCCGTATGCCACGTCAGCGCTATAGAACAGTGCGATGACCAGTATGCCGCCGATATCGTCCACCACGGCAAATGCCGTCAGGAATATTTTCAGGCTCAACGGCACACGCTTGCCCAGCAAACTGAGCACGCCCAATGAAAAGGCAATGTCCGTGGCCATCGGGATAGCCATCCCCCTGGTTTCGGGAGTGCCGGAGGCAACCGACAACGCATAGATGACAACCGGAACCACCATCCCCCCGCATGCCGCAATAAAAGGCAAAGCCGCTTTCCGCACAGAGGACAGTTCCCCCACCAGCAGTTCGCGCTTTATCTCCAGGCCCACTGCCAGAAAGAAAACGGTCATCAGGCAGTCGTTAATGAATTCTATCATCTTCAGCGGATGCCCGCCGTGCGAAAACAGATTGAAGTTGCCGATGCGCAGATGCAGCTCCTGAAGCAGGAAATCCTGGTATACGGGCGACAGGGACGAGTTGGCAACCACAGCGGCCAGGATAGCCGCCAGAAACAAAAGCACGCTCGCTGCTATGTTCAGCGACGAAATGTTTTTTACGGTACGTAGGATAATCATAAGTATTTTTAATTGAAGGATTCGTTCATTTTCGGAAAAAGACAAAAAAGGGGGCAGCCCTATCATGAAAGAACAACCCCCGAAAGATATGATTGGTTCGGCAGCAAACCGCTAATCCAGTTTCAGCACCGCCAGGAATGCTTTCTGCGGCACTTCCACATTACCGATTTGCTTCATTCTCTTCTTGCCCCGTTTCTGCTTCTCGAGCAACTTGCGCTTACGGCTCACGTCGCCGCCGTAGCACTTGGCCGTAACGTCCTTGCGTACAGCCTTGATTGTTTCGCGGGAGATAATCTTGGCGCCGATGGCCGCCTGGATGGCGATGTCGAACTGCTGTCTCGGAATCAGGTCCTTCAGCTTCTCGCACATGCGGCGTCCCAGCTCGTATGCGTTGTCAAAGTGCGTCAGGGTGGAAAGGGCATCCACCGGTTCGCCGTTCAGGAGAATATCCAGTTTCACCAGCTTGGACGGACGGAAGCCGTTGGCATGGTAGTCGAAAGAGGCGTATCCCTTGGAGATGCTTTTCAGCTTGTCGTAGAAGTCGATGACGATTTCGCCCAGCGGCATGTCATAGTATATCTCCACGCGATTGCCGGAAATGTATTCCTGCTTCACCAGTTCGCCGCGCTTGCCCAGGCAGAGCGTCATGATGGGGCCGATATAGTCCGTGGCGGTAATCACCGAGGCGCGGATATAAGGCTCTTCGATGCGGTCTATCAGGGTGGGGTCGGGCATGCTGCCGGGGTTGTGTACCTCGGTCATGTGTCCCTGCTTGTCGTAGATGTTGTACGACACGTTCGGCACGGTGGTAATCACGTTCATATCGAATTCGCGGTCCAGGCGTTCCTGCACAATCTCCATGTGGAGCAGTCCTAAGAATCCGCAACGGAAACCGAAGCCCAGCGCCAGTGACGATTCGGGCTGGAAGGTCAGCGAGGCGTCGTTCAACTGCAACTTCTCCAGCGAAGAGCGCAGATCCTCGAAGTCTTCCGCCTCAATGGGATATACGCCGGCAAAGACCATCGGCTTCACTTCCTCGAAGCCGGCAATCGCCTCCTTGCACGGACGGGCTATGTGCGTAATCGTGTCGCCCACCTTCACTTCCCTGGAAGTCTTGATACCCGAAATGATATACCCCACGTCGCCCGTACGCAGCTCCTGACGGGGAACCATATCCATCTTCAGCACGCCGATTTCGTCCGCATCGTATTCCTTGCCCGTATTGAAGAACTTCACTTTGTCTCCTTTGCGAATCACGCCGTTCACAATCTTGAAGTAGGCGATGATGCCCCGGAACGAGTTGAATACGGAGTCGAAAATCAGTGCCTGCAAAGGCGCTTCCTCATCGCCTTCGGGATGCGGGATGCGCTCGACTACCGCCTCAAGGATTTCCTCCACGCCCATGCCCGTCTTGCCGGAGGCGCGGATAATCTCTTCGCGCTTGCAGCCGAGCAGTTCCACGATTTCATCCTCCACCTCTTCGGGCATGGCGCTTGCCATGTCGCATTTGTTGATAACGGGAATAATCTCCAAATCGTGCTCGATGGCCATGTAAAGGTTGGAGATGGTCTGCGCCTGCACGCCCTGCGAAGCATCCACAATGAGCAGTGCGCCCTCGCAGGCGGCGATGGAGCGCGACACCTCGTAGGAGAAGTCCACATGTCCCGGAGTGTCAATCAGGTTCAGGATATACTTCTCGCCCTTGTACACATACTCCATCTGGATGGCATGGCTCTTGATGGTGATACCTCTCTCCTTTTCCAAATCCATATCATCCAGCATCTGTCCTTCGGTTACTTGGATGGTATTGGTGAACTCCAACAGGCGGTCGGCCAACGTTGATTTGCCATGATCGATATGGGCTATGATACAAAAGTTACGTATATTCTTTTTCATTCGTTTCTAAAGTTTTTGGAGTGCAAAGATAGTGTATCTTGAACAAAGATACGAAAAGGAGCGCACAAAAAAAATGCGTTGATAACATATCCAATGTATCAACGCATTTTTTATAACATTCCAATCACTTTCTTAGTTCAGCTTCACAAACAGTTCGCCTTCAACTTCTTGAGTAGAGATTTTGTCCTCTCTCAATAACCATCCAAGACCCAGGAACAAATCTTTATCCACCAATTTTGTAGCTTTTTTGATTTGTTTTGCGGTTAAACCTTCGGTTTCATTCAGTGCGTTCCAAATTTTTCCTGCGATTTCACCGGCTTTTTCTTTTAACATTTTCTCTTTGTTTTTAGTTAGACATGCTTGAAAATCCGTTTCCCCCGATGGAGAAGACCGATTTTATTTCGGCGGCAAAGATAGTTATTTTTATGTTATATAGCACGTTAACTCTCATTTTTTCCATTTTCAGCCGGAGAAACGGCACGATTTGCCCTATTTCCGCTGTTTTTCCAGATACTCCGCCCATATTGCCGCCGCCTCTTCCACCATTTTGGCACAGGGACGCTTGGCGTAATACTGCTCCGTGCGGGCTTCGGGGGTGGAAGAGCCTTCGGGCTTCTTCAGTCCCAACAGTTCGGCGCAAATCATCGAGCCGTTGCGTTTCCTGAATTCCTCGGCAAGCTGCTGCACCAGCGCATAGTTAGCGGCTTTTCCCTCACGGTCCTTGCCGTCTACGGCACCTTTCTCCAGTCCCGCCAGCAGGAACATGCCGCAGGCGGCGCCGCACGTCTGCCGCATCCGTCCGATGCCGCCACCAAACGAGGCGGACATGCGCAACGCCTGTTCCTGCGTAAAACCATACATATCTGCAAAGGCAGCCACGACGGACTGCGAACAATTATAGCCGCTCTTGAACAGTTCAACGGCTTTTTCCACTCTGTCTTTCATCGTCATATCTTAATCTGTTAATTCCAACATCATGGGGCAATGGTCCGAATGTACGGCATCGTTCAGGATACGCGCCTCTTTCAGCATCGGACGCACCGCCTCGCTTGCCATGCAATAGTCGATACGCCAGCCTTTGTTCTTCGCCCGCGAGTTGAAGCGGTAGCTCCACCAGGTGTACTCCCGGCTGTCGGGGTGCAACAGGCGGAAGGTATCTATGAAGCCCTCGTTCAGGAAGCGGGTCATCCACTCCCTTTCTTCGGGCAGGAAGCCGCTGTTGGTGGCATTGCGCACCGGGTCGTGAATGTCTATCGCCTCGTGGCAGATGTTATAGTCCCCGCACAAAACCAGTTTGGGGCGGGTGCGCAGCAGTTCCACCGCATAGTGCCGGAAGTGTTCCAGCCACTCCATCTTAAAAGCCTGGCGCTCGTCGCCGCTCGTTCCCGAAGGATGGTAGACGCTCACCACGGACAGGTCGCCGTAATCGGCACGGACAAACCGTCCTTCGCTATCGTACTCCTCCATGCCCATGCCGTATTCCACATGGTCCGGCTCGCGTTTCGTCAGGATGGCGACTCCGCTATACCCTTTCTTCCGGGCTGAATGCAGATAATGCCTGTATCCCAATGCATCCAATGCCTCCGCGGGATACTGCTCCGGCTGCAATTTGGTCTCCTGCAGGCACAGCACGTCCGGCTGTTCCTTTGCCAGCCATTCGGGCAACCCTTTGGACACGGCGGCCCGCAAACCGTTTACGTTGTAGGTTATAATCTTCATTTCCGTATATATTTTTTTTAATTATCCGTCCGGCAGCAATCGTTCGCCCGGTTGCAATCGTTCGTCAGGTTGCAATCATTCGTCCGGCAAGCGGCATTCATTACAAACTCGATATCAGCAGCATAATATTCAATACCGTTACAATGGCAGCAATCGTATAGAGCACGAATGTGCTCCATTTGCTGTTCACATACTGCCCCATCACTTTGCGGGACGAGGTGAGGCTCACCTGCAGGAACACCGTAAACGGCAACTGGATGCTCAGTATCATCTGCGAAATCAGCAGTCCCTTGAACGGGTCGCCGATAAAACAAATCAACAGCAGCGCGATGCCCAACGAAAGGATTACCCCCACCTGCGAGTGGCTGTCCCTGATGTGGTACGACTCGCCGAAGATACCGGCAAAGATGGAACCTGCCGCCATGCCGCTCGTAATCGTCGAGGAGATGCCCGCCATCAGCAATGCCAGCGCAAACACCACGCCGGCGCTGCTACCCAGCAACGGGTCCAACAGCGACTTCGCCTGCTGCAACTCCTCCACCTGAATCCCGCCCTTGAAGAAAGTGGCGGCGGCCAGCAGAATCATCGCACTGTTAATGGCCCATCCCACAATCATGGAGAAGAGCGTGTCGAACAATTCGTACTTCAGCACCCTGCGGATAGAGGCATCGTCCTGCTTGTTGTACTCGTGGCTCTGTATCACCTCCGAATGGAGAAACAGGTTATGGGGCATCACCACGGCTCCGAGCACACTCATGATAATGAGCATGCTCCCCTGGGGGAACGAAGGAGTCACCCACCCCTGCACCGCCACAGGCCAGTCTATCCTGACAAGGAAAAGTTCGTAGATGAACGAAAGCCCTATGACGGACACGAAGGCGATGATGGCCCTTTCAATCTTCTTGTAGGAGTTGGTGAAAAGCATTATGGACACGAAGACCGTAGTCAGCACCGAACCCCATATTATGGGGATGTCCAGCAACATTTGCAGTGCAATGGCCCCGCCCAATATTTCGGCAAGGGAAGTGGATATGGAAGCCAGCACCGCCGTACCCAATATAGGGCGCGACACCCATTTGGGAGTGTACTGCGTGGCGGCTTCCGACAGGCACAGTCCCGTTACGATGCCCAGGTGCGCCACGTTGTGTTGCAGGATTATCAGCATGACGGTAGAGAGCGTCACCACCCACAGCAGCGAGTAGCCGAACTCCGACCCCGCCGCAAAATTCGACGCCCAGTTGCCGGGATCGATGAAACCTACCGTCACCAGCAGTCCCGGTCCGATATATCTGAACACGTCCAGACCACCCAAATAGCGTTTGTGGTCTTTCCGTTGCAAGTCTTTAAAAATATTCTTCATTATTATGTTGTTCTTGTTTTGAGGATGTAAAAGTACTCAAATAAAAAACAAATGCACCATAAGTTGGTTCAAAATGGCAGACACGTTGCCTTGCCAACCAAAAAATCATCCCACGAGACGGATAAATTCATCCCGCAAGACAAATTTATCCACCTCGTGGGATGAATATACCCGTACGGAAAACACGGCTTTTCCTGATTTCCTTTCCGTGAAGTCCGTGAAGTTCTCAAGGTCTCTGAAAGAGAGGGTGTTGAAATACACTTGACGATTTCTTTTAGGCACGGATTACGCGGATTACACGGATTTTCTTAATTCTTTTTTTATCAAAATCCGTGTTTTCCGCGTAATCCGTGCCTAAAAAATCATCACGCCCTCTTACACCTTCAATCAAAGCAGCAGAATCAATATCCCATCTCGTGCAATGCCTTACACAACTGGTCGGGACAGGAAGTGGGACGCCCGCCGCAGCGGATACCTTCCAGGCGTGAAATCACCTCTTTCACCGGCATCCCGGCAACCAGGCGCGACAACCCTTGCAGATTGCCGTTGCATCCGCCCCAAAACGCGATGTTCCGCACGATGCCGTCTTCCACCTCAAGCTCGATATTGGTACTGCACGTGCCTTTGGTCTTGTAAGTATACGTCATTACTCTTCGCTTTCTTCCGGCTTCATATTGGTGTACACCGTCTGCACGTCGTCAAACTCTTCCAGGCGTTCCACCATCTTGTCGATGGTCTCGCGGTGTGCAGGCTCCACATCTTTCAGGTCGTTGGCGATGTAGGTAAACTCGCCGCCCACATCCTCAAAGCCGCCCTCTTCCAGGTGCTTCTGGATGGCTGCGTAGCTCTTCGGGTCACCGTAGATGGTGATTGTGCCCTCTTCTTCGTCCTCTTCGTAGTCTTCGTCGATGTCGAAATCGATCATGTCGAGGATGAATTCTTCCATATCCATGCCGTCTTTCTTCTTGAAAGTGAACACGCATTTGTGGTCGAACAGGAAAGCCAGTGAGCCCATTGTGCCCAGGTTTCCGCCAAACTTGTTGAACACGCTGCGCACATCGGCCACCGTGCGGGTGGGGTTATCGGTCAGTGTATCCACGAATACGGCCACACCGTGAGGTCCGTATCCCTCGTAGGTCATGCTCTTGTAGTCGCTCTGGTCTTTGCCCATTGCATTCTTGATGGCACGCTCGATGTTGTCCTTCGGCATGTTCTCGCGCTTGCAGGTAGCGATAACCGAACGCAGTGCAGGGTTGTTTTCCGGTTCGGGTCCGCCGGCTTTCACCGCAATAGCAATTTGTTTACCCAGTCTTGTAAAGGTCTTAGCCATGTGACCCCATCTTTTCAATTTGGCAGCTTTTCTATATTCAAACGCTCTTCCCATTGGATTGTATATTTTAATTTGTTCTTTAATTGGTTTCTGTCTTTACTGTCGCGTCAGTTTCCGATACTTCCAATATGACACGCCGCACATCAGCAGGCATATCAGACCGCTCACCCCTGCCAGGGCATTTCTCCAGCCCTCGTTCTCAGGGAAGTGCCAAAGCACCCTTACTGCCTGAAACAAGAGGAGCAGCCCTATGTTCAAGCCCGCCAGACACTTTCTTTTGGCTCTGATATGGTGGTCCGGTTTTATATCGTACTTCATAGCAAGTCAGCTTGTTTTACCGCAGCACGGCTCCCAGTCGGTTCTGCAGGTTGGCAATCAGCTTCTGCATCACTTTGTCAATCTGCTTGTCGTTCAGTGTGGCATTCTCGTCCTGCAACAGGAAACTTACGGCATACGATTTCTTGCCGGCTTCCAGGTTCTTGCCTTCATAGACGTCGAAGAGGGAGACTTCTTTCAGCAGCTTCTTCTCCGTTTCGTAGGCAATCTTCTCGATTTCGGCAAACTGCACCTTCTTGTCAATCAGCAAAGCGAGGTCGCGCTTCACGGCCGGGAATTTGGAGATTTCGGTATAGTTTACCTTCACGTTCCTGATGGCCTTCATCAGCTCCTTCCAGTTCAGGTCGGCATAGTACACCTCGTTGTCGATGTCAAACGCTTTCAGGAGCTTCCTCGTCACCACGCCGAACGTGGCAAGGCGCTTGCCCCCCCTTGTCTGCACGGACAGGGCAGCGGCGTAAATATCGTCCGTAAGGTTGCCCACCACCAGGTCGTGCATCTGCAAGCCCAGACGGGCAAATATATTTTCGACATACGCTTTCAGTTCGTACACCGAACTGTCCTCGTCCTGATGCGCCCATGAGTTGGACACTCTCTTGCCGGTAATCCACAGGCCCAGGTGATAGTCTTCGGAATAAGGAGCGAGCGCCTTTTCGGGGTTACGCTTCTCTTCGTTGAAGTAATAGCAGTTGCCGAATTCAAAGAATTTCAAATCGGCATTCTTGCGGTTGGCATTGTGCGCGATGCTCTCCAGTCCGCCGAAAAGCAGTGTCTGGCGCATGGCGTTCAGGTCGGCGCTGAGCGGGTTCATCAGCATCACGAGGTTCTTGGCGGGATAAGATTCCAGTCCGTCGTAATAGGCGGCGCGCGTCAGCGAGTTGTTCAGGATTTCGTTGAAACCGCAACCCACCAGTTGCTCGGCAACCAGGTTCTGCAGACGGTTGGACTTGTCGCACTCGCCCTTCGTTGTCAGGCTGGACTTCAAGGCTGTGGGAATCTCCACATTATTATATCCGTAAATACGGAGAATGTCCTCTATCACATCGCAATCGCGCTGCACATCCACGCGGTATGGCGGCACGTCGAGCGTCAGGCCCTCTGCCGTTTCGCCTACAATCTTCATCTCCAGGCTCGTCACGATGCTTTTTATCGTCTCTGCCGGAATCTCCTTGCCTATCAGCGCGTGTACCTTCCCGTAAGAGAGTTCCACCCGGAAGTCGCAGGCGGGAGCGGCGCATACATCCTTGATGTCGGAAGAGATGGTGCCGCCGGCAAGTTCCTTCACCATCAGTGCCGCCAGCTTCAGGCAGTAAAGGGTGGCGTTGGGGTCGACGCCTCTTTCAAAGCGGAAGGAAGCATCCGTATTCAGGCCGTGGCGGCGGGCGGTCTTACGCACCCAGGTGGGGTGAAAATAAGCGCTTTCGAGGAAGACGTCCTTCGTGGTTTCGGTAGAGCCTGAATCCAGTCCGCCGAACACTCCGGCGATGCACATGGGCTCTTCCCGGTTGCAAATCATCAGGTCGCGTCCGTTGAGCTTGCGTTCCACGCCGTCCAGGGTAGTGAAGGGAGTGCCTTCGGGCAGGGTCTTTACAATGACCTCGCCGCCCTTAATCCTGTCCGCATCGAAGCAGTGGAGCGGCTGGCCGAATGCGTGGACGATGTAGTTCGTGATGTCCACCACATTATTAATAGGGCGCAGGCCGATGATGCGTAGCTTGTTCTGCAACCATTCGGGGCTTTCCTTTACGGTGACGCCTTTCACGGTGACGCCGGCATAGTGCGGGCAGGCTTCGCTGTTCTCTACCGTCACCCGGATGTCGAGGTCGTGGTTATCGACGGCAAAAGCCTCCACAGAGGGTTTCTTCAAGGCGGCGGGCTTGCCGTTCTGCACCAGGTAGGCGTACAGGTCGCGCGCCACGCCGTAGTGCGAGCAGGCGTCGGCGCGGTTGGGCGTGATGTCCACCTCCAGCACGTAGTCGCTCTTGATGTTGTAATAGTCCTTGGCAAGCGTGCCCGGCACTGCTGTTTCGGGCAGTACGATGATGCCCGCATGGTCTGTGCCGATGCCTATTTCGTCTTCGGCACAAATCATGCCGTTGGACTCTACGCCGCGGAGTTTGGATTTCTTGATTGTGAAGCATTCATCACCGTCATAAAGTTTTGTACCCAAAGTGGCCACCACCACTTTCTGTCCGGCTGCCACGTTGGCTGCGCCGCATACTATCTGCACAGGTTCTCCCTGCCCCAGGTTTACGGTAGTGATGTGCATGTGGTCCGAGTTGGGATGGGGCTCGCACGTCAGCACTTCGCCGATGACCAGGCCTTCCAGTCCGCCTTTAACGGTTTGCACCTCTTCCACGCTTCCCGTTTCCAGTCCTATGGAAGTGAGCGCGGCGGCTACTTCATCCGGTGTCAGGTCGAAATCCACATACTCTTTCAACCAGTTATAAGAGATATTCATATCATTATTTTTTTATTGTTTCCAAAAGTGACCCGCAAAGTTAATAAGATTTTCCTGTAGAAAGGGAAAAATTTCAGGAAATCTTCGAGAGTATATACGCTTTTACCTGTTGCCATGACTGATTTACAAACATATCCGGCATGGGGTTCAAAGTTTATCCACTATCCGGTGTGCCCGTCTCCGCAGCAATTCGAACTCTTCATCGTCCAGGATGGCTTTCATTGCCTTATACCAGCGTATGAGCACGCTGATTTTCACATCCCCCCTTTTAAAAGGGTCTGAATGGTGGTATTACTCATGCCGGCATGGTCGGCAATCATTTTCAAAGACACGCCGGATGCCTTCAACAGATAGCGGAGCTCTTCACCTATCATAAGATAAGGATATTGCCCGTCCTCATTTTTTACACTCATTTTAGTATTAATTTTATTTAAAACACAAGGGAAATATTTAGGTTTATTAAGTTTCGTACATACATGTGTGTACGGTCATCTGTTTTATAATCACGAACTTTGAAGGGTATCCCTGAAAGATTCGGGAATTGCGATGCAAAATTAACAAATTAATAATCAGCACCAAAAAAACAAGTAAACAAATGAATGAATTCAAAATGTCCCTGTTCCTCGCCCCCATTTCGCCGGTGAAGGACGGCGGCACGGGGCAAATCATCAAACCTGCCACCCTGAAACCCTACAAAACCATGACCCTGCAGGAAGTGTACCGGACGATAACCGCCAACACACGTCTGCAACTGCTCACCGACCGCGTGCGCCGGGCATTCGACAGCGGCGACCTATCCGCCTACCGCGCCCTCAAACAGGAGCTTCTGCCCTACGTCACCCCCTGCGGCACGTTCGGCCGCCGGCGTAGCGACAGCCTCCTCGAAGCATCGGGACTCGTAGTGGTGGACATCGACCACCTCGACTCCGCTGACGAAGCCGCCCGGCTGCGCCGCCAACTGTTTGAAGACCCGTTTCTAAGGCCGGAGCTGGTCTTCATCAGCCCCTGCGGACAGGGCGTAAAAGCCTTCGTGCCCTACACCCCCGACCCCGCCCTGCCGGATGTGCGCCAGAATGCCGCCGAAAGTATCCGATGGGCCATGGACTACGTGCAGTGCGTGTATGCCGACGGCAACCGCAACTCCTCCAAAGGCGTGGATACTTCCGGCAAGGACCTCGTGCGGGCCTGCTTTCTGAGCTACGACCCCGGTGCGCTCATAGCTACCCGGAATAATCTTTCGCCGGAAAATAATCCGCTACAAAACCAGTAATTCATAACTCATAATTTATAACAGATAATTTATAGCACATAATTCATAACTCATAACAGATAATTCATAGCGCATAATTCGTAACTTATAACAGATAATTCATAGCGCATAATTCGTAACTTATAACAGATAACTCATAACACATAATTCGTAACTCATAACAGATAACTCATAGCAAATAATTCATAATTTATAACCCAATGACCAATATCCTATCCGATTTGCGCCGCCTCACGGAAGCGGTTCACGCAGCGGGCGCCGACATCGCGCCCACCTACAGAGAGTATGTACAACTGGCATTCGCCATAGCCACCGACTGCGGCGAAGCCGGACGCAGCGACTTCCTGATGCTGTGCAGCCTCTCTGCCAAATACGATGTGCACGCGGCAAACAAGCTCTTCAGCAACGCCCTGAAAACAAACAACAACAGCGTCCACATAGGCACCGCCTTCCACCTGGCCGAACTGTGCAACGTGCGCCCCCGCCCCGCAGAGAAGCCGCGGCAGGACACTCCCACGGGTACACCTGGTACGCCGGGTGCACCGCATCCCGCCGCCTCACACACGCATGCGCACGGTTATTATAATAAGGCGGAGATGCCTGCGGAAGAATTTCCGGAAGCGCCCGCAGCCAGCCTTCCCGCCGAAGCAGCCGATGCCGGAACAGCAAACTCCGGAACAACCTACCCCGAAGCAGCAGACCCCGAAGCAGCAGACGAGGAGACCTGCCGGGGCAGCGAACCCCTCACCCCACTGCCCTGCTTCGACAACCGGACGCTCTGGCCCGCACCGCTGAACGAAATTACCGCCCACGGCACCACCCGCGCCCAGCAGGACATCATGCTGCTGGGCGCCGTCACCGTGCTGGGCGCCAGCATGAACAGCCACGTGCGCTGCGCCTACGGCGGCAAGATGATATCGCCCAGCCTGCAAACGTTCATCGTGGCCCTGCCTGCCTCGGGCAAGGGCGTGCTCTCCCTCGTCCGCCTGCTGGTGGAGCCTATCCACGACGAGATACGCCTGCACACGGCAGAAGCCATGAAGCAGTACCGCAAGGAGAAGGGCGCCTACGACTCGCTGGGCAAGGAGCGCTCGCAGGCCACCCCGCCCGCACTGCCGCCCGACCGCATGTTCCTCATCTCGGGCAACAACACCGGCACGGGCATCCTGCAGAACATCATGGACTCCGAAGGCATCGGCCTGATATGCGAGAGCGAAGCCGACACCATCTCCACCGCCATCGGCTCGGAACACGGCCACTGGAGCGACACCATGCGCAAGGCCTTCGACCACGACCGCCTCTCCTACAACCGCCGCACCGACCGCGAATACCGCGAAGTGAAGCGCAGCTACCTCTCCGTCCTGCTCTCGGGCACTCCCGCCCAGGTGAAACCGCTCATCCCCACCGCCGAAAACGGCCTGTTCTCGCGCCAGCTCTTCTACTACATGCCCGCCATCCACAAGTGGCAGAACCAGTTCGACCGGCAGGATACCGACCTCGAAACCGTATTCACCGGCCTGGGCATGCAGTGGCGCGAGCAACTGAAACGCATCACCGCCGGCGGCCTCTTCACCCTGCGTCTCACCCCCGAACAGAAGGAGCTGTTCAACAACCTCTTCGCCAACCTCTTCATCCGCTCCCACCTTGCCAACGGCAGCGAAATGGCGAGCAGCGTAGCCCGCCTTGCCATCAACATCTGCCGCATCATGCAGGTAGTGGCCATGCTCCGCGTACTCGAATCGGACGATATCGCCCGCTCGCCCCACCTCACCCCCGACAAGGACATCTCCGGCGACAACCTCAAGGACGGCATCATCACCCGCTGGGACATGACCATCCTCCCCGCCGACTTCAACTCCGTACTGGAGCTTACCGAAAGCCTCTACCGCCACGCCACGCACATCCTCTCCTTCCTGCCCGGAACCGAAATCAGCCGCCGGAGCAACGCCGACCGCGACGCCCTGCTGCAAAGCATGGAAAGGGAGTTTACCCGCTCCGCCTTCCTGCTGCAGGCCGAAGCAACGGGCATTAAACCCGGAACGGCATCCACATGGCTCAAACGCCTGGTGAAGCATGGGATGATAGAGAGCGTGGACGGAAAGGGGACGTACCGGAAACCTCTCCCAAACGGGATGTGACAGGTTTTTGTGTGTGGTTGTTTTGACATGTTTTCTGTATATATACTATACGTGCGTGTGTGCGAAGCCGGCGGCGGGGGTGATTGTTGTGTACCAATTGTGACATTTGGAACGGAGGGGAGGTAGAGACAGAAGAATAAAAGAATAAAAGAATAAAAGAATAAAAGAATAAAAGAATAAAAGAATAAAAGAATAAAAGAACAAAAGAACAAAAGAACAAAAGAACAAAAGAATAAAAGAACAAAAGGAAAAGGGCAAAAGGACTTCGGGAAAAATGTTCGTGAACTTCTTCCTGAGGTTTGGAAGTTGGAGAAGTCTAATACGAATACAATTGGAGTTTAAATATTTATGTTGAAGAAACAAGGAGGGTGTGTCAAAACTAACATTCGCTTGCTATTTGTTTCTTTTTAGGCACGGATTACACGGAAAACACAGATTTTCTTTGTTCTTTTTCCGTGAAATCCGCGAAATCCGTGCCTAAAAGAAATCATCAAATGTATTTTGACACACTCTCTTTTCTATTTATGAAAAAGACAATGTGTACTTTATCGGATGCTTACGATAAAAGAACAGAAGAATGGAAAAGGGAGGTGTTTCGGATAAGAGGGTCTTTGGGGCAAGAAAGGATTCCGGGTAAGAAAGGATTTCGGTCAAGAAAGGACTTCTGTCAAGAAGGATGGAAGGTAAGGCGATGTTGCCGGAAACGGCCGGTAACATTACTGAAGATAAAAAAGAATGAAAGATTACTTCATGTTTTCCCGGGGGCTACTCCGGCAGCGTAGCGTAGAACTTTAGCGTTGCAGAGTAGAACTTTGGCGGCGTAAAGTAGAACTTTAGCAACGTGGAGTAGCCCTTTGGCAACGCAAAGCATCCTTGAGTGGACAGAGGAGGATTCAGGCTATGAAAAGCGGTCTTTTTCTGTTGTAGATGCGGTTGGTATGTGTCGGGCTGCCGGGGGAGGTCAGTTCTCGCCCGGTTCTCCCAACGCCCCGACAATCAGCCCTACCTGTGCGGGCGTGTATGTCCGCGATTTTGGCGAAAGTCCTGAGGCAAGCAGTTCTTCCCGCAGGTTCGGATAGAGGTCTATCCATTGGTTCAGTTTACGGAAAGCCGCTTGCGGGCACAACTCCGGACAGTAAAGCTGTGCAAGTTCCGTGCGTCCGAATGTGCGTATTTTAAAATTCGTCATAATCCCTGATTCTTTGGTTCTTACAGAGCAAAGATACGGAAATATCTCCACACTTCCGCATCTATATCCGTATATAACAACCTACAACAGACCATAACGTACCGAAAGTGACAAACCCTCTTCCCGCGCATCGTATCTTCGTAACGTGATCACAAAGAGAGTTGAAAACAAGAATTAAAAACCCAAAAACTTAAAGATTATGATTCGTTACAAGAAGTATCAAATGACCGGTGAAAACCACCCCCTGAAAGGCTTATGGTATGCCCGTCCCCTGATTGAGGACACGTTCGACACCGAGAAGCTCGCCAAGCACATGTCAAACCACAACACGCCCTACTCGGCCGGCTTAATCAAAGGCGTGCTTACCGACATGATAGCCTGCACCAAAGAGCTTATCCTGGACGGCAAGAACGTGAAACTGGACGACCTCGCCATTTTCTCCGTCGGCATCGTCAGCCGTAAAGGCGCTGCCTCTGCCGACGCCTTCACCCTGGCGGACAACGTAAAGGGCCTGAAGCTCCGCGCCCGCGCCACGGGTGAGCTGAGCAATGCCCAAATCAACCTGGAAGGCCAACTGAAAGAAGCGTCCAAGTACAGCCCGGACAACAGCGGCGCGGGTGGCAGCACCCCCGGCGGCGGCGGCAACGGCGAAGAGGAGAATCCGTTAGGATAACAGAAGCAACAGATTATCAACATTAACACCAGAAGAACATGAGCACAAAATCAAAATCCGTATGGGGCATTGTCCTCAAAACCATCGTAGCAGTAGCCACTGCCCTGGCAGGGGTATTCGGTTTCAGTTCCTTCACAGGCCGATGAGAATCATCACGCTTGTCATCATTCACTGCTCGGCCACGCCCCAGGGCGTGCGCCTGAGCTTTGACGACTGCCGCCGCGAGCACATCCGCCGCGGCTTCAGCGACATCGGCTACCACTTCTACATCACGCGCAACGGAGAGATTCACCGCGGCCGCCCGCTGGAGAAAATCGGCGCCCATTGCCAAAACCACAACCGGCACTCCATAGGCATCTGCTACGAAGGCGGCCTGGACATCCGCAGCACACCCGCCGACACCCGCACACCGGCACAACGGGCATCGTTAGTGGCACTGCTGCGCGAACTGAAACGGATTTTTCCGAAAATTCTGGTAGTGGGACATCATGACCTGAATCCGATGAAGGAATGCCCTTGCTTTAATGCGGTGGCGGAATATGGGGGGCTGTCCAAACTGAAATGAGTGCTCCGAAAAGATTGTAGCTATAACAACATGAAAGGGTCGTATCATCACTCCCCAAACGGAGTTTGATACGACCCTTTCTTGAATATTTTTGAGTCTTTCTTGAATACTTTTTGAATCTATTTCAGCTCTCCTCAAAAACTACTTCCATCCCATTCTCCCGGCCAACAAACCATACACTTCCCCGTTCGGAATCATCTGCCCCTTTTCACGGGCCGTTTGCGTATATTTTATGGTGTCCACAAGAATATGTGTGTGTTTATATCTCACTCATTTTAGCCCTCTCTTCAAAAACAAAGAATAACTTATTATAAAACGAGGATAATACTTCAAGACTCTTTTCAATACATATCGTTCATGTATTAAACGGTAAAAAGTTCGCAAATTCCAAGTATCGACCCATTTCGGATAATAATTAATTTTTTCTGTTGTCTGATGAAAAAAGCCACCGCAAGTATATATGTTTCCTACAAACCCTTTTTTTCTCAAATATATAACAAATTCATCTTGTAAGGGAGCTCCCATACCGACTACTACGACTTCTGCTCCAGACTTTAAAATACAATCTATTACAGAATCTATTTCATTTTTTATATATCCATGATGCCAGCCTGCAATATTGAGTGTATTATAATTTGTCTTTATCACCTTTACAAATTTATCAATAGAGTCTTGACTTGATCCTAAAAAAAATATAGACTGCTTAGATTTTTGACAATAATCAAATACTCTCTTTGCTAATGAAGTCATATCAAAAGAAATTCGCACAGACTTAGATTTACCCCATATATTATTAAGCATAATAGGAACCATCCCATCCGAACAAATATAATCAAACTGTTCATATAAAGATACTTTATCTTTTAACAGCTCTATATAGTAAGGATTCAAAAAAGTAATGCTTTGTCCCTTTCGACTGGGTAAAAGTTCTTCTATACAAAGAGGTAGCTTCTCGTAAAAAACAGAATAGATAGACATATATCACACATTTATCTTGTTACTCATTTTTATATATAAAACAGCCTGCAATCCTTGAATTATATAAAAAAGATTAAAGACTCGAACTTGATCTGTTATAGGACTACTCATTCCTACAACAGGAATAGTTAATATCCATAAAAAATTTGCTTTCGAAAAATTTGCAATAGCAAAATTAGATGAATATGAACACTTAAACGATATTCTCAAAAATATAAAAATAAGAATGACATAAGACATAAATCCTAAAATTCCCCATGATGACAAATAATAACCTATCAGCATTTCGATAGGTTCATTACTACCTTTTAATGGACCTGCACCCAATAGCACATTTTGATTCAAATATGACAAAGCCATATCTAATTGCCCTTGCCGAGTATCTAAAGAACCATCACCACCGTCTCCAAATATAGCATCTATTAATCGCTCTACATATTGTATTATCATATCAACAAAAGGTACATTGATACTTTTTAGAAAAAGATATGCGAAAGCTATACCGACACAAAAAACAATGATATATCCTAATTTACGGTGAACCCCTTTTACATAGACAATACAATATACGAATAATAAAAAGAAAAAAGCAGCAATAATAGATCGTGAGCCTGTAAAAAATATTAATAATGCTATTGATAAAGATTTTAAAAGCTTACTCCGCTTTGTACTTTTCTCCAACAAAGAGAAAGCAAAAAGAAAAAGCATGATAAAACCAAAATTGTAGCAAAAGCCAAACGAGCCGGAAAATCTGACATAATTTATTGAATTAAATTCAAAAGGGGAATAGAGACACAATAAAGGAAATGCAACTGGAAGAAATTTTATTATATCTAAAAAAACTGACAACAACATCAACTTGCGAAAAAAGAGGATTAGATCAGTTTTATCATAATCCAATAACAGAGGACAAGAAAAGAAAAAAGCATATATAACAGGTCTGAAGGGTTCAAAATAATCACGATATATCGGCACGCTATGAAAGCCATTAAATAATAAAGTCAATAAAAACAAAAAGGACTGTAAATAAAGCGTGATAAAAACTGGAGAAATAGCACTACTTATCTTTGTTCTCCTGTTCAATAAATAAATTATTAAAAGAAACAGAAGAACAAACATTAAATAGATAAGCTGTCCAGTTCCTAATGAAGTATATCCAAAAAAAGAGGGGAAAAAGACAATCAGGACTAATAAAGCCTTTATAGAGCAATTTTTCAATTTACAAATCTCCATTTATAAACCGCACGTAATTTTCATATTGCACACTTTTATCATTTCTTCGATGCCAATTGGCTATATTATCATTCCAAGTTTTTACAAAATTATCTTGAGACAAAATATTTTCCATCAATTTTGCCAATAAAATGTCATCTTCATAAAGATGTGAAGAATAATCTGGAAAAAATACTATATTGTTATATACATAATTTTTCCATGATTTTACATCATCAAATATCTCTTGTGGAATAGCTTTATTACTTCCAATAACAGGCAATCTTAAAATAGAAGCTTCACTCAAAACAATAGGAAATCCCTCATATAAGCTAGGCAATACCATAACGGTGGATAGTTTCATAAACTTATACGGATTATGTGAAAAAGGTAAGATTAATACATAATCCTTCAAACTCAAATCTTCAATCAATTTCTCCAGTTCCGCCTTCAATTCACCTTCTCCAATTAACAATAAACGCAATTTAGGATTACTTTTTATTAATATAGAAAAAGCTTTTACTAACTTCCATTGAGCCTTTTGCAAAGTAAACCTTCCAATATTTAATATATAAATACAATCAGGAACTACTGCAAATTCGGTTATAGCCTCTTGAGACTTGCTCATAATGTCCGCAGCATCAACTCCATTATTTACTACATATACTCGTTTTGAATCAATGTTAAAGTTATCAATTAAATCATCTTTTACCTGATTCGATACAGCAATGATAGTTGTTCTGCGACCTATATTATAGCTAAAATGTATAAATTTAAATACGAGCCATTTTAGCATATTATTTTTTATCTTATCATATTGCACAGACAATATATTATGTACAGTTAAAATTTTATATTTCCTCCCAATAGGTAAAAATTGAGTTATAATATTACTACGATCCAAATAGGAAAATACACAATCTGGATTTTCATGTTTTACAATAAATATAAGTTTCAACCATAAATAAATCTGTTGAAAGAGCTTAAAAAAGGCAATAGCAGAATTTTTCCTCAGACCACAATAAAAAGAGGAAATATCTCCATAAAGTACATAAACAGGAACCTCATATCCTTTGTCCAACAAGTAACGACGAAAATCTAACAAAATTTTCTCCGCACCTCCCGTTTTAATCAAATCAATTACAAATAATACTTTCTTACGCTTCATTTATAGCAAAGATTTAAGGTATAAGTAAGCCCAATATAAGTACGATAAGACATACACGCTCAAAGGGAAATTTATATATGTATTTAGTAGCCGATTGGGTAATGCCTTACTTTGTCGCATACAATCATATACATCCTTATTGTTTTCTTTCAATGCAAGCAACTTATCATTTAAAACAGCAATTATATTTTTTCTACTCATCCTATACGACAATAAATATGTACATAACATTGTAGTATTTACTTCCGCAAGTTGTTTAACTACTAGTTTCTCCTTATAAGATTCCAAGCTATTTTTAGAGTAAAAAGTAGTAAGCGCATCTATCACTTTTTCTAAATTATGGATATTTTTCTCCATACTCTTACGAGAAATGCTTTGATCTACTCTACCTATAAAATACCTATAAAGGTTACAATTTATAAAAGAAATAGACTGTACACACGCAATCGGATATGTTATATATTCCAAGTCAACATACAACGTTTTTTCTAATAATGTAAATCCACACTCTTTCAATACAGCTGTCTTATATGTTATTTCAGGTAAACATAATAAACGACTTAGCTTGACATTACTCAACAAATACGGAGTATTATATACAATATCCTCATCTAATGGTGACTTCATTTTCACTGATTTTCCATTTAGATACTCCTTGGAATAACTATTATACACCACATCTGTATCCAATTTACTTAACTGAAAAACAAAATCTCTGAATGCCTCGCTATCAAACCAATCATCCGAATCACAAATTTTAAGATATTTGCCACTGGCATTTAATAATCCTATATTAAGAACTGATCCATACCCGCCATTCTCTTTGTCAATTACTTTAACTGATTGAGGATAACGCTCCTGATAATTATGGGCAATAGCACTAGATTGATCCTTACTGCCATCATTTACAACTAATATTTCAATATATTCTATAATAGAAGAAACCAGTAATGAATCAAGACAACGTGACAAATAACGTTCCATATTATAAGTTGGAACAATTATGGATAATAATTTCTCTTCTTTCATTTATAAATTTTATTAGATAAATCCAATGCTTCCTTTATATTATCTTCAATAGAACAATAAGTCCAGCTACCATAACGTCCAATAGAATAGATGTTATAACCCGCTAATTCTTTTTTTATTCTTTCTACTTCTTTTATCGAAGAATCTGTTATATGCACATAAGCCGGATTCATTATGATAGCTTCATAATCCAAAAGAACCTGATCTGAAGATACAACTCCAGCTTCTTTCAAATCTGACATAACACGCCCTAACCATTCTGACGGTCGTATAGAATCATCTTTATGGAATCCTATTTCTACATATAAAGACATTCTATCTTGACACATGATATTATCATAAAACCCGACCCTATAGAAACAGTATTTATTCTCAGGATAGTAAACCCAATGCTCCTCTACATTTACCCCTTTTTTATCAAATCCTAAATTGAAAACTAATACCTGATTCCATGAGTATGAAGACAAATCATAATCCGATGATATTAATCTTAATAAATTTGGGAATGGAACAGTTGAAATCAAATTATCATAATGATATGATTCACCATTAGACAATGTCACTAATTTATCTTCCTTTGATACCGATATTACACGAGTTTCTGTATGAATCTTATCAGTATCAAGTTTATTTAAAATACTATTTACATACTCTATCGCTCCTCCTTTGGGATAAATAAACTTATCATTATAAGATATATTTGTTTTTGATTTAAAATTTCTTATAATATCCTCCTTTTCGGCATAAGGGAAAAAACGTCCCATAGCATCTTTATCCAAGCTATCCAAATTACATGCATACAATTTTGTATTATATGGGATCAGAAACTTATCTGCTATGGATTTCCCAAATTTAGCATAAAGCATTTCTTGAAAAGTAGTATACGCATCTGTGTTTGTTGTAAAAAGATCATATAAACACTCTAACAGTTCCTCTTTAGGCAACTGATGGATATTTTTTTGAAAAGGATAGTCTACATATCTATCCTTATATTTTATCTTAGTATTTTTTATACAAAATAATAAGTCTTCTTCTGTAATAGCAGACATTATTATCTCCTTTATATAAGGGTTTCTAAAATGAAAAAAATGCCCCGAATAATCCCATACAAATCCATTACGCTTTATTGTCCTACAATATCCGCCCACACTTTTTTCCGCTTCAATCAACATATACTCTGAATGTCCGCAAAAAAGAGCATAACTTAAACCTGTAATACCGGCACCTATTATTATATCCATTTTCTTTTTATTTTAATATTCTTATTTTATTCTGCATATACACTATATTTCCTCTTAGGATGAAGTAATCTATGTTGTATAAAGGATAGCCCATTCAAAACCGGAAGCATATTCATTTTAGCAAGTAACAATATTATGGTTCCAGCCCCTAAAGGATAAAATCTTAGAATGTCTATCATCTTTATATCTGAATACAATGAATTCCATTTTTTTTGTAATTGCCCTTTGCTATGCAACAAAAGAGGTATTTGGTTTTGCATTCTTAGCCTGTATACTACCGCACGTATATTATTATCTGTTGTTATAAATCTTGAATAAAAATCAACCAATATTTTTTCACCTGCCAACATATCACATAATGATTTTCTTGACATATTCCAACAATAAGAATTGGAATTATACCGCACATAATGAACAAAAGCCATTGGTAAATGTACCACTTTATGCACATAAAAGAATAAACGATGCATTAATACGGTGTCCTCTCCCATATCTATACCTTCAACTGAATTCAACTTATTTTCAATCAACAGACTCCGGCGAATTAATTTATTCCAAACAGCTGGTACCATCACTCCTTGTAAAAAAGCCTCAGCATATTCTTTTTTTTCCAAAGGTACCACTTGTGAACGATAAATTTCTTTATCCAAAAAACTTTCCCAATAATCGGCTATTACTACATCTGCATCTTCTTCCACGGCTTTTTTATACATCTTTTCAAGCATATCCAATTCACAATAATCGTCACTATCAATGTGGATAATATAATCACCAGTGCAAGCAGTCAATCCTGTATTTCGTGCAGCCGCTAAACCACGATTATATTCATGATGAATCAACTTAAAACAAATACTACCTTTATATTCTAAAATAAGCTTTTCTACTATTTGCATACTATTATCTTGTGTACAATCATTTACGATAATACACTCTACCCCATCAGTATAAGTTTGATTCATTATAGAACGAATACAGCGTTCTACATACCTCTCCACATTATATATCGGAATAATAACTGATATAACAATTGAATCCATATTTATATACTTTACTTATTATACCCAAACAACATCATGATTCTTATTATCCACCTACGAAATGACTTATCTACTATTGCAAACAATAAAAAACTAGATAGCGTATAAAATGATAATACTCTAAAGACAAGCCATCCCCAAGTCGCATATGAATATATAGGAAGAACAAACAAGTGATCAGTAAGTGCAGAAATACAAACAAAAGAGATAATAATCAAAATTACATACTTTAAATACCCCACTACATACTCACCCACCCCTTCATGAAATCCACATTTATACAGGAAAAAAGGCTTCCAACCACAAACAATCAATAACATGCTTATCAGTACACCAAATAAAATGCCAATAAGCCCATAGAAATAGCCTAATAATATGGAAAGAGCTAAATTAAGACCAGCCTCTGTCAACGGTGCCCAAACATCTTGAAATAATCCATAAGCAGCAAGAAATGTATCATTAGTTCTTGTCATATTAATAAATGCAATTAATAATAGTACAACAAAAGCATGATGCTCTAATACAAATTCGCCATCTACCCAAAGGGTAATGAATGAATGAGAAAATTTATAAATACCAAAGCATGCTATAGAAGCAAGCCACATACGTAAAGAGGTCAGTTCCCAAAATACATCTTTTATTCTCTTACTCTCACCTTCTGCAACCAAACTCCCTACACCTGCATTTATCCCTCGCAAAAGTGCATCCATTAACAAAGAAACTCCTGTAACAATAAGCATATAGTTACCATAAACAGCAACTAATGTCAAAGAAGCATAAGCATATATAATCAGAGGACTCGTCTGTGCAAGTACAATAGTAGCCACTTGATGATAAAACACTTGTTTTGTTTTGGTTATAATTTCAGGATATTTCTTTCGCAACCTTCCTCCTTCTGAAGATATAGTTTTCAGCCAGGGATACTCTTTTTTCAACAACTTATCCAACACAATAGCTGTAATAACAGACATCCCTAACTCCAATATCATCCAATACACATATCCATTACTCAAATAACTGATAGCAAGTATTTGTAGAAGTACTTTTATAACTTTAAAACCTTGTATATTTAGTGTTATTTTATACTCTTTTTGGTCTGCTGTCAGAACAATCTGACGATAATTGACAAAATAACCCAATAATGTACTCACTAACAAAACTATAAATGAACCATATGTATACCACAAGGGGACTTGCGCTTTTGCAAAGATGAGCGGAAAGAAAAACATCAATATACATGCACCGGCAATAACAATATAAGCAACACGACGATAAAGCCATCCTTGTACAGAAACTATTTCATTTATAACCTGAGTATTTTTCTCATGAAGAGGTTTATAAAGTGTAAATGCAATAGCACTGCCAATACCTAATTCTGCCAAATTCAAAAAGCCGATAAGGTTCTGCGCAGTAGTATTCAATCCCAACACCTCCGCCCCCAAATAGTCCAAAAAGACCTTGCGGGAGAAGAACTGCAGAACTAAATTAATGAAATAAAAGATAAGGGCTACCTTAGCATTCTTTATGCTCTTGGCAGTCCGAGAAGATTCAGACACAAATAAATCTATGTTTAATTTTACGTATACAAAATTCTTAGCACATGAAAATGCTATTTATCAATGCTTCATCATCGTAGCATAAATTGTCACAATATAAACTGTTGTTTTTGAAAAGCGATAGACAATGCGATATTTAGGATGAACCAAAATGCTGTAATACTTCGTCTTTACCGTACTGCGTCTCTTCTCCAAAACCCCTATACGGGGAGAATGAGACAGGAGCATAACCGTTCTTCTGACATCTTCAGAGAAATTCATGGCAGCTTTAGCACCCATATTGCAAGAATACCACGTAGCAATTCTGTCAAACTGACTCTGAGAATGCTTGTGCCACTTTACTTTCAAACTCTCCATTTCGCAAACATGGCAGCTACTTCTTCGTCGGTAGCAAAGCCGCTTGCTTCAGACAATCTGATTTCTTCATCCAACTCTTCTTCGGTGAAACGGCAGGGCATTTCGTCCTCGCTCAGCAACTCCAAGCAACGCTGCAGTTTCTCTTCATCAACAGCAGTGTCAAGAGATTCTATAATCCTATTCTTCAATCCTTGAAGATTAGGAGTGTTATATGCTACCAACGGTTCCGACGCCTCTGTTCTCATGATGTATCTCTATTCTAACGTGTTAACGCAAAGAACGGGATTTTATTCGTAACAAACAAATCTTTTACTTCCTATCTCTCAAATAATCCCACCACAGATTCAATCCTACCCAAATCACAATATCGGCAATCAGCAGCACCGTATTGTTTATATAAGGAACCAACAGGATATTGGCCGCACTGAAAGCGCAGGACATGGAGAGCAGACTCAGCATCGCCCTTCTCGGCGACAGCCCTATCGCCAGCAGTTTATGATGGATATGGTTCTTGTCCGGCTCGAAAGGACTGTGTCCCTCGCGGATGCGGACCAGGACGACACGCACCACATCGAACGCCGGAATAATCAGGGTGCTGAAAGCGATGAGAAAGGCGCCTTCGGTGTAAGGCATGATATCCGTGTTGTGCTGGCTGTACTTTATGGCAAGGAAACTGAGAGTATAGCCCAAGGTAAGGCTTCCCGTATCGCCCATGAAAATCTTGCGGGCACGCTCCACACTGCCGAACACGTTGTAATAGAAGAACGGCACAAGCACGCCGAAAGTACCGGCCGAAAGCATGGCATAACTCCACAGGCCCTTGCTGATGAACAGGAAGGTGAAAACCAGCAATGCCACACTGCTCAAGCCTGAGGCAAGACCGTCGATGCCGTCTATCAGGTTGATGGCGTTGGTGATGAAGACCACCGTAAGCACAGTGAAAGGTATGCCGACATAAGCCGAAAGCTCGTGTATGCCGAACAGACCGTACAAATCGTTTATCCAAAGTCCCGACAAGGGGAAAAGGCAGGCACAGAAGATTTGGATGGCAAACTTCTGGCGGTAGCGCACGCCGACAAGGTCGTCGGCAATACCCGTCAGGTAGAGCAGCGTCATGCCGCAGGCAAACAGCAAAAGCTCCGGAAGCAGATAGCTGGCATAGAGCGTGGAAATGCTGTTGCCGTCCAGCAGGCGGAAAGCATAGACAAGGCAGAAAGCAAACAGGGTGGTGGGGAAAAATGATACGCCCCCCAACCGCGGGATAGCTCTCTTATGTATCTTACGGTCATCCGGTATGTCAAAAAGTTTTTTGCGCAGGGATATCAATAGGATACGCGGTATCAGGATACGGGCAATAACAGCCGATATCAGAAAGGTAAGAATAATAAAAATGAAGTTCACGACAATAACTGTTGTTTAGTAATTAGCGGTTGATAGCTGAAAAACATAAACGCTTACTGACAGGGAGAGAGAAAAAAAATAGTCAGGCTGAATCAATCTATAATCTCGAAAGGGTATTGATTCTCTTCCATATTCTTCAACTCGCCGATGATTTCCTTCTGCTCCGGCGTCAAAGAAGCCATATCCCAGGTATTGATAATGGAGTGGGCCTCAGCGGCAAGCTTTTCTTCGTATACCTCGCCGTAGCAGCAGGTTAGAAGACGCACTTTCAGAAGCGAATCCGGAAGCTTGTCGAGAACATTCAGGCAACGGTCGAGCAGGCGCTGGATATACTGCTGCTTGCGGCCATTGTCGTAGAATGTGGCATTCAGGGCTACGAGAATGGAGAGGCAAAGTTCGGCTTCCTCTTCCGGCGTGTTGCCTTCCAAGGTGTTGTACAAATCAAGCGCTTGCTCGTAAACTTCGCGATTCAGACGGGCAAAGTGATCGCTGTAAATGGGACTGCCGTCCATGCCCAGATTCAAGAGTTCATGGGCACGGACGTACAAAGATGAAACGTGTTCGTTCATTTTTATACTGATAAATAAATTATTGAATTACAAGTGTTTCAGATTACACCTATCGGTTCTATAAGCGAAGAGTGAATAAATGTAGTGGCTACTGCCATGACGCCTTCTATGTTCACCACCACACGGCGGTCGTGGCGCAGACGGACAAACTCGCCCACGGCTCCTTCAAAAACTCCGCCCGTGATGCGTACTTTGGTTCCTTTCACCAGTTTCAGTTCTTCCGGCTCCACGTAGATGACGGCCTCGTCGTACGTGCCTGCAACCAGTATGAAGCTGCGCATCTGCGCATCCGGAATAATAACCGGCTGATGGGTCTCACGGTTCATGATATAGCGTACCGGTATGTTCAGAACCGGATTGTTTTTGATTTCATCGATACGGGAACGGGTGGAACGGAGAAATACCAGGTTGTGTATGGCGGGAACGAGCTTGCGGACGCGGCGCTCGTTCCTTATGACATACTCGTAGCGCATGGGGATGAAATTCTCTATATTTTCCTTGTCGAGATAGTCCTTCAAGGACAATTCGCGGCTGTATGTTACGCGGACGGCATACCAGTGCAACTGGCAATCCTTGTGGGACTGACACACAGGGGCGTGCTGCAATTCTGCTTGATTATTGTCTGACGGACCGGGCATTACAAAATACGGATTGTAAGAGTTTGAGGAAAATACCACCTTGTGAAAAGGACGTTCTTTGGGGACACCGGTTCAAGAGCACTCTTTCCGGTCAATTCATGTAATGCAATTATAGTCAATAGTTTAGTCTGCATCCATATTATCCCAAAGCTCCCCACTATCACAGAAAGAGAACGTTGAAACAGTTATGTGATCAATAAGCCTTCGGGAAGCCGCAAACGGATGAAACAGATACATTTCCGGACATTCCCGATTAATGAATGCAAAGATATGGCAGTTTTTTGTATTGGCAAAACATTTGGTGGAAATTCTTCGGTTTACCGCCTGCCTTCAAGCATGCCTTTCAGTTCAAGGCAAAGCCGCTGTTTCACTTCGTCTGCCGGCACTTCCTGTCCCAGCTCCTTTTGAAGCGAAGTCACCCCTTTGTCTATGAACCCGCAAGGGTGGATGTAGCTGAAATAGCGTAAATCCGTATTGACATTGAGCGCCAGGCCATGCATCGTTACATAATGGCTGCTGCGCACACCGATAGCGCAGATTTTACGGGCACGCGGCGAATCTCCGTCCAGCCATACGCCGGTGGCTTTCTCCACACGTCCGGCGGTTATCCCGTAGGAAGCGCATACGCGGATTACGGCTTCTTCCAGCAGATGCACATACTCTTTCAAGCCCAAAGAGAACTCCTCCAGGTTCAGGATAGGATAGCACACAAGCTGCCCCGGCCCGTGATAAGTGATGTCGCCGCCCCGGTCTATGTGATAGAGCGAAGCGCCTATGGCACGCAACTGCTCTTCGCCCAACAGCATATTGGTTTCCTTACCGCTGCGTCCCAATGTATATACATGCGGATGCTCGCAGAGTACGATACGGTTCACATACTCCTCTCCTGCCTGCTTGGCATGCACAAGCGCATCGAAACACGCCGTCTGCCTGTCCCACGCCTCGGCGTAGGGAACGGTTTTCCAATCAGATATTTCCAGTTTCATAAGACAAACATACTATTTTACCGCCCAACCGCACGTGGCATGATTGGAGCACATGCCCGGAGCTTCATCCGGTCTATGCAAAGATACGAAATCCCGGAATTATACAAGCATCCCGGGCGCAGGCTTTTTTCATAATCCGACCATCGTCAAGGCACGGAGATTATTTTTCGGACGAAAGCATGCATTACCTCCCCCCTATTTTATAATTTTGTTGCCACATTATATATATAATATAAATTGAAGAGCATGAAGAAAATCGTTGTAGCACCGGACTCGTTCAAAGGCTCCCTGACTTCGGCCGAAGTGGCCGATGCCGTGGAAAGAGGAATCAAGGATGTTTTCCCACAGTGCAATGTCGTCAAAGCCGGTGTGGCGGACGGGGGCGAGGGAACCGTAGAGGCCATTGTCAAAGCGGTGGGAGGAGATATGTACACAGCCTCCGTTACAGACCCCTTGGGCAGACCGGTAAAGGCAGCCTACGGCATTGTAAGGTCAGGCGGCGTGAAAACCGCCGTTATGGAAATGTCTGCCGCCAGCGGACTGCCGCTCCTGCTTCCCGACGAACTGAACCCGTGGATTACTTCTACGTACGGAACCGGCGAGATGATTTCTGACGCGCTGAACAGGGGATGCCGCAAATTCCTGGTCGGAATAGGCGGCAGCGCCACCAATGATGCAGGCACGGGCATGCTCTCCGCATTGGGAGTGAGATTTCTCGACAGCCGCGGACAAAGGCTGAAAGGCTGCGGCAGGGATTTGGAATCCATCGCCCGGATAGACATGTCGTCTCTGATGCCCGCAGCACGGGAGTCCGAATTTATCGTGGCTTGCGATGTCAATACCCCCTTTTGCGGACCGGACGGAGCTGCCCGTGTCTTTGCTCCCCCAAAAGGAGCAGACCCTCAAACCGCGGAAGCCCTGGACCGTGGTATGCGTTCCTTCGCCCGGGTGATAGCCGGACAGTTCCAGACCGACATAGTCCCCCTGAGCGGAGCCGGTGCAGCCGGCGGATTAGGCGGCGCCTTCAAAGCCTTTTTAAATGCCAGGCTGACCGCAGGGATTGAAATGGTGCTCGACGCCATTGCATTCGACTCGCTTCTCGAAGGAGCGTCCCTCGTCATCACGGGCGAGGGACGGATAGATGCCCAGACAGCAGCGGGAAAGACAGCCGCAGGAGTCCTGAGGCATGCCGCATGGAAAGGAATCCCCGTCATCGCCATAGGCGGGTCCGTGGCGATGTGCCGGGAGCTTAAGGAGATGGGATTTATCGGCATATATTCCATCATAAACGCTCCGGTGAGCCTTGAACAAGCCATGCGGCAGGATTGGGCCACAGCCCGCATCCGATGCACGGTAGAGCAAATCCTGACCACCATGAAACATTGCGCCGGGACATTGTTGTTTCAAAAAGGCGGAGATTGAAAAATAAAAGTGTAACTTTGCACAGACCAAAAACGACAACGCTTATGGAATTTCCACACGTCGACCTCCCCGTAGACCTGATTGCATGGACAGATGTCACGGAAGACATCCTGAACATCTACAAGCAATCGTGCCGGCTGAAAGCATGTATCTTCGCCTTGTGCACCGAAGGTTCCATCACGGTATCCATCAATCTTATGGATACCGAAATCAAGCAAGGCGACTTCATCATACTGCTTCCGGGCACCATCATCCAGTTTCACGGGCAGAAGGAGAAAGTGCGCATCTGCTTTGCCGGATTTTCCGAACATTGCCTCAACGGAGTCAACATCATCCAGTCCACCATGAGCTCGTACTCCAAGATTATAGAAGCTCCCGTGATACCGCTCAACGAAACCGTCGCTTCCTATTTCCGGGATTACTTCGCATTGCTTGCCCGCATATCCACCGGGCCGTACATGCCCAAGACGCGAATGGCGCAGAACGTGCTGGACACCCTGCTTTATGGTGTCAACGAGCTATACAGCAGCCGTCCTGACTCCCAAAACAGGATTAAAAGCCGGAAAGAGGAAATCTGCCGTGAGTTCATACAACTGGTCATCGAGAACTACACCACCGAACGCCGCGCGCAGTTCTATGCCGCGAAACTGGGCATATCGCTGCAACACCTCAGCACCACCATCAAGCAGGTGACCGGGAAGAATGTGCTGGACCTCATAGCGCATGTCGTCATCATCGACATAAAAGCCAAACTGAAATCCACGGACATGACCATCCAGGAGATAGCCTATTCGCTGAACTTCCCCAGCGCCTCGTTCTTCGGCAAGTATTTCAAACGGCACTTGGGAATGAGTCCGCTGGAATACAGAAACAGCTAACCCCTATCCCTTCACCGGCATGACGCAGGAGAGCGCTATGACCGTTACAGCCAGCATGGGCGTCAACAGTATTCCGTACACCGGATAGAGAATGCCCGCAGCTACCAGCACGCCTGCCAGATGAAAGGCCATTGTCCGGAAAAAGTTACGGCGCATCAGCCGGAGCGTATGGCGGGACAGGCCGAAGAGCTGGGGAAGCGACTGCAAATCGGCGGATTTCATCACTATCATAGCCTTGTCCGCCAGTCCATCACCGGCACTTGCATCCGCGGCAATACTTACATCGGCGGCAGCCAGCGCCTGTGCGTCGTTGACGCCGTCGCCCACCATAACCACCTTCTTCCCCTGCAAGCGGAGTTCGCAGATAAAGGCCTCCTTATCCTCCGGCTGGGCGTCGGACATGTAACGGATGATGCCCAGCTTCCCCGCTATGGCCGAAGCGGTACGCTCACCGTCGCCCGTCAGCATACAGATGTCCAGCCCCTGCCCCCTCAGCTCTTTGACTACACCGGAAGCGGTCGCTTTCAGTCTGTCCTTGACGGCTATTATGGCAAGCAGCTCATCCTCACGCCCGAAGTAAACGATGCTGTTTCCCTCCGACTCATACTCCACCAGCATATCTCCCAGCACATCGGAAAGATAAGCCCGATAGTCTTTCAGCAGCTTATGGCTGCCCACCCAATATTCCGTACCGTTGCAGAGGGACTTCACCCCCTTGCCTTTCAGCACCCCGCAGCCGTCCAGCGGTGCGGGAGTTATGCGTTCTTCGCGCAGGGCGGCGGTAATGGCTGCTGCCAGCGGGTCGGGCGAGTTCATTTCCGTGGCCAGCAATATCCGCTTGAAATCCTCTTCCTGATACTGCGCCCACAGCCAGGCGGTGACCGTAGGCTGCCCCTCGGTCAGCGTGCCGGTCTTGTCAAAGACCACTACATCGGCCTTGTCCAGCCGCCCCAGCGCCAAGGAGTCCTTTATCCGGATGCGCATATCGGCAGCTCTGCCTATGCCGCGCGTCAGGGCAAGCGGAGCGACCAGCCCCAGCGCACACGGGCAGGCGGCGATAAAAACGGAAACGACCGCATAGAACGCATGCGGCACAGCGGTCATACCGCCCCAGAATATCCAGATAAAAAACACGGCAACCGCCGTTCCCGCCAGGACGGGAAAGAAAATCCGGGCTATGCGGTCTGCACCGTGCCGCTCTTCGGGCAGGAAGCGGAACACCCTGCCGGTGAGCCCCACCGCTACAACCAGCACCGCCACTTCGTAGTAGACATACGGGTGAAGCCCCACCCTGAGCCAATAGTCCGGGAAGAACGTGTTGAACAGACTGAAAAGGAAAGCAACGGAAGCGCCGAAGGCAATCAGCGTATCCAGCCCGATGCGCCCCGCACAAAGCTGCTTCCGGGCGGCCGCATAGAAAGCGTTTCCCGGAAACAGCAGCACAAGGGCAGCCAGCGACATCTGTATTTCGTTGACATAGGGCACCTCTCCGCCAAAGACGGAAAGCAGCGACAGCAATACGGCAAGCACCCACGCAGCGGCGGCCTTCATCTTCAGGCAGCGGTACCGGCTGTTCCGCTCTTCCATCTCACGTTGTTCCATACTACCGGCATGTTCCGCGCCGTGCAGTTTCTGCGCAGAACATACGTTCTTCAATATATTGTTCATTCTATATAAACTTTAGGGGGTTGTTACTCTGAACTTAGTAAACAACCGGAACGGAGCGTTTGTTCAATTCCTCCTTCCCCTCCGGCCTGCACGCAAGCTGTGGCGCGCATTGCGGAGCGGAAATATCCGTCTTGTGAGGCGCACGGGCGGGGATTGCCGGAGATAGGAAGTTTTAACCGCCTGCCGGGATTATTTTTTTCCTTTTTATGCGTGGAGTTCACTAATAAGTTCTATATTTGTCGATAAAGTTTCCTGAATGAAATGTTGTTTTATAAACGAAATCCAATATGAAAAAACAAACTGTCAGCCTACTTGTCCTTCTGCTTGCGGCAAGCGGCTTTTTCTTTTCCTGTGGTAACACCATGAACAAAAACGCCGGAGCGCTGGAGTTCGACAGCATACAAGTGAACGAAACCGCCCATCTCTTCGGTGATACCGCCAAGCCGGCATGCAACCTCATCATTAACCTTGCGTATGTTTCCCAATCTTCGGACGAGAAGATGAAGGACAGTCTGAACACCTATTTCCTCTCCGCCTGCTTCGGCGAGAAGTACATGGGCATGACTCCCGAAGAAGCCGTAAAGAAGTACACCGAAAAGTACGTGGGCGACTACCGCAAAGACCTGGAACCGATGTACCGCAAAGACGAGCAGGACAAGGAGAATGCCGGAGAGATAGGGGCATGGTACTCCTACTATAAAGGCATCGAAAGCCATGTGCAACTGTACACCGGGCATCTGCTCGTTTACCGCATCGACTACAACGAATACACCGGCGGCGCACACGGCATCTATATGTCCACCTTCCTCAACCTCGACCTGCGCACACTCGCTCCCATCCGCCTGGACGACCTGTTTGCCGGCGACTACAAGGAGCAGCTCACCGACCTCCTTTGGAACCAGCTTATGGCGGACAACAAAGTAGCCACCCGCCAGGAACTGGAAGATATGGGATACGTCACCACCGGCGACCTCACGCCGACCGAGAACTTCTACCTGAGCAAGGACGGCATCACATTCTATTACAATGTCTACGACATCGCCCCCTACGTAATGGGCCCCGTAAAGATAACACTACCGTACGAAATGATGCAGCACCTGCTGAGCGACGAAACAATGGCGCTGAACGATGTGCGCAACCCATAACCCATAACTTATAACTCATAACTCAACAATGGAACTTATCCTGAAATACTTTCCCGACCTGACAGAGGAGCAGAAAAGGCAGTTCGCCGCCCTCTACGACCTCTATACGGACTGGAACTCCAAAATAAACGTCATCTCGCGTAAAGACATTGAAAACCTGTACGAGCACCACGTGCTCCACTCCCTGGGCATAGCCAAGGTAATCCGCTTCAAGCCGGGTACGAAAGTCATGGACTTAGGCACGGGAGGCGGCTTTCCGGGCATCCCGCTGGCGATACTCTTTCCCGAAGTGCAGTTTCACCTGGTGGACAGCATCGGCAAGAAAGTGCGCGTGGCCACCGAGATAGCCGGCAGCATCGGACTGAAAAACGTAACCACCCGCCACGCACGCGCCGAAGAGGAAAAGCAACTGTTCGACTTCGTGGTGAGCCGTGCCGTAATGCCCCTTACCGACTTGCTGAAAATAATCCGCAAGAACATCTCGCCCAAACAGCAGAACGCACTGCCCAACGGACTCATCTGCCTCAAAGGCGGAGAGCTGGAGAAAGAGACGATGCCCGTAAAGAACAAAACCACGATGTGGAACCTCAAGGAATTCTTCGGGGAAGAGTTCTTCGAGACCAAAAAGGTGGTGTACGTGGCAAACTGAACGAGCACTCCGGAAAGCTAATGTAGCACTCTGGAAAGCTGAAGTGGCACTCTGGAAAGCTAATGTAGCACTTTAGAAAATTAATGTAGCACTTTAGAAACCGTAACAAACAACATATCGAATTAAACGCCTATATATACGCCATGAAGATAAAGAGATTTGAATTTAACATGTTCCCGGAAAACTGCTACGTGCTGTGGGACGAAACCCTGGAAGCCGTAGTTATCGATCCCGGCTGTTTCTACGAAGAAGAGAAACAGGCTTTAAAGAACTTTATCATCAGCAACGGGCTGCAAGTGAAGCACCTGCTGAACACGCACCTGCACCTGGACCACATCTTCGGCAATCCCTTCATGCTGAAAGAATTCGGACTGAAAGCGGAAGCCAACCAGGCGGATGAGTTCTGGATTGACGAAGCACCCAAACAAAGCCGCATGTTCGGTTTCCAGTTGCCGGAACCGCCCGTACCGCTGGGCACTTACCTGCACGACGGCGACATCATCACCTTCGGCCATACGGAGCTGGAAGCCATCCACGTGCCGGGACACTCGCCGGGCAGCCTGGTGTACTACTGCGCGGCAGAGCACTGCATGTTCTCCGGCGATGTACTGTTTCAGGGCAGCATCGGCCGTGCCGACCTTGCCGGCGGCAACTTCGACGAACTGATAGAACATATATGCAGCCGCCTGTTCATACTGCCCAGCGAAACGGTTGTCTATCCAGGGCACGGAGCCCCCACAACCATCGGCACCGAAAAGGCGGAGAACCCGTTCTTCAGGTAAGCCTCCCCCCGTTCTCCGGATAAAAAAGCCCGCCGCAGAAAGCGCAGGACACCGGTCCTTCCGCAGCAGACGCAAGTACCGGTCCGCCCCCTGCGGCGAAAACAATAAACTTCTAAATCATTACCGTTATGAAAAACGACCTATTGGCTAACCGCCACATCGGCATCAGCAAAAAGGACGAAGAGCAGATGCTCCGCAAAATCGGAGTGAGCAGCCTGGACGAGCTGATTGATAAAACCATCCCCGCGAATATCCGTCTCAAAGAACCGCTGGCACTGCCCGAAGCCATGACCGAATACGAGTTCGGACAGCACATCGCGGCGCTGGCAGCCAAAAACAAACTCTACACCACTTACATCGGCATGGGGTGGTACAACACCGTGACGCCTGCCGTAATCCAGCGCAACGTGTTCGAGAACCCCGTTTGGTACACCTCCTATACACCCTACCAGACCGAAGTGTCGCAAGGACGCCTGGAAGCCCTGCTGAACTTCCAGACCGCCGTATGTGACCTCACCGGCATGCCCCTTGCCAACTGCTCCCTGCTGGACGAGGCAACCGCCGCCGCCGAAGCCGTGACGATGATGTACGCCCTGCGTCCGCGCGATATGCAGAAGTCGGGAGCCAACGTGGTGTTTGTGGACGAAAGCGTATTCCCGCAGACACTTGCCGTTGTCACCACCCGCGCCATCCCGCAGGGCATCCAAATACGCACGGGCAAGTACGGCGAAACGGAACTCACGCCCGACACCTTTGCCTGCATAGTGCAGTATCCGAATGCCGGCGGAAACATAGAAGACTACCGCGCATTCGTGGAGAAAGCGCACGCCGCAGGCTGCAAAGTGGCGGTTGCCGCCGATATACTGAGCCTCGCCCTGCTCACCCCGCCGGGAGAATGGGGAGCGGACATCGTATTCGGAACCACCCAGCGGCTGGGTACGCCGATGTTCTACGGCGGCCCGTCGGCAGCTTATTTCGCCACACGCGACGAGTACAAGCGCAACATGCCGGGACGCATCATCGGCTGGTCCAAAGACAAATACGGAAAACTGTGCTACCGCATGGCGCTGCAAACCCGCGAACAGCACATCAAACGCGAGAAGGCCACTTCCAACATCTGTACCGCACAGGCATTGCTGGCCACGATGGCAGGCTTCTATGCCGTATACCACGGGCCGGAAGGCATCCGCACCATTGCCGGACGCATCCACAGCATCGCCGCATTCCTGGAACAGGAAATCAATAAATTAGGATACAGGCAGATGAACGCCCAATACTTCGACACGCTCCGCTTCGCCCTGCCCGACAATGTATCGGCACAGCAAGTGCGCACCGTTGCCCTGAGCAAGGAAGTGAACCTGCGCTACTTCAAGAACGGCGACGTGGGCATGAGCATTGACGAAACCACCGACCTCGCCGCAGTAAACGTACTGCTCTCCATTTTCGGCATCGCCGCCGGAAAGGACTATACCAAAGCCGCCGACATCCCCGAAAGCTGCACCATTGCGGAAGCGTTCCGCCGTCAGAGCGCGTACCTGACGCACGAGGTGTTCAACAAATACCACACGGAGACGGAGATGATGCGCTACATCAAGCGGCTGGACCGCAAGGACATCTCACTGGCGCACTCCATGATTTCGCTCGGCTCGTGCACCATGAAGCTGAACGCCGCCGCGGAGATGCTGCCCCTCAGCCGTCCGGAATTCATGGGCATGCACCCGCTCGTTCCCGAAGACCAGGCGGAAGGCTACCGCGAGCTTATACACAACCTCAGCGAGGAACTGAAAGTGATAACCGGATTTGCCGGCGTAAGCCTGCAACCCAATTCCGGCGCTGCCGGAGAGTATGCGGGGCTGCGCGTAATCCGCGCCTATCAGGAGAGCATCGGGCAGGGACACCGCAACAAGGTGCTGATACCCGCTTCGGCGCACGGCACCAACCCGGCTTCCGCCGTCCAGGCCGGTTTCACCACCGTTACCTGCGCCTGCGACGAACAGGGCAACGTTGACATGGCCGACCTCCGCGCCAAAGCCGAAGAGAACAAGGACAACCTTGCCGCGCTGATGATTACCTACCCCTCCACCCACGGCATCTTTGAAACGGAAATCGTGGAAATCTGCCAGATTATCCATGCCTGCGGCGCGCAGGTGTATATGGACGGCGCCAACATGAATGCCCAGGTGGGGCTGACCAACCCCGGATTTATCGGCGCCGATGTCTGCCACCTGAACCTGCACAAGACATTCGCGTCTCCTCACGGCGGCGGCGGACCGGGCGTAGGCCCTATCTGCGTGGCAGAGCATCTGGTTCCGTTCCTGCCGGGCCACGGACTGTTCGGCAATGCCGCCAATGAAGTAGCGGCAGCACCCTTCGGCAGCGCGGGCATCCTGCCCATCACCTACGGCTACATCCGCATGATGGGTGCGGAAGGGCTGGCACGCGCCACCCAAACGGCCATCCTGAACGCCAACTACCTGGCTGCATGCTTCAAGGATACCTACGGCATCGTTTATCGCGGGGCAAACGGCTTTGTCGGCCACGAAATGATACTGGAGTGCCGCAAGGTGCACGAGGAAACGGGCATCAGCGAAAACGACATCGCCAAGCGACTGATGGACTACGGCTATCATGCGCCTACCCTCTCCTTCCCCGTTCACGGCACGCTGATGATAGAACCCACGGAGAGCGAAAGCCTTGCCGAACTGGATAACTTCGTACACGTAATGCTCGCCATCTGGCAGGAGATTCAGGAAGTGAAGAACGGCGAAGCGGACAAGAACGACAATGTGCTGGTAAATGCCCCGCATCCCGAATACGAAGTGGTGGCCGATACATGGGAGCACAGCTATACCCGGCAGAAAGCCGCCTATCCGATAGAAAGCGTACGCGACAACAAATTCTGGGTGAACGTGGCACGGGTGGACAATACGTTGGGCGACCGCAAACTGCTGCCTACGTGCTACGGGTGCTTCGAATAGGGTAGTGAAATATACCCGATGATTTTTTTAGGCACGGATTACACGGAATTCACGGATTTACTTGATTTTTTCTGTTTCTGCGAACTCTGTGTAATTCGTGTAATCTGTGTAATTCGTGAAATCCGTGAAACCTGTGTAATCCGTGTAATCCGTGCCTGAAAAAAATACATACCATTTGTTTCCTGGTTTATATATCCCCCCTGCTTTTATGCCACAAATAAATCTATGAGTACCACTCACAAAAGAAAAAGGAACGGTCTCTTCTACAGCAGAGGCGAAGAAACGGTCAACAGCCTGTCTCACGGCATAGGCATCTCGATGGCGGTCATTATCGGGGGATTCTTCCTGATGAAATGCTACCGGGCACAAGACCCGTGGGCGATACTCGGCATGTGGCTCTACCTGTTCGGTATGGGCGGCTCCTACCTGTCCTCCACCCTTTACCACTCCTTGAAGCACCATAACCCGTGGAAACGGCGGTTGCGCCATTGGGACCACGCGGCTATCTACTGGCACATTGCCGGAAGCTTCTCTCCCGTTACGCTGATTGCCTTGCGCGATGAGGGGCTATGGGGCTGGGGACTGTTCTGCTTTGTCTGGTTGTGCGCCGTTGCGGGCACTATCATCAGCTTCCGCAAAATGAAAGAACACAGCTATGTGGAAACGGTGTGCTACATCCTTATGGGGCTGTCCGTGCTGGTGGTGTTCAAGCAGCTTTTTGCCGTTGCGCCCGTGTCCTGCTATTGGATTATCGGCGAAGGGGTATGCTATATAGGCGGTGCGGCGTTGTATTCCATACGCAGCGTGCGCTATATGCACTCGGCTTTTCATTTCTTCGTACTGGCGGGGTCGGGCTGCCACCTTGTTGCCGTATGGTACATCCTGGCGGGGATATAAACAGGCTCTCCGCCTATACATGATACATGCACCGTCAGCGGATTACGGTTACCGTGCCTGCTACCAGCTTCTTCTCTTTCACGGGAGCGTCCGCAGGGGCATAGCCCAAGGCGGCACAGCCGTACACACGGTGATTTTCGGGGATGCCGAGGCGGGTGAGGAAAGCACGCACGTCGGGGTCGTCGCAGGTCTGCCCCAATTGGTTAATCCAGCAAGAGCCGATGCCCAAAGACTTGGCGGCAAGGAAAATATTCTGCAAGGCGCATGCGCAGTCCATAGGCGCCCACCAGCGGGTAGGCTCGTTGGAGACGATGACCAGCGTCGGAGCATGGTAATAGCAACAATAGGTTTCGCTATGTCCGCGCTCCTGCAAATGAGGGTCGTCGCTCTTGGCAAAAGCGCCTTTTATCTTTTCATTCAGTTCGGTCAACACGGCGGCATCCTGGATGGCGGTGAAATGCCACGTCTGGAAGTTCATGCCGCTGGGGGCATACGCTGCCGCTTCCAGTATAAGGTTCAAATCTCCGGCGGAAACCTGCCGTTCCGTATAAGTACGCACGCTGCGGCGCGACTTGATGTTTTCCAATACTTCGTTGCTCATTGTCAGGATATATGTTTTTTTATGTAAGGAGAGTAAATGCGTTAAGTTTCAGTCTGCCGTTCCGCCCATACGGCGCTAAACAGACGGTCAGCGCTTTACCAATCCTATCTTTACGTTCAGTTTAAAGTAATACACACCGTTCTCCCGCTCCAGGAAGCCGTATTTGTCCTTATCTACCGACCCCTTCTCGAAACGGGTGTTCCGGTAAAGGAAGTCGGCAAAGGTCTGCCGGTCGGACTTATGGTAGCAGAGCACCCCGCCGTCTCCATTGGTCAGCAGCATGCCTTCCACGGCAGAGTCCGTACCGTTGTAAATCTTTGCCGGACGCATGCCCGTTGCAAGCGCCAGCAGGAACTGTTTCATCTTGAATTCGTAGAAGCGGTGCTTGTTTATCAGTTCGTCCTTGATTTTCAGGGGATTCATCTCCTTAATGCGTTCCGTCAGTTCGGCAACACGGGTAATGCCGTCCAGGTGCATGATACGCACCATCTCGGCCAGCATGCGGGGGAAGTGGAGGTCTATCATCAGCAGGTTGCAGCGGAACACACGGTCGGCAACGTCGGAATACTTCAACACGCCGCCCAGACGCTCAATCATCATCATGCGTTCGGCAACTTCCATAGGCGATTCGGGCAAGGCGTTCACCTTGTTTACTGTGGGCACGGCAAACTTCACGCCGCTCTGCTCCAGCTTCAGATTGGCCGTGCGCCCGCCGTCCAGCAAAGGATTCATGCGGCTGAGACGACAACGGACGGTGAAGCCCGTGAGCGGAGCGTCCGCACTCCAGAAAGCTACGGAGAAGTCGGTACGGTCATCGGTTCTGGACTCCAAGTCGTAGATGTTCACAGCATCCAGAAAGGCTTCCAGCCCTTCGGAAACTTCCACCTCCTCGCCTTGCTCATTTCTGAGCAGATGGAGTATGATTTCCGCCGCATCGCCAAAGTCCGCACGGGGAAACGAAAGCGGCTCTTTTCCTGCCGATGCGGTAAACGTACCGTCCTTCTCCACCGTACCGCTGACAATGCGCACATCCTCTTCCCCGATATAATAGCGGCGCGTGCCGTCATGTTCCTCTCTCTGTATCAGCGCCACAGGCCAACACTTTCTATCATCTCTCTGCGCATCCGGCGTTCCCGGAAAGACCTTTCCGTCCGCCAGCAGACGGAAGAAGGTATACAGTTCGCCCAGCTCGCGCTTGGTTGCTTCAAATGCCATATCAACTCGATTTTGATTAAATAAGTGTGCAAAGATAAGTAAATCCGTACAAAAGATGTGGAAAACCCGGAGACTTTACGCTTCCTCAAAACGCAAAGTCTCCACCTTCTCCAGACGCGCCCTCAACTTGGGCATTGCCGACTTGCGGATGCGGAGCGTCATGCGGCAGTCCATGTCGTACGACTGCTCCAGCATCTCCGGCTCCTCTTCCTTGACAATGCGCATCACATCGTTCATGAAAGGATACTCGAAAAGGACGGTCACCGTTTCGTCCACCGTCTTTTCAATGACGGTGGCGGCAGCGATAGCCTCGGCAGCGGCAGCCTTATAAGCCACTATCAGTCCGCTGGTTCCCAGCTTTATGCCGCCGAAATAACGGACTACGACAATCAGGATGTCCGTCAGTCCGTTCGAGTTTATCTGCCCCAGGATGGGCTTTCCCGCCGTACCGGACGGTTCGCCGTTGTCATTGGCACGGAAATCCTTGCGCTCGTGCCCCAGCATATAGGCATAACACACGTGGCGGGCATCGTAGTATTTCTTCTGATAAGTTTCCAGATGCGCCTTTACTTCTTCAACCGTACGCACCGGCAAGGCAATAGCGATAAACTTGCTGCGCTTCTCGGTATAAATTCCCTCGGACGGGACGGCTATGGTTTTATACGTATCTTCGCTCATGCCGCAAAGATACTACACTTTTTGCTATCCGCCTTTTGATAGCCGGCAAAAAAAACTTTATCACGGCAGAAGAAAGAGCCGCTTTTCAGCCGATGCGCCTCCTCACCAGTTGCAACAACGGCTTCGCCGCAATTATCAGTGTTACGGCAGTAAGTATCATCAGTATGCCGAGCATGATGCGCGGAGTGAGCTGCTCGCCAAACACCACTACGCCGAAGAACAGCGCCGTCACCGGTTCCAGCGCCCCCAATATGGCAGCCGGCGTGGAGCCGATGAGGTGGATGGAGAGCGTCATCAGCACCAACGAAATGATAGTGGGAAACAAAGCCAGTGAAAGGACATTTGCCCACAGCACCGGCGAAGGGACGGGCTGCAAAGCCGTGCAAAAGTCCAGACGCACCACATAGATGCTGATGCCGAAGAGCAAAGCATAGAAAGTGAGTTTCGCCGTAGGCAGCTCCTTGAGTGAAGAGCGGTTCACACCGACGATGTATATGGCGTAGGTCAGCGAGGAGAGAATAACGAACAGTACGCCCAGCATGCTCAGCGTCTTCCCGTCCCCACCCTCGTACAGCAGGGAGATGCCCGTAAATGCCAGCGCTATGGAGAACATCGTGATGAAGGAGACTTTCTCGTGGAAAAACACCGCCATGATGATGGCAACCAGCACCGGATAGACAAACAGGATGGTGGACGCAATGCCCGCATCCATGTAGTTATAGCTCTCGAAGAGAAAGAACGAGGAAAAAGAGAACAGCAGCCCCATTACCGCCAGCGGAAGTATATCCGCCTTCTTCAGCGCAAAGGACTGCTTCTTCACTTTCATCAGGATGCCCAGCATCACAACGGCGAAAAAGTAACGGTAAAAGAGGACGGAATCCACACTCATCCCCGCCCCGTACAAGGGCAATGCAAACAACGGGTTCATGCCGTAACTGGCAGCGGCAACGGCTCCGTAAGTAAATCCTTTAAGACGATTATTGGTCATGGCAGTATCTCTTTCTGAAAAATCGGGCGCAAAGATACCGCTTTTATTGATACTTGGCTCCATGAAGAACTAAAAAGAATCCTGCACAACGCAAGCATGCCGCAAGGGAATTGTTCATGCCCCGTTCTTCATTTTATAATACAGCATACCCACCGCGTCCGCCAGCAGCCAACCGATGGGAATAGACCACCAGATGCCCGTTACCCCGACAGAAGGAATAGCCGCCAGTAGGTAGGAAAGCGCCACGCGAGTGCCCAGCGAAATCACCGTGAGCACTACCGACATCCCCGGCTTCCGGACAGCCCGGTAATAGCCGTAAAGCAGGAACAGAATGCCGATGCCGCAGTAAAACGCACCCTCTATGCGCAGGTACTCCACTCCGGTAGCAAGGATTTCCGTTTCGCCCGGATGAACGAAAATCAGCATCAGCGGTTCTGCAAAGACGAACACGAGCACGGAGACGATAATCGAAAAGATAACCGTAGTAAGCAAGGCGCTGCGGACACCCCGGCGGATACGCCCGTAACGTTTCGCCCCGAAGTTCTGCGCGATGAAAGTGGAAAAGGCGTTCCCGAACTCCTGCACGGGCATGTATGCAAAGGAGTCTATCTTGACGGCAGCGGCAAAGGCGGCCATGACTGCCGTGCCGAAGCTGTTGACCAGCCCCTGTATCATCAGGATGCCGAAATTCATGACCGACTGCTGCACACAGGTCAGTGTGGAGAAAGAGACTATCTCTTTCAGGCTGCCACGGTCGAAGCGCATGTCCCCGATATGCAGCCGCAGTTCCGGACGCTTCCTCCAGGTATAGAGCATAATTCCCGCAGAAGCGACTCCCTGTGCCATGACCGTGGCTATCGCAGCCCCCTCGATGCCCCAGTCCAGTTGCAGGATGAAAAACAGGTCGAGAACGATATTCAGTGCCACAGAGAGTGCCAGAAACCAGAGAGGAGTTACCGAATCTCCCACCGCACGCAGCATCGCCGCATAGAAATTATAGATAAACGTAAAGACAATGCCGCAAAAGATTATCCACAGGTAACCGCGCATCATGCCGTAAATGTCCTGCGGCACTTGCAGCAAACGGAGAATGGGGTCCAGCCATACGAATACCGCCATATTCAGCACGCATGTAACCGCCCCTATCAGTACGAACGACACGAAAATGCTGCGGCGCAGGGCGGAATGGTTTCCCGCACCGTAATGCAGCGAGAATACCGTGCCGCTGCCGATAGACAAACCGAGAAGGATGGAGATAAGGAAGACCATCAGCGTATATGCCGAGCCTACCGCCGCCAGTGCATCTGCACCGATGCACTGCCCTACAATCAGCGTATCGGCTATGTTATAGCACTGTTGCAGCAACGAACCCGCCATCATAGGCAGGGTGAAACGCAACAACGTACCCGTTATGCCACCCCGGGTAAGGTCTCCGTTCCGTAACATGATTGTTCACACCCTCTCTCAGGCAATGCCCAACAACTTCACTTCGAATATCAGTGTGGAGAAAGCCGGAATAGGCCCGCTGGTGCGTGTGCCGTATCCCACGGCGTACGGGATGTAGACCATCCAGTGGTCGCCCACGCGCATCTGCTGCAAGGCTATCTGCCAGCCGTCGATTACTTCGTTCAGCCGGAAAGCTTCCGGGCAGTTGCGCTTCCAGGAATTGTCAAACTCCCTGCCGTTAATGAGCGTTCCCTTGTAATGCACCGACACAATACTGTTTAATCGAGGAGTAGCGCTACTGCCCTGCCCGCTTTCCAGAATACGGTAAAGCACGCCGGCAGCCAACTCCTTTACGCCTTCTTCGGTACGCAGATTTTGCAGGAACTGTTCGTTCTTCAGTTTGTATTCTTCCTTTTTGCCCATATCGTTCTTTTGGTTTTAATAACTAATGCCGAATAACGGTATCTTATTTTGACGGCAAAGGTCGGCATTTTCCGTATACCGGAAAAGGGAATGGCAATATAAAATAGCGAAGGTGCATCAAAACCTGCCAAGTTTCCATGCACCTTCTTCGTATCCGTTCTTTAAAATGATATCTGAATCAGTCCAGTTTATGAATTACCAGTCCCGAACGCAGCTTCGGTTCGAACCAAGTGGTCTTGGGCGGCATGATGTTGCCGGTATCGGCAATGTCCATCAGCTGCTTCATGGACACAGGATAAAGCGCCAAAGCCACTTTCATCTCACCGCTGTCCACCCGCTTCTTCAATTCGCCCAGCCCGCGGATACCGCCGACAAAGTCGATACGCTTGTCGGAACGGAGGTCTTTGATACCGAGGATTTCATCCAGTATCAGGTTGGACGAAATGGTAACATCCAGCACGCCGATAGGGTCGTTGTCGTTGTAAGTACCCGGCTTTGCCGTAAGGCTGTACCACTTGCCGTCCAGGTAAAGGGAGAAGTTATGCAGGCCTGCCGGCTTGTAGATTTCCGTTCCTTTCTCTTCTACCGTGAAGTTCTTGCCTACGGCAGCCAGGAATTCTCCGGGAGTCAACCCGTTCAGGTCCTTCACCACGCGGTTGTAGTCGATGATAGTCAGTTGGTTGGCGGGGAAACAGACTGCCATGAAGTAGTTGTACTCCTCGTCTCCGCGATGATTGGGATTCTGTCCGGCTTTCTCCGCACCCACCAGGGCTGCGGCTGCACTGCGGTGGTGCCCGTCGGCAATGTAAAGTGCCGGCATCTTGGCGAATTCTTTGGTTATGACCTCAATATCTTCCTGCCGGTCGATAATCCAGAATGTATGGCCGAAACCGTCGTCCGGAGCCACAAAGTCGTAAACAGGCTTCTGTGCCGTGTAACGGGCAATGACCGCATCCAGCACTGCATTGTCGGGGTAAGCGAAGAATACGGGCTCGATGTTGGCATTGTTCACACGGACATGCTTCATGCGGTCTTCTTCCTTGTCGCGGCGGGTAAGCTCATGCTTCTTGATAACGCCGTTCATGTAATCGGGCACGTATGCGCCCACCACCAAACCATATTGCGTCTTACCGTTCATGGTCTGGGCATATATGTAATAGTTCTCCTTATCGTCCTGCACCAGCCAGCCTTTGTCCTGGAACATTTGGAAGTTTTCGGCCGCTTTCCGGTACACACGTTCATCGTGCTCGTCCGTACCGACCGGAAAATCTATTTCGGGCTTGATTATGTGATACAGGGATTTTTCGTTTCCTGCCGCTTCTTCACGCGCTTCGGCGGAATTCAGGACGTCGTACGGACGGGATGCCACCTGCTCTACCAAATCCTGAGGGGGACGAATCCCTTTAAAAGGTTTTATTGTTGCCATGGTTGTCTGAGTATAAATCCATTACTTATTTACGCGGAACTTCTCGCAGCCGTCTTTCAGGAAGCCTACAATCTGTCTGGCAGCGGCAATGCCGGCATTGATATTGGCTTCGGCCGTCTGCGCACCCATCTTCTTCGGTGTGGAGAAGTAACGGCCGGCAAACTTGGCGGCAAATGTATCATTGGCTGCGGGCATAATGTCGGTCATGTACTTCAAGTCGGCACGTTCTTCCATCAGTTGTATCAGCTCGGCTTCGTTGATAACTTCCTTGCGGGCGGTGTTCACCAGCAGACCGCCTTTCGGCATCTTGCCCACCAAAGCATAATTAATGGAGTTCTTGGTTTCCGCCGTTGCGGGAATGTGCAGCGAAACGATGTCGCAGGCAGAATAAAGTTCCTCGGCCGAAGCCACAGCCTTTACACCGTCTTTCTCGATAACCTCTTTCGGGCAGAAAGCGTCGAATGCGTAAATGTCCATGCCGAAACCTTTGGCTATGCGGGCTACATTGCGGCCTACGTTACCGTAAGCATGAATGCCCAGCTTCTTGCCTTTCAGCTCCGTACCGGAAGTACCGTTGTACAGATTGCGGACAGCCATTACCATAAGCCCGAAAGCCAGTTCGGCCACAGCGTTGGAGTTCTGCCCCGGAGTGTTCATCACACATACATTGTGGGCGGTTGCGGCATCCAAGTCCACATTGTCATATCCCGCACCGGCACGCACTACGATTTTCAGCTCTTTGGCGGCATCCAAAACCTCGGCATCAATAATGTCGCTGCGGATAATAATGGCATTGGCATCTTTCACGGCTTCCAGCAATTTTGCCTTATCGCCATATTTCTCCAGCAAGGCAAGTTCATAGCCTGCTGCTTCAATTTCTTTGCGAATACCGTCTACTGCAACTTTTGCAAACGGCTTGTCTGTTGCAACTAATACTTTCATGATTCAATGGTATTAAAAAAAGATTCACCACAGAACCGCACGAAGTTTCACAGAGTTTTCCTTTTCATTTCATCTCTGTGGGACTCTGTGCCCTCTGTGGTGAACAAATATTATTAATGAAGTTTCTCAAATTCCTGCATGCAGTCTATCAAAGCCTGTACGCTTTCCTTCGGCATGGCATTGTAGCAAGATGCACGGAAACCGCCTACGGAACGGTGTCCCTTAATGCCTACCATACCCTTTTCGGTAGCGAATTTCAGGAAGTCGGCTTCCAGTTCCTTGTATTCGGGAGCCATCACGAAGCAGATGTTCATGCGTGAACGGTCTTCTTTGGCGGCAGTACCCACGAACATCTTGTTGCGGTCTATCTCGGCATACAGCATATCCGCCTTTTCGATGGCGCGACGTTCCATTTCCTTCACACCGCCCTGAGCCTTTATCCAGCGCAATGTCTGCAATGCCGCATAGATAGGAACAACGGGAGGAGTATTGAACATTGAACCGCCGTCGATGTGAGTCTGATAGTTCAGCATGGTCGGGATGTAACGGGACACCTTGCCTACCGCATCATTCTTCACGATGACGAATGTTACGCCCGCAGGAGCCAGATTCTTCTGTGCACCGCCATAGATACAGATGTATTTGGACACATCAATAGGACGGGAGAAAATATCGGACGACATATCGGCAATCATAGGAACGTTTACGTTCAGGTCTTCCTTCAATTCCGTGCCATAGATAGTATTGTTGGTGGTGATATGGAAATAGTCCACATCGGCCGGTACCGTATAATCTTTCGGAATGTAAGTATAAGTGGCTTCAGCAGAAGAGGCAACCTCTACAACCTCGCCAAAACCTTTGGCTTCCTTCATGGCTTTCTTTGCCCACACACCCGTATTGAGGTAAGCGGCCTTCTTTTCGAGGAAGTTGAAAGGTATCATGCAGAATTCCAGACTTGCACCACCTCCCAGGAACAGCACCGAATAGCCTTCCGGAATGTTAAGTAGTTCTTTGAACAGTGCTACGGCTTCGTCCACTACGGGCTGGAAGTCTTTAGCGCGGTGGCTAATCTCCATAAGAGACAGACCGGATCCATTGAAATCTAAAATAGCCTTCGCCGTATCCTCTATCACCTCACGCGGAAGAATGGAAGGTCCTGCGTTGAAATTATGCTTTTTCATTTGAAGTTTGTTTTGGTTATACAATTTCGTTCGTTTATGTCTTTCGACATGGCGAAATTACGGAATTATTTCTGCATTGCAAATCTTTCCTTATAAATTTTCTTCTTTATCGCGTATTTGCCTTACTTTTTATTGGTATATACAAGAAATATACGCCAAACTGTTATGTACGCTTAACAAGGAAAGTATTAAAAAGTAAACTGAAAGATAGAAGCTGAAAAAACTTTCTACCGGGAATAAAAACTGAAAAAAAAGTGCATGATTATCAAAAACAAGCTATTTTCCCATGCTTAATAACATCACCGGATATGCTTCATAACATACTGTCAACGAGCTTCTTCTATCAAAGTCTTCATCCCCTTGATTTTTTCCCCGCGCAGCAGTGTAAGCAATTGCTTCACTTTGCTGCGGCGGACTGCCACGAAAGCATAGTGCTCCTTCACATCCACCTGTCCTACATCTTCGCGCACCAGTCCGCCTTTCTTATACAGGAAGCCCACAATGTCCACCTTGTTCAGTTTGTCTTTCTTGCCTTTGCCTATATATAAGGTAGTCCAGCGGGGTTTGGCAGGTTTCGGCGTCTGCTCCGGCAATTCGAATACGGAGAGCTCTTCCGGAAGATAATCGGGCAGACGCTCTTCGGCATGCAGAAGCAGGAAAGACGAGCCGCGCGCTTCCCAGCGTGCCGTGCGTCCGTTACGGTGCGTAAAGGCTTCTTCGTTGACGGGCATGTGATAGTGCACCACGTTGTCGATGCCCGGAATATCCAATCCGCGTGCGGCAAGGTCGGTCGATACCAGGACGGGGCAACTGCCGTTGCGGAACTTATAGAGCGCCCGCTCGCGGTCGTCCTGTTCCATACCGCCGTGAAAAGCATCGCAAGGGAATTTCTTCGACTTCAGATAGGCTACCGTACGCTCCACGCTCTCGCGATAGTTCACGAATACCAGTGTAGAACGGTCGCCCAGCGTACAAAGCAGCCGGTACAATGTCTCCAGCTTGTCTTTTTCGGGAGAGATTACCTTCTGCAAGTCCAATCGTCCGGATACGGTTTCGCCCGAAAGAAAATTCAGCTTGACAACCTGCGGTGACGACTCCCCCCCGCCCACTCCGGTGAACTGCGGGATTTCCTCTGCATCCGTTGCCGACAGCAATACCCGTTTCTTCAAGGCAGGCAACTGTCCTATAACTTCCGCCATCTCGTCGTGAAAGCCGAATTCAAGACATTTGTCGAATTCATCTATCACCAATGTGGTTACAAAGCGGGTATCGAAGTTCTGCTTCCGCAAATGGTCGTTCATACGTCCGGGAGTGCCGATGATAACGGCAGGGTTAATGCCCCTCATCGTACGGTGCTCGTCCATTGCCGGACGTCCGCCGTAGCAGCTCATCGCCTTGAAAGGGACGTTCATCGACTTGAAAGGGACGTTCATCGACTTGAATACGTTTTCTATCTGCAAGGCAAGCTCGCGCGACGGTACGAGCACCACCGCCTGTACGCCCTGCACATCGGCTTTGAGCGATTGCACCAGCGGCAGCAGGAATGCCAGTGTCTTGCCCGACCCCGTGGGCGACAACAGGACGAGGTCTTTATCCGATTGATAGGCATCCCGCGCTGCTTCCTGCATCGGGGTGAGTTGCTCTATCCGTAAGTTACGAAGTATGTCAGATTGTTCCATAAAGTACTTTGGTTTAATGGAGCAAAGATACGAAAAGATTGGCGGAAAACGAGGTGATGGTTTATATATCACTTCGTTCTGCATGAAGTATATTACAATTTATCCCGGTCAAACTCCCGATTTATCACGGTTAAACTTCAAGTTTATTGAGGATAAACTTTGAGTTTAACAGGGATAAACAAAGAGTACCCACTGGAAAAACAATCAGTATGTACTGAAGAAAAAAACATATGTGTAGAAAAAGAGCCGGTACAGGCGGAGAAAAAACAATGGCAGCAATATGGCTGACTTAAAGTTCCTCTACCACCCAACGCTCGATATTGCGCGTAGTATTACTGAAATTCACCCCTATCTTGAGTACCTTGCGGCTGTCTGCTACAAAAGGCAGTGCGTACTGCTTGTCGTTAATCTGCTGCAAAGCCTCTTCCGCAGTGCCGTTCAGTTTGAATTCCATTACATAAACGTACTTGTCGGTTTGCAGCACAAGGTCTATCCTGCCCTGCGAAGTGTGATACTCCGCTTTTACATAGAAACCCACCAGTTTGAAAACGATGAAGAGCACATTCTGATAGTGCAGCTCCAGTTCTTTCACCAATTCGTAGGGAGTATCGGCAAAGAAACTTTGCAGGCGGCGGAAGAAGGCATCAGGCTCTCCTCTCTCTATTTCCTGTACAAACTTTTGTATTTCAAACGGTGCTTCAATCTTGTTGAAACGTGTATAGTAAGGTATGAGGAATCTAACAAAACCTTCTTCCACCTCACGATTGGGGAAGCCGAGACGATAAATTCCAAAACGTTCATCATACCCCTTTATCGTTAGATAACCGCTCTGGAAAATTACGGGCAACGGTTCCTCATCCCCATAAATACTGTTCAGCACATCGGCATACGTTTCGGCATGCGCCATGTGTTCCAGGTCGTAATGGTAGCGTTTCAACAGTTCTATCAGGTAGGTGGGTGTTCCCGTCTCGAACCAGTAACTGCCGAATTTCTTATATTTAAAAGTATTCAGTAAGCTGAAAGGGTTGTAGATACCTTCGGTGTTCTCTACGAAATGATAGCCGTCATATCTCCGCTTCAACTCGGCACAGGCTTCCTCGTAGGTCATTTTCTGAGCGTCTGCCAACTCGTGAAGCTCTTCTTCAAGATTATCGTGAATCTCCTGTCCGGTTATTCCGCAAAGACCGACATACATTTCCTGCATGGAAATATCATCCAGGTTATTCAAGTCACTGAATACGCTGATCTTGCCGAATTTAGTGACCCCGGTAAGGAAAGCCAGTTTGATACAGCCGTCCATCGTTTTAAGCACACCGTAGAAAGGTTTCAGCGTGTTGCGGTATTCCTTTTGCAGTTCCCCGTTGCCGATAGCCTGGAGCATCGGTTTGTCGTATTCGTCCACAAGGATTACCACACGCTGCCCAGTCTGCTCGCAAGCACGCTTGATGATTCCGGCAAAGCGCAAAGAGTATGTACGTTCGGAAACATCGGCGCCATAAAGTTTCTCCCATTCGGAAAGGTTCTTCTCCAGTATATTACCCAGACTTTCGGGCGTATCATACCGTTCGATGTTCAAGTCCAGATGCAAAATGGGATGTTCCGTCCAGTCTTTCTCCAGTTTCTCGATGGCCAGTCCCTTGAACAATTCCTTTTTCCCTTGAAAGTAGGCCTCTAAAGTGGAAATCAGAAGACTTTTGCCGAAACGGCGCGGACGGCTGAGGAAGTAGTAACTGCCGGTCTTGGCCAACTGATAAACCCAAGCGGTTTTATCGATATAGAAATACCCGTCTTTGCGGATTTTCTCGAAGTTCTGTATTCCGATAGGATATATTTTATTGCTCATACCGTCCACTGTTTTTAGATTACGATAAAGCAAAGATACTCATTTCTTTCGAACCGCCTCTATCCTATGCCCATAAAAAAACTCCGGCAAGGGCCGCAGCCCTGCCGGAGTTTCTTCACTATTTTACTATTATGTGTCTTTGACAACACCGTTTCCTTATCCGCCGAAGTTGTCGAACATCAGGTTCTGAGCCGGAACGCCGAGGTCGTCGAGCATCTTCTCAACGGCTTTGGACATCGGGCCGGGACCGCACATGTAGTATTCGATGTCTTCGGGAGCTTCGTGGTCTTTCAGGTAAGTCTCGTAGATTACGTTGTGTACGAAGCCCGGAGTATACTTCACGCCCGCTGCATCGGCTGCCGGATCGGGACGGTCCAGTGCAAGGTGGAACTTGAAGTTGGGGAAATCCTTTTCTATCTGCAGGAAGTCTTCCAGGTAGAACACCTCGTTGAGGGCACGCGCGCCGTAGAAGTAGTTCATCACACGGTCGGTTGTGTGCAGCGTCTTCGTGAGGTGCATAATCTGCGCACGCAACGGAGCCATACCAGCACCACCGCCAATCCACATCATCTCCTTCTTGGAGTCGAAAATCGGATGGAAATCTCCGTAAGGGCCGCTCATCGTTACCTTGTCACCCGGTTTCAAGGTGAAGATGTAAGAGGAAGCGATACCCGGCATCACATCCATGAAGCCCGGACCCTGGTCTTTCGGCTTGAAAGGCGGAGTGGCGATACGTACTGTCAGCATGATGCGGTCGCCCTCTGCAGGATAGTTAGCCATGGAGTAGGCACGGATGGTTTCTTCATCGTTACGGCATTTCAGGCCGAGCAGACCGAATTTCTCCCATGCAGGCAGATACTCCTCGCCGATAAGGGACTTGTCGATGTCCTTGTCGTAATCCATGGAGAATTTAGGAATCTTAATCTGCGCATAAGAGCCGGGGATGAAGTCCATGTGCTCGCCCTTGGGCAATGCCACGATAAACTCTTTGATAAACGTAGCCACGTTCTTGTTGGAGATAACCTCGCACTCCCACTCTTTGACGCCGAGTACGGACTCGTCGATTTTGATGCCCATGTCGCCCTTCACCTTCACCTGGCAGCCCAGACGCCAGTGGTCCTGAACCTGCTTACGGCTGAAGTGAGGTATTTCGGAAGGCAGAATCTCGCCACCGCCCTCTACAACCTGGCATTTGCACTGTCCGCAAGAGCCCTTGCCACCGCAAGCAGAGGAAAGGAAGATGCCGTTGACAGACAGCGTATTCAGCAGCGTCGAACCGGAAGCGACTTCCAGTTCCTTTTCGCCGTTGATAGTCAATTTCACATTACCGGATGGAACCAAGAAATTCTTGGCTACCAACAGAATAACCACAAGCAGCAGAACAACCACGAGGAATACTCCAATGCTTGCTAATATCAAATTCATATCCATTGTCTTATTCCTTTCTTTTAGATGTTCAAACCAGAGAAACACATGAATGCCATTGCCATCAGACCTACCGTGATGAAGGTAATGCCCAGGCCTTTCAGCGGAGCAGGTACATCAGAGTAAGCCATCTTCTCGCGGATGGCAGCCAGACCCACGATAGCCAGCAACCAGCCGATACCCGAACCCAGTGCATAGGAAACGGCATCGGCAACGCCACCGATAAATTTAGGATCGCTCTCGCCCACGTTGATGCGCTGCTGCATGAACAGTGACGCACCCATAATGGCACAGTTCACGGCAATCAGCGGCAGGAAGATACCCAGTGAAGCGTAGAGCGAAGGGCTGAAACGTTCCACAATCATCTCCACCAACTGCACGATAGCGGCAATCACGGCAATGAAAAGAATAAAGCTCAGGAAGCTGAGGTCGACGCCTTCAATGATGGCATCGGGACCCAGCACTTTCGTTTGCAACAAGTAGTTGACCGGCAGCGTCACCACCAACACGAAAGTTACGGCGATACCCAGTCCTACGGCAGTCTTTACATTCTTTGATACGGCCAGATAAGAGCACATACCGAGGAAGAATGCAAATATCATATTGTCCACAAAAATGGAGCGGACGAATAAACTTAATAAATGTTCCATAATTCTTTTAATTAAGAACTAAGAATTAAGAATCAAGAATCCCCATACAGTGACGGCACAATCTTCATTCCTCATTCCTCATTCTTCATTTATATTACTTTTCCTGCAATTCTTTATGGCGTGCGCGTTGATACCAGATAATGCAGGCACAGAGAATCAGTGCCATGGGCGGCATCAGCATCAAGCCGTTGTTTACATAACCGATCTTCTGCAAAGGCTCGTAGTTCAGGATGTTGAAACCGAGCAATGTACCCGAACCCAGCAACTCGCGGAAGAAAGCCACGATAACCAGAATCTTGGCATATCCCAAACCGTTGCCCACACCGTCGAGGAAAGACTCCCACGGACCGTTCTGCATGGCAAATGCTTCCAGACGTCCCATAAGGATACAGTTTGTGATAATCAGACCTACATATACGGAAAGCTGCACGCTTACATCGTAAGCAAAAGCTTTCAGAATCTCACTTACAATCGTTACCAATGCGGCAACTACCACCAACTGGACGATGATACGGATACGGTTGGGGATGGTCTTGCGCAACAATGAAATCACTACATTGGAGAATGCCGTAATCACCGTTACGGAAAGCCCCATCACGATAGCCGGTTCCAGCTTGGCGGTAACAGCCAAGGCAGAACAGATACCCAGCACCTGTACGGTAACGGGGTTGTTCAGTCCAAGCGGAGTAGAGAATACTTCTTTATTCTTTTTTGAAAACAATGCTCCCATATTCTTATTTCTCCTCATTATTATTGGTTAAAAAGTTCTTGTAGCTGTTCAGACAGGTTTTCAGCATGGCATCCACACCCACAGAGGTGATAGTACCGCCTGAGATGCCGTCTACCTGATAGTCCGGTTTCTCTACTTTTCCGTTCTTCACAACGCCGAGGGCAATTTCACCGTTCTCCAGTGTCTTCTTGCCCGGAAATTCTCCCTGGAACTGAGGGGTTGCGATTTCCGCACCCAGACCCGGGGTTTCGCTGGCATGAGAGAAGTAAACGCCGTAAACGGTATCCTTGTCGCTGTTCAGGGCTACATACCCCCAGATAGCACCCCAAAGACCTGCACCGTAAACGGGGAATACATATTTCGTCTCTCCGTCCACTTCGGCCACAAACACGTGCAGACGGTGATTTTCCTTAGCTTCTTTCTCGTAAGCGGTGGCAAATGCGCCGGTGTTCTCGGTCAGCGTACCGTCCTCGTTCATCAGCATATCGCCCTTGATGTACTTATTATATTCTGCATCGGCATCCTCTACATTCTTGATGTTGAGGGCGGCAAGAATCTGCTTCTTCGTATCCAGCTCCACGTTCTTGTTCTGAGTGGCACGCAGAGAAGAACTTACGAATGCCAGCAGGAATGCAACGATAACAACCATTACCGAAGCATAAATGATAGTATAACTGTTACTATTGGTATTCATTTCTTTTTCCGGTATTTTAATTGTTAGACTTAGCGGTTGCACGTTTCTCGCGGCGGCTGATGTTGCCCTGTACCACACAGTAGTCAATCAGCGGAGCGAAGATATTCATCAGCAGGATGGCAAGCATCATGCCTTCGGGATAACCGGGGTTCAGCACGCGGATGATGATAGCCATTGCGCCGATAAGGAATCCGAAGATGTACTTACCTGTTTCCGTACGGGCAGAAGTTACGGGGTCGGTAGCCATGAACACGGCGCCGAAGCAGAAACCGCCCAGCACGAGATGTTCGTACCACGGCATGTTGGCCATTGCAGTGTCCGGACCGATGGTGTTGAACACCCAGCCCATGAATGCACCACCCACGAACACGGAGAACATCGTTTTCCAGCTTGCGATGCCCGTCCACAGCAGCAGGATGGCGCCGAGGGCGATGGCAATGACGCTGGTTTCACCGATGGAGCCCGGAATAAGGCCGGTCACCATGTCCCACGAGAACTCCGGATAAGCGCCCGCAGTAGCGGCTGCTCCCAGCGGAGTGGCAACGGTGAGCCCGTCTACCGTCTGTCCCAAACCGAAGATGCTGTCGCCCGATACCCAAACGGCATCACCGGACATCTTCGTAGGATAGGCGAAGAACAGGAAGGCACGCGTAATCAGGGCAACGTTGAACACGTTCATACCCGTACCGCCGAATACTTCCTTGGCAAAGATTACGGAGAATGCAGTGGCCACCGCCAGAATCCACAACGGACAGTCTACCGGCACAATCATCGGAATCAAGATACCCGAAACCAGAAAACCTTCCTGAATTTCTTCCTTCTTCCACTGGGCCACAACGAACTCAATGCCCAGACCCACTACATAAGATACAATGATTTTAGGCAATACAGCCAGGAAACCGTAAGCGAACATTTCCCAGAAACCGCCGGCAGCACCGGTGGCGTGGAAATGCTGGTAACCTACGTTATACATACCGAACAGCAGCGCCGGCATCAACGCAATAACCACCATCGACATGATGCGTTTGCTGTCGATAGAGTCGTGAATATGCGTTCCCGATTTCGCAGTGGTATTGGGCACGAACAGGAATGTCTCGAAGCCGTCGAACACCGAACGAAATGCGTGGAATTTGCCGCCCTCTTCAAAGTTCGGCTTTATCTTGTCGAGATAATTTCTTAACGCTTTCATTTATTAAATTGATAATTGAGAATTGAAAATTGAGAAATAGGCTGCGCCGTATACACTTGGCAGGTTATATCGCAATGTTTCAACCGTCATTTTTTAATTTTTAATTCTTAATTCTTAATTTCCTAAGCCATTTCGGCACGGAGCATGTCGAGACCGGCACGAACGATACGCTGGACTTCCACTTTGGAAGAGCATACGAATTCGCAGAGCGCAAAGTCTTCGGGAGCTACTTCGTAGATGCCCAGAGCTTCCATGCGGTCGATGTCTCCCGCGATGATGGCCTTCAGCAGATATTCGGGGTAGATGTCCATGGGGAACACGCGGTCGTATTCGTTGGACATAATCATATGGCGTTCGCCACCCTTGATACGGGCGTCGATTACATATTCTTTCTTACCCATCAGCCAACTGAAATAAGAGCGGTTGACACTGAACTGATTGAAACGCGGCATAATCCAACCCAGCATTTCGTGGATTTCATCTCCTTCGGGGATTACGGAGAGCTGGCTGTCGAAAGCGCCGAGGAAACCGTTGGGGGCAACTTTCTTACCCGTCAGCACATTACCGCTGATGTAGCGCAGGTCTTTGCCGGTGGTTACATTGCCTTTGAAAACATTGGTGAGCAATGCGCCTACACGCAACTTGCAGTATGCGGGTTTCAGCACTTCACTGCCTGTTACGGCTACGGTACGGGTGAGGTCTACGCGACCGGTGTTCATCAAACGGCCGATAAAGATTACGGCTTCCGCGCCGATGGTCCATACCGTCTCGCCTTTCACTATGGGAGAGATGTGGTTGATTTGTACACCTACGTTACCTGCCGGATTAGGCCCGTCGAATGCGGTAAGGGTAACGTTCTTTGCCTGCACAAGTGCGGCTGCTTTTTGTTTTACACTGATACTCAGATAGGTTTTTGCCATGCGGGACAAAGCGTCAAGTCCTGTCTGGAAGTTTGCTTCCTCGCCCTTCAGGACGAACTCGAAGTCGGGAGCCAGTGGGTTGCTGTCGAAAGCGGAGATAAAGATTGCTTTCGGCGTCACCGTCGGGTCGGCGATTACGTCGTACGGACGTTGGCGGATAAAGGCGAACATACCGGCTTGCAGCAATGCGTCCTTCACTTCCTGTGCGCTCATCTTGGACGGGTCCATCTTGCCGAACTCCTCGTAGTCCTGCTCAGCGGCAGCCTCTACCACGATGTTCAGCACCTTACGACGTGCACCGCGTTCCACGCTCGTCACTACGCCGCTTACGGGCGAAACAAATTTCAATTCAGGATGATTCTTGTCGATAAACAAGGGTCCCCCGGCCATCACATACTCCTGTTCCTTCACCACCACTTTCGGAGTGATACCCGTAAAATCATCGGGAACCAACGAGTAGAATCCCGGCTCTTTCACAGACATAAACTCTTCGGCAGCTTTGCCTTTCAGGTTGATGTCAAGGCCTTTGCGTAACTTAATTACATTTGCCATGCGTTTATATAAAATAATGGTTTCATTAATTTGCCCGCAAAAGTAGCAAAAAAGAATGTGAATAAAGAGCAAAAAAGAAAGGAATTACGGAGAAATTTCCGTAATTCCTTTCGTTAACGAACACGAGGAGAGGGATTAGCGGTTAGTGATTAGCGATTAGCGATGAACGGTTGGGAATGGATATCCTGCAGAGTTATAGCGCAGCCTACTAATCACTAATCACTAACCACTAATCGCTAACCACTAACCGCTAATCGTTTGCAAACATCGGGTCCCATGCCGGCAGGCGGACGGGCTTTTGTTTGAAGAGTTCCATTATCTTGGCAGGGACGTATTTGGTTTCCACTACCAGGCGGAACATGTATTCGTCGAACCATTCGTCCGTCATGATGAGGTGGCCTTTGTAGCCGCTGTCAGCGCCCCAGCTGTTTTCGACCATCCATTTGACGGGTTTTCCGTCTTTGTCCAGGTCTACCGCCATCAGTGTCATGGCGTGGGAAGAGCCGCTGGAGAAGGTTTGGATGCGTTGTTTCTTGTCCATTCCGAAGGTAGTGCCCATGAGCGATTCATAGTCATAGTTTTTCACATCGAGCAAGCCTCGTTCCAAATTCAGGAACTTACCGACGTCGCAGGAGAAATACATCATGGTACTGTCTTTCAATGAAGCGATAGCCATTTGCTTGATATCCTCTACGGGCAGGTTTACGTACGTCCAGTTCTTGCCGTCGTAGCGGTGGCGGTCGTAGTCAATCTCATAGCATTTGTAATACTCGCGGCTGGGGTCGTTCATCAGCATCACGTAGTTGGTGAGCAGTTGTTTGTCACCGTATTTCTCAAGGAAAGACATCGGGGTATGATGCTCCGTCTCCACCGGATTGCCTTGGGCATCGGTACGCACATAGTCGAATTCCGTAGGTGGAACACCCAGGTTCAGCACCAGCATGCGATAGACAGTGCCCAACATGGCGGTTTTCTCTTTCTCCAGAGCGGCAGGCTTGGCGCCTTCGGCAGCAAGGTTGCGGAGCTGGAGGGCGTACTCTTTCAGTTTCAAAGAGATGAGATTAGCCATACGGGCGGTATTCTCGCTGCTGTTCGTCTCCGGCATGGCAGATTTGGGCACAAGGCCGTATTTGGAAACGATGTCCGCCACTCCGGTGAATGTGCCGCCGTCGCTCAACGGATGTTTCAGCAGCCATTCCACCGTCTTGTCGTCCAACGGTTTGTCGGCAGTGTCGATAATGCCTTGCAGGAAGAGGTTGGATTTCTCCAACTGGTCCCAGAAGAAGGGATATATCTCCGAGAACTCGAAAGCCGGGAAGCCATAACGTGCAAGGGCCTTGGCACGCATTACGTTCAGCCCGGTAAACAGCCAGCAACGGCCGGAAGACTTCTGGTCGGTGATGCCTTTGGAATCCACCCTGATAGAAAAATGGGTATCCATATCCTGCATATTCTCCTGGTTGAGCGCCAGCTTGCGGATGTCGTTGTTGCCGATGGCATTGCGCAACGCCTTGTCGGAAGGCGTACCTTGATAACTCTGTTGAATCTGGCCGAGCATGGCAGGGCTTATCCCGCCCTTGCCGTCCTGCGCCTGCGCCGAAAGCAGTGCGGCGCCGAAAACAATTACAGATAAAATACGTTTGTTCATTTCATTATTTGTTATGTATGTTCGATATTAAACAAGATGATAAACAGATACTTTCACCACAAAGCAGACAAAGCATACAGAGTATTCTCTTATGTCTAAGAACTTTGCATTCCCCATCTAAAAGCCTTGACAAAGCAAATGTAATGTCTTTTTTGATAATTTTAGTGCCCTCTTTAGATTTATTATCTATTCTATTCAAAACCAATTCAAATAAAATAGTTTTCTTTGCAGCCATATTCGTACGATATGAGAAAATACATACTGAGTATATTTACTCTGATACTGATACTGACGACTGTTTCAGCACAAGAGCAGACCGTTACAGCTACCAACGACACCACTCCCGCACTGACCAAAAAGGAATTGCGCAAACAAAGGGTAGCCCGCAGAAATTTCCACTATAACATATTGGGCGGCCCCAGCTATACGCCCGATTTCGGCGCACTGATAGGCGGAAGCGCGCTGATGACTTTCCGTATGAATCCAAGCGACACCACACAGTTGCGTTCGGTGCTGCCCATGTCCATAGCCTATATGTTCAAAGGCGGCGTCAACCTGATGGTAAAGCCGCAGCTTTTCTTTAAAGGCGACCGCTTCCGCATCTTCGGAAAGTTTGTCTACAAGAATACGGAAGACAACTTCTACGGCATCGGTTACGGCACGAACAAAGATTACGTCCGAAGCGACAGTACCAGCAAATACCGTTACAGCGGCATACAAATCAACCCGTGGTTCCTGTTCCGCCTGGGAGAAAGCAACGTCTTTGCCGGCCCGCAGGTAGACATCAACTACGACAAGATAACCGACCCTGCCAAACATCTCATCGAAGAGCCCGACTACGTGGCAGCCGGCGGTACGGCCAACGGCTACAAGAACTTCAACGCCGGTCTCGGCTTCCTCCTCACTTACGACAGCCGCGACATTCCCGCCAACGCCTACAAGGGTATATACCTGGATTTCCGGGGCATGATGTACAGCAAGGCTTTCGGCAGTGACAACAATTTCTACCGTCTGGAACTGGACTACCGCCAGTACAAGTCCGTAGGCCACCGCAAGGTATTCGCCTGGACTGCGCAAAGCAAGAACGTATTCGGCAACGTCCCCCTCACCCAATACTCCCTGACCGGAACGCCTTTCGACCTGCGCGGCTACTACATGGGGCAGTATCGCGACAAATCCTCACACGTTGTCATGGCCGAATACCGCCAGATGATAAACACCGATCGCAGCAACTGGATAAAACGCCTGCTGCATCACATCGGTTTCGTGGCCTGGACCGGATGCGGTTTCATGGGCCCCACCATGGGCAAGATTGAAGGCGTACTGCCCAACTACGGCGTAGGTCTGCGCATCGAAGTCCAACCCCGTATGAACGTGCGTCTGGACTTAGGCAAAAATACCGTAAACGACCAGACGCTGTTCTATTTCAATATGACGGAAGCATTTTAAATAACTGACGGGCAGCCGTTAGCGCCATACGGCATAATAAGACAGTCTGCCCGTCAGCAATCATCTACCATTTACCTGCCAATCACTAATAAATTCTTCCTTTTTCTTGCACCGCCAAAAGATTATCCATATTTTTGGGCATTAATCCCCCTGCTCCCGAAATAGAAATATAAGAATCTGATACGGATGAAAATTTGCGAAACTGTCTTTTGGATAAGTTTACTCGTTATATTCTATACATATATAGGCTATGGAATGCTCCTTTATGTCCTGGTCAGACTAAAGGAATGTTTTCGTCAAACACCTCCCCCGCCCCTGCCGGCAGACTGCATGCTTCCCGAACTGACGCTATTCATTACTGCCTATAATGAAGAAGATGTCGTAGACGATAAGATGCGCAACAGCCTTTCCCTGGACTATCCGGCAGACAAGCTGCATATACTCTGGATAACGGACGGCAGCAACGACCGCACCAACGAGCGTCTCTCGCACTGGCCGCAAGTCACCGTGCTTTATCAACCCCAAAGAGAGGGAAAGACCGCCGCACTGAACCGCGGCATCCGGTTCGTCACCACCCCGCTTGTGGTATTCACCGATGCCAATACACACCTCAACCGTGAAGCATTGCGCGAGATTGTACGCGCATTCGCCAATCCCAAAGTGGGCTGTGTGGCCGGAGAGAAGCGCATCGCCTTACAGGACAAAGCCAACGCTGCATCCGGCGGCGAAGGCCTTTACTGGAAATACGAGTCCGCCCTCAAGCAACTGGACTCCCGCCTCTACTCTGCCGTAGGGGCAGCCGGAGAGTTGTTTGCCATCCGTCGCGAGCTGTACGAGGAGATGCCTGCCGACACACTGCTGGACGACTTCATCCTCTCCCTGCACATTGTGATGCGCGGATATACCATCGCTTATTGCGCCGATGCCTATGCCGTAGAAAACGGTTCGGCAGACATGCACGAAGAAGAAAAACGTAAAGTGCGTATCGCTGCCGGTGGCTTGCAGTCCGTCTGGCGTCTGCGTGCATTGCTCAATCCGCTGCGCTACGGTGTGTTTTGTTTTCAATACATATCCCACCGCGTACTGAGATGGTCGCTTACGCCCGTACTGTTGTTCCTGCTGTTCCCCCTCAATACGATTCTCATTTTTACGTCAAACACCCCTCTGCTCTATGCCGTCATTTGGCTGCTGCAAGCACTGTTCTACTTCATGGCGAGTTGGGGGCATTACCTGTCAGCGAAACATATCAAGAATAAAATACTCTTTGTTCCTTATTATTTTCTTTTCATGAACATTAATGTTGTCCGCGGTTTCAATTACCTGCGCAAACGGCGGGGGCAGACCGGCGGCGCATGGGAAAAAGCACGGAGGGCATAAAACAAGAGAACTATGAAAAACATCCTGAAAAACGCAGAGAATGCCGAAAAGCTGCTGGAGCTGACATCGGACACCATGATTTTATTGGACAGAAACGGCATCTGCGTGGACATCGCAGTACATAACGCAGACTTGTGGTTTTTGAAAGAAAATCAGTTACTGGGCAGGAACATACTCCAACTGCTACCGTCTGTTACCTACCGGCAGGTTTACCCCGAATTCAAGAAAGTACTTGCGTACAAGGAAGTTTCCGCCCGAAACTACGAACTGACTATCGGCAGCGAGACCTACTTCTTTAAGTGCATCATGCGCCCCTACGAAGATATGGTGCTCTGCCAATACCGCGACATCACCGAACGTAGCCAGCGCAAACGGGAACTGGAAAAGAAAAACCACGAACTTAATGAAATACAGAAAGCCGCCCTCATCGGAAGATGGAAATACAACTCCGGCAGGCAATGCTTCTACTACACCGGTCACTCCGGTGTAATGTGCACTGCAGAGGAACAGGAAATTCCGCTCCAGGACTACACTATGTACATCCTGCCCGAGGATAGAGAAATATTCGGCAAGTGGCTGGCACAGAACATTCAAGGCAATACGGAAAACAGCATAGACTACCGCATCCTTTTCAAGAAACGGATATTCTATATCCGCCTGAAAACCTTCTCGCACGAAACACTCCCCGACGGAACCGGCATTCTGGAAGGCTACATACAGAACATCACCGACATCCAGCAACGGCGCAATGACATCACCCTGCTGACACACGCCATCAATAACTCCACCGAAGACATATTTGCCGCCCGTGAAGACGGTACGCTCGTCTTTGCCAACCGCCGTTTCCGGGAGCATCACAACATCAGCATAACGGACGACGTCAGCACACTGAACATCTACCGGATAAACGCAAATGCACAAGACAAGAATTCCTGGCAAAGATTAATCAAGTCACTCAGAAAGGGAGAAAAACGTAACGGCTTCATCCTTTACCATCCCCTGCCCGAACACCCCGAAGTGCTGGCTATGGAAGGAAGTGCCTATTGGGTGACAAGCGACAAAGGCGAGGCCATCCTATGGGGATTCAGCCGGGACATCACCCAACGCATCAGGAACGAACAGCAAATCAAACGGTTCAGCCAGATTCTGGACAAAACCATTGAAAACCTGCCTGCCGGTATCGTTGTCAAGGACATCCAAAGCGGCTTTAAATACCTGTACCGCAACCGCGAATCGTACAACCGCAACATCCCCCTTAAAGAGGCATTGGGCAAAGACGATTTCGACTTCTATCCCCCCGAGCTGGCACAAGAGAAGAGAAAGCAGGATGTTGAAATAGCCCGGACCGGAATCGAGAAGCATTGGATTACCGAAGAGCACGACCAGAACGGTAAATCCATCTTTCTGGACAAACGGAAGATGCGTATTGAAAGCAACGACTTCCCACCCATCCTATTGAGTATCGAATGGGACATCACCGAAATGGAACGGATGAAACGGGAACTGCTCGTGGCCAAAGAGAAAGCGGAGACTTCCGACCAGTTGAAATCGGCTTTCCTTGCCAATATGAGCCACGAGATACGTACCCCGCTCAACGCCATCGTAGGCTTTTCCAGAATCATTGCCGAGAGCACCGATGCCGAAGAGCGGCAAAACTACTACGACATCGTGGAAGCCAACAACGAAAGACTTCTGCAACTGATAAACGAAATCCTGGACCTCTCCAAGATTGAAGCAGGCATCGTAGAATTCACCATCACCCCGGTGCGCCTGCACCCGCTCTGCAAGGAAATACACGACGCACTGAAATTCCGCTGTCCCGAAGGTGTGGAGCTTGTTTACGAAGCCTCGGACGAGGAGATTACCGTTGAAGGCGACAAGAACCGCATCTTCCAGGTTATATCGAACCTCATCGGAAATGCCTTCAAATTCACCACAAGAGGCAGCGTCGGCTACGGATACCGCCGCAAAGGAAACGGAATAGAATTTTACGTCAGCGACACCGGCATCGGCATCCAAACTGACAAACTGGCAAAGGTCTTTGAACGCTTTGTAAAGGTGAATACCTTTGCGCAAGGCACTGGATTGGGACTGTCTATCTGCAAAACCATTATCGAACGATTGGGCGGAACCATCTCCGTCTGTTCGGAAGTGGGGAAAGGAACGACTTTTACCTTTACCCTGCCTCTGGCAAAAGACAAAAGGGAAACAGCGGAAGAACAGAACCCTGTATCCGAAACCGGTTTCAACACTCCCGGCAATGCAGAAACAGGCAACAATACTTACGGCCCTGATGAAGAAACGCACGAACACCAAGCGACACAAACAGCCGGAGCATCCCGGGACACCCGACAGCCCACTATCCTGATAGCCGAAGATACGGACAGCAACTACATCCTTGTCAAAGCAATATTAGGAAAGTCGTACCACCTGGAACGCGCCAAGGACGGCATGGAAGCCGTAACCATGTTCGAGGAGCTGCATCCGGATTTAATTCTGATGGATATGAAAATGCCCAACCTCAACGGACTGGACGCAACGAAAATCATCCGCGAGCTTTCGCCCGGGATACCCATCATAGCTCTTACCGCCTATGCCTACGAACATGACAGACAAGCGGCTCTCGATGCAGGATGCAATGATTTCCTGATAAAGCCCTATACGCAGGAGATATTGAAAGAACTGATAAATAAATACCTGAAACAAACAGGTGTGTCAAGCCCCGGATAGGCCTTGACACACCCTTACCAATCATTATGCAAAGATATCGCTCCGCTGGATATACGCTATGACGTCTCCCTTATTGACGTTGGCGCCTTGCTGGGCACATACCTCCACAACACGGCCCGTAAAGCCGGTCATTACCTTTTCGTACTCGCCCCACGGTGTAGAGACATAGCAGAACACCTCATCGTGCTGATACTTACGCCCGATAAACGGCGCTGAGGACGGACCTTCCACGGAAACCTCCCAAAGCACCTGCCCTTTGGACGGGGCTATGATAGGATCGGCTTTGGCGCGTTTCAGCTTCTTTATCTCCTCTTCTGAATATCCGCTCTTTGCCATGGAAGCATCCTTTACGCGCTCCAGCTCGTCGCGGAAACGCTTCTTGGCAACGCCCGACTTATAGTCACGGTACTGCCGGTCGTGCATAGCCAGCTCGAAGAGCTCCTCGTCGTCCTCGCCATACTCCCATCCGTTTTCGTCCATCTCCTTGCGGTATTCGTCCAAAGCATCCGGATAGTTGGACTGCGGGTCTGTGTCGACAAATTCATAGCCTTTGGATTTGGCAAGCTCCACGATTTCGGGAGCCAGCTTACCCGGCAGGCGTCCGCTCTTGCCCAGAATCATATCCCACGTATGGTTGTCAATCATCGTCCAGCGTTCTTCGCCTTTCACCAGTTGCATCACGTTCATCAGCGCCACGTTCTTGACGTACTGGCTGAACGGGGTCACCAAAGGCGGATAACCCAGCTTGGGCCATACATATTCCACTTCATCGAAAAGCATTACCAGCAGGTCGTCTATGCTGAGTTCGGGCTGGTTCTTGCTTTTCAGTATCATGTTGATACCGGAGTGCACGCCTTTCAGGTCTGCCATCATGGAACCCATCATACCGCCCGGAAGCCCGCACTTCAGGAGCAGGGACGACATATGCTTGTTGGTGGGGTCCATAAAGTAACCGAGGAAGTCGTCTATGAATTCCTGCGTCATGGCACGTGCTTTCATATAGGCTTTCATGTTGATGTCGGGCACCTGGAAGCCTTTGTCGCGCAGCATGGCCTGTACGGAAATAACGTCCGGATGCACCTTTCCCCATGACATGGGCTCCATAGCCACATCTATTATATCGGCGCCGTTCTCGCATACTTCAAGGATGGATGCCATTGAAAGCCCCGGACCGCTATGTCCGTGATACTGTATCAGTACATCGGGATGCTTCTCCTTGATAGCCTTTGTCAGCTCGCCCAGCATACCCGGACGGCCGATGCCTGCCATATCCTTCAAACAGATTTCGGGTGCTCCCGCCTCAATGAGCTGGTCGGCAATGTGTGCATAGTACTCTACCGTATGCACGGGCGAATGAGTGATGCAGAGCGTTGCCTGCGGTATCATGCCTGCCTCAAGCGCATAGCGGATAGAGGGGATGATGTTGCGCGTTTCGTTCAGTCCGCAGAAAATACGGGTGATGTCCACACCTTGTGCATGCTTTACCTTATACATCAGGCGGCGTACATCGGCGGGAACGGGGTACATACGCAGCGCATTCAGTCCGCGGTCGAGCATGTGGGTCTGTATGCCTGCATCATTAAAGGGTTTGGTAAAGGCGCGTACTGCCTTGTTGGGGTTCTCGCCATAGAGAAGGTTCACTTGTTCGAAAGCTCCGCCGTTGGTCTCGACCCGGGCAAAACACCCCATTTCGATTATCAACGGTGCGATGCGTACCAACTGGTCCACTCGCGGCTGGTATTTACCGGACGACTGCCACATATCTCGGTAAACAAGACTGAATTTGATTTCCTTTTTCATTGTAATAGGTAATTAGCTATTTGTTCACTCGGTTAACTTGATATATACAAATATAAAGGATTATTCTGACATATAGTCAAAATAATCCCATAAATATTCACTTGAAAGATATGTTTTATATCATTTGGTAAATTGGGAAATAGAAAATTGAGGAACAAGGAATGCAACGTTTGACTTGAGACACCCAAAGTGGCACTTTAGAAGTCTAAAGTACTACTTGGCGATTCTAAAGTTCTACTTTAGACTGCCCGTATCGCCCTCTGTCTTTTGCGGCCTCTTTCTCTTCACACATTTTCTTTCACCTCACCGCTGTTTTCCTCTTTTTATCCGTCACACAGTCCGCCATGCTCCTCAGAGAAACAGCCCCAAGAACTCCCGAAAGAATGCCGGGCAGAAACCGGACAGACTCTAAATGAAGTCCTTCAATTCTTCCTGCAGTTTCTGTCTTGTAAAGAAGATGCGGCTTTTTACCGTTCCGAGGGGGAGTCCGAGGCGTTCGGCAATTTCGCGGTATTTGAATCCGGAAACATGCATGGAGAAGGGCACTTTATAATCGCGCGGCAATGAATTGACGATGCGGTGCATTTCTTTCAGGTCGTATGCGCCTTCGGTGCTGGCGAAACCGGAATCCTGCGGCATGCTCAGGTGATACAGGTTATCGGTCTGGTCTACGAAAGTCTGTTCACGGACTATCTTCCGGTAGTTATTTATAAAGATGTTACGCATAATGGTATACATCCAACCTTTAAAGTTGGTGTCGGGTTCATATTTATCCTCATTGTCCAAGGCTTTAAGAGAGGTCTCCTGCAACAAATCATTCGCTTCTTCCCGGTCGGCCGTTAATTTGTATGCAAAGCGAAGCAGTTCTTCTTGCACGGCAAGTAAATCTTTTCTAAAACTGTAAGTATTCATACTTTGCTAATTTTTTAAAATGGTTAATATTCGTTTCGGTTTAGTGGTTGCAAGTATACGGAAGTTTCCAAGTCCTGAGGGTTGGAATACGGGTATTCTTTGGGGTGAAAACTATCATTTGACAGATTTCACCCCCTATCTTGACAGTTTTCAGGTGAGATAAAGCAGCTGGTTTTCAGCAGGAAGTACAATTTTGACTATAATCGGCGTACGATTTTGGCTATAATTTATGCCAATATTACCATAAGATAAACAAAATACAGCTATATGAGTTATGAGAAAGAAGGTATAAAGTATAAAGTCCCCCTCACCTATCCGTGAATTCCGTGTAATCCGTGCCTAAAAAAACCGGTAAGCATTTCCTTATCCGGTTCCTCAAAAAGCATCGGCAGAAGCAACCGCAAAGTCACCCCTCTTTCTCCTGCCCTTCCTCATCGTTGCCCGAGAGTATGGGCAGGCAAATCTTATATTTCACGGCCAGAATACGGGTGATGAACACAGATATCCCGCCTATCACCTGGCAGCCGTAAGACTGCATGCCGGCAAGCCCGCAAATCCAATACATCGTACCGCCCACTACGCACGCCATCGCATAAATCTCCTTACGGAATATGAGCGGTATCTCATTGATAAACACATCGCGTATCACACCGCCCGCAGCTCCGGTGATGCTGCCCATGATAATGGCCACCCAGAAAGGATAGCCCAGCGCCAGGCTCTTGCCCACGCCCACCACCGTAAACAGTGCCAGACCGATGGTGTCGAATATAAAGAATGTATTGTGCAGATGGATAAGGTGCTTTCCGAAGAAGATAACCCACAGCAATGCCAGTCCGGTACATATCAGATAAATAGGGTCGGTCATCCAGCCGGGAGTCACATCCAGCAACAGGTCGCGTATCGTACCGCCGCCGATGGCCGTTACGAAACCCACGACGTAAGCGCCGAACCAGTCGAAACGTTTCGCCGAAGCCAGCCGTATGCCGCTGATGGCGAAAGCAAATGTACCGATAAAGTCGAGTATCTGAACAAATGTTGGCATGAGAGCATTTCTTTTTTTTTGCAAAGTAACAAATAATTTCCCTAAGAAAGTGTATTTTTGTACCGCCAATTTATATCAGCAATGAAAATAACCATCGTATCGGGCGCACGCCCCAATTTTATGAAAATCGCTCCCCTCTGCCGCGCCATAGACGCAGCCAGAGAGGCAGGTAAAAATATATCCTATCGCATAGTCTACACCGGACCGCAGGACGACACCACCCTGGACGCCTCGCTCTTCTCCGACCTTGCCATGCGCAAGCCCGACGCCTATCTGGGCATCAGCGGACGCGACCACTCCCAGGTGGCAGCCGCCATCATGCTGGCCTTCGAGCGGGAGCTCGACGAACACCCCGCCCAAGTGGTGCTCGTAGTGGACGACATGACCGCCACCATGAGCTGCGCCATCGTAGCCAAGAAGCGCGGACTGAAGGTGGCACACGTCATAGCCGGCACGCGCTCGTTCGACATGAACATGCCGCGTGAGGTCAACCGCACGATTGTAGACGCCATCTCCGACTATCTCTTCACCGCCGGCATGGTGGCCAACCGCAACCTCAACCAGGAGGGTATGATACCGGAGTATATCCATTACGTAGGCAATATCCTCATCGACACCATCCGCTACAACCGCCACCGCCTTGTACAGCCGCTCTGGTTCTCCAGCCTCGGACTGCGCAAGGGCAACTATCTCCTGCTCACCCTGAACCGCCACGACCTGCTGGAAAAGAAAGCCGTACTCGGTTCGCTGATGCAGACAGTGGCCGAAAAAGCGGGCGACATGCCCATCGTAGCCCCCATACACCCGTACGTGGAGCGTGCCGTAAAATCATTGGGGCTTGACATGCCCAGCCTGCACATCCTGCCGCCTCAAAGCTACCTGCACTTCGGCTTCCTCATCAACCAGGCCAAAGGTATCGTGACCGACTCCGGCAACATAGCCGAAGAAGCCACCTTCCTCGATGTGCCCTGCATCACGCTCAACACCTATGCCGAACACCCCGAAACCTGGCGCATCGGAACCAACGAGCTTGTCGGGGAGAACTCTTTCGCCCTCTCCGCCGCCCTCGACCAACTGCTGCACGGCGAATGGAAGCACACCACCCTGCCCGACCGCTGGGACGGACGCACAGCCGAACGTATCGTACAGACGTTGATAAACGGGGAGAAGCTATAAGACCCGCGTTCGGAAAATCGCATAAAAAAGGAGATGTGCCCATACAAAAAAATGCTGGTCCGGCACATCTCCCCACACTAAACACAGTATTGTAAAAAAGAAGAATAGTTTAAGCAAGTCTGTCCATATATTATCATTGGGAGTCATTCCGTATCGTACGTTACCGTACGGCAAGACAAAAGTATCCAATTATACCAAAGGCTCAAAGTTCCAATCCGCCCCATTCTTCCTATACGGCACAAATCCCGACCTATCCTGCCGATATTGATAAATAAAAGGAAGAAAAAGGCAACGTTCTCCTGCCGGTCCATCACCTTGCCCGTTCCTCCGCCTCTTAAACATCCCTCTCATTCTTTAAAATATATTTGCTTCTTGATTAACAGTAAATTGTTAACTTTGCAGCTTGATTATGAAACGTATGAAACGACTATATAACATTACCCTCATCCTCTTGCTTTTACTATTCGCCTCTGCCGGCGCATCAGCACAGATAAGAGGCGTTATAACGGACTCACTCACCCACGAACCGTTGATGTACATCACCGTGCAATACGAAGGAAAAGGCGTAGGAGGCATCTCCAATGCCGACGGAGAATACCAGGTGGAGACGCGTAAAGGGTGGAATGAACTGACATTCTCCGCCATCGGCTACATCACCAAGAAAGTGAAGTTCGCCCCCGGTACGAAAGTGCTCAACGTGGCGCTGGCGCCTGCCGATGTAATGCTTTCCGAAGTCGTCGTCAAGCCCAAGAAAGAGAAGTATTCGCGTAAAAACAATCCTGCCGTGGAGTTTATGAAGAAGGTCATCGAGCACAAAAAAGCCCTGAAGCTCGAGGAGAACGACTTCTACCAGTATCAGAAGTACGAAAAGATGAAGATGTCCATCAACGACGTCACGCCGGAGAAAATGGAGAAAGGCATCTACAAGAAATTCTCTTTCTTCAAGGACCAGGTGGAAGTGTCGCCCAAGACCAACAAGATGATTCTACCCATCTCCATCAAGGAGACGGCTTCCAGAACCATCTACCGCAAAAGTCCCAAGAGCGAGAAGACCATCATCGAGGGAATGAACTCCAACGGCATCGAGGAGTTCTTCAACACGGGCGATATGTTAGGTACTATCCTTACCGATGTCTTTTCCGACGTCAACATCTACGACGATGACATCCGCCTGCTGCAACGCCGCTTCGTAAGCCCTATCGGACGCGGAGCCATCAGCTTCTATAAGTTCTACCTGATGGACACCCTCATGGTGGACAAGCAGGAGTGCGTGCACCTCACCTTCGTGCCGCAGAACCCGCAGGACTTCGGTTTCACGGGACATCTGTACGTAGTGAAAGACTCCACCTATGCCGTAAAGAAAGCCGTGATGAACCTGCCCAAGAAGACGGGTGTCAACTTCGTGGAGAACCTCGACATCGTGCAGCAGTTTGAGCAACTGCCCGACAGCAACTGGGTGCTCACCGACGACGACATGACCGTGGAGCTCGCCCTGATGAAAGGCATACAAGGCCTGGAAGTGCAGCGCACCACCAAGTACAGCGACTATAAATTCGACGAGATAGAACCCCGCCTGTTCCGCCTGAAAGGCAGCGTCATCAAGGAAGCCAACATGCTTGCCAAGAGCGACGAATACTGGGCCAAAGTGCGCCAGGTGCCGCTCACCAAAAAGGAAAGTTCCATGGACGTGTTCATGAACCGCATCGAGCAGATACCGGGCTTCAAGTACGTCATTTTCGGTGCCAAGGCGCTTATCGAGAACTTCGTGGAGACGGGCAGCAAGAAGCACCCCAGCAAGTTCGACTTCGGCCCTATCAACACCATGATTACCAGCAACTACGTGAACGGAACCCGTTTCCGTCTCAGCGGCATGACCACCGGTAACCTGCATCCGCACTGGAGCTTCAGCGGTTACGGCGCCTACGGCACGCGCGACAAGAAGTGGTTCTACTCCGGACAGGCTGCCTACTCCTTCAACAAGCGCGAGTACGTCCTTTGGGAATTTCCCAAGCACTACCTCGCTTTCCAGTACACCTACGACGTGATGTCTCCTATGGACAAGTATCTGGCTACGGACAAGGACAATATGTTCGTGGGCTGGAAATGGACTACCGTAGACCAGATGTCGTACATGCGCGACGCCACCCTGACCTACGAGCTGGAAACCAATACCGGCTTCTCCGTCAAGGCCATGGCGCGCCACCGCAATGACCAGCCCGCCGGTATGCTGCAATACTGGAAGAACAACGGCACTACCCCTGGCGAATGGGACGAGAAAAATACCCTGGTGCACGACATCACCACCACCGAACTCGGAGTGACCCTGCGCTACTCTCCCGGCGAAACGTTTGTCAACACCAAGCAACGCCGTGTTCCCGTGTCGCTGGACGCCCCCACGTTCACCCTCTCGCACACCGTCGGTCTGAAAGGCGTGCTGGGCGGCGAATATAACTTCAACCTCACGGAAGCCAGCATCCGCAAACGTTTCTGGTTCGGCTCGTGGGGCAAGCTGGATGTTACCGCCCGTGCCGGCGCGCAGTGGAACACCGTTCCTTTCCCGCTGCTGAACCTGCCCATGGCGAACCTCTCATACATCACTCAGAACAACGAATCGTTCAACCTCATCGACAACATGGAGTTCCTGAACGACCGCTACGCCTCGCTCGCCCTCAGCTACGACATGAACGGGAAGCTCTTCAACCGCATCCCCCTCATCAAGAAACTGAAATGGAGAGAGATGTTCCGCATCCGCGGCATGTGGGGCACGCTCACGGACAAGAACAACCCCTACAAAAGCAGCAACCCCGACCTCTTCCTCTTTCCGATGCGCGACGGCGTGCCCACCAGCCATGTCATGGGCAAGACCCCTTACATCGAAGCCAGCGTAGGCATCTACAACATCTTCAAGCTGCTGCATATAGAATATGTGCGCCGCCTCACCTATACCGACATCCCGGGGGTGAAGAAAGGCGGAGTGCGCTTTATGATATTGATGATATTTTAGTTAGTGATTAGCGATTAGTGATTAGTGATGAGCGAGGAGCGGTTATATGGGAGAGGGAATATTAAAAAACAAATCAATGAACTTTGCTATACGCATTGTGAATTTATATAATTTCTTGAATGAACTAAAACAGGAAAGAATTATGTCTAAACAAATCTTAAGAAGCGGTACGTCGGTGGGAGCCAATATCAGGGAAGGGCAATTTGCCGAGTCCCCTGCCGACTTTATACACAAATATTCCGTTGCTCAAAAGGAATGTTCAGAAACCCTATACTGGCTCGAATTGCTAAATAAAACAAACTACATCACCACAGAGCAATATGTGTCCTTGGATACCGATTGTACGGAACTGATGAAGATGATAACCTCTTCCATCATCACCCGTAAAAAGAATCTGCCCCCTAATCACTAACCCCTAACCCCTAATCGCTAACCCCATGCAACCTTTAGCAGAAAGACTCAGACCCAAGACATTAGACGAATATATCGGGCAGAAGCACCTGGTGGGACCGGGGGCTGTGCTTCGTAAGATGATTGATGCGGGACGTATCTCCTCGTTCATTCTGTGGGGCCCGCCGGGAGTGGGTAAGACGACGCTTGCGCAGATTATAGCCAATAAGCTGGAGACGCCGTTCTACACACTCAGTGCCGTGACCAGCGGGGTGAAGGATGTGCGCGATGTGATAGACCGCGCCAAAAGCAACCGCTTCTTCTCGCAGGCAAGCCCGATACTGTTCATTGACGAAATCCACCGTTTCAGCAAGTCGCAGCAGGACTCGCTGCTGGGCGCTGTGGAGCAGGGAACGGTGACGCTGATAGGCGCCACCACCGAGAACCCCTCGTTCGAAGTAATCCGCCCGCTGCTCTCCCGCTGCCAGCTCTACGTACTGAAATCACTGGAAAAGGATGACTTGCTGGAACTGCTCCAGCGCGCCATAACCACGGATGTGCAACTGAAAGAACGGCAGATAGAGCTCAAGGAGACTACCGCCATGCTCCGCTACAGCAGCGGCGATGCCCGCAAACTGCTTAATATCCTCGATCTCGTGGTGCAGTCCGAAACCGCAGACCCCGTTGTCATCACCGACGAGATGGTGACCGAACGCCTCCAGCAGAATCCCCTCGCCTACGACAAAGACGGGGAGATGCACTACGACATCATCTCCGCCTTTATCAAGTCCATCCGCGGCAGCGACCCGGACGGAGCCATCTACTGGCTGGCACGCATGGTAGAGGGCGGTGAAGACCCTGCTTTCATAGCCCGCCGTCTCGTTATCTCCGCCTCCGAGGACATCGGGCTGGCAAACCCCAACGCACTGCTGCTGGCCAACGCCTGCTTCGATACCATCATGAAAGTGGGCTGGCCCGAAGGACGCATCCCGCTGGCGGAGACGACCATCTACCTCGCCACCAGTCCCAAGAGCAACTCGGCCTATATGGCCATCAACGATGCACTCGAACTGGTGCGGCAAACCGGCAACCTGCCCGTTCCCCTGCACCTGCGCAACGCCCCCACCAAACTGATGAAACAGCTTGGGTATGGCGACAACTATAAATATGCCCACGACTACCCCGGCAACTTCGTCCGCCAGCAGTTCCTGCCCGACGAACTGAAAGACCGCCGCATCTGGGAGCCGCAAGCAAATGCCGCCGAACAAAAGCATAAAGAAAGGATGCAGGCCCTGTGGGGAAAGGAAAGATTTTAGAAATGGAAATTCTGCAGAACAACATTAGAAACAACTTATAATAACACTTATGAAAATAGTAGTCCTCGACGGCTATGCCGCCAACCCCGGAGACCTCTCCTGGGACGAACTGAAGAGCCTGGGCGAATGTATCGTTTACGACCGTACCGCCCCTGCCGAAGTGCTTGAACGTGCTGCCGGAGCAGACATCCTGCTGACGAACAAAGTAGTGCTCGATGCAGCAACCATCGCAGCCCTGCCCCAGTTGAAATACATCGGCGTACTTGCCACCGGATACAACATCATTGATACCGCCGCTGCCAAAGAACGGGGTATCACGGTCACCAACATCCCGGCATACAGCACCCCGTCCGTTGCGCAAATGGTTTTTGCCCACATCCTCAACATCACCCAACGGGTGCAACACTACACCGACGAGATACACAAAGACCGTTGGACCAACAGCCCCGATTTCTGCTTCTGGGACACTCCGCTCATCGAACTGAGTGGCAAGAAAATCGGTATCATCGGTCTTGGGCAAACCGGCTACAACACCGCCCGCATCGCCATCGGCTTCGGTATGGAAGTACATGCATACACATCCAAATCGCCTTTCCAGCTTCCTCCCGAAATCAAGAAAACGGAGCTCGATGAACTTTTTGCCAACTGCGACATCATCAGCCTGCACTGCCCCCTCACCGACTCCACCCGTGAACTGGTCAATGCCGCCCGCTTGAAACAGATGAAGCCCAACGCCATCCTCATCAACACCGGACGCGGTCCGCTGGTCAACGAGCAAGACCTTGCCGATGCACTGAACAACGGTACCATCTTTGCCGCCGGACTGGATGTGCTTTCACAGGAACCGCCCCGTGCCGACAACCCGCTGCTCACCGCCCGGAACTGCTACATCACCCCGCACATAGCCTGGGCAAGCGCCGCCGCACGCGAACGCCTCATGCAAATCATGCTGGATAATATAAAAGCTTTCTTAGACGGAAAGCCGATTAATTCAGTAATAAAATAACCAGCAAAAGGGTGTGACGAAAGCTCTGGCAAGCTTGTAGCCGGGGCTTTCGCCACACTTTTATAAAACACACCCGCGTTAATCATGGGAAAAACCGCCGTCAAAGGTCTGTTTCATCTGATACTGATAGCTACCACATTTGTACTGGCTGTTGTCACCATCATCGCATCCCGTTCCGGGCATTACCATCCGGAACATTCCACCATCATGCCCTTGCTGGGACTTGCCGTACCGGTACTGCTGGTATCCTGTCTGATTGTTACCCTCTGCTGGGCATTGGCACGCAGGAAATGGGCGTTCGTCACGCTGACGGCTTTCTTCTTCAACTGGGAATACCTTACAGCTGTTATCCGTTTCGGTTCTCCTCACGAAGTACCCGCCACCGCAACGGCACCGAACCGGCAAGGCGAAAACAGCGGTTACCTCACCGTAGCCACCTACAACGTCCATAACTTCGGAAACGAAATTACCGGCTACTCCTGCAAGCAGATTGCCAAGTATATGCAGCAACAACACGTCGATGTACTCTGCTTTCAGGAATTCGGCGAAAACAAACACTTCACGACAGACAGTCTGCGTCGTGCCCTTTCTCACTGGCAATATGCCATTATCCCCGCAGACGACTCCATCCGCGGCATCCTCCCCATCGCCGTATTCAGCCGCTACCCGCTTATCGGCGGACGTTTCATCACCTACCCTCACAGCGCCAATTGCAGCATGCTGTGCGACGTCATTCTGAATACAGATACCATCCGCTTGCTGAACAACCACCTGCAAACTACCAGCGTCAGCCAGAACCGTAAAAAATGGGAACGCGAACTTGCCGCCGACAATACACGCCGTGAAGCGCAAGCCGTACAGGATGCAGCGGAAACCCTGCATGAAAACTTCGTGAAACGTGCTTTCCAGACCGACAGCATCTGTCAGCTCGCCACTGCCAGCCCTCACCCCGTACTGGTGTGCGGAGACTTCAACTCCCTACCCTCATCCTACACCTATCACCGGCTCTCCGAGAGCCTCAAGGACGGCTTCAAGACAGGCGGACACGGCTACATGTACACCTACCGTTACGGCAAGCGCATGCTACGCATCGACTATGCCTTCCACTCACCGGAGCTGGAATGCACCGACTACTACTCTCCCAATCTGGATTTATGCAGTGACCACAACCCGGTGATATTGACGGTGAAGTATTAAAAGACGATTCCAAACACCCTCCCACTCTGCCATACCGTATTTCCTCTTACGCTCAAGGTACAATAAAAAAATAGAGCTGCCCCGGTTTCCCGGAACAGCTCTACCGTAAAAATAAACATGAACAAAAATATCCTTAGAACGTCAAGCGGATACCCACCTGAGCATGCCAGCGTGAGGAAACATCGCTCTTGGTGATTTCGGACTTGTTGTAAATATAGTTAGGAGTGGTCTGACCGTCCACCGTTGTCAGTTTCGTAACGGAAATCGGTGAAAGGTTATAGAGTGAACCATAGGTTGCTCCCCACTTCTTGTTCAACATATTGGCAAAGTTGATAATGTCGAAAGTAAATTCCAGTTTGCCCAACCCCTTAGGATTATAGATGGTCTGAGCCAGATGGAGATTGATTTCATGTTCCCACTTGGTGAGGTTGGAATTACGCTCGGCATACTGTCCGCGATGATCCTTGGCATAAGCATCACCTTCAATCCACTGTTTGAAAGCTTGGCGGCTTTCTTCGGCAGTCATGGTTACTTCTCCTTTTTTGTTTGTAGCGTCCACGAACTTCATCTTATCCAACTCTTCGTCAGTCGGAATATACAGCAGGGAGTTACCCTTCTGTCCGTCACCATTAAAGTCGGAAGTTTCATTCATGGTCAGGCTGTAACGGTTTCCGGAGAATCCGTTATAGATAACAGAGATAGAAGTGCTCATCCAGTTGTTCCAGTATTTCGGAGTAGTATAAGCCACCTGAGCCATTACGCGGTGAGGAATATCGAACTTGGAGAAACCCAGTTCATTACCGCTGTTGGTGTCGCGGGAGTAGTTGTACTTCCAGTTAGAGTAGGCAACGGAAGAAGTTCCGTCGTTTACAGACTTGGAGTGTCCGAAAGTATAAGATGCAGACATGTCAAGACCGAACCCGAAGTGTTTCTCCAGCAAGGCCGAAAGAGCATAGCTATAACCCTTGTTTGTATTCTTCAGGTTGATAATAGAGTAATAGTCACCCGCCTGTACCTTATAAGAAGGAGAAGCGGAAGCCTCTACACCCGGAACGGCATACACCTGTCCGTTTTCTACAAGAGCAAGATTCTCGAAGAATACATTATTCATGGTCTTGGAGTAAACACCCTCGAGAGTCATCTTCACATCACCCGGCAAGAACTGTTCCCAAGCCAGATTGGCACGCAACACCTGCGGATACTTGAACTTCTTGTCGGTAGTCACGATATCCTGCTTCATGCTTCCTGTAGCGGCAGCCAGCGGATTATCCTTGTATTCTCCCAATGAAGGAGCTTCATTGGTATCGTTCTTGCCCGATTCATCCTTGGGCTGGAGAGTAGTACCCTTCTGTTCCATACCCGTATTGTTGAACGAGTTACTGAGCCACACAAACGGAACACGTCCGGTAAAGATACCTACACCACCACGGATAAGCGTGCGATGTTCTTCGTCGGTATACCAGCTAAAGCCCACACGCGGTGAAACCATCAGCTTGGCACTCGGAGTTTCGCCTACGCGCACACCCATATTACGTCCGGCTGCAAAGTCGTTGAAAGTAGGATTCACAGTAGGTTTGTTGAACAGCAGAGGAATATCAAAGCGGATACCGTAAGTGAAGTTGAAGTCTCTTGACACTACCCATTTGTCCTGAGCATAGAAACCGAACTGGCCAGCTTTCATAACAGGAGCATATTTCAGGTTACCACCCGTCATGTCGGGGTCGCTGTACTTGTAAGTAAACTTGTAGGGCTTGTCTTGCAGGAAGTAATCCAAAGAGTTATAGTACCATGCACCTTCCGAAGCCTGGATAAACAAGTTGCTGATTTTGTAGATTTCGTTGTGAGTACCGAAAGTCAGTGTATGGTTGCCAAGATACCAAGAGAGGTTATCCTCAAAGCTATACACATCCTGATTCAGCTTGTTGGCACCGGAAGAGAACTCCGTACCGATATTGGCTGTAATCTTAGTTTCACCGTCACCGCCTGTGACATTGCTGATTTGTACGCAAGGACCTGAATATTCCGTATCGCGGAAGTCGCGGACAAACGTACCCGACGCACGCAACTCGTTGTAGAGGTTATCTCCCAGACGAGAGTTCAACTCGGCCACTACCGAATTCATCTTGTTGTTCATGCGATAACCGCTGTTGCCGAAATAGTAAGTGGTGGAATTTGCTCCGTACACATCTTTATAAGAGTTGTTGTGCTGGTAGCGTACGGCAAGTTTATGCTTTTCGCTGATATTCCAGTCCACACGTGCCAGAAGGCCGAAAGATTTCTGTTCGATATCACGTTCACCGTAAGTTTCTTCTATACCGGTGAGCTTCTTGTATTGGTCGGCAATCAGCTTGGCAGTGGTGCTGGTGATGTAATTAGTGGTATATCCCGGATAAGTGCTTGAGGGATAGCTGTTCTTCTTACCTTCTGCACTGACAAAGTAGAACAGTTTGTTCTTGATAATGGCACCACCCAACGTACCACCGTAGGTACGGTCGAACTGTTGGGACATCGGCGACTTTTCGTAACCGCGTACGGCACTATACTTGCCATACATATTCTGGTTGTTGAAATAAGTGTAAGCGGAACCGTGGGTTTCGTTCGTACCCTGCTTGGTGATGGCGTTGATACCGCCGCCCGTAAATCCGCTTTGGCGAACGTCGTAGGGAGCCACCACTACTTGAATTTCCTGAATGGCATCCATAGAAATAGGATTGGCGCCTGTCTGAGCACCGTTCGTGCCACCGGCAGAAAGACCGAACACGTCGTTGGCCACCGTACCGTCAATCTGGAAACTGTTGTAACGGTTGTTGGAGCCTACGAAAGTGATACCGCCGTTTTTGGAAGTCATAGCCAACGGACTGTTCTTCACGATGTCGTAGATGTTACGGTCTACAGTCGGAGTATTTTCAATAGAGTTGGCAGAGAAGTTGGTAGCAGCACCGCTTTGTGTTTTGGCATCGGCTACGACAACCACTTCATCCAGCAATTCCGAACTGGGGTGCAGTTTTACGTTTTGTGTATAAGTGTTACCTAATTCCAACATGATACCGGTGAACACTGCGCTCTGATAACCTACATAAGACACTGTAAGCTTGTACGGACCACCCGTACGCATACCCTGAATCGTGTAACGTCCATCCACATTGGTAATAGCACCGTACTGTGTACCGGAAGGCTCATGAACGGCAACAATCGTCGCTCCGATTACCGTCTCATTCTGTTCGTCGGTCACCTTACCGCTGATAGCGGAAGTCGTAACCTGCGCATTTACGCCCGCAGCCGTCAGAACCAGCATAAACGTAAAAATAAGTCTTAATACTTTTAACATAATAGCTTTTAATTAGTTTCTTAAAATGTTATATTTTTGAAAACATTGGCAAAGATAAGCAAAATAATATATAAATACATTACAATCATGCTACATTTTTTAAGAATTAAGCCTGATTTTATTTGTCGCATAACCGACCCGCCATGCTTCTTATAAAGACAAACAATACTATGCCATCCTCTACCACCGCCTTTTCTTCTTGCAGGCTTTCTGCAATGCCACACCGAACAGGCAGCAAGCACATTTCAATTCTTTTGGGGAGAGTTTATCCAAATTGTCGAGAATACCGGAAATCGAGTAGTTTTTATCAAGAAACTCATAAGGATCGGCGGCTTCTTCCAAATCCTGCTTTATCAGGCAGGTGCATAGAGGACTTTTATCCATTAGTTTATTTTTTGGGGTTATGTAAGGGGTTATCTTATCTGCTTTACAAAAACATGTTTGAGAAACACCCGCATCGAAAAAATGCACCTCACTCCCCTTACGGAAAGAAAGATGCTCAAAGATAACACTTTTTGCTATTATTTGCATGATTATGGATAAATAATACAATAAAAAGAAGAAATGACCCGCATGACAGAAACATTACCTGATCTTACTTATCGTTATCAAATTTTGAAGCCTGTAACCACCGCAGCAACAGCTTGTACCGAATTTGCTAAGAGTGAGCAAGAACACCTCACTGTATAACAATATCATCCACTCCGAGTACTCGTAAAAAGTTTACTACTGAACTATCTCAATGCTCAAGTAGTGATATATCACAATCCAAATCCTAACCCGAAAGGTAACGGCAACAAACATATCCTCAAAAAGAGACGCGGACTACACCGACTCCACGAATAAAAACATCTCGTGAAATCCGCGTAATCCGCGCCTTTTCAAATCTCTGTCTGACAGCTTATATCAGCAATATGCTATACAGCCGCTTTCTGCAAAGAGTTTTCAACGTATTCGAACTTTCCTTTGCCAATCACTTTATACTGTATGGTATAGGTAGTGGTAGAGCTACCATCGTATATACCGAAGTTTATCGTATAAATTACGTCTACACCATTATCGGCTGGTGCAGCATCAGCATAAAGGACTTCCAGTGCATGCGGGAAGGCTTCGGGCAGACGCTCCCACATCAGTGCAGTGATTTCATCGGAAGACATGCCATCGTACGTGCCCTGTCCTTGCCATGCGCTTACGCGGAAGTCGAAGTTGTTCTGATAAGCCGAACCGCCGTAATAGTAATCATTATTGCCATAAGAGGTTACGTATTCAGAATGATTCTCTTTTACCCAATCCGTAATGGCCTGATAGAATGCAGATACTTCAGCATTATTTTTCTCTACGGGCAGATTGATGAGGATGCTCGGAGAATACAACCATTCCGTACCGTTGTAAGCGTAAGGTCTTGTTTCAATAACGATGTTGTCACAGTATTGCCATACGTTAACGGTGTCGTTGTAGATGTACTGGTCGGCATTGGCCTGGTATTTACCACTACCTGCATAATAACGGTAGATTACGGTGCAAGTGTCGCCGCCTATCGGGTAAAGCAGTTCATCGGCATTAGTCAAATAACGCGGAATGTAGTTTTCTGCCTTGACGGTAGAACTGAAAGAATAGTCCTTACCCGGTTGTCCGTCATCAGTACCCATGCTCGTATAATCATCCAATGCAATAAATTGTGCCTCAGCAGAGTTTTTAAAGAGTTCCCACTTGTTCTTTTTACGTTCATACAAAGCAAAACGCAGTTCAGTATTGACTACAGTAGGAATGTCCTTACCCACTACGATATTGTCAATCTGATAACTGGTAGTTTTACCTTCTTCCGGATCTCCTGTATAGTGGAAAGCAATATGAATAGTCTTATCCGCATAATCATCCAAATTCATGATGCCTGCTTGACCAAAGTCTCCCCAGTTTTTTGCAGGTTCTTGAGGAATTGTAAACTTACTTGTCACATCATCCCAAGTCGCCTTAGTTACATCCTTACCGTCAAAATCGGTTGAAATGAGTACTTGCAAGCCGTCATGTTTCCAATATCCTACTTTAACATCCCATGCAAACTTCTTGTCGGCTCCTTCTACTTTAATGGCAGGAGTTACCAACCAAGCTTCCGCAAGACCGTCAGCCTTGTTGGCTGTAAATTGCAGATACTTATTCTTACTGTATTCGCCTACAGTCCATTTATTACCTTTAGCACTGATGTACCAACCGGATATTTTCTCCAAATCACCCTTGGTCAAATCTTCAAAATCGTATTTGGCAATAGGGGTTTCCACTTTTTCCGGTTTAGCATCCTTATTGTACTGATACTCTATGAAAGAGAATGCACCGTCCTCGGCATCAGCATACTTTTCATTCAGTATCTTATACATTTTACTTTCTGTATCCTCATTCAGATAGGCTCCATAATACCCTTCTCCATGAATAATAGTATAATCTTCTTCTGTGAGTTGCAGATACGGAATATCGTTATACTTGGGGTATACCGTCTTGAAACGATACGTAATCTTTGCCGAAGAGTTCAAATCCGCTCCCAGGTAAGTTTTGGCCAACCAATCCGGTATGTAATCATCAGGCATGGCATCAGCAGAGAAGTATTTGTTCTTCTTCACATCCTTGCCCATCGCATCGTAGTCGGCATCGGTAAGCGTGTAAACAATCTTGGCAACATCAGTAGGACGCCCACCTTCATCGTAACCAGGGAAGTTGTCCTCGTTGTAATCGCAGCCCGTCATCAGAAAAGCGGCCGCACACAAACTGTATATAAACTTTTTATTCATAATCGTAGTTCTTAAAGGTTTAGAAATTGAACTTCAGTCTTACGGAGTAAGTACGTCCAAAGCCGTAGAGTACACGTGTAGCCGTCTCCCAGTTGTGGCTGCCGCCATCACGGGCATCAGCGATGTATTCCTGGTCGAAGAGGTTGTTGACGTTACCGCTCAGTGTAGCGCGTACCTTACCAAAGTCGAAAGAGTATCCCGCACTCAGGTCGAACGTGCTGTACGAGGGAATCTCCCATGGGCTAACCACTACGATTTCATCGCCGAAACCGGCATTGCCTGCATCGATGTCATAGTCGGCAAAGTTACGCGCAAAGAAGTTCCAGTCTGCCGAAATACGCAATCCCTTCATAGGACGGATGTTCACGCCCAGAGCGGCCGTAGTCTGCGCTGAACCGCCTACGTATACATTATCCATTTTAATATTGGCCTTGTAGTTGGAAGCTTGTGACATATCAGCCAATGTACCACCCTTGAAGTCTGTCATCAACTGACCGGCAGCATTGTAATAATATCCGCTGGCATTACCGTTCCAACGCCAGTCACCCCAAGAGAACATACCGTTGATGTCCAACCATCTCAACGGGCGGATTGCAAAGTCAAGCTCAACACCCAAGTGGTTGGCATTGGCTCCAGTCATATTCAAGGTATAACGATCCTTGATGTTCTGTCCGTCCACGTTATAATCAAAATCGCCGGAATCATACAAAGCCTTATCCATCCAACGGGTGTAATAAGCATTAAGATTGGCTGTGAATATGCCGCTACGATAGCCGTAACCAACTTCGAAAGACATGATTTTTTCGTTCTTGGCATCTTCGTTGCGGGCATGAGAGTTTTGGGAATTAACGAAAGAGGTATCAAACATCGGAGCACGGGTAATGAAACCAGCATTGATGAACACGTTATTCTTTTCATTAAGATTGTAGTTAACACCACCCTTTATGTTTCCACCCAAATAGTTCTTGGTATCGGATTTAGCCTTGTCCTTGCTATAGTACATACGATCGTAACGCCAATAACCGGTGTTGGAAAGACCACCGGAAACGAATGCGCTGAGCTTGTCGCGATTGTACTCAAGCTGTGCGAATGCGCCCTCGGACATTACAAAACCATCGTAGTCGCGGTAATATACATCACCCACACCCAACTTCTGGTTCTTGAAATTGGGGTCGGCAGCTGCCGGATTATTCTCGGCCAAAATTTTACCACGATTTTCAGCATCGATAAAATAGTCGCCGCCGAAAAGGTCTACAATGACATTCTGATGCAAACCTTTATAATAGCGTAAATCGATACCGCCATAGAAGTCGAAGTTTTCACCAAACTTGGTGGTATAAGTAGAAAGCAATCCGTACCACATGTGGTTGTTCATAGACTTACCCATAATCATCTTGGAACCAGTGGTGCTGGTTTCATTCAGAGCTTCTACCTCGTCGTAAGCGAAAGTTCCGTCTGCTTCGCGGAAATCATTGTTCACCAATCCGTTACTTGCACCATACCAACGGCTACGGTTGGCAGCGTCACCCGAACCGCTGTAACCGTTACCACGACCGATGGATACGTACAATGCCGTACTCAAACTTGATTTGCGGTCTATCTGCCACAAGTGGTTCAGTGAAATCTGCGGTTTATGATAGGAGTTTCTGGACGAGTTGTATGCCTGCCCATTTCTGTAACCGAAAGTCGGGTTGTATCTATAAGGGCTTTTCTCACCCATATATTTCTGCACGCGCTGCCATTCCTTGATGGTGAGTCCGTTCTGGTTGTTGCGCTGATTGTGCCACTGCGGAGCACCGAACGCAGTAAGAGACAACTGGTGATTGTCGTTGAAACGCTTAGCGATGCTGGCAAACCAGTTGTAACCTTCGAAATCCGTACCCTGGATGTATCCGTCGCCCCAGGTCTTACCACCCAGCAACGTGAATGCCCAGCCATCTTTGGACAGACCGGACGATACGCTGAAAAGGATTTTATTGTAACCGTCGTTACCCATGCCGTAAGATACGAATCCGCCTCTCTTGGCTTCCGTACTCTTTGTTACGATGTTAATAGAACCGCCCACTGCCGGAACAGATACTTTGGCAGCACCCAAACCGCGCTGTACCTGCATGCTACGGGTTACATCGGACAGTCCGGCCCAGTTGGACCAGTACACCTTCTGATTCTCCATACCGTTCATAGGCACACCGTTAATCATCATAGCCACGTTCTCACTCTTGAAACCGCGGATACGTGTTTGGGCATCACCATAACCACCACCGTCTTTAGTGGTATAGATACCCGGAGTGGATTTCAGAATTTCGGGAAACTCCTGCGAACCGAGTTTTTCTTCAATGAACACCGGGTCTACGGTAGATACCGCTACCGGAGTTTTACGAGCCACTGCAACGGACGATGTAATCGTCACATCCGACAGCATCACTGCATCAGGTTGCATCTTGATGGTCCCCAACTCTACGGAAGCGCCTTTCTGTGTAATCTTTTTCTTCTGGTCTTTATAACCGATGTATTTGAAAAGTAATGTGGCATTCGAAGCAACGCTTTGCTTGAAATAGCCGTCAATGTCGGTCACGGAACCTTGAGTGGTTCCCTCTACCATAACGGCAGCACCTACCAAAGGTTCGCCGGTTTCAGCGTCGACAAGCTGACCATGCACTGTGGTCTGAGCCCATGCTGCGGAAGTAAATACCAACAACACGGCAACCAACAGAAATTGAATTAGATGTTTTCTCATAATTCTGCTTTTTGTTAATAGATAGTGTTAATTAAAGTTTAAAATGATATTGAGTTGCAAATATACTATTTATATATCAAATAATTATTACGTTTGCACTACATTTTTTCAGCCTAATAAAGCATTCTAAAAACTTTTTAAAAAAAAGAAACTCCACAAATATCTTGCAGAGTTTCTTTTTATTACAGATAAAGCAGGTATACTTTCAGTTTAAAACCCGGACTAATCATTCATTAACTTTCTATAACGAACGCGAGTAGGTTCTTCCTTACCCAAACGTTTCAGTTTATTTTCTTCGTACTCCGAATAGGAGCCTTCAAAGAAAAATACATTAGAATCGCCTTCAAATGCAAGAATATGCGTACAGATACGGTCGAGGAACCAACGGTCGTGACTGATGACAACAGCACATCCGGCAAAATCCTCAAGACCTTCTTCGAGAGCACGCAGTGTATTGACGTCAATGTCATTGGTGGGTTCGTCAAGAAGCAACACATTGCCTTCTTCCTTGAGACAGAGAGCCAGGTGAAGACGGTTGCGCTCACCACCGGAAAGTACACCGCAAAGCTTTTCCTGATCTGCGCCGGAAAAATTGAAACGCGACAAGTAGGCACGGGCATTGATATCGCGCCCACCCATGCGGATGAGATCGTTGCCGCCGGAAATTACCTGATAAACGCTCTTATTGGGATCGATATCCTTGTGCTGCTGGTCCACATAGGCTACTTTTACGGTCTCTCCTACCTCGAACTCGCCACTATCGGGCGTATCCAGCCCCATAATAAGGCGGAAAAGGGTGGTTTTACCCGCTCCGTTAGGACCAATGATGCCTACAATACCATTAGGCGGCAACATGAAGTTAAGGTCGTCAAACAAGAGTTTGTCGCCAAAAGCTTTTGCTACATGCTTAGCTTCAATAACCTTGTTGCCCAGACGGGGACCGTTGGGGATGAAGATTTCGAGCTTCTCTTCTTTCTCCTTCACGTCTTCGTTCAGCAGTTTGTCGTAAGAGTTCAGACGGGCTTTTCCCTTTGCCTGACGGGCTTTGGGAGCCATACGCACCCACTCTAGCTCGCGTTCCAACGTCTTGCGGCGTTTGCTGGCAGTCTTTTCTTCCTGCTCCATGCGCTTGGTCTTTTGTTCGAGCCAGCTGGAATAGTTGCCTTTCCAGGGAATACCTTCGCCACGATCGAGTTCGAGTATCCAGCCTGCCACATGGTCGAGGAAGTACCGGTCGTGAGTTACAGCAATTACCGTACCTTCGTACTGCTGCAAGTGCTGCTCCAGCCAGTCGATGGATTCGGCATCAAGGTGGTTGGTAGGCTCATCGAGGAGCAGTATGTCGGGCTTTTGAAGCAACAGACGACAGAGCGCCACACGACGACGTTCACCACCGGAGAGATGTTCTACCGACTGGTCTTCGGGTGGACAACGAAGCGCATCCATCGCACGCTCCAGCTTACTGTCGAGATTCCAGGCATCGGTAGCGTCGATGATGTCCTGCAGCTCCGCCTGACGGGTGAAGAGCTTGTCCATCTTGTCCTGATCTTCGTAGTATTCGGGCAGTCCGAACTTCTGATTGATTTCCTCGTACTCTGCCAGCGCATCTACAATGGGCTGTACGCCTTCCATCACCACTTCTTTCACTGTCTTCGCGGGATCGAGGTAAGGCTCCTGAGCCAAATATCCTACCGAATATCCGGGCGAGAACACCACTTCGCCCTGATAGGATTTGTCCAAGCCGGCGATAATCTTCAGCAAGGTCGATTTACCCGAACCGTTCAAACCGATGATACCGATTTTCGCTCCGTAGAAGAACGAGAGGTAGATGTTCTTCAACACCTGCTTATTGTTCTGCTGAATGGTCTTGTTCAGCCCTACCATAGAAAAGATAATTTTCTTATCGTCTACTGTTGCCATGTGAGTTAAGTATAAAATATAAAGTATAAAATATAATGTTCGAGATGAAGTGTGAGACTCCTGCACACGAAATTTCGGTACAAAGATAAGAAAAAAAGCGAAAATCTTTTGCAACTTTCAAAAAAGTATCTATCTTTGCAATCGCTTAACAGCAATAAGGATTGATTCGCTAGCTCAGCAGGTAGAGCACAACACTTTTAATGTTGGGGTCTTGGGTTCGAGCCCCAAGCGGATCACTTGAAAATCAAGCAGCTATCTAAAAAGATAGCTGCTTTTTTCTTTTGTATATACTGCGATTTGACGGCTTTGATGTAAACGAACTAACGTAAAAACTTCAAAATAAAAAGCACACCTTCGCAAAAAGAAACATAAAAGAGGATAATCCGATATGATTACCAACCGGGAAGAAGTGATAGATAAGGCATTCAAGGTGTTTTTGAGGATGAACTACGAGAAAGCGAGTATCAGCACGCTGGCGAAAGCCTGCGGGGTGGTAAAGACGGGGGTAGTATATTATTTTCCTCATAAACTCGACTTGTTTATGGCGGTAGCAGACAAGTATGTCATACAGATGCAGACACCAGCCAACAAGTTTGCCAGGCCGACGGAAACACTGGCTGAATTTATAGAACAGTATGTGGCAGGAGTGAGTGCAGTCATGAACCATATCATCAAACAGGTACAATGCTGTGCAGATGATAATGAATGCTGTCCCAACTTCTATTATTTCCATTTCCTTTCCCAAGTGAGGATGTATTATCCCGGAGCCCGTGAAAAAATGGAAGAAATATTCCGCAAGGAACACGAACTATGGAAGGCGGTCATACAGAAGGCAAAAGAGAGCGGTGAAATAAAGCAAGATACGGATGTGAAAAAGACCGCCTCGTTGTTCCGTCAAATATTCCTGGGCATGTCCTATGAGCAATCGTTCCTGAATGGTCTGGATGTAGACGAATTGAAAGAGAAATTAGATTATCTATACTCGCTCCTGAAAGCCTGACTTCTTTTAGCAATATTTAAAATATTTCGATAAAAATATTTTCTGAACAATCGTTCAGATTTCAATACTTTGCTTTATCTTTGAGGTATAAAGCAACCGCCAAAGATATGGACAAGATACAGAAGCAACGGTCAAGCATCGTCCTGTACAGAGAAAAAGTGAACGGTGAACGCTACATACGGATAAAGTATGCAAATAATCCGGCAATTGCCCTACTACTTTCCCAGGAGAGCGGCATACAAATGGCGGACAACGCTTCCGCCTACATAACAGTTACCGCCTTTAAACTACCGGATTTCTCCGACCGCTCTTCTCCCTACGCCTGCATAGATTACAGCCGGACGTACGTGCAGCATCCCAAATCACAACAGACATACATGTTACCGGAAGACTATCTGAAACTACTGAATCTCACCTCACAAGGCGTTGTCAGTGAACGGATACTGGTACGCATCATGGGCAAAATTTGCTGGGATACAACAATATTAAAGATGACGAATATTTATCTTCATGTAACGAATGCCCTCAAGTCAAGCATACCCAATCCACTTGATACGCTGGATGATTTGTAGGGTGTAGCTATTAGAGATTAGGAAACACACCTGTCAGGTGTCAGTTATCAAAATAGAAGATACCAAACAAGTGTTTTTACAAATAATATTAACATCAAAAAGCAGTGTACCATATATGGAATTAAGAGATAAACTTTTTACGGAAGAACAGTATATAAAGCAATTGGCTAAGTATTATTGTCGAATAGAAAAACTTAATAGTATGATAGAACAATCAGAAAAAGAGGGAGATGAGATTAGTCCTGATTTGTATGGACGTTTATTTGATTGTAGAGTTTATACTATCGTAACGATGTATTCTATGGGGGAGAATTTAGAATTTATAAAATCCAATTATATTTCGACAATCAATGTTTTAGAAAAATGTTGGACTCCGTATGGCTATTATGTTCAGATGTTATGGCTGCTTTCAATAGGTATCATGTTGGAGTATGATAATAATGTCATTCACAAACTCCGTGTACTTATAGACATGAAAGAAGTTAAAGATCGTGTTTATGATGTATTGCTGAATTACTGTTTCCCGGAACGGAAGGAAATGGCGGATTGCGTGTTTGACGCTATGCCTTATCGGGCAATCTTGGAAGTGTCGGATTTGGCTAAAACAAACAAGACACAGGCGACAAAGCGATTGGAAAAGTATCTCAAAAGGGAATGGTATCGTGGACATTCCGATTGCGCTTGGCATGACGACCACAAATATGGTCTAATACATGACGGATATTGGTGTTTTGAGAGCGGTGCATTGGTCAAGGTTTTGGGGCTGGATGATAGCAGCCTGAAAGGGTTGCCGTATTATCCATACGATATGGTACACTGGAATGAGAATAAAATATTATGTTAACGAAGCGTGATAACGCCTTACAGCGTTCCCCGCTATCCCATTAACATTAATATATTACAATATGATAGAAATAGAACAGTGGGGAAAGATGATAATCTGGTTATGGAGCAGGTATATTAAGAAAAAACCTATTCCATATATTGATCTCGAATTCCATTATCCCATGTGGATGTTTTATCTTGTTGGTGGAATATTAGGAGGATTGATACTTGGAATCGCACTGTTCTATTTTACTATAATAAACTAATAGCTTTATAAATTGAATGTTAACAAGGTCGAGCCAACAGCTTAACGCTGTTCCTCACCAAACCATTAGCTGTAATTATATGACATGAAAATCTATGAGAATAAAATATTGAGAATACTTGGATTTATTTTTATTTGGATTTATGTATTCGGTGTGGGCATTTGCTTTGCTGCAAAATGGTATGCTATTGGAATATCGGGAGCTATCTTATTGGTTGTTTGGTTGAATTCCGGACTTATTGGTGATACTATTTATAAATATAGAGTAAAACAGGCTACAAAACAAATAAAAAGGCATGGAATACAATTATTTGTTGATTTAAACCAATGTAAAGTCACTACACAGAAATGGAATACCAAGAAATCAAGGATGCAAGAGCCTATCTTTCGGATATTCCATACATGGGAAATCCAATTTTGGAATGGTGTCAGTGGCTATTTATTCCCTGACATTTATCATAGTGAACAAATTGTGTCCACTACAATATGCACCGTAACGTACACAACCAAATACAATGGAAAGACAAAAACATTTCGCAGTGATGCAATCTTGAAGGAAAAAGTTTCATTGGAAATGCTATTGCAACACTATGGAATGACAACGATTTACATAAATCCGAAGAATGACAATCAATATTATTTTGATTTGGATTTTCTAAAATAGATACAGCTAACAACGCAGGATAACGGCAAGCCGTTCCCTGCTGAACCATTAACATTAATATATTACAATATGATAGAAATAGAACAGTGGGGAAAGATGATAATCTGGTTATGGAGCAGGTATATTAAGAAAAAACCTATTCCATATATTGATCTCGAATTCCATTATCCCATGTGGATGTTTTATCTTGTTGGTGGAATATTAGGAGGATTGATACTTGGAATCGCACTGTTCTATTTTACTATAATAAACTAATAGCTTTATAAATTGAATGTTAACAAGGTCGAGCCAACAGCTTAATGCTGTTCCTCACCAAACCATTATAAACAATATGTATCGCATTGCAAACATAGTACTATTTGTTCTTGCCATTTTCGTGGTAATGGGTTGCTCTTGTAGTAAAACTCTGTGTGAACGTAACATACAAGATGATATACTCAATATTGATAAATTCCGTAAACAAAGTAAAAAAGAGTACCGCTATATAGAAGAAGATGCGGAAAGATTGTTTGCAAATTCGGCAGCGGTTTATCCCGATACATTATACCGCCAACAATATACTTCATTGCAAGGTTATTTCTATGGAGAAACTGGATTTGACTTATATTGTATATGGTATGCACAGTTTAATGCCAATAATAGGAAACACTATCGTTGTGAACGTAAGACATTAAACAAAATATTCTATTGTGTAAATGATATGTTGAGATGTATTGCCGGGGGCGGAACTGGCTTTGCACATGAAACATACCGCATACCAGCATACACAGAGTATTACATCTATAAATATCAGAATATGGAAGCCAATAAACAGTACCAAGATAATGACATAAGCCAAACGATTTCAAATTTATGGCAGATAATGGCTACATATAATAACGAAGATATGCCCTTTGAAATATTAGCTTATAAAATGAAATACATATATGAAAATGTGGAATATATAAAATCATTACTTACTGCTGAAATATATAATTATTGCCTGCAAGAATATATGTGCAGACTAATAAACGAAAATGTAAGTGAGCAAGAACAATTAAGTTTATAACAACGAAAGATAGCATCTGACGATGCTCCTTTCTAACCATTACCGATAATGACTAAAGTTATAGATATGAAACACCTACAAATGATAACAATGATGTGTGTGATTTGTGTAACTGCAAGTTGTACAACGCAAAAGATTGCATATAGAGAACGGTTTGAAGACGCAAAAGGATATGCCCTTTATGCTTGTATCGCACACATGAACAAGTTTGTTGATAGTACATCATTTATCAACAAAGATTATTCCGGCGAATATTTTGTTCAATTAAGCAGTTTATCGCTGGAAGAAATTATCAGAATTAAGGAATATGTGGACAAAGAATGTATGAATTATTGGAGCATATCACAAAATCCGGAAGGTAATATGATTGCATATTCATCATGGAAATTCTATAACTCCAAAGACTTGGATAACTTTATTCATAAGACATTAAGGAAAAATATCGGTAACTACGAAAGATAGCATCTAACGATGCCCCTTTCTAACCATTACTAACAATACGAATAACTCTTTATGATAAAATTTATTTTAGATGCGATGTATTATCAGATATTCATATTTAATAGGGATAAATTTATATTGGAAAATCCACATGAGCGGACGATACAGATAATATGTGGAATATTATTTCTTCCTGTTATAGTATTGGTATATCTACTGATAGAGGAGAATTTCAATTATAAAACCCCTTTTGTGTTTTTCATCATAATCTATGTTTTATTATACAAGACATTCTGTTCGTATTATATCAAAAGGTATGGAAATTATAAGGAGTAAACCTCTGATATTTAATAGCCAAAAGGCTTCTTCCTTCATATCATGGATGATTTATCCCATTTTGGTTGTATTACTATATTTTATAATAATACATCGTCATTGGCTAAAAATTATACAATAAAGATTTAATAAGTTAGTAACAACAAAAGATAGCCTCTGACGATGCTACTTTCTAACCATTACCGATAAAAATGTAAAATGAAGATACTTTTTTATATCATATTGTCAGTGCTATTCCCATTTCAAATGATAATGGGGCAAACAGGGAAAGACTCCATTCTTTTCCGTGGGAACATTGTATATGATGGTGATGCCAGTGAAGCTACTTTCCTACATGAACTATATATAAAACATAATCCTAAACAACGATATCCTATCGTTTGCGATTCGAATTTTTCCATTAAATGTATGCGTGGAGATACACTGCTCATAGAACATTTTGACACAAGGTATCCTTACTGTTTTCAAGTAGTGGAATTTATTGCGAATGATACGCTTCCACAGAATATCCATATCTGGAGATACCCAAAGTCTTGCAATAATTGGTATTATCATCAGAAATATAAAACGACCAATCTATCAGTTAAAGATACTATCAGAAAATCAGAACTGGTCGGTACATATAAATGTAGATGGGAACTAGAAAACAGCGACTGTCTGGTTACATCTGATGCAACCATGAAATTAAATGCTGACAGCACATTTGAATTGATTGATGAATGGGTTAGCTGGGATATATCTGGAACTGTTTTCTATACAGGGAATTGGGAGATTAAACAAAATACAGTCATTTGCAAAGTTGTTCCCGAACTGATTCCTTCAACTATACAAGAACGTTATCCCGGTCAAGTGCTACATTTTGTCTGGACAAACCTGGAAGATGATAGACAAGAAATTATGAAAGAAGAAAAAGTCTATAAGTTTCTTGTATGTAAGAAAGGGTTAATTCAGACAGATAAAATAGATTGTATATATAAAAAAATAAAATATCGGTAACTACGAAAGATAACATCTGGTGATACTCCTTTCTAACCATTATAAACAATATGCATCGAAATATAACGAAATCTAAGTTCTTTTATACCATTCTTGGTATTCATGCTTTATGTGGAATACTGGGGCTGACAATACTATGCTCTGTTCCGGAAATGGATCAAATACGATGGAATATCGGATATATTATCGGGTATCTGTTCGTCTTGTCCTTGATATTCTCATTTTTTATACGCATACCTGATAAAGTACCTAAAGGAGTCAAATACGGCATACGGATATATAGAAATATCTATTTGCTCAGTATAATTATGAGTCTGTTAATTCCTAAAGGTTTGTTCATGTTGTTGGTAATATTCATTGACTGTTCAAGCAATTCCGAAAAGATAGCTGAAGATAAGCAGTATATAATCCGTCATTATGTAACGGCATCACTATTTGATGACTATAATGAAAAGAGAGTATATAAGAAACAAGGAATAATAGAGAAATATATTGGTAGTTTTGATGGTAGTGATGTTACTCCACACAAGAGATATGAGATATATTCTTTTCAGGTAGATGAAAGTAAAAATGTTTTTATTGGACACTGTCATTCATTACTTAATGCAAAAGACAGTATCATGTTTTTTCCGATTGTAAAGTCTAATAATTGATTCTGTTTAACTGTCTTTGGACGGTAAATACAATAAAATCAGTAAATAGGAAAGATTTGAAATTTTATATAGGCTATGTTTTTATCTTTAAGATAAAAAAGTGCTGTTTTTGAGTTGAAAGTGATAGATATATGAAACAGATAATATACCATATTAATATTTTTTTCCTCTTTTGGATTTGTGGAGTAGCCTATTCACAAAATCCCAAAGCGGATATTTTGCGGCAAGATCTTTCAGGCTTATTTGACAAATTAAGCATGATTGGCATATTAGGAGAAGACTGTAGCCGAATTGACATTCATTTTACCGAAGTTCGGAAAATGGATAATAAAGAATATGAGATAAAAGGTGCCAGTCGTACCCGATTGACTTTAATCTGTCTGTTTAAAGGAAATATTTATATAGATAGCATTTCTTCTTGTTCTCAAATGATGAAAAGTGAATGTATAGAAGTGGACGGTTTCATATACGGGCATTATTCGTTTGCAGAATACGGAGATAAACGATATAGCGGTGTATTTTCCGGTTTTTTCAAGCAAGGGTATCGGGTTAACGGACAGCAAATAGAGAAAGGACGGAATGAAATGGCAGAACTGAGATTGAACTTGGCTGAATATAGGGGCAACTGGAGATCTGCAAATGGGCTGATAAAGATCTGCTCTTGGGCAGATGAAGTCATACCCGATACTCCTGTAAACTTCTGCCTGTTTAATGATGCTGGCGAATGGATTGTGCTACCAAAATATCGTAAGAATGGCTGGGAGAATCTATATAATGCCTACCACAATGAAAATCTGACAACGGATGAGATACAAAAGGCCCGTGAAGTGGAAGAACAAGAATGGTGGGCAAATGAAAGCCAATCATGCAAAACACATTGAGTTTATAACGAAACGTGATTACGCTTGACAGCGTTCCTCGATTAATCATTGACAACATAATAAATCATAAATACAATGGTAATAAAATTACTTCATACAGTTTTACTCTTCTTGTTTCCGTCTATGACAGTTATAGGCCAAGTATTGGATACAGATACCTTGTGCTATAAGAATAACACGGTATATCAAGAGTTAATAATCAAAAGAATCAATAAAAAAAGAATTTATTTCGCTCTATCTTCTATCAAAAAGGGGGAGCAGGTAGATGTGTATAAAGGTTATGCTTCCATATCCGATTATGCTTACATCTCTTCAGAAACTGATTTTACAGAGGATGGTTCATTGTATCCAGTCATTGAATATTGGTATGAAGACCCGGATATTCCTTTGTCGATAAGAGTCAACTATGATATGGGCGTAGCAAGAATTTCATTTGCAGAAAACCTTTCATTACCTTATATTTATAAACTAAAAAAGAAATAAATTCGTTGACTATCGCTTTCAATCCTTCCGACTTCCGTTGGAAAATACAAGGAAATGGAAAACGTTTATCACAATAGTCAAAGTGTCCCTTACCAAAACATTAAATGCAATGAATAAAGAATTTAAAAAATATGTAACAGAGGAGTTATTACTGATTGCCAATAACGTGACAGGCGAATATACCGACAAACAGGTACAGCAGGCGAAGTTGGAACTATATAACCAAGGCGTGGACGACAAGATAATAGCCGACATCATGGAAGAGAAAGAGGAAGCCTTCATGCGAAGGCTGGATGCCGCCGCACGTGCAGAACAGGCACGCATGGACAAGCGTAACGAAAGGAACAGGAATATCAGCTATAAATGGTGGGAAATGCTCTTCATGTTTATGTTCGCCCCGTTTTACTTGTTTAAAAGGCATTACCTGCCAAGCGACTTCTTTCCCAAACTGAAACAGTTGAAAGCGGAAAAGTATGATTTAAAATTCAGGCAACGAATTATCAGTCTGCTTGCCGGAGATATGGTTTGGATTTTTATCTATTGGGTATATTATTCCTTTATAAAGAATTAAAGGATTGGATATGATCCTTAATTCTATTAAAATCGTTATGTTTTCTATGCTTTGATATGCTTATTTTTGCTATGCACCAAAAATAAAATTCCCGTAAAATATTAATTTACAGGGATTTTCTTCGTTTTGCAATTCTTTCCAGCGGAGAGACGGGGAATGATTAACTTTTAATTTCTCTATTCATTATCGGTATCTTACCAAAAGCCTCTGCTCCTATGACACCGAATAATTCACCGCGTATATACTGCAACTTTCTTCCTATTACACTCTTACTTAATGCGAGTTCGAAATAAAATTAGAAAATAACCAGTTGCCAGTCATTGATAAAAATGACATCAATAGCGGGTTTCTTTTCAAAGAAACAGTATGCAGCAATGGCTGACAGAGAATTAGCAATGAAGTTGTTAAAAGAACGATGTCTGGAGTGCTCTATCTGTGCTATGTTTTTCAACTCGTCATTGACTGTTTCAATCAAAGCTCTTTTCTTGAGCAGAATCTTGTCAGCAATACTCATTAGTGAGTTTCTAATATTGTTTTTAACTTTAGTGACAAGCTTTATGCCATCAAGGAAAAGGCTCTCAAATGAGACCCATCCGATATATCCTTTGTCTGCACAGAGTTTCCCTTTGATGTTCTCCAGAAACCTACCCTACTTTAACGGTTTCCGGTCATTCACATTCCCAAGAGTAAACATGAAATAGAGGATTTCCCCCCCCTATCATTAATTATCAAATGCAGTTCAAATCCAAAGAGCCATCCCATAGAGCATTTTCCACGTTCTGCAAGTCCTTCAAATGTTTTATGAATCAGAATCCTTTGGTTACGACATACATGCAAAGGAGTGGAATCAGCAAAACTAATGCCCGTACACGTTCCCAATAGAAGCTTCTTAATGAAGATAGTTAGAGGAAGCTGTATTTCTTTCTCCAACTCTACGAAACGGTTATAGGAAACCAGATTCAGGAACAAGTGCCTAATATGTTTGCATACATACCCTTTGTAATAATGCTTGAAACAGCAGCCCCTAAATGAAACAGGATAAGAATACCCATAATCTCAGCATCACTCATGCAGTTGGGCTTGTTGCAATATCTTTTTTTCTTATCCTTAATCATATATTTTTCCTGTTACAACACAAATTTCTTGCAAAAATCATCGGACAGACAATGAATCTCTGTAACTTTAGACTCTGAGAACATAGTGGTAATCGTTTAAACGATATAATTTGTCACCATAAATTTAATACTTTTATTACTATGTTCCTATGTATCTATAGATTATATTTATTCTTATTTCGAACTCATGTTATTTATTTCGTGAATATATGACTATAAAAAGACACCTGAATATGATACGCTGCAGAAAAATACAACAAGATTTTTTACTCCGTGCAAGCAAAAGCTCACACGGAGTATGACTTATTCCGGCAAATACTTTTTGTAGTCTTCCTGCACATCCGGGTCAATGACCGGACGTACGGAATAGGTCATGCAACGCCTGTAAACAGCGCTTGTATTGGAAGTAGGCGCCCAACCGGCAGGACCTCCAGTGGAATTAAGCAGATAACGCCCTGCATGAGTATCGCTTCTGGCTTGTGCCACGGCGAAAATGACTTCATTACCCCCAGACTTGCCATCTGTAAAACTGCCGTCATAGATACTTCCAGGCAGCGGTGTGTTAAGGCCGGAACGACTTGCATAATAATATGCAGACCTCAAAGTTACAGCCTCTTTCTGCGACATAATCCGGAATCCGTAAGGAGAAGGGTCAAATACGGTTTTCCCGCCTACATCCTCCGGATTCCCTGTCCGAGAAGGCTGGTTCCATGGATACAGGAATACCCAGCGGTCTTTGAAATAACTAACAAACCTATGCGGGAAACATTCATACAGCCAGAAACTTTGATGAGAGACGATAGCGTTTGGATGTTCGATGCTCTGTTTCATCGTAAGAGCAGCCCCTCTCGCTTGCTGAGCATCTGTTTTTCCATAATCCACATCATTTCCTCTCTGTTCCCAAAGGA
>OOCN01000028.1_pt1 | contig 148229 bp, 138 predicted proteins | sample 1671361 | NCBI WGS metagenome assembly OOCN01 (sample SAMN06348149, study PRJEB24527) | human gut metagenome | biome: human gut; feature: ankylosing spondylitis patient; material: feces | host: Homo sapiens | place: China | collected 2015-10
TGGCGGCAGGGCAGGGGATACGCTTGCATGGCTGGCGCAGGCTGTGCCGAGCATCCGTCGGCAGTATTCTATAAAGGAAGACTGCAAGGTTGTTTTGGGCGGCTACTCGCTGGCAGGGCTGTTTGCATTGTGGGCAGCAACGCAGAACGATGCGCCGTATGGCGTAGCCGCCGCTTCGCCGTCCGTGTGGTTTCCCGGTTGGCAGGAGCATGAGGCGGCACGCCCTATTCAGACGCAGCGCGTTTACCTCAGCCTTGGTGACCGCGAGGAGCACACCAAAAACCAGACTATGGCATCAGTAGGTGACAACATCCGCGCCCTGCACACCGCCCTGACCCGGCGCGGCACAGCCTGCACGCTGGAGTGGAATGCAGGCGGCCACTTCAAAGATGTTGACCTACGGACGGCAAGAGCATTTGCTTGGGTTATGGAAGGAAAGCAGTAACGTGACAATTCTAATAGATGCCGATGGCTGCCCGGTGGTGGATTTGACTGTGCAGATAGCCGCAAAGTACAAAGTACCCGTACTGATCCTATGCGATACCGCCCACCAAGTCCAGCGTGACGGCGCACAGACATTGACCTTTGACAAAGGTGCCGACAGCGTGGATTTCGCGCTGGTAAATCGCGTACACCCCGGTGACCTTGTAATCACGCAGGACTACGGACTGGCAAGTATGTGTCTGGCACGCCGCGCCCGTGTACTGAACCAAAACGGCTTAGAGTATACACCCGAAAATATCGATGGTCTGCTGTTCCGCCGCCACGAAAATAAAAAGCTCCTCCGTGCCGGAAAGCACCCCAAAGGGGCATCCAAACGAACGAAGGAGCAGGGCATAACATATAGAAACGCTTTAGAAAGAATTTTGCAGAGTGCGTAAAACTCTTTCTAAGTCATCTGAAAACGGTGTAAACATTATTAAAAATTAAAGCCTGTTCTTACTACAAGCGACCGTAAACCTACATCTACCCCCGTCAGCTCTTATTTTATGCCAAACGGGAACAACGCTCTTTTTCTCTTGCATAAGTTTATACATCGTTTGGCGTAAGATTGGCGTATGGCATGATTTCAGTTAGAAACCCGCCAAAAGAAAAAGTCTGAAATTTCTCGTATCATCAAGAAATTTCAGACTTTTTTGTGCTCAAATTGACAATTTACTGGTCAATAGGCTTCATCGTCGGGATTTTCGTGACCAGCCTTAGATAAGCTCCGCTTAGCGTCTATAAGTCCCGACCGACATCTACTCATTTGAAGCTGGGGTAAGCTCAGTTACGCCTAATTCAGATAGCGGAAAATCTAATGGCGTAAGCCGTGGAGTAAGCTGGCGTAAGGTGGCTTCATTTTTTTGAAAACGAGCCGTGTGCTATACTGAAACTTACGACTAAAACAGTATAACACACGGCTTAACGAAACTCAATATTTTCCGTTCAGTTTACAAGCATTTCGATATTTCCATTCTAAAAATCTCTCTCGAAGCACTTGAACATCTTTCTCGGAATCCGTATGGAGATAGATATGATTGCGGATAAATAGCGTTTTGATTTCCGCTGCCATTTGCGAAGCATCCGCAGTTCTTTTAATAAGGTAGTAACCCAGCCGGTTACTTTGACAAATGTGGGCTTTCACGCTTTGCTCTCTTTTCTCCGTCACGGTTGCTCCGGCAATATCGACCGCACAATGTAATTCAGGGAGGTATGCAACAAGTCGCATTCCAAGCTCCGAGTCGCTATTGCTTTTGACCGTAATGCCGTTCTGTGCTCCATACATCATTATCAGCATCTGCGGGAGAGCCTGTTGAAACTCCGCTTCACATTGAGGGCAACCCTTTTGCTCAATAGTTCTATCTGTGATTTTGGCACGGTAAGAGTGTCCTGCTCCGCATTTCCACCAAACGACCTTCATCGAGTTTCTCGATACATTGCTCGGTGTCCACTTGGAGTTCTTTTCATAGTCCCATTCAGAAAGCAAGTAAGGATCAGTTGTCCCAAGATCATTATAGCCTTGCAGAACGGCTCTCTCAGCACAAACAGGACACATACCGCCTTTGACCCGTGCTTTGACGACGGCTTTCCATTCATAGCCGCAGGTATTGCATTTCCACCAAACATTCTTAGTTGACTTCTCATTGACCGCATCGGGAGTCAACGGCAGATTCTTTTCCGACCACTCTGCGGCAAGGGAAGGGTACTTTGTTTTTAAGTCATTAAAGCTTTTGAGTAGCTTTATCCCACTACAATAGGGACACTGACTTCCTCCTGCACGGGTTGAAATCAATGTGTTCCATTCGTGACCCACGTGACATTTCCACCAAACTTTAATATTCTTGAAAGCCGTAACCTGATCCGGCGTCAGCGGAAGATTGCGCTCTGACCACTCCGCAGCGATTTCAGGAAAACGGCTTGCCAAGTCGTTGAAGCCCGGTAGCACAAAGTTGTGTGAGCAGTAGGGACAACCCGTACCGTTCACCGTCCGGCTTTTCACGGATGCCGTCCATTCGTGTCCGAGCTTGCACTGCCATATTACCTTCCTGTGCGTAGCCGCTGTAATCATCGACGGTCTTAGCGGCTCATTCTTGGGCGACCATTCCTTCGCAAGCTCAGGGAACTTACTCTCAAAGTCGTTATAACCTCGAAGCACCCTCGCTCCCGAACATATTGGACATTGCTCGCCTGCGGAGCGAGCTTTAATGCTTGTCTGCCATTCGTGACCGCAAGCCCCTTTCCACCACACAGTTTTATTAGACCCAAAGGTCACTGTATCAGGAGTCAACGGAAAGTTCTTTTCTGACCACTCTGATACAAGATGCGGTCGCATCCTGCTTAAACTATTCTCCATATCTGAACGCTCCATTTCTCATTACTGCTTATAGTATAATTTCCATCCTCAGTTTTGAGAAATGTGCGAAAAAGAGAAAGCACTCTGCGAATTACTCACAGAGTGCTTTCCCTTCAAGTTTCCAGCTTGGTTGTCATATAGTCATCAAAGGCGGTGATCTCTTTCTTTTTCAGAGCGTCGGTCACATCAACATAGATATTCATCGTCGTCGATACATCAGCGTGTCCTAAGATGCTCTGAATGAATTTAAGGTTTGCTCCCGACTCACATAGCCTTGTTGCGAATGTGTGCCGGAGAATGTGGCAACTGAACTGTGGCAGAAGAACCGGATCAGAGTCTGCTCCATATTTTTCGAGGATTTCATCATTACAATCTCGCATCATACGGCGGAGTGCTTTGTTGAGGTTTCCCTGATTTTGAACATCCCCGTAACGGTTGACAAAAATAAAGTCGTCATAGCCGTCCACTCGACTCTTACTGCTGATTTCAGCCTGAGATTGAAACTCTCGCTCCATTAAGAAGGCTTGTTTCACTCCCTCAGTCATCGGGATTTCTCGTTCACCGGCTTTTGTCTTGGGCGTGTTAATGGAAAAGTAGCAGCCCTTTTCGTCACGGTGATTATAATAGACAAGCGTGTGGTTGACTCGGATAATGCCCTTTTTCAAGTCAATGTCGCTCCAGCGAAGTCCGGTGATCTCACCGACTCGCATCCCCGTGTTTGCCATAACATAGAACACTGGATACCAGTGTGTGTCCTTGGGGTGACTGAGCATATAGTCAAAGAACAACTTCTGCTGCGCCACGGTCAATGCCTCTTTCTTCTCACGCTCAAAGCCGTGGGAGAGCTTCAGTTCTTTGAGCATATTGTCTGTTGGGTTCTGTCGAATCATTCCGTCATCGACTGCCACCTGAAAGACTTGGTGGAGTACATTATGGACATTATCTATCGTGGCAATCTTCAGAACCTTGCCATCAGCAAGGGAGTTGTAGAACTTCCGCACATCAGACTTTTTTACTTGGACAAGTCGGTTCTTTCCGAAAGACGGTTTTACAAACAGCTCATACATATAAATATAATTCTTGAATGTGCTGTCCTTGATTCCCCTTTTGAGCTGACACCAAAGATCGAACATCTCATTTACGGTGATGCTTTTGACATCCGACCGTATTCCGTCGTGCTTGTCCACGATGATTTGTTCTTCCTGCTCTCTCAGCTTTTCCAGCGTCGGAGCATAAATAGAATGCCTTTTTCCGTCAGGCGTTGACCAACGGTACGCATAAGTGCCGTTGGGACGCTGGGTTTCTCCTGTTTTAAGTCGGGTACGGTTGCTGTCGAACCTTACGCCGACCTGTTTCTTTTTAGTCATAGTAACCTCCTGTTTTAGATTGAGAAGCTCTTAATCAGGAACTCCTCTAATTGCTTGCGCTTTAGAAGCCTTTTTGTACCGACCCATAGAACAAAGTCACACGACTCACGATTCGACAACTCACGAAGTTTATCCGTTCCGATACCAGTGTAAGCGGCGGCTTCTTCTAAAGTCAGGTTCATTCTCTCCCAAAGGGGAACTCGGCTATCTTTTTCCTGCTTGGTCATATCGGTTTCCTCCTTCATTTTCGTTTGGCTTTAGGATACCGATAACCACCGTTTGGAACAACGATGCGATTTTGCGAATCGCATCGTTGATTGTTAGATTGAATAGGCTCTTTCCAAAAACTCATCGAGCTTTTTCCTTTTGATGAGCCGCTTTGTGCCGTTCCACAAGACAAACTCGCAATCCTCTCTGTCGGACAGCTCTCGTAGCTTATCTGCGCCAATACCTGAGTAGGCTGCCGCTTCATAAACGGTGAGGTTTGCTTTTTCCCAAAGAGGAACGGCATAGTCCTTACTGGGCTTTCCCATTCGTGCCGCCCTCCTTATGCTTCATAGCCTTGCGTAACTCCGAAAGGTTTGAATAACGATATTCTCGACTGTTGTACTCATCGGATTTGTAGAAAGCTGCGGTGACTCCATCAAAAATTCGAAGTAAAGCACCCTCATTCAGATCTTCGGTTGCGAGGATTTCCCTTACGGTCACTCCACTTAAAGGCTGGTGTTTCTTTTTCCATTCCCGATACGAGAAATACTGGTCGATCTCGTCGTTATAAATACCTTCGTCAATCCGTCTGTCCGGCTGGAGAAGGTGGTAAATACAAAGAAGCATTTCTTCAGCCCTATTATTATTGATGCGGCTAATGTTCAGCAGGTCGAATACACGCAAGTCAACGACATCCTTGACCTGCCGAAAACCGACATCAACAAACGGGTTTGCGACCTTATACTCATCAACCTTTCTCCATTTTGGAGAGTCGAATTTGACCATCATTACTTGTTTCATTATCTATGCTCCTATCTGTTCGTTTTTTTGCCCTCTACTAACCAACTGGGAAATTTTTTTCGATTTGTACGAAGCAAATTTTAATTTGGGAGCATTTTTTTGAGTTTTTTCAGGGCAACAGTCAGTTGATGATTAATTGTCGTTACAGCTACTCCGTGGCGCCGTGCATATTCTCGCTGTCCTATGGGGTCATCACAAAGATATAAACTGGTCATCAAGTTAATTTCGGCAGGTGACAATTTTGCCACGGCTGCGTAGAGGGTGCTTTTCTCCTCCTTTTTGAGAATGGCATCAATGACGGAACAATCTTGATCCACCAGCAATTCCTCGCCAGACATATCATCTTCTGTGGTTGTCTGTGTGTTATAGGAAAACACCGTCATTCCGGACTGATTCTCGATTGACACAAGATAATCGTGTCTATCCTTTTCAGAGCGCCACTGCTTTGCGGTTTCGGTTCCACATTCTGCGATGATGATCACATCGTCAACAGAGCAAGCGTCTAACTGCCCAAAGTGATCTCTTCGTTTCTGCCCTTCCGGGGTCTGAATGAAGTTCATAAACTCGAAGCTGTTCATTACGAGCCAGTTATTGCCGTCAGCGGGCAGTTCGGGGTTCTTTTTGACAAGGTATATTTTTCTCATTACCGTAATCTCCTTTGAATTTTGAATTTGGTGTTCGGGTTCAAAATTCGGAGATCACGGGTATTCAGCGATATAACAGAGCCACTTGTTCAACATCGAAAAAGGCTTCCTTTCAGAGATTTCTCTGCCGGAAGCCCTTGGTCGGTTGTTCTTGCCGAAAAAAAGAAGCCACCGGCAAGACAGGGTAAGCCTATGGCTTACTGTCTTGTCGGTGGCCTCTCATATCTGCATAGCAAGTTTGGTTTAACCAACCGAAGTGTTCAAAGCAAGTGACCTGGAGATGGAATTACGCAGTCTGTTTCACCTCAACCATTCCGTCGTTTTGCCGTATTCAGTTTTTAGCCGATCAATAGTATCGGATTTGCCCTTCCGGGGCATAAAGGTCAATCTTGTCGTGTCGGCGTCCTTTCTGGACTCGAACCGCTACGGTTCCGCACCTTTTGCACTCATACTTGATTTTCCCCTCATCATTTCTATATCCGTAAAGCAATGCTCCGCAGTTAGAGCAATACATCGGTATAGGTGTCCAATTATCTTTTGTCACGCACATCACCTCATTAAGTTCCTTGACGCTCTCAGGGCTGATGAATGGTGGCATCCTTAGAGAACTGCTCTTTTCTTGCCTTCTACAAACCACTTTCCGTTTTCTTCATCGAAAAGGAAGGTTTCCGTACCGCATATCATCACCGTGTAACGAAGCCCTGTTCCACCGACCTTGGTCGATGCCGCACGACAGCAGTGCCTTACACGGTCGATCTCGTAGACCTCACCATCTTCAAATTTGATTTTTCGGGGTCGAGCCGTTCCATCCGTCTTATGGGTAACATCGACTTCCACATATACCTTGCGCCGTTCTTCTTCCATCTCTACACCTCATAATTCTTCATACTGGCAACCAACCTACCCAAATGGCGATAGCCATCCAATGGCTTGTCAGAAACTTTGAACTTAGGACGATCATCGCCCGAATTGTTCAGATAGCAGGAAAGGTGTCCGTCCTTAAAATCTTTGCTGACATCAAAGATAAGAAACATTCCCTCATAAATACCGTAGTGGGTGAAATGGTTTCCTCCATCTGCACGGAAAATAATCAGATCATTACTGCACCCCTGCAACAAACAGGACGGCATCGAAACATAGGTTTCGATCTCATCAGGCGCAACAATTTCATCAATCTTGTTACTGCTTGTACTAATCATACTGACCTCCTTAACAAAGCACCCCGGTCGGCATAGTAATCTCAGGCTTTTCACTCGGCATCCGGAGGTTTTGAAAAAGAATACCGTTGCGGATGCTGTTCTTGCCGAACCGCTGGCGAATGGTTTCAATGCACTGGTCGAGCCTTTCTGCTTTCTCAATCTTTTCGATGTTCATAAACAAATCGACTTGTCGGGGCGTGTCCTGTGGCACCAAGTTGATTGCCTGAATCGTGACTGAGCGAATCGGGTTCCTCCAGTCGTATCTTTTTTCAAAGAGGGCAAAAGCCGCTTTTGCAATCAGCATTGGGGATTGTGTAGGCATATCCAATGCCATTTGCCATTGCTTTGAAAAAAGTGTGTTGTCCCGTATGTGAATGGCGACTCCATCCGCACACTTTTTGTGGACACGGAGTTTATGTCCGATGTCCTGCGTCAATTCGAGAAAGACGGGCCACACCTGCTCGTCGTTCTCCAAATCTTCGATGGTAGTAATTCCGTGTCCCACGCTCTTAACCGGAGAAACAAAGTCGGCGTTCATAACACGGGATCGGTCATTACCATTTGCATACTGCCAAAGGGCAATTCCGTTTTTACCGAGCCGTCGGTTCAGAAAGTCAGGATCGGTCTTAGCTAAATCGCCAATGGTTCTAATGCAATAGCTATCTAATACACGCTGCGTTGCCCGTCCCACACCGAGCAAGTCCGCTGCGGGGAGTCCCCATATTTTGTCTCGGAAAGTGTCTTTCGGTATGACCGTCACAGCATCCGGCTTTTTCATATCCGAGCCGAGCTTGGCAAATATTTTATTGAAAGACACCCCGACGGAAATTGTCAGCCCAAGTTCAAACTTGATTGTTTCCCGTATGTCGTTTGCCACCTTTTCGGGTGAACCGAAGATGTTCTCTGTACCACTCACATCCAACCAACACTCGTCCATTCCGTAAGGCTCGACCTGATCGGTATAGCGGCTGTAAACGCTTCTTGCCAGCTTGGAATATTTGATGTACTCCTCAAAGTGCGGAGGCACAACAACAAGGTTTCTGCACTTCTGCTTCGCTTGCCACACTGCATCGCCTGTTTTTACATCAAATGCTTTGGCGGCATAGTTTTTGGCGAGGACTATACCGTGCCTTTCTTCCACCGAGCCGCAGACTGCGACCGGATACTTTCTCAAAGCTGGGTCGAGCATACATTCAACGCTGGCATAGAAGTTATTCATATCACAATGCAGTATTGATCTGCTCAACTAAATCACCTTATTTCTTGGAAATTCTGCGAAACCTCTTGACAAACCAAAGTGTCGTGTTGTATCATATGAACACGACATAAGTGTCGTTGTTGTGATTCAGATTATAGCACGACACCAATGTCGTGTCAATAAGAAGTGACGAAAAAAGTGTCGTGTTGCTAAAAATAGAAATCTTATGGAGGGAATTGATAATGAAGTTCAGCGACAGATTAAAAGGGCTGAGAGAAAAAAATGATATGACGCAGGAGCAGCTTGCAAAGGTTTCCGGTGTTTCCCCCCGTACCATACAGAGATACGAATGCGGAACCTCTCGTCCTCGCTTGGATGCAGCGGAGAAGCTGGCAAAGGCACTTAATATTTCCGTGGATCAGCTTCTCGGTACGGATGGTATGCTCGTTGCTCAGGCTGCGGAGCAGTACGGCGCACGAGGTGCCAAACAAGCGCAACAGCTCACAGATGAAGTAACCGGTTTGTTTACCGGCGGTGAGTTGGCACAGGATGATATGGATGTTATGATGCAAGCCATTATGGATGCCTATTGGCTTGCGAAAGAGAAAAACAAAAAGTACACCCCAAAGAAGTACCGTTCTAAGGGCAAGCAGGACTGAGTCCCGTTTATGGGACACATTGTGTGTTAGAATGGAAACAGGAACAAACTGAAAAGGGGTGAAGCCGATGTATGTAAGCACTTCGGAAATCGTACAAAAAGCAAACTCCATCGTTGCTCAATGCGGAACCCGTGATCCTCTCAGAATAGCAAGGGACTTAGGAATCGAGGTAATGTATTATCCGTTCAATGAACAGCGTGGAGCATATAAGGTCTTGATGCGTAATCGCTTCATCTTTGTCAAGAATGATCTGCATCCGGTTATGGAGAACATCGTGCTACTTCACGAATTAGGACACGATGCTTTACACCGGGAGGAAGCCACGAAAGTCGGGGGCTTCAAAGAGTTTGAGATCTTCAATATGCGGGACAACCGTATGGAGTACGAAGCCAATCTCTTTGCCGCACAAATTTCCCTATCAGATGAGGACTTCCTTGAACTTGCGGAAAGAGGATACGACACGCAACAGATCGCACGGACATTGAACTCAGATATTAACCTTGTCGCTCTAAAAGCCGATACGCTGATTTCTCAGGGCTACCGTTTGCGCCAGCAGGAGCATTGTAACGATTTTCTAAGATACGACAAATAACTAAGATGCCACCCTTTCGGATGGCATCTTTTTTATCACCGTTAATCAGCGCAAGCCGGTTTTGTTTTTTTAGCTCAAACCCTAAAGAAAGCGCATCACCAAGTCGCTGTCTTTGTTTTCAAGTTCCTGAATGATGTGCAGATAGGTTTTTTGCGAAGCAGCGAAAAAGTGCGGTGTTCATAGAAAAGGCACAGAACGGTAAGATAATCATGCTTGACAAGTTTACTTGTCAACGATATAATAATGACAAGAAAACTTGGAAAGGAGCGATTCTGTTCAATGAATAAAGAGAAGATTTTGGAAAGCAGCCGCAGAGAGAACAAAAACAGGGATTTGGCGGAGATGGAAGTAACCGCGCAGGCAGGAAATATTGCCGGTCGTGTCGGTGCTGCGGTCTGCGTTGTTCTCACGCTTATCTTTCGTATCTTCACAAAAACGTACTTTCTAAGCCCGTGGGTTGTTTATTTCAGCATCCTTACCACCCACACTCTTGTAAAGTATGCCAGGCTAAAGAGAAAAACCGACTTAATCCTCGCTATTCTCTATTTGGCGATGTGCCTCACGTTTTTTGCCTTTTTTATCCTGCGGCTTGTGGAGGTCAAGGAATGAATGACGAGCTGAAATTGAAAAACAACCTCAAGGAAGCACGCTCAGAGAAAAAGCTATCCCAAACACAACTGGCGGAAATGATTGGTGTATCGAGAAACACAATCAGTTCCATTGAAACAGGGCAATTCAATCCGACCGCAAAGCTGGCATTGATCCTCTGCATTGCTCTGGACAAGAAATTTGAAGAACTGTTTTATTTTTAAGGAGGAAGCGAATGGATAATATCGCTCTGTTGATCTTAGGCATATTCATCTCCGTTATTGGAATCGTGAATATGACTGGAAATATCAGCACAATACATTCCTACAACCGAAGAAAGGTCAAGGAAGAAGATGTACCGAAGTATGGGAGAGCCGTCGGCACAGGTACGCTTATCATCGGTGTATCTTTGATAGCGGCATTTGTCACAACTTTCTGGAGCGAAAAAGCAATGTCTTTCATTGTTATTCCGGCGCTTGTCATCGGCTTGGGCTTTATCTTGTATGCACAGTTCAAGTACAATAAGGGAATATTCTAACTCATTTTTTTGAAAAACCTATTGACTGGCACCTTGGGGGATAGCTTATCCTGTATGTGGAGGTGAGTACAATGCTCATAAATGAAGTATGCAAAGAATGTAACCTGACCAAAAAAGCAGTTGAGTATTACACAGAGCAGGGACTAATCCAACCAAGGATAACAGAAAACGGGTATCGGCAGTTCTCCGAGACAGATACTTTGAAGCTCAAGCGAATTGCAGTTTTGCGCGGGCTTGGCTTTTCCGTTCCTGAGATTCGCACAATTCTTGAGAATGATAGCCGCACAGCAATTTACGATGTCCTCAACAGGAAAGAGCTTGAAATCGTCGAGCTGCAGACAAAGCAGGCATTGATAAAACAACTTGCGGAAAGCGGCGATTGGGAGCAAATTGAAGGACAAGTGGAGGCGCTTCAAAACAAGCAATCCATATTGAACCGTATCCTTGATAAGTTTCCGGGCTTCTATGGAAAATTCGTATGCTTGCACTTCGCTCCGTTTTTGAGCGAAGCAATCACAACGGATGAGCAGAGGGAAGCGTTTGAAACGATCATCCGATACTTGGATGGCATTTCAATAGCCGTTCCCAGCGATGTGCAGCAGTATCTTGATGAGATTAGAGAAAATGCTGATGCTGCTGTGACGCAAAGCGCATCTGCTGCACTTGCGGCAGCTATGGCAGACCCGGAAAAGTATATTCACGACAACAAGGAACTGCTCGAACAATATCGGGCAGTTACGGAATCGGAGGAATATAAGGCATCTCCCGCCTACCGACTGCAAGAATATCTAAAGCAATTCCAAAGGGAGAGCGGCTATAACGATGTATTCATTCCCGCAATGCAGAGGCTTAGCCCCGCTTACTGCGAGTATCACAAATCCCTGCAAGCAGCGAATGAAGTTTTCCTGCGACACTTTCTTTAATGTGTATCGCTTGCGCCAGCAGGAACACTGTAACGAGTTTCTTAGATATGACAAGCAAAAAAGCACCTGCGCTCAAATTGAAGCGCAGGTGCTTTCGCGTCCACAGATTGCTACCTTTAATTGGATTCCATCAGCAAGGAGAGCCCTATTGTTCACCAATAGGGCTCTCCTTTCCAACCTGTATTTTCACTTTGTTTTGTTGCACGATACACGTAATATGCTTTTTAAATGTGTTACTCCACTACGAACGGAATTCCATACTCCTTGGCAAAGGATTCAATATAGCTGTCTGCCGGACCGTAGATGGTGAGGTTGTCGCAGCCCTCAAAGGCCAATTCATCGTCAATATTTGTGAGTGCCTGCGTGAAGTGGAGTTCCTTCAACTTGGAGCAGTTACCGAAGGTGCCAATGCCTCCCAGTTCCTGGAGGTCCTTGCCGAAGATGACCTGCTGCAAATTAGAGCAGAAGCCGAAGGTCAGCCCCAGCGTTCTTGTCGCACCCTCGCAAATGACCAGTTCCACCGTTTCATTGTTGATAAATACCTCTTCAATTTCTTTAACGCTCTCCGGAATCAGCACCGCCCGCACCGGGGAGTTATTGCCAAATACATAATTATAGAGCGCCGTAACCGGCTTGCCTTCAATCTCCGCCGGGATAACCACCACGGTGTCACTTCCCGTGTAGCTTCTGATTTTGATACCATCATCCTCTACATCATAGGTGAAGTCCTCTGCCGGAGCGACTGCATGGTTGCGAAGCATTTCTTCGGTGATTGGGGAATTAGGGTCAACCTTGGTGTTCTGCGTCTTGTGATCTTCCTCTTCTGCGGTCACAGTGTTGTCCGTACTGCCGGTCGTGCCATCCGTGGTCTTGCCGCCGCAGGCCGTCATACCCAGCACCAGAACAAGTGTCAGAAACAGCGCTGGAAGCTTCTTATTCATTTTGCTCATGATATTTTCTCCTTTTTGGGATAAGTTTTAAAAAATCAGGAAACACCGCAAATAGGGCCAGAAAACGTTCGATCCAATTACATCTTCCGAAATTCTTGCACCTCTGTTCCAAAGTAACCGGATAAATAATAACGCCAGCTGAAAATAGTTTTGTCGGGATCATTCATTAAATATTCCCAGTATAGGCTCCAAATTACCCATGACGCTTCTTCCGATTCGTTGCGTTTGTTAATGCAGATTACGCACAACATGCATTAGATTTGCAACTTCCATATCCGCTCTCAGATACGCATCCGTCATAAGTGCAGGCAAATCTCTGTAGCACTGGTAAATGTACGGGGTGGAGAGTCCACATCAATACGCCGATTTCAAAAAATATGTCAATATTTTTTGCAGAGTTTGCCACCCTATGTGAGAGCCTGTCTGCTATATTCGAAAACATTATAGCATTTGGATGGGCAAAAATCAATATCAACTAATAAAAAAATGAAAGAAAAATCCGAAATTCGTCGTCATATCATACTTTCGTGTGTCTTGGAGCGACACATTTCTCCACAGTGCATATATCAGCGCTGTCAAATACGCAGTCAACAATGGATTTACCAATCAAGTAAAATAGGTTAGATCGATATGTCCACGCATCTATGGAACTAAAGTGAGCGAATATGAGCAAGCTGGCTGCGGCGGAGTTTTAATCTCCGCAGTCAAACTTGTGTGCCTATCTAGCTCTCCAGCGCTGGTTTTCCTTTGTAATACAAGCATTTACAGTTTCCTTGTAGCAGAGTGGCAAACTCTGCGAAAAGTGATATAAAATAAAGGTGCCATCTCGCGCATGCAAGATGGCACCTTTTTTAATATTGAGGCACTCCGTATCCGAGGATTTCGTAGTGACCTACGCTGTACTGGTTTACCCGACAGCTATCACCGGAGTTTCCCTCAACGGTATAAACGATACCGTTTTCTACTTTTTGAACAATACCGGTGTGGTCGGATTGTCCGTCCTGCGGACCGGAGCTGCCTATGTTATCCCAATCGAAGAAAATGATCATTCCGGGGACAGGCTCGGCAGAGCCGTCTATCCACTGTCCACGATCTTTAAACCACTGGACGCCGTTCACGCAGCCTGCATATTTAGGTACAACCCCGGTGTCGATATAGCCGCACTGATCGGCACACCAGCTTACAAAACAAGCACACCATTCCACACGGCTTCCGAAACCATACCAAGACCAGTACGGTTCGCCGCCTATATTGCCGACCTGTGAAAGTGCCACGGTGACGATCTGATCGTCGCTGTATCGGATACCGTAAAGTACCGCTGCCCAAATAGAGTTGTTCTCATCCTTGAGCAGCTCGGCAAGATACTCCCGCTGTTCTGCGTCAAAGCCGTATAGGTCAGCCATTTCGTCCACCGTCAAATGAGAAACGGTGATATAAAGCGTTGTCTTTGTAACCGTCGTTTCCGTCTGAACAATGTTGCCGTTTCCGTCGTCCGTTTCGGTGATCTCCGTTTCCGAGTGGCTTTCACTGCGGGAAGATATGGAGTTCATCTCCCAAAAGATGTCCGAGAGGATCTGCTTCTTGCTCTCGTCCATCGTGGCAACCTCCTGAGGATTGTCCTTGTCGGTATTCGTTTTGACTGCATAGACCGCAAGCACATCCTTCCAAACGGCTCGACCACCGCTGATCTCCATATTATCATAGGCTACCGAGTTTTTCTCCGCTTCCATCTTGGCGTCGTAATCAGCATTGATTTCCTGCACGGCTGTCTGCATCGACATTCCTGTGCCGGAATCCTCACCGGAAAAGAATATCCCGAAAACCGAGCCGCAAATCAGGGCAATCAGGCAAATCACGACAATGACCGCAACGGCGACCCAGCCGCCTGCGGCGATAGCAGCGACCAGTGCTTTGGTCGCCGCTATGATTGCTTTGACTGCGGCAATCGTTGCTTTAACGGCAGCTTTTACACCGGCAACTGTTGCCTTGGCTGCGGCTTTGGCGGCTTGTGCAGCTTTCTGCGATGCTTTCACCGTAGCCTGTGCGGTTTTCTGCGCCGTTTTTGCCGCCTGCTGTGTGGTCTTGATTGCCGTTTTCGTGGTCTTGACCGACCTCTGTGCGGCTTTGGCTGCACCTTTCCCGGCAGTCTTGATGGTTTTCTTACCGGCAGACCTGGCAGACTGTTTGATCGTCTTTTCCGTTTGCTCGACCGCCTTGATGGTCTTATTCCCGGAGGTGCGGACAGTTTGCCTTTTCATCGACTCAGTAGCACGCTTTTCACGAAACTTTTGAACACCGTCCTTTGCTTTGGACACATTCCGTTTCGTTTCTTCCAGTCCCTTGCGCCCCTGCTTATCAAACTGGTGCGCCGCTTCGTGCGTGATACGGTCAACGCCGCCTTCCACTCGGTCGGAGGCGTACTCCTCGGCATTATGCTCATCGGGGTGTGTTGTGTGTTCTGCCTTTTCCTTCGTATGCACATAGGCGGAGCGCATACGGTCTGCGGCGATTGCCGCTTTGTCGATCTTCTTGATTGTGCCTTTCACAACATCTCTCGTTTTAATATCAGCCATTGAACCCTCCTTTCCGGGGCATACCCAAACGCCCCTAAATTAAAAATGAGGGGTAAAGGTATAAACACCTTACCCCTCAAAGTGCGGGAACTGAAAAGCCTTGATATTGCTGGCTTTTTCAGTGCCTATTTTTCGACTCTGCCCGTTTTCTTCTTGCGTACTCTGCCTGCTGAGCTTTGTAAGCTCTTTGAGCGCACTTCTCGCAATATTTCTTTCGGTTGCCCTTCTTGATAATCGGCGCACCGCAGGACACGCACTTTTCAAAGCGTGTGCCAAGAATATCCGCTTCCAGCAAAGGCTCTGCCGGCAAAACAGCTTTGCGGAAATACTTGCAGAGAAGTGAGTATGAGATGCTCTGCACACAGGCGCAGGGTTCTCCGTCATCCAGCGCAAGGCAGTTGCCGTTGTCATAATTGGCACAAAGGCGCTTAATTAGGGCGTTCGCCCTCTGCCGTTGCTTCGGCGTGAGTCTTGGCAGCATCCGCACCACCGTCCTCCGTTATGCGCTTCGCCACGACCACAAGACGGCTGTTGTTGCGGCTGTACTCACAGGTAGACAGCGTAATGAGCTTATCGCCGTATTCGGCGGTCACGCCGGTATCATAGAAAGACAGCTCCTTGCACTTGGCAATGAAGTCGTCAAACTCATTGGCACTCTCTGCGTCTATAAAGCGATAAAATTTGAATGCTTCGGGACTGTCGGTGTAGACCACCGTGCGGAATACGGCAACGATCTCATACCCCTGCTTATCCGTCAGTGTGTTGAAGGTGATTATCCGATGCTCGCTCCAAAAGTCTTTGTTCTTGAACTTTTCAAGGTGGGCAAACATCGAACCGTTGGACATATGGTGTCCGTAGATGACAAGATTGTCGGACGGCTCCTGCACATCGCAATCCTCCTGCACATAGGGGCAACCATAGTCGGAGTATTCCTTATCAAAGCCGTGCTTTAGATAGAAATTCGGCTCATTCACCGACTGCATCACGGGATAATTGATGTTGGTATCTGCAATGCTGATCCAGCCCACCAAATCGCCGTTCTGCTGATAAAGCTCTGCAAGCTCCGGCAGAAGCATCTTTTCCTCGGAGTATGGAATCTGCTCCGCCGGTTCCGTTGCAGCATCCGTCTGTGCCGCAGCGTCTACAAGTTCAGCCAGCTCGCCATAAAGCGCAGCTTGCTTATTCGACTTCTTGTAGTGATCGATAATAAAATAGGTGCTTGTGCCGAGAACAGCTACAAGCACCGCAACAAGAATCATACAGATTTTCTTTTTCATTGAATTTCCTTTCTTGACGCCAAAGGCGAGGGTTAAGCACCCTCGCCCGGTTTGGTGGTCATCAGCTTATAGAGCTTCGTGTTCTTGGGGAATTTATTGGCAAACGGTACAAGGCTGGAGCCGACCTTGATCAGTCCGTGACCGGCATCCACATTGGTGATATAGGAAAGCTGGGTGTCCGAGATGTTCAGCAGTTTTGCAAGCTCCAATCTGTCCGTGGATGCCTGATTGAGCATAACAATGAACTCGGAGTTTGCCAGCATCGTTCTTGCCGTGTGGGACTGAAGCAGGTCGTCCACATTCTGCGTGATGCCCGTGGCATAAGCACCGTACTTTCGCACACGCTTCCAAAGGGTGAACAGGAAGTTTGCGCTGTACTCGTGCTGGAACAGAAGGTAGATTTCATCAATGAAGATGAAGGTGTTCTTGCCCTTAGCTCGGTTCTGCGTAATACGGTTCAGAATAGAGTCGAGGACGACCAGCATACCGATGGGCATAAGCTGCTTGCCGAGGTCAAGGATGTCATAGCAGATCAGGCGGTTATCCGTGTCCACATTGGTTTTCTTTGCAAAGGTGTTCAGAGAGCCGTTTGTAAACAGCTCAATGGCAAGAGCGATTTCCTGCGCTTCGGGTTCAGATTGCTTCAAAAGCTCTGCTCTGAAATCCTGCAAGGTCGGCACTTCGCCGGTATAGTTGTTCTGCTGATAGGTACGGTAGACGCTTGCCGTACAGCGGTCGATGATGGACTTCTGCACTGCACCGAGGTTGTTGCCACCGATAAGCTGTTCGCACAGGGACATAATGAACTCGGATTTCAGAATGACGGGGTTTGCGCCGTCGCCGTACTCCCGGTTCATATCCATCGCATTGATATGGGTGGAAGAAGTGGCAGAAATGTTGATGATCTCGCCGCCCAGCGCCCGCACAAGAGGCGTGTACTCTCGCTCCGGGTCAATGATAATAATGTCTGCGTTGCCGGCAAGCACCTGATTGATGACCTCGCCTTTTGCGGTAAAGGACTTACCACCGCCCGAAACACCGAGAATAAACTCGTTGCCGTTGAGGAGCTGTCTGCGGTCTGCGATAATCATATTTTTGGAAATGACATTCTGACCGTAGTAAACGCCGTTGGTGTGGCAAATGTCCTGCACGCGGAACGGGATAAAGACCGCAAGGCTCTCTGTGGTCAGAGTACGGAACGACTCGATCTTGCGGACACCGAAGGGCATCGCCGTATTCAGTCCGTCAAGCTGCTGGAACTTGAGAATACCGAACTGGCAAAGGTGCTTTCTCGCTGTGGTAAGCAGAGCTTCTGTGTCATTGTCAAGCTGTTCCTTGGTGTCCGCCGTGTGAACCATCGTCAGAACGGCAAACATCATTCGCTGGTCACGGGTCGTCAGGTCGTCAAGGAACTCTTTCATTTCCTTGCGCTGTTGTTCAATGTCGTAGGGAAGCTGGGCAGAAAAGTTGTTGTTGGCATTCTGCCTACGCTGCCAGTTGGTCGCATTGGTTTCAACGCCGAGCAGACGGCTTTCGGCTTCTCGCACGGCTTCATCCGTGGGTACGGGGATAACATCAATGGACATCATCAGATTGCGGTTGAGATCGGTCATTTCGGCAACCATACTGTCCTTGATATAAGAAGCGTACTCCCGCAGGAACAGCACTCTGCCGTAACGCTCTCCAATCTTGAAATAGTCGCCCGTGAACTCCATCGAGTCCGGGCAGATGAAGTCCTTGAAGTCGTGTCCCTTTCTGCGGGTTTCCTTGATGTCGAAGCGGAACTCCGTTTCTTCACCGGCACGGTAAAAATCATGGAAAATTCGGAGCCGTTCATCCGGCTCCAGCTCCACGCACTTACTGCCGAGCCGCCCAAAGTGGGAGATCAGGTCAGCACCCACACGGGCAAAGTAGTTTCTCGCTTCCTCCACATTCTTCTTGCATACCGAAATGGTGATGTACTTCTCCTGAATGATAGCGTTTGCGCCGGTTGCTTTATCAAGGAGCATCCGATTGTACTCCTCACGGTACTCGTCAAGAGCATCGCCCTTCAGGGGGAGAAGAATGGTTTTCTCAAAGTTTGCACGGTTCAAACGGCGGTTGTTAATGGTGATCTTGGTGGTTGCGCCGCTGTCAAGGCTGTTGAGCAGTTCCGAATATTCAAGGAACATAGCTTCCTTGTCCTCACGGCTGGCGACAGCATAGTTGATGTCGCTGAACTTATAGGTCTTGGAGAACTTATCTCTGCCCACCTGAAAAATACCGTCGTCGTAAATCGCCTTGATGGGGATCACATCCTGGACGCCCCTCGGCACAACAAATCGTTCTTTATCCTGCTTGAGCAGGTTGCGAAGCGTTTTAATCATTGGCTTTTGATACCTCCTTCTGCTTGTGTTCCATTCCCGGCTTCATCATCTCGTAGTAGGTGTTGGTAGAACGGAAGGTCAGTTTCTTTGGCATCAGGAACTCGGATTTGAACCAAGCCCATACGAACTTCTCCGCTGTCATTCCGTTGTACTTAATGAAGCCGAGAGCCGCAAAGGGTGCGGCTCCCAAAATGCACATCCACGATACGGTTTCCGTGCCGACATAGGGCTTGAGCAGGAAATAGAGTCCCACTGCCACCACGCAGGCGCAGGCAGAAAAAATGAACTGTCGCATAGACAGTCCAAAGAACATTGCCTCCGTATAGTTGCGGATCTCTCTGTTAATCTTTACTTCCATACTTGTGTCCCTCCACCACATCGCCGGTTGCGTTAAAAACGATGCTGCGCTTGGGAATATACGCTGAACCCAAAAGCAGGTCGTTGACAGTCAGAATATCTGTTTCTTTCATTCGCTTGAACATACCAACCAATCCCTTTTCAGCAGGCAGGTCGTAATCCTCCGATGACTGGATGACTTCTCCGTTCAGAAGATGGATATTATAAATTTGGTAAAACATTAGTTGCTCCTTTCTCTGCGACAGCGTTCCTTTGCCTGACGGATTTCGTCGGCACAGACGCATTCATCCACAAGGCAGTTCACCTTGCCTTTGCGTCTGCCGCCATAGTAAAGGCAATACCGGCAATCGCAGTCCTCAAGGGTGAACCCCTTGAAGCGGTTATAGATTTTGGTGTTGTTTTTCATAGTGCGCTCCTTACAGTCCCATCATCTCTCGGATAATGCGGTCGCTCATCTTGACCGAGCCAACGAGAACGAGCATATTAAAGAGCAGTTCGCCTATATAACTCCACACCTGCGTGACCGCCGCCGCATCGGGGTTTACTACGGGCGGTGAGGACGCAAAGAGCGAGAATATGATGCAGGACAGCACGATCACTGCCCCCTCCAAGCAAACGGCGCAGTAGCTTTTGATGAAGGACTTGCCCACATTCTGACTCGGTTCACCGGCGAAGGTGGAAAGCGGAATGGGTGCAAGTGCCGTATACATATAGAGCTTAAAAAATCTCCCGTACACGGTCATTATCAGGATGAAAGACATTACGGTGATGAACAGCCCTCCGATGAGCGTGACAGCCCATAGCGGGATACTCTCGAAGAATCCGCAGTCCTCAATAGTCGTTATCATTTCAGCCGGTAGAACCGTCTGTTGTGGTGAACCGAAACCTGCCGAACTCATAATTGTCGAAATCGTTCCCTGCACAATATTGAACAGGGCAAGCATCAGCTCCATACCATAGGTGATAGCACCCTTGGCGATGGCAAAGCGAACGAACAGCTTCAGAGCGTGTTCCGGTTTCTTGACTTCTGTGAACGAACCGCAGGTTTTCACCATACCGGCGACGAAGAACAGCACAAGGAGTGCAAGTCCGATAGACTGCACTGCGCCGTTAATGTTGACGATTACGCCCCAAATCCCTCCGCCTTTGAAGTCCTGCGGCGTTGTCGTAATAAGCTGCCAGATTTCCGCCAGCTTTTCGTTCCAAGTTTCCAGTGCGTTTTCAAGGTTTTGTACGACCCAGTTGTCGCTCACGAAAAGCACCTCCTTTCAAAGAATAGGGGGTGTTCCTGAAAAGCCAGGAACACCCCACGGTGTGAATAAACTTAACCGACAATGAGGTCGAGGATTTCCTTTGCAAAGGTGATGATGACACCGCCCGCAAGGGTCAGGAAACCGTTCGCTCGCTGAGAAGGATCGTGGGACTTCAGGGACAGACCGACCTGCACAACGCCGAAGCCCAGCAGGATAAGACCGATGGCACGGATCAGCCCGAAGATAAAGGTAGACAGGTTGTTGATAACGGTAATAGGGTCGCCGGCAGCAAAAGCCGTGACCGAAGTACCGAGGATGAGTGCCGCACCCATAATGGCGGTGCAGTAAATGCGGAAGCCCTTCTTGACCTTGCCGGTCATAGGCAGCTTTTCGGTATGCTTCTCGGTGTTCTTCTTAAAAATGTTCATATTAGTTACCTCCGTAATTTTGTTGTTGTATTGTTGTTGGTTTCCGAGTTGAAATCCTCATCGGACAGCAGCTCATAGGTGGTTTCCGATACCTCTGTATCCGGCAGAGTATCGGGGTCGAGGTACTGCACCTCAATGGTCGCAACATTACTTGTGACCTTGCCGTGCTGATAGACGCCGCCTTTTCCGTCGGCAGTCAGGTCAACGGCGGGGTGCTTGAGAATGTCGTATTTTAAGTCCATCACGGGGAGTTCCCCTCGGATGAACAGAATGGCGTAGCGGTTATCAAGCATACGAACCTCATCCGGGGTCAGAAGTTCTCGACCGCTGATCTGATAGTTGGTGGAATAATTTCCGCTTCGCCCGGAACTCTTTCCGTAAGTGTTCGTGTCGATGGTTTCCTTGCCCAGCAATTCGCTCACATACTTATGGGTGGACTGCTCGTTGCCGCCCAAGTAGAGGAACTCATCGCAGTTGCCGACGATGGATTCCCACTGCTTTTCAAACAGTGCCTTGAGCTGTGCCAAGTTCTGAAGAATGATGGACACAAACACGCCACGGGAACGCATAACGGAAAGAATCTTATCAAAGTCGTCCGGCAGGCTGACATTGGCGAACTCGTCCATTAGGAAGTGAACGGGAATTGGCAATGCGCCGCCGTGAATATGGTCAGCGGAAAAGAATAGCTGCTGAAATAGCTGGGTATAAAGGATGCTGACCAAGAAATTGAAGCTCGAATCGTTGTCCGGGATAATAGCGAACAGTGCCACTTTCTTTTCGCCCATAGAAGCAAGGTCAAGCTCGTCGGTGCAGGTCAGTGCCGCCAAGCTCTCCAAGTTGAATTTTTCAAGCCTTGCGGCAAGTGTGATCTGAATGGATTTCAGAGTCTTTGCCGAACCGGTGTGGTAAGAGCGATAATATTTCAGAGCGATGTGGTCGGGTCTGTCCAACTCCAAATCGGCAAACAGGCAGTCCAGCGGCGAGGGTCGTGGATCTTCCTCATTGTCGATGGCGGCAGCTTGCAGCATCTCCATTACCATTGCAAAGTTCTGCTCATCCTCCGGTGCTTCGTAGTGAAGATAATAGACGAGAGCAGACAGCAGCATTGAAGCTGAGGTATCCCAAAACGGGTCGTTGCTTTGTGACCCCTTTGGCGTTGTGCTCTTGAACAGATTTGTCACAAGCCGTTGCACATCGTTGTCCGAATGGAGATAGACAAACGGGTTGTAGCAGTGGCTCTTTTCCATTGAGATCAGATCGAGAACTCTGATCTCATAGTCCTTTCTCTCCAGCAGATTTCCCACATCACGGACGATCTCGCCCTTCGGGTCAAGAATCACGAAGCTGGTGTTCGCCTGCATCAGATTCGGTTTGCAGTAAAAGCGTGTCTTACCGGCACCGGAACCGCCGCAGACAAGGGTGTTCAGATTGCGGCGGTGTTTTTTGCCGTTGAGTCCGATACGGACTGCCTGCGTCATCAGCTTGTTTTCGGTCGGTGGGTTCTGCCGGTATTTCTTGTCCACGGCTTTGGCATTGCCCCATTTTGCGCTGCCGTGTTCCTCCCGGCGTCGGTAGTTCCTGCGTGTCGAGAAATAGATGCCGATGCCCATTCCATAGCAGAGAAGCAAAACGAGGACAGTTTTTACGCTGTCCTCGCAAAGCTCTATATGAAATGGGGCGCTCATCACATTCATTAAGCTCGGCAGTATCTCCGGCAAGCCACCCTTCACAGACGGTGCAATGAGAAGTCCGAGCCACACAATCGGCAGGATGCCGAGTACGGCGAGAATGATGGAGGTCTGTCTGTCGTTATCTCGATTCACGACAGGAGCAGTCCTTTCTTTCCACTACCTTGAACTTTTTCTTTGGGGCATACCCGACCTTGATGATAAGATCGTCCACGGCATCGGTGGATTTACCCTCATTCATCAGTTCAGTTTTGGTATCGTTCAAAGCTCGAATCACTACGCCGTGTTCATAATCGTCCAAGGCGATGTGATAGCGTTCCTCTTTCATCGCTCACACCTCATCTTTCCTGATCTTTGCTTCGGTCTGCTCGGCGACGGTAGATTTCCTCCGACACACGGGAGCCGATCTCGCTCATCGCAGAACGGGTCTTGGAAAGCTCCGCACGGATTTCCTTGGGGGACTTGCCCGCCAGTTCCTCCGGGATACGGTCAATGGCGAAGTTCTTCACATCCACGCCGAACTTACGGCAGAGCATATAACCGACGCATACGGCAGAAAAGCCCATATCCCTGCGGCTGTATGCTTCGCAGGTCATTGCAAGCTGAGCGTGACCAAGTTCCTGTGCCACGCACTGGCAGAGAGCAACGCTGTTACCAATGTCCCTCTTGATATAAAGGGTCTGATCCTCGTTCTTATAGAACGCCCCCATATTGGGAGAAGGCAGTTCCTCCACAGTGCTCACATCAATGGGAGCCGTGTCGAGCATAATGGCAACGAGCTTTCGGGGGTCACGGTCAAGGGTAGGTGCAGCAGGCTTCTTGCCGCTGGTCTGCGCCACATCGAATACCTTCTTGACATTGTAGGCAATGCCGGTAGAGCCGTCATTCTTGGTGTATTCAACAGGTTCAAGAATGGACAGGCTCTTAGCACCCTTGTTGACCTTCACGCCGTCCTCCTGCCAATCACGAAAATCCTTGAGCTGCGTCGCCTGCGGCTGCTGCTTATAAATGAGCAGAGCGTTGGCGGCAGAGTAGCGATCCATTCGTGCCTGCGTATCGAGATATGCCCTGAACTTGTCGGGGTCGCTGACGATTTCAGCAGCGGTATCGTCGATCATCTGATACACGGCATCCTTCTCCGCCTTTTTCTTGGCGGCGTATTCCTCCGGGGAGAGCTGCGGACGAGCCGCAGTCCCGGACTTCTTGGGGGTGAAATTGTTAGTCATAGCTGATTACCTCTCTTTCGATTTCTTATGCTTTTTCGGCTGGGTATGAACCGTCTGACGGTTCGGTTCCGGAGTCTTGCTTTTCTCCTTGGAAAGCGCAGGCTCGGCACGGTCTGCTTCTTTGTCAGCTTTTGCAGCAACCTTGTAGCGCTCCAGTTTTTCTCTCACGGAAGGCTTTTTGTCTGCCTGCTTTGCTGTACCCCGGTCAATAGCCGTACCGCTGATCTCGGAGCTTCGCTCGGACGGAGGGCTTTTTTCCGTCTTTGCGACCGTAGGGTTTTCGTGGGACTGACCTTCTTTCTGCAAAGGCTTTCCCATTGCTTCCTCCACGATGATCTCGCCCTTGGTTTTGGTCGGCACTTCCCGTGCCACCGCTTCACGGTCAGCCTTGTCCTGCTCCGCCTGCGTGATAACGCCTGCCTTATCGACCTTGCCGATCTCGAAGCGTTCCACAATGCGCTGGATTTTGGAAGCGTCCTCTGCACGGGCGATAATATCCACGGGTACATCATCTCCCTTGGCGCTCTTATCTCTCAGGACACAGTAGAGAACGCCATAGCGCTTTGCCTGTTTGGTGAACTGTGCCAAGTCCTTGTTCGGGATAGAAAAGACCTTCAGTTCCTTGCCGGACTTGATCATATTGGTGAGCCGTGCCTTGCCTTTGGTCTGTTGTTCCTGCTTCAGCACGGACACGAGAAGCAGGGCGACATTCTTTGCCGCCGAGCCTGTAAGTTTTGCGGCAACTTCAAAGCCTTCAAGCGAGAGCCTGACGACCTGCTCAGCCGCATCACCGCCGTTGTTCATAGTTGCGGTTCTCCTTTCGTTTTGATTTTTCTTCCTCTGCTCGGACTGCATCCACCTTTTCCTCGATAACCTTGGAACGGACGGCGATCTCCTGACAGAGTTTGACCTCCTTGCGGAGTTCTTTCAGCTTCTCGGTAAGAAGCGAGATACTCGCCTTTGCCTGTGACAGCTCTGCATCTGTGATGTTCACTTTTCGTATTTCATTTCGGAGGTGCGTTCTGTCGGCAGTTAAGGTCTTGATTTGCTCCTCGACCGAGTGCTGATATGAAAAAAGCTGCTCGTCTGTACCGATGTGGTGCTTGCCGAGCAGCGTGACTTGTTTGGTGAGTTCATCTATCTTCATCAGATCTTCTTTGAAAAGATAGTGAAGTCGTGCTTGATTCTGTTGTCCTGCCTTGTTCTTCGGCAGATAGCCGAGCCGGTAGCAGTAGTAAAGGTACAGCCCATACAGACCGCCGACTTTTCCAATTCTGTCGCTCCGTGTTCTGAGCCGGTATTGCTTCGGTCGGTAGGTTTTCGGCTGGAACGGCTCGAAGTCGATGTTATCACGGTTTTCAATGAGCCGCTGCGTAATGCGCTCCTTGGTGTATTCCTCACCGAGCCTGTGCAATCGAATGGGGCGTTCATCGCCCTTGCCCTTGATCGTCCAATACTTCCGCTTGGGATTGGAGCCGAGGGTGTATCCCATCTCAGACAGATGATATTCAAGCTGTCGAATATTGTGGCTCATTGCGATGGCTTCATCTAAGGCGGCACGGGCGAGGTTGTAGCGTGTAGGCATCCCGGCTTTATCCTTTTGCGTCAGGATGCGGGGCGACTGATAGGCTTCCGGGTTCTGTACCACGGACAGGCCGTGTTCCAAGCAGACCTCATCGGCAATATGGCGGAAGTACCACCACGCTTTCTCTTTGTTCTGCAATCGCTTGCCGTCCCTGAACGAAACGGAGTTCACAACGAAGTGGCAGTGAAGATGCTCCGTATTCAGGTGAGTAGTTACAAGAACTTGAAACCGGTCACCCCACATTCTTTCTGCGAACGCCATACCGACCTGCTGTGCAAGCTCCGGTGTGATGTCGGTTTCTTCAAAGCTGAGATAACCGTGATATGCTTGGATGCCATCCGGCTTGTCGAATTGCTCTTTCACCGTGATGAACTGTTCACGGGCAGTTTGCGGATTACAGTGGATGCCCTCACAAAATAACTCTCGTTCTGTTTTCTCTCCGTCCTTTGCATAGGCGACTACATCACGGAGTGCTTGATAATCGGCGTCGCTGTACTTCGACTTTGTCTTTGTGGTTTTCTCAGGATTAGAAGCGTAGTCGAGAACGGTCGCAAGGCGAACCGTGACCGGCCACAGCTTACTTACTGCCATTTCAGGTTGCTCTCGCCGGGTCGAAGAAACTGACGCTCCATATCTGCCTGAAACTTGTGCAGGCGATCCAACTCGCTGTTCAGCTTCTGCGTGTCGATAAAGCCGAGAGCATTTGCCTTAACGGAGATCTGATGGATGTTATTGCCGATGGCGGAGAACTCCCGCATCGCATCATAGAAACGGTCATCAGGCTTCTCCTTCGGCTCATATCCACGGAGCAACAAACGGACGAGCGCCGCTTCAGACAGGCAGGTTTTCTTTGCTTTCTTCTGCAAGTCCTGCGCTTCGTCACGGGAAAACCAAAACTGCTTCTTGATCGTTCTTTTCATAAATGGATTTCATCCTTTCTCTTGAAATGTGTGGTGCTTCTTGCACGGGGTATTAGGGGGTTCCCCTAACGAGCGATTTACTGTTTTTGCCGGTAGGAGTAAAAACAGTCTGCTCGTTAAGATAATACAGAGCGTTCGGGGGAACCCCGTTCTCATTGAGATCAGCGTTCTTTGTCCGCCCTGACGGGCTTGAAAGGTACTGCCACGATCTCATTGTTGACTCTCATAAAGCGTTCGGGATACTTGAATTTCTCACGGTATTTCTCCGCAAGGTCAGGCGGCAGGGATTGGAACTTCTCTGATTCAAAAGGGGCGTAGGCGATGAAAAACTTCCCGCAGATAATGTCCAGCATCTCACGGGAAGGCTCCACCATATAGCACTTTTCAATTTTCCAAGCGTTCTCGCCAAACATATAACCGTCCAATCTGATGCACGGGTCAGTTCCGTCAAGGCACGACCCGAAGATGGAATAGCCACCCATTCCAGCCTGAAACGCCTTGTTGTTGGAGCTGACGCCATAGGTTCTTGACCTCTCATCGTATGGCTTGTCAAAGCTGTCCTGCGTGAAAACGATATAGCCGGAAAGGTGTTCTTTGCCTTCATTTTCCGCTTCACAAAAGCGGCTACGCATCTCGGCAAAGGTCATTTCAACGGCTTGTGGCTCTCCATAAACCGCACGATTCGGGGTCAGCCCATTGACCTTGCCCTCCTCATTGCAGATGATGGCGACCTCATCCTCAAAGGGCATATATTCCTCAATATCGCCGCCGACCACCTCCTGCATAGCTTCCAAGGTGTCGTCGATCTCGATCATCTTGGGGTACTTGTTCGGCTCCACAAGCAGGACGGAAATCTTTCCACTACCTGCTTCTACCGGCTCCTTGCAGAGAGATTTGTCGAAAGAAATCGACTTGAACCCGATACTGTCCACGAAGTAGAAGCCGGGATTCAGGGTGTCGCTCTCCCTGATTTCGACTACATCCGACACGGAAAGAGAGCGTCCTTTGTAGTCAGCGGGATGATCGATATTAAATTTCTCATAGATGGTTTCAAGGGAATTGCAATCGAGCTTTCCATCATAAACTCGGTCGTAAAGAACGGGATCGACCTCCTTGGAGTGCTGAAATCGTTCAAGGGTATCCAGTCCCAAGAAGCAGATACGGTTGTCGTCCCGATCCGTATTGATCTGATAAATGCTGAACTCAGTCATCGTTCATTCGTCCTTTCTTTGGTTTTGTTGCGGCGGATACCAAGCTGAAAACAAAGAAAGTCATTGTAGTCCTTACCGCAGGGCGGAGGGCTGTCAATGACTTCATACTTGCTCGGCAATATGGTTTTCAGCGCAAGGCTGGCTTTTCTCCCGGCATTATCGTTATCGAAGTGCAGGAAGATTTTCTTTATCTGCGGCTTCTCATCGAGGTACTTCACAAGAGCCGCAGGGGTAGTGCTGTCCTCGATTCTCTCCTTGGGCAGATACACACCGGCGAGGGAAACGAGGTTGTCTTTCCGCCAATCTCTGCCTGCCATCCGTTCAAGCGTCGCATAGGAAAGCAGGTCAATGGCACACTCAAAAAGATGCACCGTACTGCTGTCGCTGTCTGCGATCCGAAAGGAATAGTGCTTATCGCTGCCGGAGCAGTCACCCAAAACACGGCGGTCATTGGTCGCTCGGAAGGACGCATAACGAGGGGTGTTTTTCTCATCAAATCCCACGCACACAAGATTGTGATACGGCAGGCTCTCGAAAATCAGCCCCTTGTCAATGCAGTATTGGATGATGGTATAGTCGATTCCTCTGCCGAAAAGATACTCTGTAATTCTATCTGTGGAAGCACTTTTATCCGGCAGAAGCAAGACCTTCGGCTCCGTTTTCTGCTTGGGCTTGACCGTCACCGACGGCATCACCGCCGCCTTTCCCATCAGTGTTTCGACCGCTTCTACAAAAGAACAGCCCTTGACTTTCACAAGATAGTCAAGGGCATTGCAGCCGCCGATGCGTTGTGACCACCACATCCACTTGCCGTTAGAAATCTTCAAGCTGTCGTGGGTGCGGGTGGTATAATTGTTGCCGGAAATGCGGACAAGCTCCTGTGGCTCACAGCTTTGCAGATAGGTCAACAGGTCGATTTGCCGTGCCTGTTCCACCACCTCCGGTGGGATATATGGCATAAAATCACCTGCTTTCCCGTTGCTGTTTCTTCTCCTGCCGTTGCAAGCTCTTATCCGCTTCCGTTTCGATGGAGTCCCGGATGGTATCCATATGCTCGGTTTCTCTGTCCCGGAACTCCTTATACACATCACTCAGAGGACAAGGGGAACGAAGCAAAGCCCTTGCCTTTTCCGGCTCAAGCTCCAGCTCCTCCATACACATTATCCGCCCACTCGTTTTCACCAGCGTGCCGCGGAAAGCAACGATGGCCTTTCCGTCCGGCTTGACAAAACAGATGGCTTTCGTTTTTCCCGCGTCTCCGCCGTGCATGGCGGTACTCTCTCTGTCAATTTTCAGGGAGCAAAGGTTCGGATTATTCTTCATGCTCTGGATCATGGCAGCCCACTCATATCCACTCGTCAAGCCGCCGTCAACCGTCTGATCGCCGCATTGTATCAGCTTATCCATGACCTCCGGTGTGAATTGATCCAGCATCTGTCCGACCGTTTTATAGCTGGCAATATCCAGGTCTTTTCCGATGGCTTCTCTGAAATTACTGTCAATATATGTCAAGTTTTCGAGCAGGAGGAGTTCTTCTACTGATATATCCATGCTATCACTCTTTTCTGTTCAAAACATCTTTCATTCTCTCAGAGGATATCCACCGTCCCGCCTGTGCTCACCGTGCAGTGATATTGCAGCGTATACGTGTCCTCATTCAAATAGCTGTACTGATTGAATTCGGAGATTTCCTCCAATTTTTCCGAAGATTCCACCAACGTCACCAGATGGTCGCCGGAGTAACCATTTTCCGCACACCACGCACCGAACGCTTCGCAGAATTCTTTCATTTTTTCATCCGTCAGATTCAGATAAAAGTAAATATGACAGCTTCCGCTGCAGTTTCCGGCGATCTTTCCGGCTGCCGCGTCATCCGTGCTTTCGAGCGTTGTTTTTACGGAATCCGGCCCGATGACCAGCACATTTCCCGACTGAAAATAGTCCTTTACATATTGCGCAATTGCTTCCTCATAATAAGGACGCACATATACTCCGATATAATTATCCGTAAACGTTCCATTTTCGTTATAATCCGCCGGACGCACCGTAACGATGTCCCTGCTGGAGGAACCGCCGCGAGGGTACACGGACAGCCACTCGGTATCAAAATAGCCCGCCGAATACTCCAGATAGCGGAACTCCACGCCGGGGTATTTTTCATCCAGATAGCACAGCATCTTTTCCATACGGCAAATCGCGCGCTTCTGCGTCTGTGTCAATTTGTCGTATTCCTGCGGCAGGTTCTCCTTTTTCAGAATCTCCCGCTGGCGCTCGGAGAGCTCCAGATGCTCCGGCGGTAAGTCCAGTCTGCTTGTCTTTGTATCCTCACGGTTATCCATTCTTCCGCTGCACCCCCATAATCCAAATAGGATAAGCCCTGCGCAGAAAAGCGCAAGCACTTTTTTATAATATCTCATCGCGTCAATATGCCTCCCTTCGTTCGCCCGGCCACAGGTGCTGTCAACCCTTCCAGTCCTTTGCCGCACCGTTATCCGCCTGTTCAAACAGCAGGCTACCGGTTCGGATGGCCTGTGCCGTCCTTACAAACAGCTCTGCCATCGCCTCACCGAGCTTCTGCATATCTTCAGCGGCAGTCTGAAGCTCCTGCACCATTGCGCCCCTGGAGCTTGAAAGGGAAAGAGACAGCGTTCTGCAGCGAACCTGCCGGCTCATTTTTGCGCTTTGTACTTCTCTGAACCGGAATGGAGAGCAGCTCTCTTGTACGCTCTCCAAGTTGTTTTTCAATGGCTGTCAGCCGTTCTTCCGGCAAATTGAGGGACGGATGACGGGTGAACTTGAAGTCCACCATTCGCCGAAGCTGCGCTTTCTGCTTTGCACCCATTACCTCTTTGCACACATCCTCATAGGAAATGCGGTAGGGATTGGAACGGGTCTTTGCATACGCACTCAGGTTCTTGAAATCATCCGGCATTGCATAGTTGAACAGCGACAAGCCGTTATCGAAGATGGGTGCAGGGGCGATAATTTTACCCGTGTGATTGTTCCGCAGCAAGCCGAAGTTGCCGAAGTGTCTGTCCTCGTTGTAAATCAGGGCATCGAAAACCAGCATACTGCAAAGCTGCTCGTAGAACTCGTCGCCCAAGGTCTTGTAGTAATCCAGACAGGCTTTCAGCGTCGTCTTGCGGAGAATACGCCCGATAGGGACGAAAGAGGTATCAATATCCGTGAACAGCCGGCACTTGGAGGCAAGGATACCTTTCCAGTTTTCCAAGTCATACTGTACGCAGCCGATGCCCATTTTGTCTGCGATCTGACAGGCATAATACTCGCTGTACGGCTCGTTTCCGGTGTTCGCAGCGCCCTCCGTGCCGCCCTTATACAGATAGATGCCGTCACCCTCCACGAACCTCCAAGCCTTCCGCAGCATACCGTTGGTAGTCAGCTCCGGTGATGTGGAGAATGCCTCCCGACTGCCGCCAACGCCGGTATAAGCCACCAGTGACAGCGCTTCGGAGAAGCGGTTTTCGTAAAGGTTGTAATCGGCATACTTGCCGTCAAAGTCGGCGGGGACGACCCAATAGCTGTCGTTGAGGGACAGCCCCATACAGACATCAATGATGCCCTTCGTGTTGTTTACGCTCAGCCCCAGCGTCTTTAAGATCTCGTCTACAAACTGCCGGTTCTTCGGAATCACCCGCCGTTCCAGCCACTTCACAACGCCCTCGTTTGTCAGCTCCAAGTCGAGGGGAAACAGCTTTTGCTTTGCCGTTTCGGTGTGAAGAATTGTCGCCTGCAAGCCCTCCAAGCCTCTTTCCTCCAGCGTGAAGGTCAGCAGTTTTTCATCATAAAGGCGCAGGCTATATACTTTTTCCATTGTGCTGCTCCTTTCCTCAAGCATTACGGACACATCCTTGTCAAGTGCCTCTGCGATCTTGAGCATCAGGTCAAGGGAGAGGTTTTGCGTTCCTTTTTCGATGCGGCAGATGTTGGAACGCTGAGTTCCGATGCGCTTTGCAAGCTGCTCCTGCGACAATCCTTTTTCCAGTCTTGCCTGTGTCAGCTTCTGCACGATGCTTTGCCTTGCCGTCAACAGTTCCTTTTCGGTCATACAAAACCCTCCCTTCCAGTCCACTATAATGTTATCATATATGATAACGATTGTCAAGAGGTTCGGCTATCTTTCCAAGTCCCTTGGTTTCTTTTCGGGCAGTTCTTCACCCTCATCGGGTTCACCGCCGACGATCTCGTTCTCACGCTTATCCACATTGAGCAGGGCGTTGAGTTCGTTCAGCCGATCGGTCTTGGCTTTCAGTTCTTCCTCCTGCGGGAACGGTCTTTCCACATCGACCTTCGCAGTTTCAAACTGCTTTTTGAGGTTATCAAGCTCCATTTCGTTCATCTCCAAACGCTTTGGTAGCCCCTCCAGCGCATTATCCAAGCGGGTGATATTACCGAAGGTGTCCGTGCCGAGGGTTACGGGATAACCAAGCTCACCCTTGAGCCGCACTTTGTATTCTCTTGCTTCAAAGTACAGCTCCATCGTAAAGCCACGGTACTCACCGAGGGGGATGGGGTCGGGATTCGTCATTGCCTTACACGCCGCAAGGATCGCATTGCCGGCGTCGGCTTTTTCGGAATAGAAAGCACCCTTGACCGTCATACCAACAAAGGTTTCATCAGACGGCTTCGGGTGCTCTGCCACTCTTTCAATATCGGATTTTAATCCCGCAATTACATCAGCCCGCCGTGCGATCTCCTGCGGATAGAACTTGATGATCTTATCCTCCAAAGCATATTTTTCGGAAAGAAAACTGGACTTTAAGAGCCGCAATTTCTGAACCTGAATGTCCAAGTCCATCTTCTCTTTGATGTGGGGATTGCCGGTCGCCAGCATTTTGATTTCAGCATAGGACAGTGCGGTTTCGTCAATATCTTCGCAGGAGCGTACCGGCGATTTGCTGGTCATTATCTGCGAAGCGAACTTCTGCTTGCCTTCCACGAGCTGATATAAGTAGGCATCAAAGGTTTCTTCCGTCACGAAACGGTAGATGTGAACCTCTGCATTTTCGTTGCCTTGCCGGATACTTCTGCCGAGCCGCTGTTCCAAGTCAGAGGGTCGCCACGGGCAATCGAGATCGGAGGATGCGGCAAGTTTGTTCTGCACATTCGTACCGGCTCCCATCTTCTGCGTACTGCCCATCAGGATGCGGACATCCCCTCGGCGTACCTTCTTGAACAGCTCCAGCTTCTTTGCTTCGGTATCTGCTTCGTGGATGAACTTTATCTCATCGGCGGGTACGCCACGGGCAATCAGCTTCTGTCGAATGTCGTCATAGACATTGAAGGAGCCATCGTTTTTCGGCGTAGACAGGTCGCAGAAGAATAGCTGGGTCAACCGTTTCTCACTGCCACGCTCCCAAGTTTCAAACATAGCGTCCACGCAGGCGTTGAGCTTGCTGTCCTCAAAATCAGGGAGCAATGGATTGATAAGCCGCTGATCAAGAGCCAGCTTTCTGCCGTCGTTTGTGATCTTGAGCATATTATCCACTCTTGCATCAACCATACCGTTCCGCACCCTTTCGGCTCTTTCCGCAAGCCCCGCAACCATATCCCTTTGGATTTCAGAGGGCTTCACCGAGATGTTGTGAAAGACCGCTTTCGGCACTGGCAGGTCAAGCATATCCGCTGTTTTGATGTCTGCGATTTCCTTAAACATCGCCATCAGCTCCGGTAAATTGTAGAAGCGGGCAAAACGTGTTTTGGCTCGGTATCCCGTTCCTTCGGGTGTTAGTTCTACTGCCGTAATGGTTTCTCCGAAAGTGGAAGCCCAGGCATCGAAGTGCTGCAAGTTGTTCTGAACAAGGGTGTTGTACTGCAAGTACCGCTGAATGGTGTAAAGCTCGACCATTGAATTGGAGATCGGCGTTCCTGTCGCAAACACTACCCCACGCCCTCCGGTCAACTCGTCCAAGTACCTGCATTTCATAAAGAGGTCGCTGGATTTCATCGCTTCGGTTTGGGCGATGCCGCCTACATTCCGCATCTTAGTAAAGAGGAACAGATTCTTATAGTAGTGGCTCTCATCAATGATAAGTCTGTCCACACCCAACTCCTCAAAGGTCACTGTATCATCCTTTTTGGATTGGTCGTTGAGCTTATCGAGCTTCTGCTTGACAGATTTCTTTGTGCGCTCCAGTTGTTTTACGGAGAAGTTATCTCCACGGTTCTTTTTCAATTCCGCAATGCCCTCCGTTACCTCATCAAGCTGCTGTTCGAGGATCGCCCGCTGCCGTTCAATGGACATCGGTATTTTCTCGAACTGCGAATGCCCGATAATGATGGCATCGTAATCGCCGGTGGCAATTCTTCCGCAGAACTTTTTGCGGTTCTTGGTTTCAAAGTCTTTCTTCGTTGCCACCAAAATGTTGGCTGAGGGATAGAGCTGTAAGAACTCCGATGCCCACTGCTCAGTGAGGTGGTTGGGTACGACAAACAGGGATTTACTGCACAATCCAAGCCGTTTGGACTCCATCGCCGCCGAAACCATCTCGAAGGTTTTCCCTGCGCCCACGGCGTGTGCAAGCAGCGTATTCCCGCCGTATAGGATGTGCGCCACCGCATTTCTTTGGTGTTCCCGAAGCTCGATTTCCGGGTTCATACCACTGAAAACGATGTGGCTTCCATCGTACTCACGGGGACGCAGGCTGTTGAATTTATCGTTGTAAAGGCGGCAGAGCCGTTCTCTGCGCTCAGGGTCAGACCAGACCCAATCCTGAAAGCCCTGCTTGATCAGCTCCTGCTTTGCCTGTGCGATTGCCGTTTCCTTCTTGTTCAGAATGGCTTTCTTTTTGCCGTCTGCGTCCTCTACATAGTCGAAGATGCGGACATCTTTAAGGTTCAGTGTTTCCTCAATGATTTTGTAGGCGTTGATGCGCCCCGTACCGTAGGTACTGTATGCCTTCACATTGCTGCGGTCATAGGACTTGCCCTCAATATTCCACTCGCCGGTGTAGGCAGAGAAATGAACCTTGATGTTCCACTGTGCGTACCTCGGTGTTCCCAAGAACTCAAACATAAACTGTTCGACAATTTCGGTCGGCAGCCAAGTAGCACCAAGCCGAACGGCAATCTCGCTGGCGGTCAGGTCTTTGGGCTGCACTCGTTCCAGTGCTTCCACATTGACTGTGTAATCTTCGGGGTAAAGCTCCGCTGACTTTCGGGCGAGTGCCAGCTTTTCACGGACATTGCCGGAGAGGTATTCGTCTGCCATCAGGTACTTTGCCTGCGTGGAATTGCCGTACCCGTGCATCGGATTCAGAAAGATAACACCCTTCAGGTCTGCAAAGATTTCTTCCTCGGTCTTACCGGTCAGTTCGCACATATAATCCATATCCACACGGGCTTTTTCGCCCATAGAAACGGCAAGCGCTTCGCTGGCGGTATCTACGGAAGTAACCGGGGTATGTGGTTTGATGGTTCGCTTGTAGAATATATCCGCCTTGCGTTCAAGCTGCCCTTCATCGCCCAAGACCTCAAGAGCCGAGAGCAGAGAAAAGGAGCTGTCCTGCGAAAAGGCGGAGATGTTGGCACGGCTGTTGATAAGTCCGTACTGCTTGGAAAAGGCATCATAAAGAGCATTTAATCGCTCCTGCTCCGCTTTAATTTCCGAGTCGGGGTAGTCCTCTGTCTGCAATTCAATCAGCTTTCTGACTGAATCACGGATGCGGATCATACCCTTTATGCGGTTCTCTGCGGTAGCGGATACCTCCACCGGAGCCATACGGCTGTTTTCTCGGAAGTAGATTTTATCGTCCAGCACCGTATAGGAGAAGTTACGGACGGTGGGATCTGCGGGAATGGAATTGTCCTCCTCTGCAAGCTCATCCTCCACCTCATATACGGTCAGCTCACCGTGAATATTGGAAACGGCTTCGCTGAGTTGCTCGGCAAGGTCTGCCCCCTCGTAAGGGACGCAGGTGGCTTCGGGACCGAAACGCCCCGACACCATTTTCATCTCTCCGAGTATCATTTCGGGATGCTCAACAAAGTACCTGTTCATCAGGATACCGTTTTCATCCGTGCCGAGCTGTACCCAATCCGGCTCTATATCCACAATGCGGTCACGCTTTTGCAGAATAAGAATGTCCGAAACGACCTCCGTTCCGGCGTTACCCTTAAAGGTGTTGTTCGGCAAACGGATAGCACCAAGCAGGTCGGCTCGCTGAGCAATATACTTTCTGACAGCGGAGTTTTCCTTGTCCATTGTGCCTTTGCTCGTAATGAGTGCCATTACGCCGCCCGGACGGAGCTTGTCCAAGGATTTGGCGAAGAAGTAGTCGTGAATGAGAAACTTGTGCTTGTCATAACGCTTGTCAGGAACCTTGAAATCCCCGAAGGGTACATTCCCCACAACGGCATCAAAGAAGCTGTCGGGGAGATTTGTTTCCTCAAAGCCCTGTGCGGCGATAGAGGACTTTTGATATAACTGCTGTGCGATACCGGCAGAAACCGTATCCAGCTCCACACCGTAAATCTTGCTTTCCTTCATTTCTTCGGGAAGCATACCGTTAAAATGCCCGATGCCGCAGGACGGTTCCAAGATGTTTCCCTCACGGAAGCCAAGCTGTTTCATCACCTTATACACGGCATTGATAACCGTTGGCGGCGTGTAGAAAGCGGTCAGAGTGCTTTCTCTTGCGGAAGCGTATTCCTCCGGTGTCAGGATGTTTTTCAGCATCCCGAACTCTGTCTGCCAAGAACCGGCTCGCTCATCAAAGGCTTCGGGAATACCGCCCCAGCCAACATACTTGGAAAGAATGATCTGCTCGTCCGGTGTTGCGAAGCGGTTTTCTTCCTGACACCTTTTCAGAACGGTGATCGCTGCATAGTTGCGGTGGAAGCGTTCTTTCTTGTTGACCTCCTCGACCTCGTGAGAAGCAAGGTCAAAGGTATGACGGTCTGCCATTGGGATTTCGGGATGAATATCAAAGGTCTGCACCCGGCTTTTCTTCGGATGCTCCCAAACAGGGGTAAGAGGTGCTTCCACCTGTGCAAGTTCTTCCTCGGAGAGATAAACAAGGTCGTCAAAGGACAGTGCTTGCAGTCCTTTTTCGGTCAGTTCTTCAAGGGATGCATACTGTTCACTGCGGACGACTTTTCCATCCACAAGGGTTTCGATGCGAAAATCCACAAGATTGACCCTTGCCTGTATTTCGTGCTTGTCATCCTCCGTCGTAGTGTAGGCAACACCCACATTGGCAAGGTCGGTGTAATCCGCACCGTCCTCTTGCTGGTATTCCTCACGGCAAAAATCATCAATGATTTGCTTCGCTTTATCCAGTGCAGTGTCCGTCAGATAGGGGCTGTCAATGATCTCAAAGCTCTTAGGCGGCGGATCAAGCTGTGTAATAAAGTCGTGGGGGATGGTGCTGCCGTCCTTGTCCTTATACAGAACAATGCTCATCGGCACACCATAGTAATTTTCCTCCTTAATATCCTTCTCAAAGCTATACGGGCTGGTGTACTCGATGCTTTCACCGACCTTGCCGTCCGTGCTGAGATAGTCGATTCTGCCGATAGGTTTGGACTCGATGGGTGCTTCCTTCGTGGTAGAAACCACGGTGCGGGTAATGCGTTCGCCGTCCTCCAAAGCGTTGACCGTTACATCGTATCCTCTGTCGGTCAGCATTGTAAGATAGGTTTCCAAGCGGTGCTGCGGAAATCCCACCATCGGGACACGGGTGTTGTGATCGACGGCACGGGTCGTCTGTGTCAAGTCAAGAGCTGTCCCTACGACTTCTGCATCATCAGCATAGGCTTCAAAAAAGTCACCCATCTGATAGAGCAAAAGGCTACTCGGATTGTCTGCTTTGGTTTTAAGATACGCCTGATAGAACTCCGGCAAAGCAGCATCTTTTGGCTTTTCTCTTTCTGCCACCTGTCTGATACGCTCCACAACACTTTGCGGCAAGTCCTGCACATAGAAGGTGATCTCACCTTCGGGGGAGATATGAGCAATGTTCTGATAGTCCCCATTGACCTCCACGGCACGGTTCCAAACGGTCAGTCCGTTGCCGAGATAGCCCATCCCGATGTCGAACTCAACCGCCTTTTCTTCGCGATATTTTTCTACTACCTTCAAATGGTCATTCAGCGGGTTCTCCTGCACCTTGCTGTCGAACTCAGTTCTCGTCATTTCCTTGTTGAAAAGCGGAAACTGCGTATCATAGAGCATTACACGCTCATCATCAAAGGACAGGATTTCATACTCGTTTGCGCCGAGATAGACGGTGCTGCCGAGGTGGTACTCATATCGCTCATTTTTCGGCTCTGCCTTTTCGGAAGGTGCGGTAGACAAGATTTCTCTGTTCCTGCGTTTCTCGGCAAGCTCTGCTCGGCGTTCTTCCTGCCTTTGCAGCCACGCAGGATACTGTGCCTTTTCCTTGGGGTTCAGGTAGCGGTCGAGCCTGATCAGCTCGGCAATACGCTTCTCCACCTGACTCCATTTCAGGTCGATGTGGGGCTTATCACTTCCGATACCCTTAGAAATACGGATGCCCTTACCGTCGTGCTGCTCATCAATGCCGGTTCCGGTGATTACGGGATAAGCACCGCCCCAGCCGTATTCCTCTTTCAGAAAATCGGCATTCTCTTTCGAAGAAAGGCTTCTTTGGAACTGCTCATAGATACGCATTTTTCCCTCGGAAATGCCGCTGCCACGGGTGAGTACAGCGTCAATGATCTCCTGAGAAAAAGTAAAAGCAGATGACTTTCGTTCCTCTGCTCCTGCTGTCATCAAGCTCAGCTGCCCGCCGACGGACGGCAATGGCTTCATCGTGTCCTGCAACTCACCAAGCAGCCGCATCGCTTCAAAGTGCTGGGCAATTACGCCCCAATCATAGAAGCTCTGCGCTGTGCGGGAAAGATAGCTGCCCTCCCAAAGCTGCAACACATTCTGATAGGTCTTATAACCCACACGCCGTCCGTCGCTCAGAATGACCTCGGTATAGTCGTTGTTGAAAATGCTCTTGATATAAGAAGTACGGGCATCCCTATCAGCGGTTGCTTCAAAGAATGCCCGTATCTCGTCCTTGCTCGCTTTCAGGTGCGGCGTAGTACCGAGGATTTCACGAACGGTGTCGTCGCCGCCAAAGAACGGCAGGCTTTTATCCTCGTGGCTTCGGTCGTAGTAGTCTAAGCGAAGATTACCTCCGACATCACGATTTCCTGAACCCGGCTCTTGATGCTGTTCATCTTCCGAACCCAGCTCATCATATCCGTCGCTTTCAGGCTCTCCGTCACGCCCTCCGACGCTGCCATCTGCTCCGTCAGCATCTGTTCCAGCTCGTTCGCTCTGCGCTCCGTGTCGTTCAGATGCTCGTTCAGGGTGCAGCTCGTCAGTAGATTGTAGTAGCGCACCTTGTGGTGCTCCTTCAGGAACTTCCTCCGCATCCGGGTGTACCTGCCCATCGACAGCTCCGGCTGCTCCGGCATTGTCAGATCGGGGAGCAGATAATCCCCCTGCATCGTGTAAGTGATCTCGTTCATCGTCAGGACTCCTTTCGGGTTTTTCTTTGCCTACATTGTAATCGGCTTTGGTTTTCTCTGCAATTATGCGATTTTGACGGTCGATGGCAAGAATGGTGCGGGAAATCTCCGCAAGTCCCATCTCCGCAATATCGCTGGTGGCATAGCCGAGGGCGTTCAGCGTGGCAGGCGTCGTAAAATTCACCACATCCCGAAGATCATCGGGTTCAAAGTATTCTCCGGCTTCAATGCCCAGGCGGGTCATCGTCATATAGGCGACGCTGTTTCGCACCGCCGTTTTGAAAATGTGGGTGATTTCTTCTTCGGATACGCCGTCTAAGAAGCTGTCCTTCACGCTGTAAAGAAGGTCGGTAAGATAGTCGGGGATGTTGTCCTCTACGGCATTTCTTGCCGCCGACTCGATGGCAACGGCAAGGGTTTCCTTGTCGTTCAACTCTCCGAAGGTGCTTTCCAGCGTGTCGATCACTTCTGCCGTGTATTCGTCCCGCATTTGCCAAATGGGAACTCTGCGGGAAAAGCGGCTGGGATGCGTGTCGGAAATATCGAAGTAGTGGACAAGCCGCTGGCGGCGTTGGTCGGCATCCTCAAAAACGGCAATGCCGTGTGCTCCACGATTGACCCAACGCCCGAACTTCTGGTTCCAGTCGTCGATCTGAAGAACGGCGGTGGCGTCCGGTCGCTGTGCGTGAACCAAAAGTTGCTCATCAAAACGCAGACGGTAGTTGTAGCAGGCAGAGCGCAGAAATGCCTCCCAGCTTGCGGGGTTTGCAACGACCGTTTTGCAGGTTCGGTTATACAGCTCCGAAATGAAGTCGTATTTTCGTGCCATCGGCGAACACCTCCTTATCGTTCATAGTCTTTGGGCTTGATGGCTTTGCCGTTCTCATCATAGCTCTTGGGTTTGGCGGCAATGGAGTCCCACCGGATCATAGACCCGGCAAGCATCGCCTGCTCCTGTGCTTTAGTCACGCCCAGCTTCTCATTGAACTTATCTTTAATTGCTTCGTTCTCCGCACGGTTCCCGTCGTTAAAACTTGTGGCGGTATAGCCCTTTTGCCAGCGGTCGATTTGAATGACTTCTCCGGTTGACGGGAGTATGGAATAGCACATCGGAGGCAAGGGCGGCTCCATTGGAGCGTAGGTACAGCCGCCTTGCTCCATACGCTCGGCAAACTCGCAAATGTGAAAGAGATTGCGCCCAACCTCTGTGTGATAGTTGTCAATATAGCGGCAGGGATAGCTTTCCGTCTTACCGTCACGGTCGGTCACAATGATGCGCTCTCCGTCCGGGATACGGAACAACTCTTTATAGTGGCTGTCAATAAAGCGAATGTCCCGGTTGGCTTCTTCGATGTGCTTGTCCAGCCATTCCTTTACATAGCAGAGGCAGTAGAAGTTATAGTCGCCCCTCGTTGGATTACAGCGAAGCACGAACGCATATTTCTCGGTATCTGCTCGGAAGCCGAACTCAGTGGTATAAGCACCCTGCATTTCGCTTTCCTTGTTCTCACGCCCATAACGCACCATCTGAGAACGGCTTTGAAGCAGTCCGTACTCCTCGGAGCGCAGGGCGTTGATTACATCGTCCAAGTCCCGCTTGAACGCATCGCTTTTCCATTGCGGTCGGGTATCAAACCAAGTGGTATAAAACTGATCGCCGCTTGAGCCGAAGTCCCCACGCAGATAACCGATATTGCCTGTCTGCCCTTGAAGCTGCGAGCTTTGAGCGTAGGTGTATTTGCGTTCGGGAACGGTCAGCGGTCGCAGTGTGAAATCTGTCATTATCTTGCGCCCCTTTCTTGCGGTGTTCGTTGTTTCGGGATGTCAAAGCCGTAAACGGCGGCGATCTCATCCCCAAGTCGCCGGGTCAGCCGGGTAATATCGGCTCGTGTGGCTTTGCCGTGATAGATTTTATCTCTCAGGTTCTCCATCTGCGTTTCGGAAACGCCGTCTTTGAACACTCGGTAAAGATAGTGATTCGTGCCGTCGTGATGAGTTGCATCGGCACGAAGGTCGCCGTACTTATCTACATACCACTCGGTATAGTCAGTGTCTGCGTACAGGCAATCTCGGATGTTGCCGGAGGGGATGTCCTTGTAGCCCATCACTCTGCCGTTCCATCTGCCGATGTCGCCAATGACAATGATCGGCTGGGAAAGCTGAACATTCAGGTTGACTCGCTCATCGGAGAGGTAGTCGTAATTGGTTTCCTCCATCCACTCATAGAGTGCCTGCTCATCATTCGGGTCGTCGTCCAGCTCGTTGGCTTCGAGGAACTCCTTGTAGTCCTCTCGCCAGTCGTCCACATCAAGGTTTTGGTTGCTCCAAATGATGTGGCGGTCATTCGGTCGTGTCACTTGGCTCATCTGCTCCACCTCCCAAGTAAGAGAAAAGGCGGTTCTTTGCGACCTGCTCCTGAAGCTCGGTAATGACCGTCATATCCGACACGGTTACATCGGGGATCTTCAAAATTGTCGGCAAAGTCAGCGCCTTCAAATCCTTTTCGGTTTTACAGCCTGCGTCAAAGAGCTTTACCAGCACCTTCATTTTCTGCTGCAAGCCCTGTTCGGCTGCGGTTTTCTTTGTTGCCATAGATGTTTACCTCCTTATCGTTCGTGCTCCTTCTGAGGTTTCGTATGTAGCTTTCTGTCGAAATCACTTTTCCCGACCTCACCTTGCCACTCGAATAGTTCATTTTCTCCCGGACAGTAGAGTTTGCCGTTGTCTGCACACACAAACAGATCACAGTTCTTTATACTCGACTTCTTGTAGAACTCCGCATAGCTATATGAGGTTTTGCTTTCAGGGCAGTCTTTGCTAATAAAGCCAAGTTCAAAATCTCTTGCGGTATGAAGTGATATGAAATCAAGCGTATTTTCAGCTTTTGTGAACAAGCGATATGGGCTGAACATCCTGCCACCATACTCAAACATCAGCTTACTGCTTTGCGTATGCCGAAAAAGAATTGCTTTCTTTTCTGCCCAATCGGGCATACACTCCGGCTTTACTTCACCCAGCACATCCATACGCTCATAACGGGTATTCTTGCCGTCATAGAGATTTTTGCAAAATACGGCGCTGCCACGGGCATTTGCTGAAGCGCCGAAGCCACCGGTCACAAGGAAAAGCTGTCGATCTGCTCTTTGATACTCCGGCTTGAGGATTGCCGGGTTGATGGCGATGATTTTGCCGTTGATGTCGTTCTTATAGTGGTCGGGGATGCAGTCCGCTTGGGTGATAACCGTCACGGGAATATCCAGCTTCTCAACCTCTTCCCGAAACCTCTCGGCGTCTTGCTTGATGCGCTCTGCAAAAAACAGCGCTGCATCAATGTAGTCGTCACCAACAGCACACTCGGTAAACTTTTCAAATATGTCGTTGCGCTCTCCGTAGCAGCAGAGGAAGCGTTCTCCATTGCTATCCTGCTCATTCTCGGCAAGAATGATTTCACGGGAACCGATATTCACGGCGCAGAGGACGGTGTAATCACCGGCCTTTCTCTTTTCATTTTCCATAGCCGTTACCTCAGAGAATGCCGATGATGATAACCATATCATCCTGCTCGGCGTTGCGGGAGTATTCCGGAAAAAGCGACTGCACACGCTGCCTTGCCCTGCGGATGGTTTCAAAGCACGGCAGTCCGTAGGCTTTGTAGTTGAATGCAAGGTCATTGAGAGGCAGTTCACCGGCTCTGAGATAAGTCGCATAGCGGTTGTAGTAGTGCATAATAAGAATCATATCGTCGAACCTTGCTCTCGGACAGTCCTTCAAGATAGAAAGCACACGGCTTTCCATTGTTTTCTGTTGATTCATTGAATCCCTCCTTCGGGTAGTAGAAAAGGGGCGGAGTTTTTGCTCCGCCCCTTGGATAATCAGCTCACTTCTTGTTTTTCGATCTAATCTGCAAGAAGATAAAGCCGCCGATGATAAAGGCTACCAGTATGATAGCCACGATGGTTTTAGGTTCCATTAGCTACGATCCTCCTTCTTCTTTTTCTTGAAGCCGATAACGCCGCACACCGCAATGCCCACTGCGGACAGTCCTGCAAGGGCATAGAGCAGCGGCAGATTGGTTGTGTCGCCGGTCTTGGGCGTATCACGCAGAACATTGTGCATCTCCACAATGGTAGTGGAGCCGAGCTTGACCGTTGCCTTCTTATCAGCAGGGATAACATACATCGCAGAGGCGGAGTTGCTCACCTCGGAGACGGTGTAATCCCCGATGCGGATGCCCTCAATGACGATCTCGCCCTTGTCGTTGGTTTCAAGGATAATGTCATAGCCGTTTGCGCCGGTAATGCGGAACGCAAAGCCCTTGATCTTGCCGTCCGAGGAAGTCTTGACGATCTTCAGGTTTCCTCGCATCGCTTCATTGATAAAGCCCACACCCGCCTTGTTCTCCACCTCGCAGGTTTTTCCGTCCGTGTCGATCATCACCTCATACACGCCGGTGTCGAGGACAAAGCCCTCCGGCGCTTTGGTTTCCTTCACGAAGTAACGACCGTAGAACAGGTCTTTCATCTCATACGACCCGATTTCCTTTTCGGTCAGTGTGCCGAGCAACTCGTCGCCGTCGTCCAGCTTGCCGCTTCCGTTGCTGTCCTTGTAGACCTCAAAGGTCGCTCCGGTCAGCTTATTGTCGGGATATTCGGCATCCACCTTGGTCAGATGGATGTTGCCACGGATATATTTGTTGACGATCTTGATTTCCAACACCTGAGCGTCCTTGCCGATGGAGACGGGATAGACGGTATCATCCAGCACGAAGCCCGCAGGCTGTTCGATCTCACGGATATACCAAGTGCCGTAAGGGATGCCCTCAAAAGAAAAGCTGCCGTCCTCTTTGGAGGTGGCAGTCATCAGCGCAGTTTCCTTTGTAAACTCGCCGTCGTCCGTGCGGAATAGACCAATGACGGCTCCTGCAAGTACCTTACCGTCCTCATCCACCTTCTTGCCGGAAACAGAGCCGTAGAGAAGGTCGTTCTCGATGGCTTTGCCGTCGTTGGCGTTGATCTTTACGACCGCCGTATCCTGACCGGCGTACTCAAAGGTAACGGGATACTTGGTATCGGACAGCATATAGTGACTGTCGGTAGCAAGCTCCTGCACATAGTAGCTTCCAAAAGGAAGGTCAGTCTTGATTTTCGCCGTTCCGTCCTCATTCAGAGAGATGATCTCGATGAGACCATCTGCGGGAATGGAAGTGCCGCTGGCAGATACGATTTCCTCGACGGCGAACAGCCCAAAGGAAATGTTCTTCATTTCACCGTTTGTGCCAATGCCGAAGTGCTCATTCTGCTCGATGGACTTTACAAGGCTGATTTCCACCTTCTGACGCTCGTTCTCGAACGAAGTCGCCGTTTCTGTTACGGCAACATTCTGACCGGCGTAGACAAGCTCGACGCAGTGGGGTTCCGGGTTGAGCACCATCCCGTGGGGTGCTGTGATCTCACGCACCTCATATTTGCCAAGGTAGAGTTCACGGCTCACCGCTGCGCCGGTCGCATCGGTTGTAACAGTGTCCACGACCTCACCCTTCTGATTTCGGACAGTGCCGTCCTGCGTGATAATATCCTCTGCGGCGATGATCTCATAGACCGCACCGGGAAGTCCACGCTTTTCATACTGCGGCTGATAGATGGTGGGCAGTTCGTTTCCGCTTTCATCTACGCCGCCGATGACGGAAACGCCGAAGAACACCTCGCCGGTTTTTTCAACGGTGATGGTGCCTTTCTGTGCCATATTGGGCTTATCCACTTTTACTACCGTAACCCCGCTTTCTTCTGTGGAATTATCCTCCGTGACATCGAAGTACACGGGCGTTTCGTCGAGGACATAGCCGTAGGGAGCCTGTACCTCGACAACAGAGTACCCCTTTCCAAAGGACAGCTTTTCCGGCGTGACAAGAGAACCTTCTGCATTGGTGTAGAACACATCAATGGTGGTGGGTGTCGGGTAGGTGAAGGTCATTGTTACGGGGTTGCCGTCCGGGTCATAAATCTTAAATCCCGCACCGGCGTAAGGAATGGTCTTTCCGGTTTCTGCGTCCTGCTTCACGATTTTGATGAAGCTGTTAAAGGGTGCGTTGTTGATAAGGTAGCGATAAGTCGCCCCATTCTGAGAAATGAACACATCAAAGTCGGGCATCAGCTCGCTGCCTTCCCAGCCGGATACCTGATGGACGGTGTAGATGCCGTAAGGCATATCCTTGGTCTGGGCAAAGCCGTTTTCATCACAGGTGAGATAATCACGCTCGGTGTCCTCGGCAACCTCGTAGCTGCCTGCGGCTTTCAGGTACACAGCAAACTCTGCGCCGCTTTCGGGCGTTTCAATCTGCGTATCACCGTTATCGGTGTGCTTAATAATGGCGATATTACCCTTTACGACCTGCTCGGTCACATCATTTGCCGTCTGATTATGCTCCACGGTATAAAGCTGCGGCTCTGCACCGACCTTATGAACGGTGGTATCAAGCAGATAACCCTCAGAGGGAGTGATTTCTCTCACTGTCCAGTCGTTATCGCAGATATACTCCTTGGTAACGAACTGCCCGTTTTTGTCGGTGGTGTAGGTATCAACAAGGGTTTCGCCCTTATAGATGCCGTAAACAGCACCGGCAAGAGAAGCGTCGCCCTGTGCAGAGCCGGTTTCAGCATCACTTTTGGTAACGGTCACAGAAAACTTCTTCAAAATATTGAGGAAGCTGCGGTTCGTGACCTCGTTCCAGTTGATAGGCACAGACTGCGCTTCGGGAACAACATAGCGAACAGCAGTGTCCACTTCCTCCACGGTATAAGGTGTGGAACCGGAAATGAGGACATTTTCAAAGGTCGCCACGCCGTTTGCATCGGTTGCGGCATACTCGTCCACGGCAATGCCGGAGAGTGAGGTGCCGTAAAGATGGAAGGTCACGCCCTCGTTGAGATTGTCCTCCGAGGACTTCACGATCTGCAAATCTCCACGCTTGAGCTTGTTGTTGAAGGTCACGGTAGACACCTGACCGGAAACCACCGTCACACGGCGGGATTCCTGCGGCTCATACTTGTCGTAATCCATCTCGGTCACGGTGTAAACGCCGGGCATCAGGTTGTCGATTTGAATTTCTCCCTTGGAGTTGGTCTTGACGGTCTGATTGATGCCGTTGCCGGTGACGGTAAAGTTGAGATTATCTACCTTGCCGTCCTCCGAGGTTTTGACGATCTTAGCAGAGCCGTAGGACACCTTCAGATTGAGGAACGCCTGCACGGGGTCACTGACCGACTGTGCGTAGGTGATAACATCCTGCTTGCCGCTTCCTTGATTGAATGTTCCGTCCGTCCATGTGATGATACCTCGGCGGGTTGAACCGACCTTATTGGCGGTAATTCTTACGCTGTCAGAAGGAGCATCCGTTGCTGTGATAACAAGCTGGTTTCCGCTGACGCTGAATGAAATGCCATCCTCATTAGCGGAAAAGTTGTAATCGGAAAGCACACGGTTGTGGTCTGTCAGGGTAGCGGTGTAACTGCTGCCGTCCCATTCCAGCTCCACGCTCTGCGCTCTGTTCGGGTTTTTGGACATAAAGCTGGGGATGGCGGAGTGACGCTGAACGCTTGCTTCAATGCTGTCATAGTAATCGCAAAACAGGTCATACAGCGGATGGGCGGTGCTGATAACGCCCTTAACTGCATCGTAGCTACCGGGGCTTACATAATCGAAGTCCTCGTCACGCTCACCGACAACGGTTTCCCAAATGAGAACCTGTGTTGCCATAGCTTCCGCCAGCGTTGCGGCATCAGCAGGGTTCTGTGAACGCCACGAGGTGCTGATGGGTCCCGTGTAACCGTACTGCATAATACGCCCGATGAATAGCTTTATATCGTAGGGGGAAATGGTGCTGTTGATGTCTGAGGGCAGGTTGTCCCAAAAGGTTTCGTCCTTACTGGTATAAGTGTCGCCGGTATCCTGCTGCACTCCCGGCTCAATGCAGTAACAGATGTTACCGTCATACGAGTGCATTGCTCGAATGGTAGTGTACTTGGACTCGCCGGAATGCCAGCCGTTCATATACCGGAGATTGGGATGCCCCCAAGTACCGCTGTAATCAATATTAGCATCGCCGCTTCTCGGAAAAGAAACAAGGTAGACCTCTGCTCTTTCTCCTGCGGCATAGGCAGTGGTTGTGCCAATCCCCACAAGGGTTGTCAGGCACATCACGAGGGAAAGCAGTCCCGCCATCCCTCGCTTGAAAAGGCTCTTTTTCATTGTGTTTGTTACCTCCTTGAAAACGAAAAACGCACCGTACAATGACGATGCGTTTCGGGTGAAATGTGTTTTGTTGTTATGCGTAGCCGATATAGATTTCATAAGAGCCGCTTCCGGTCTGCTCATACCAAATCCATATGTCGGTGATGTCGCCGTCCTTGGCATATCGGTCAAGATAGCCACGAATATCCCGTTCGGTGTATTTGCATTTTACACCTGCGGCGATGGGGTTATCCCAGCAATACACGGCTCCGCTGTCAAGCGCAAGTCCGATGCTCTCAGCGTAGCTCTTGGCAAAGCTGATCCAGTAGTCAATGTCAAAGACCGGCTCAGTAGGTTCTTCTTTCGGCGGTTCCGGTGTCGTCGATTCCTCAGTTGCCGGAGGTGTGGGCTGTTCTTTTTCAGTCGGGGCAGCGGTTTCCGGTCGGCGTTCGGACTCGTCTGTTTTCTTTTCAGGTTCGCTTGGCTGTGGTAGCACTGCCGTGCTGTGGTCAGCCTGATCGGGAACCTCTGTTGTTTGGGTGTCACTTTCCGATACGCTTGCCGGGAACTCTGCGGCACGGCTATCCGTTTGCGATTCTGTGCTTTGGGGACGATCAACCTCCGTTTTCTTTTCTGCCTGAGCCGTTTCCGCTTCACTGGGGACGATGTTACTGTCCGAAGAAGAAATAGGGTCAGGCATTTCTGCAATTTGCGAGGCATTGTTGCATCCCGTGGTCAGACACAGAAGCACAGCGAGTAAAAGAACTGCGATTTTTGGTTTCATACGCTTCACTCCCTTCGACAACATTCTACCCGATGAGAACTGCTCCGACAAAGGTGCGTTTTGAAGCGCAATTTTTCATCATACCGCCAAAACGCAGTTTTCCGAATTGTGCGAACTCCGTTTGCTCTTAGATAGATTTAGCTTAGAGAGATAAAGATAAATCAGGAGATAGTTTATTTCGGATAGTCTGGTAGTTCTCAGGGGTTGGAGTGTGAGGAAGGGGACAGCAGAAAACATACTCCATGTACCTATCGGCTGTCACGCTCTGCCCGCTGACGAAGAAAACGACTGTAATGCTCCAGTGCCTTGACCACATAATCCTCCGTTTGGCTTACGGGGATATTTTTCGGGATCAGGCTTCGCACTTTGTCCCCACGCAGGACGATCTTCTCACGCTGATTTGGTTTTTCCTCGCCCATAATGGCGGACACCACCTCCGGCGTGAGTTTTCCATCTGTGAAGAACTTCCGCATACGAATGGTCTGATCGTGGGACGGGGTGCATTGGTTCAGGTCGATTTCATCAACCACCGCCCGCTGGCTGTCCTCGTCCAAATAGGAAAGCTCCACCGCAGGACGCATTTTAATTTTGCCCTCGTCCACAAGGTCAAGAAGCTCCGGCACAAGGTTTGTCAGACGGATATAGCGCTGGATCTGCGTTTGGCTTTCACCACTCTGTTCGGAAAGCTCGACCCGTGAAAAATTTAGTCCCACTGGGACTAAATTATCTTTGCTCGGTCTGCCAGCTTGTCGCTTCATAGCCTCAAGCCTCATTTTATAGGCAAACGCCTTTTCCGAGGGAAGTATCTGCGACCGCTGGTAATTGCTCTCCACCATAAGGACGGTGGCGGCGTCACGGTCAAGGTCTACGACCTCGCAACGGAGTGCTTCAACCCCGGCAAGCTCACAAGCCCGTTTTCGCCTGTGACCGGAAATCAGCTCATACCTACCGTCCTCTTTCTGACGGACGGTAGCCGGAGTAATGACTCCTCGCTCCTTGACGCTCTCCACAAGCTGTATCATATCCTCGTCGTCCCGTACCTTAAATGGGTGGTCGGGAAAATCGTCGATCAGCTCAAGGGGAATATCTCGGATTTTACTGAGCTTAGCATCGTCCCGAAGCTCCTGTGTAGAAAACAGGTCATCGAGCGTCGGCAGAGTGAAGTCGCTCTTTCTTCCTGCCATCGGCAGACACCTCCTTTGCGAACTCAGCATAAGCCTTTGCAACAGGACTGCTCGGCTCATACTTGTAGATGCTTACGCCCTTGGAGGCAACCTCTGCGGCTTTCACTGCCATAGGAATGGAGGAACGGTATATCTTAATAACGCTCCCAAAGTTCTTTCGCAGTGCGTCGGCAGTGCTTTTTGCGAGGTTGGTGCGGTTATCTACGATGTTCAATAGGATACCGTCGATTCGCAGGCTCGGATTGATGTACTGCCTGACCTTTCCAATGGTCTGCATCAGTTGGGTCATTCCCTTTGCCGGAAGATATTGCGCCTGCACGGGAATGATTACGCTATCTGCCGCCGCCAAAGCATTCAGAGTTACCATACCGAGCGAAGGCATACAATCAATCAGTACATAATCATAATTGTCTTTGACCTTGCTCAGATAGCTTCTCAGAATGGTTTCACGGCTCATTGCGGTGACAAGCATCATTTCCATAGCAGACAGCTCGATGTTGGCAGGGAGCAGATCGACATTTTCCTCGTGATGCAGAATGCCGCTTCGTGGGTCTGTATGATCTTCACGGATAACCCCGGATAGCTTATCGGTAATGGTCGTCGTAAGACTGTCATTATCTCGCCATCCGAGGCAAGTCGTAAGGTCGCCCTGCGGGTCGGCATCTACAAGGAGTACCTTCTTGCCGAGTCGTGCAAGCCCGACACCCAAATTGACCGTTGTGGTCGTTTTGCCTGTGCCGCCTTTCTGATTGCAGATAGCAATGGCTTTACAGTTTGGCATTTCGCTTTTCCTCCTTCTTATTAGATTTGGATCGCTCGATCCACCAAAACACAGGGAACTTGTCCTGTGCTTTGGTGGTCGCATTTAGCTCGATCTCATCCCCCAAATGCGTAAAAGGAAATCAACAGGCGTTCGGTTGCTGACCGAACTCATAGGAATCTCACCTCTGCCGGGTACTCCGCCAGCCCCATAGGGAAGTATCATTGTCCCTGAATCGTTTCATCGCCTTATCCGTAGCAAGCGAATATTTCAGAATGGTTCGGAATCGCTACCAACCTTGCTTTCCGTGATGACCCTTGCGGGCAGGAAGTTCGTGGCGTACCTTCATCCGGCTGGGGCTTTCGCCCCCGATCAGGAATGTACCTGTTGAATGTCTATTCGTTTTTCAAGGTTCGTGAGGTTTTTGCCCTCACTAACCAACTGGGAAATTTTTTTCGATTTGTACGAAGTTTTTTTGAGATTTTTCAAAAAAATTTTTTCGACCACCTTTCAGGGATAAAAAAAGCCCCTATCACATCACAAAGATGTAATAGGGGCAGAAATAGAAAAAGCCCACTGACCGAAATCAGCGGGCTTAAATCATATGAAATTATCGTATGCTATCGGAACTTGTCTGCAATCGCAAAATTCCAAACGCATTTTTGGCGTAAGCTCGGAGTAAATTGGCGTAAGTTGTGGCGTAAGCACCGACAATTTAGGGTCAATCAATAGAGCTTTGCGCCTGCCGGAATGTGAGGATCGACCATCAACAAATGCAACTTTTCTTCACCGTTTTCGTGATGCACAGCGGAGATCAGCATACCGCAGGAGTCGATGCCCATCATCGCTCTCGGAGGCAGATTGGTGATTGCAATGCAGGTCTTACCTACCAGCTCCTCCGGCTCATAATACTCGTGAATTCCGCTCAAAATGACCCTATCTACGCCGGTTCCGTCGTCCAAAACGAACTTTAAGAGCTTTTTGGACTTCTTCACGGCTTCGCATTCTTTGACCTTCACGGCACGGAAATCGCTCTTGGAGAAGGTGTCAAAATCCACCTGATCCTGGAACAGTGGCTCGATCTGAACATTGGAAAAATCGATTTTTTCCTCCACAACCGGAGCCGCCTGAGCAGCCGCCGCAGGAGCCGAAACTTCCTTGGAACCCTTCTTGTCAGAGTCCAGCGGCTTCATTGTGGGGAACAGCAGCACATCACGAATGGACGCGCTGTCCGTCAGCAGCATGACCAGGCGGTCAACGCCGAAGCCCAGACCGCCTGTGGGGGGCAGGCCGTACTCAAGGGCGGTCACGTAGTCATAGTCGACCTGCGCCTTGCAATCGGGCTCGATGGCCTTGCGCTCGGCGACCTGGCGCTCGAAGCGGGCTTTCTGGTCGATGGGGTCGTTCAGCTCGCTGAACGCATTGCCGTACTCGGTGCAGTCGATAAAATACTCGAAACGCTCGGTGAAAGCCGGGTCGCCGGGCTTGCGCTTGGCAAGCGGGCTGATCTCGACAGGGTAGTCGTAGATGAACGTAGGCTGGATGAGCTTGTCCTCGACAAAGGCGTCGAAGAACTCAGCCAGGATCGCACCCTTGGTCGGGACCTCGGGCAGCTCAACATGATGCTCCTTGGCGGCTGCGATAGCGTCCTCATCAGTCTTCCAGTCGTTGAAATCAACACCGGAATACTTCTTGACGGCCTCGACCATGGTCAGACGCTCCCAATGGCCCATGTCGATCTGCTTGCCCTGGTAGGTGATTTCCAGGCTGCCGCAGACCTTGAGGGCCAGGCGCTTATACATTTCCTCGACCAGATCCATCATACCGTGGAAGTCGGTGAAAGCCTGGTACAGCTCGATGGTCGTGAACTCGGGGTTATGCTTCGGGTCCATGCCCTCGTTGCGGAAGATGCGGCCGACCTCATACACGCGGTCCATACCACCCACGATCAGGCGCTTGAGGTACAGCTCGGTCTCAATGCGCAGCACCATATCCATGTTCAGGGTGTTGTGGTGGGTGTAGAAGGGGCGGGCAGACGCACCGATCTCAAACGGGGTCAGGATGGGTGTGTCGACTTCCAGGAAACCCTTCTCGTCCAGGTAGGCACGGATCTCCTTCAGAATCAGGCTGCGCTTGACGAAGGTGTCCTTGACCTCGGGGTTGACGATGAGGTCAACATAGCGCTGACGGTAGCGGGCCTCGCGGTCGGTCAGGCCGTGGAACTTCTCGGGCAGGGGAAGCAGGCTCTTGGAGAGCAGGGTCAGCTCACTGATGCGGACGGAAATCTCGCCCATCTTGGTGCGGAACACTTCGCCCTTGACGCCGATGATATCACCGATGTCCAGCTTTTTGAAAGCGGCATAGGCCTCATCGCCCAGCAGGTCGCGCTTGACAAAAATCTGGATGTCGCCCTTCTGGTCGCGCAGATGGGCAAAGCTGGCCTTGCCCATGACGCGCTTGGACATCATGCGGCCGGCCAAAGAGACGATCTTGCCGGTCTCGGCTTCGGCGGGCAGGTCGGCAAACTCCTGTTTGAGGTCGGCCGAGTACGCATCCTGCGCATATTTGGTGATTTCAAAGGGGTTGTGACCGGCTTCGCACAGGTCAGCCAGCTTTTGGCGGCGCACGGCGGCCTGCTGGCTGATTTCCTGCTCGGTCTGGGGCTTATTCTGCTCCATGTGAGATCGTCCTTTCGTGATTTTTTGATTTCAAATGCTTACTTGGAACGGGAAACTTCCAGCAGCTTGTAGGTGATGATATTGCCGTTGGGCAGGGTGACATCAAAGCTGTCGCCGACTTTGCAGCCAATCATGGCAGCGCCAACCGGGCTCTCGTCGCTGATGCGGTTCAGGTCCATATCCGCCTCGGTGGAGCCGGTCAGGTCGTACTCCTCGGCATCCTCCAGGTCATCGCCCTCGGCCAGAATCTTGACGTGCATACCGATGGAAGCCGTGTCGTTGGACAGCTCACTCTCATCCATGATGCGGGCCAGCTTCAGGGTGGCCTCCAGGTCGGCGATACGGGCCTCCACAGAAGCCTGCTCCTCCTTGGCGGCGTCGTACTCGGCATTCTCGCTCAAATCGCCGTAGCCGCGGGCGACCTTAATCTTGTCAGCGACTTCCTTACGTTTGACGGTGCGCAGGGTTTCCAGTTCCTGCTCCAGTTTATTATAGCCCTCGCGGGTAACGACAACTTCTTTAGCCATAGCAGTGTCTCCTAACGTAAAATGGATAGTAAAAGTAGTGCGGCACCAACTGGGGAGCCGCACCAACTTAGATATTATATAGGTTTAAATGGGATTTGTCAAGTCACAACGTCATTTATCCAGCTGCAGCAGGCCAACTTTGCGGTAAACTTTGCTGACGGTGCGGTTGGCCAGGCGGGAGGCTCGCTCGGCGCCGCTCTTGAGCACCTCATCCACATAGGCTTTGTCGGCCAGAATACGGCCATACTCGGCCTGCACGGGGGCCAGCGCATCGGCGGTGACTTCGGCCACAGCCAGTTTGAAGTCGCCATAGCCCTTGCCCTCAAACTCGGCGGCGATCTCATCGTTGGACTTGCCGGTAAAGGTGCTGTAAATGCACATCAGGTTGGACACGCCGGGCTTCGTCTCACGGTCAAAGCGGACAACGCCGTCGGAGTCGGTCACGGCGCGCTTGAACTTGCGCACGATGGCGTCCTTGTCGTCGGTCATCAAGATGAAGCTGTTGACGTTCGTGTCGGACTTGCTCATCTTTTTAGTCGGTTCGGCCAGCGACATGATTTTCGCGCCGGCGGCAGGGACGTAGCCCTCCGGCAGGGTGAAAGTGTCGCCGTAGATGCCGTTGAAGCGGCCTGCGATATCGCGGGCAATCTCCAGGTGCTGGGTCTGGTCCTGGCCCACGGGAACGAGGTCTGCGTTATAAATCAGGATATCCGCCGCCATCAGCACAGGGTAGGTGAACAGGCCGCCGTTGACGTTGTCGGGGTGCTTGGCGCTCTTGTCCTTGAACTGGGTCATGCGGGACAGCTCGCCGAACTGGGTGTTGCAGGCCAGCACCCAGGAAAGTTCTGTATGCGCCGGCACATGGCTCTGCACGAACAGAACGTGCTCCTTCGGGTCGATGCCCACGGCCAGCAGCAGGGCGGCCAGCTCACGGGTGCGGCGGCGCAGGTCGGCAGGCACCTGGCGCACGGTCAGGCTGTGCAGGTCGGCCACCATGTACAGGCAGTCATAGTCAGATTGCAGCAGTGCCCAGTTGCGCACCGCGCCGATATAGTTGCCCAGAGTGGGCGTGCCGGTGGGCTGAATGCCCGAAAGAATGCGTTTGCGTTTTTCTTCTGCCATAGTACTCTATCTCCATTCGTGATAAATCAATTTTTCAATGCAAGGGAAGAATATGCTTTATTCGTATTCCGTCGCCGCCGCCATCGTGCGCATCCAGCGCAGAGCAGCCGTCTCAACGGCAGACACCTGCATGGGATATACGGTGATGCCATTGACCGCCTCCTTGCCGAACCGTTCTCCCACGCAAATTTTCACGCAGGACTAGGCAGTTCATGTGTTTTCGTGTACAATATAGAATATAATCAAACAGAAGATATTTGTCAATGTTTTACACCCCTGAAACTGATAGTTTTATGTGAAGGAATGTTACAGCTATGGTCAAAATTCTATTTGTCTGCCACGGCAACATCTGCCGCAGTCCGATGGCGGAGTTTGTGATGAAAGATTTAGCCGCCAAGGCCGGGGCAGGGGAGCGATTTGTCATTGATTCCGCTGCCACCAGCACCGAGGAAATCGGCAACCCGGTCTACCCTCCGGCGCGGCGGGAACTGGAGGCCCATGGCGTTGCCTGCGGGGCGCATGCGGCGCGGCAGATGACCCGGGCCGACTATGATAAATATGACCTGCTCATCGGCATGGACAGTGCCAACATCCGCAATATGACCCGCCTCTGCGGCGGAGACCCGGCGGGCAAAATCCATCGCCTGCTGGACTGCACTGACCGCCCCGGCGACGTGGCCGACCCCTGGTATACTGGGGATTTTGCGGCCACCTGGCGGGATGTACTGGACGGCTGCACGGCGCTTCTGGAAATGCTGGAAATGCTGACCAATAAAAAATAGACAAACCGGCCAACAAGTGCTATAATAAAGCTACCTCTGAATATGCACAAACTACAATCCGAAAGGAACGTGTGAATAGAATGGGAAAATATTTCGGTACTGACGGCTTCCGCGGCGAGGCCGGTGTCAACCTGACCGCCGACCACGCCTACAAGGTAGGCCGCTTCCTTGGCTGGTATTACGGTATGCTGCGCCAGCGCAACGGCGAGGCGACCGCCCCGCGCATCGTCATCGGCAAGGATACCCGCCGCAGCTCCTATATGTTTGAGTACAGCCTCGTCGCGGGCCTGACCGCCAGCGGCGCGGACGCCTACTTGCTGCACGTTACCACCACCCCCAGCGTAGCCTACATTGCCCGTGTAGACGACTTCGACTGCGGTATCATGATCTCCGCCAGCCACAATCCTTACTATGACAACGGCATCAAGCTCATTGACTGCTACGGCGAGAAAATGGACGAAGAAACGCTGCTCCTGGTCGAGGCTTACCTCGACGGGCACCTGCACGTTTTCGACCAGGATTGGCCCGAGCTGCCCTTTGCCAGCCGCGACCATGTCGGCTGCACGGTGGACTATGTGGCAGGCCGCAACCGCTACATGGGCTACCTAATTTCGCTGGGCATCTACTCCTTCCGCGGCGTCAAGGTCGGTCTGGACTGCGCCAACGGCTCCAGCTGGAACATTGCCAAGAGCGTGTTTGACGCCCTCGGCGCGGACACTTACGTCATCAACAACAAGCCCAACGGCCTGAATATCAATCTCAACGCCGGTTCCACCCACATTGAGGGCTTGCAGAAGTTCGTCGTTGAGAACCACCTTGACATCGGCTTTGCCTATGACGGCGACGCCGACCGCTGCCTCTGCGTGGATGAAAAGGGCAACGTCATCACCGGCGACCATATCCTGTACATCTACGGCTGCTATATGAAGGAGCGCGGCAAGCTCATCACCAACACGGTCGTCACCACCGTTATGTCCAACTTCGGCCTGTACAAGGCTTTTGATGCGCAGGGCATTGACTACGCCAAGACCGCCGTGGGCGACAAGTATGTGTATGAGTATATGGCGAAAAACGGCTGCCGCATCGGCGGCGAGCAGAGCGGCCACATCATCTTCTCCAAGTACGCCAGCACCGGTGACGGCATCCTGACGAGCCTGAAGATGATGGAGGTCATGCTGGCGAAGAAGAAGCCAATGAGCGAGCTGGCCGCCCCGCTGAAGATTTACCCGCAGGTTCTTGAAAATGTACACGTCACCGACAAAAAAGCTGCACAGGACGACGCAGACGTCCAGGCGGCCGTCAAGGCCGTGGCCGAGGCCCTGGGCAACACCGGCCGTATCCTGGTCCGTGAGTCCGGCACTGAGCCGCTGGTTCGCGTGATGGTCGAAGCCCCCGAGCACGAGACTTGCGAAAAGTACGTCGCCCAGGTCGTGGACGTCATCAAGGCCAAGGGTTACGCCATCTGAATTTGAACTCTGCATGAAGCTTTGCACCGCGCTGTTGAAAAGGCAGCGCGGTGTTTTTTGGTGGAATTGAAACGTTTCCCTTGCAATGTGTCTCTCCACCTGCTACAATAAATTATATTATTTGTAAGGAGCGATCACCCATGAACTGGCATCAGGCGTGCGAACTGCCCTATTACCACGGCAGTGACCTGGGCGCAAATCCAACGGCGGAGGATACCACTTTCAAGCTGTGGGCTCCCACTGCCTGCGGGGTCGTGGTCTGCCTGTTTGCCACCGGCACTGACGATGAACCCGGCGCAAAAACGCTGGGCGTACACGAGATGCGCCGCGGCGACGCCGGGGTGTGGGCTATCACACTGCCGGGCAATCTGCACGGCGTCTACTACATCTACCGCATCTATTTCCCGGATGGCCGCGTGCATGAGGTCGTGGACCCCTACGCCCGCAGCGCCGGGGCCAACGGCGTGCGCGGCATGGTCGTGGATCTTGCCAAGGACGTGCCGGAGGGTTGGGAGCAGGACACCCGCCCCGACATCCCTGCCCACGCCCGCAGCGTGTGGGAGGTGCATGTTGCCGATTTTTCCGCTGACGAACACAGCGGCGTAAAACCGACGTGGCGCGGCAAATTCATGGGCTTCACCCCCGATGACACGACACTGGACGGTGACGGCGAACACCCAACCTGCTTGAACTATTTAAAGAATCTCGGCGTCAGCCATGTGCAGCTGCAGCCCATCTATGATTACGCCACCGTGGATGAGGCCCGCCCCGACGGCGGCTACAACTGGGGCTATGACCCGCTGAACTACAACGTGCCCGAGGGCAGCTTTGCCACTGACGCCTTCCACGGAGAGGTTCGTGTGCGGGAGTGCCGCGCCATGGTGGCCGCGCTGCACCGCGCGGGGCTGGGCGTCGTGATGGATGTTGTCTACAACCACACCTACCACGGCGAGAGCAACTTGGAGCGCACCGTGCCCGGCTACTGGAACCGCCGCTGGCCCAACGGCATGACGACGAACGGTTCCGGCTGCGGCTGCGACCTGGCCAGCGAGCGCCCGATGGTGCGCAAATACATCGTGGAATCGGTGCTGTACTGGGCCACGACCTACCACATTGACGGTTTCCGATTTGATTTGATGGCGCTGGAAGATGTGGACACAATGAACGCCATCCGCGCTGCGCTGGACAGCCTGCCCGGCGGCGAGAACATCCTGATGTACGGCGAACCCTGGATGGGCGGCGGCACGAACATTGAGGGCGGTGCACGCCCCGCCGACAAGCGTGCGCTGGATGCTCTGAGTGATCGCATCGGATTTTTCTGCGATGATACGCGGGACTGCATCAAGGGCAACGTCTTTGACGCGGCCAATGCGGGCTATGTCAACGGCGCGCCCCAGCACGGCTACGATGTGCTGCACCTGATCAGCGCATGGCGCAACGGTGCCCACGGCTTCTGGCCGCGCAAGGCAGGGCAGGTGGTGCAGTACATCTCGGCCCACGACAACTACACGCTTTGGGACAAGCTGGCCGCTGTGGCCCGACGCGGCGACTACGACTGGCCCGACGCCGACCTGCTGGCGCAAAACCGCATGGCGGCGGGCATCTACCTGACCTGTCAGGGCCTGCCCTTCATGCAGGCGGGCGAGGAATGGGGCCGTACCAAGCATGGCGACCACAACAGCTACAAAGGCCCGCTGGACACGAACAAGTTAGACTGGACCCGCGCTCACAGGCCGGAATTTGCCGCCCTGACGTCGTTTTACCGTGGGATGCTGGCCATCCGCCGCGCCTACCCGCGTTTGAGCGGCGCGGCAGGGGAGCCAGAGCCGTTTATTCTGATGCTGCCCGGCTGGCTCATCGGCTTTGTGCCGGAGAACGACGGCACGGCCACAGCAGGCCAGCTGGCCGTCTACTACAATCCCGAGCGCACCCGCCAGTGGGCCAGCCTGCCCGCCGGTACCTGGCGCAAGCTCAGCGACGGCGTCCACGCCGGGGTAACACCCTTTGGCCCCCGTTTCCGTGATGCGTTGGAGCTGGCCCCCACGAGCGTGACGGTGCTGGTAGCGGAATGATATGCATTGGGAGAGGGTTGACCTCTCCCGTTTTTTGTATCCCGGTAGGGGCGGGGCATGCCCCGCCCTCAACCATCCCGTAAACGTCCGTTTTCCATTATGCCGAGGGCCGAGTATGCCCGGCCCCTACCGTGTGGTTTGTTCACAATTTATCCATTTGACAGATTGTTCGATTTTCCGTATAATTATTCTTATACGATTTGTAAAGAATCCTGCATCTGCTACGATTTGTTTACCCACCGCGGACAAAAAAGAAAAGGGAGGTCATCTGCCATGAGCGATTACGCAGCCATTGAAAAGGAAGCCCGCATCTTCACCGAGGAATGTGTCACCAATAACCGCATTGACCCTGCACTGTTTGCCCAGTATGATATCAAGCGCGGTCTGCGCGACAAAAACGGTAAGGGCGTGCTGGCCGGTATCACCAACATCTCCCGCATCGATGCCTTTGAGGAACGCGACGGCCAGAAGATCCCCTGCGATGGCAAGCTCTGGTACCGCGGCTACAACGTCTATGACCTGATCCGCGGTCTGCGCGGCAAGCGCTACGCCTTTGAGGGTGCAGCCTACCTGCTGCTGTTGGGCGACCTGCCGAACCAGGAGCAACTGGAAACCTTCACGGCCTGCCTGTCGAAATGCCGCGCCCTGCCGACAAACTTTGTGCGCGATGTCATTATGAAGGCCCCCAGCCATGACCTGATGAACTCCCTGACCCGCAGCGTGCTGACGCTGGCCAGCTATGACGACGACATCGGCAAGACCGACCTGCAGACCCAGCTGGAACAGTGCATCAAGCTCATCAGCGTATTTCCTATGCTGGCCGTCTACGGCTACCACGCCTACAATTATTATGAGTGCGGCGGCAGTATGTACATCCACCGCCCGGATCCGAACCTGTCCACTGCGGAAAACCTGCTGAAAATGCTGCGCCCCGACCAGAAATACACCGACCTTGAGGCCCACGTTCTCGATATCGCGCTGCTTTTGCACATGGAGCACGGCGGCGGCAACAACTCCACCTTCACGACCCGCGTCGTCACGTCCTCCGGGTCGGACACCTACTCGGTCATTGCGGCGGCGCTTTCCAGCCTGAAAGGCCCCAAGCACGGCGGCGCGAACATTAAGGTCATGAAGATGATGGACGACATCCGCGCCCATGTCGCCGACCCGCTGGATGAGGCCGCCATGGCCGACTACCTCGGCCGCATCGTGGATCGGCAGGCCTTTGACCAGAAGGGCCTGATCTACGGCATGGGCCACGCGGTCTACTCACTCAGTGACCCGCGCGCTGTGGTGTTCAAGAACTTTGTCCACCAGCTGGCCGATGCCAAGGGCCGCAGCCGCGACTTTGAGTATTACAACACCATCGAGCGTCTGGCCCCCAAGGTCATTGCCCAAAAGCGCCACATCTACAAGGGCGTTTCGACGAATGTAGACTTCTACTCCGGCTTTGTCTATGATATGCTGGGCATTCCAGTGGAGCTGTACACGCCAATCTTTGCCATTGCGCGTATCGTCGGCTGGTCCGCCCACCGCATGGAAGAGCTGGTCAACATGGACAAAATCATCCGCCCCGCCTACCAGAGCATCATGCAGCCGCGTGACTACGTCCCGCTGGAAGAACGCTGAAAATAAAACCGGGAAGCGCCGTTTTGACGCTTCCCGGTTTTGCTTATTGGTGGATATACATACGGGTCATCTCATCCTCACCGTCGCCCTGCACCATGCACAAAAACTCCCAGCCGTGTCGCTCATAAAAGCCCTTCCATAGAAAAAGAGAAGCACTTTCCCATTTTGGAAACCGCGCTTCTCTTTTCTGCTCTCTTAGTAGTTGCTGCTCTTCAGCTCAAAATAGCTCTGCGGATGGGCGCAGACCGGGCACTTGACCGGCGCGTGCTGGCCGATATAGACGAAACCGCAGTTGCGGCACTGCCAGACCTGCTCGGTCTCGCGGGCGTAGACCTTGCCAGCTTCGATGTTGGCGGCCAGGGCCTTGTAGCGCTCTTCGTGGTCCTTCTCGATGGCGGCGACCATCGTGAACAGGGCTGCAATCTGGTTAAAGCCCTCCTCCTTCGCCTCGGCGGCCATGCGCGGGTACATCGAGGTATGCTCCTCGTTCTCGCCCGCGGCGGCCATCTTCAGGCAGGTCAGCGTGTCGGGAATCTCGCCGTTCTCCATCAGGAGTTTGAACCAAATTTTGGCGTGCTCTTTCTCGTTGTTGGCGGTCTCGGTAAAGATGGCGCTGATCTGCTCGTAGCCTTCCTTCTTGGCCTTGGATGCAAAGTAGGTGTACTTGTTGCGGGCCTGGCTCTCCCCTGCGAAAGCCTCCCACAGGTTTTTCTCGGTCTTGCTGCCTCTGAGTTCCATAGTGAATACCTCCGTTTTAAATTAGGATTTGTTCTTAGTTTTATTCTATTATACCATAAGAAGTGCGTATGTCAAGTCAAATATCGGGAACAACTCTTGTGTATTTTGCCCAAAGCGTTGACAAATCATCCAAAATAGTGTACCATCTGAATAGGAGTCAATCTTAAATCATTAAAGGAGGTCTGCCCATGACCCGCCAACGCGCCCTGATACTGGACATTATGCGTGAAAAATGCCCCGAGCATATGACCGCTGACGAAATTTTCAGCCACGCGCGGCAGGCCATGCCGCACATTGCCCGCGGCACCGTGTACCGCAACCTAAAGCTTATGGAGTTGGACGGCGAGATCGGCCACCTGGAAATGCCGGACGGCCCTGACCGCTACGACGCCAACCCCAGCCCCCACGGCCACCTGCTGTGCGAAAGCTGCGGCGACCTGGCCGACCTGCCGGTGGTGGGACTGATCCGCGATATTGAGTCCGCCATCGGCACCAAGGTACGCGGTTACACGCTGACGATCCGGTATATCTGCCCCAAATGCCGCGCTAAAAACGCGCAGTGACCCTTGCCGCCCAACCGTGGGCGGTATTTTTGTAAAAGCGAGGTTGGTACTTATGGCAAAGCAGCGCGACCCTGTATTAGATAGTATGCGCGGCATCGGCATCGTGCTTATGGTGCTGGGGCACTCGGGCTTTCCCGGCACCGGTTTTATCTATCTTTTCCACATGGCACTGTTTTTTATGCTCAGCGGGTGGCTTTTCAGCCTGCGGGGCGGGCTGGTACATTTTGCCAAGCGCAAGGTGGTCACGCTCTGGCTGCCCTTTGTGCTGGCCAACACAGCGTTCACGGTGCTGAACAACCTCTTCCTGCGCCTAAATATTTTAACCGGGGATGAGCGCATTCTGGCGCTGCCCGGTAATATCGTCACCACGCCCACAACGCTGAAAGACGTCATCGGCCGCACGGCGCACTGGTGCGTATTTGACGGCGGCACCCAGCTGGGCGGGGCGCTGTGGTTCATCCAGGCGCTGTTCCAGATTTCGATTTTGTACGCTGTCGTGGAATTTTTGCTGCAGAAGCTGCTGCGCGGCGGTGATACACTGATTGCCCAGGGGCTTGTCTCCGGCGTGCTGCTCTGGGTGGGCTGGCGCTGCGGTCTGGCCGGGTGGAACGTCTGGGGGCTGGGCATTGCGGCCAGCTGTTACAGCCTGTTCTACCTGGGGACTGTGCTGCGCTGCACCACCCGCAGCGACGTTAAGCCGCTGCACCGCGCCGGGCTGGCTGCTGCCGCGTTTGTGCTGCTGGCCGTGCTGGGGCAGTTTGGCTCCGTTGGCCTGGCGGGCAACGGCTACCCAGGGCCGATCTTCCTGCTGGCCGCCAGTCTGGCGGGCTGGGTGCTGGTGCGGCAGGCCGCGTGTCTGGCGGCGGTGTGGCCGAAATTCAGCGCCGTGCTGGCCTACCTGGGCCGCGCCACAATGCCCATTGTCATTTTGCATTTCTTGAGCTTCAAACTCGTGACCTGGCTTGGGCTGCTGGCCACCGGCGGCGAGCCGTACCTGCTGGCCGCGTTCCCCACCTATTTCACCGGCGGCCTTTGGTGGCTGGCGTATACTGTGGTTGGCCTGGCTTTGCCGCTGGCAGGGGATTGGGTTTACAAGAAAGTGCGGGAAGCCTTTCCCCTTGGGGGAAGGTGGCCGAAGGCCGGATGAGGGGCGGCTTTGCCTTGCCGCCCCATAAGGAAACGCGCCCCTCATCAGTCCGCTTCGCGGACAGCTTCTCCCTCGGGAGAAGCCAAAGCGCCAAAATTTTCGAGCCCTTCGGGGCTCTTTTTTTGATATATTCCCGCCTCCATCGGCGTTATAAGAGTGAAAGGAGGTCGAGCCTATGCAGACTGAACAAGACCTGGAAAAACTCGTACATGCCCACACTGCCGCCCTGCTGCGCTACTGTACCGGCCTGCTGGGGTGTGAAGCCGATGCCCAGGACGCCGTGCAAAAAACCTTCATCAAGGCATGGCAGCAGCGTCGCACCCTGCGGGGCGACGGCACCGACAACGAACGCGCGTGGCTCTACCGCATCGCCTACCGCACCGCGCTGGATATACTGCGGGCAGCCCGCCGCGCGGCCAACTACCCAACGCCGGAACCGCGGGAACAGGACCCCGGCATCAGCGACGAACTGCGTACCGCGCTGGCCGCTCTGCCGCCACTCGACCGGGCACTGGTGTTGGAGCGCGTGCTGGACGGCCTGGACTATGCCGCGCTGGCACGCATCCACGGGCGGCCCGCCGCCTACCTGCGCACACGCTATCACCGGGCCAAAAAACAGCTGGCCTCACGATTGAGAGAGGGGGAGCACCATGACGAATGACCGCGATGAAGAATTTTTGCGCACGAAGCTGACTGACGGCCTGCACCCGGCCGAGGTCGATCTCTGGCCCGCTGTGGCCGAGACTCTGCCAAACGCCGGCCCGGCATGGCCCTGGCGGCGTATCGCCCTCTGCCTGGCTGCGCCGCTGTTGATTGCAGCCGGGGTACTGGCGGGCACAGCAGGATTTACGAACCTGCGGGAGAACCCGCGCCCCTCCTTCGCGCCCGAGGCGAACACCGGGTATGCCATAACGTATGAGCGGCAATATTTTACGTTGGACAGCGACTTATTGGCGGGGCTGGCGGCAAACCACAACGGCGAGGTTTCCGCCGATGGCTGGTTGCCGATGCACTGCGGCATCAACGGATTTTTGCACCTTCCTGATGAGGACGAGATGAACCGCTATTCCCGCGCAGTGCGCGGCTACGACAGTTGGGGCGAACTGACCGCTGCGACCGACCTGCCGCTGGCACAGAACGCGCTGCTGGATACCGAAGCCAACAATTTTGCCGCCGTCTCGCTGTATCCGTCGGGCATGATCGAGATACCCGAAGAATACGACGGCCGCCCCTACACGCCGAAAGCGCAGGAATACCCGGCTGGGCTTATCCCCGTTGGGCGCGGTGAAACGCCGGACAAGCTCTACCTGCGCACCGGCGCACGCCATGGCATCTACGATGTGGAAATGATGGCTGTCGTCTATCTGGGCGACGCCGCGCCGGAGACCGTGGCCCAGCTCTACCGCCAAAAGAGCGCCGGGCTGACCTGGGAATGCGAAAGCTACCCAATGGCAAACGGCAACACTGCGCTGATTCCGCACTGCACCAGCAACCCGAACTCGATGCCCTATGTGCAGTCCAGCGCCTATTTTGCGCAGGATGGCATTTTGTATCAGGTTTATTGCAGCCCACACACGGACGGCCTGGATTACAGCGTCAAGCAGGAGGATATCTGGGCCGAACTGAAGGTGGTGCTGAATGGGTTTACATAATACGCACCTGGAAAACCTTGCAAAAAACGCTTGACAACTGTGGGATATCATGCTATATTGTTAGCGTTAGTTAAAGCTAACCGTAGTGAGTTCCCCTTTAGGAACCATAGCCCGCACAGTGCGGTTCTCTCCCCGTGCTGTGCGGTTTTATGGAAGCTTCGGTTAGCATAAGCTAACTATTGCAGAGGATAAGGAGCCGTCTCATGGCAGAACGTACCCGCGTTACCCCCAGCCCGCGCAGCTTCGCCTGCGATTTGGCAACCCTGTGTGCCCCCACGCTGGCCGGGCTCAAACCCGCCAGCCTCTTCCGCTACCAGCCCGCGCCCGGGCAGGACGCCGCCGACATGGCCGCCGCCTGGCACGCAGCGCTCGCGCCCCGCGGCGTCACGGTGCGGGTGCTCAAGCAGTGTCCGCGTACCGGGGCCGTGCTGGTCTATGTTTACCGCCCCGCGCGGGTGGCAAGACTGCTGGCAGACCCCCGCACGCTGGACTTTCTGGCAGGGGAGGGGTACGCCCTCGGCACTGCGGACGCCCTGCTGAATCAACTGGCCGACCGGCTGTGCTGCGAGGGGGAATTCCCGCATGAGATCGGCGTTTTCTTAGGCTACCCGCTGGCGGATGTCATCGGTTTTATCGAGAATCGCGGCAAAAACTTTACGGCCTGCGGCTACTGGAAGGTCTACACCGACCCCACCGCCGCCCAGGCAGAGTTTGACCGCTACAAAAAATGCGAGCGCATCTACGCCCGCTGCTATTACAACGGCACCCCGATCCGGCGGCTGACTGTGGCCGCCTGACGATGCACCATAAAGAATGTACAAAGGAGTAGTTTACTATGAGCAAGATCGCAGTTATCTATTGGAGCGGCACCGGCAACACTGAGGCCATGGCTGATTTGGTCGCCAACGCAGCAGCCGCTGCCGGCGCAGCTGTTGACAAGTTCACCTCATCTGAGTTCAATGTTGCCTCTGCCGGCGACTACACCGGCTTTGCGCTGGGCTGCCCCGCCATGGGAGCTGAGCAACTGGAAGAGAGCGAGTTTGAGCCGATGTATCAGGATCTGCGCGGCTCCCTGAGCGGCAAGCCTGTCGGCCTGTTCGGCTCCTACGGCTGGGGCGACGGCGAGTGGATCCGCACCTGGGCCGAGGATGCCGAGGCTGCCGGTGCCCGCATGGTCGTTGAGCCTGTCATGGCCAACGGTGCCCCCGACGGCGACGCCGAAACTGCCTGCGCAGCCCTGGGCACCGCCCTTGCCAACGCGTGATATTCTCCATATCCATCATACCTGGGAGGGGCAGCAATGCCCCTCTTCTTTTTTATGTAAAGCCTTCTCCCCTGGGAGAAGGTGGCCGAAGGCCGGATGAGGGGCACATTTACCATAGCAACCCGTTCATAGGCAATAACGCCGCCCATGTAGGGGCCGGGCATGCCCGGCCCTCAGCTTACCCGCAATATCTTCCTTCAAAGAGAGATCTGGCAAGGCCGCCCCTCATCAGCCTGCTTCGCGGGCAGCTTTCCCCAAGGGGGAAGCCTTTGCTTGCGGCATCCAAAAAGTTCCTACTTGACAATCTCGCAAAGTTAGTATATCCTAAGTTCGATTAGAAAAAACTAACCTGGAGGCTATCGTATGGCAAACGTTATTATTGTTTTGATCCTGGTCGTGGCTGTTGTCTACGGCATCTACAACTATGTACATCACCTGAACCATGGCGGCGGCTGCTGCGGTGAGCATGACGCCCCCGCTAGGAAGGTCAAGGCCGCCGACACCAACAAAAGCCATTACCTGCACCGTCTGGTCATGGGTGTGGACGGCATGACCTGCCAGAACTGCCAGCGCCATGTGGAGAACGCCCTGAACGCCATGACGGACACCCTGGCCGAGGCAGACCTGAGCGCCCAGAAGGTGACGGTCTGGACCAAGGCCGACGCCGACGAAGACGCCATCCGCCAGGCCATCCGAGATGCCGGTTATCTGCCCCTACGCACGGCGGAGAAAGAGTAAACACATTGGGTATGTCCTGTCTGCCCGGTTTTCAACCTTGCGGTGGCCCACAGCGTTTCGGGTTGCGGCAGATGCGCGGGCCGGATATGTCCGGCCCCTACAACTCTACTAAAAGGAACCACAAACTATGATGATAAACAAACGCCTGATCGCCATGATGGGCGATTCCAAACGGTATATCGCGCGGAATGTGGCGCTGCAATGGGTGGCGCTGTTGGCCAATATTGCCATGATCTTTGCCGTGTCTGCGTTTTTGGCGGGGCTTGTGTACGGCCAGGGCAGTCTGTCCGCCGCGCTGCTTGTGCTGCTGGGTGCGCTCGTCGTGCGGTTCTTCTGCACCCGGGGCGCGGCTTCGGCCAGCTACAACGCCAGCCGCACCGTGAAAAAGACGCTGCGCGCCGCCATCTATGAAAAACTGCTGCGCCTGGGCGGCAGCTACACCCAGGCCGTGCCCACTGCCGAGGTCCTGCAGCTGGCGGGCGAGGGCGTCGAACAGCTCGAGACCTACTTCGGCGCGTACCTTCCGCAGTTTTTCTACGCCATGCTCGCGCCCCTCACACTGTTTATCGCGCTGGCCCCGGTCAGCCTGCGGGCAGCGGTCATTTTGATGATCTGCGTGCCGCTGATTCCGGTTTCCATCGTGGCTGTGCAGAAATTTTCCAAAAAACTGCTGGGCAAATACTGGGGCCAGTACGCCGCGCTGGGTGACAGCTTTCTGGAAAACCTTCAAGGATTGACCACACTCAAAATCTACCAGGCAGACGAAGCCCGCCATGCGGCCATGAACCGCGAGGCCGAGCATTTCCGCAAGGTGACGATGAAAGTCCTGACGATGCAGCTGAACTCCATCATCGTTATGGACGTCATCGCCTACGGCGGCGCGGCGCTGGGCATTGCCGTGGCGGCTAAAGAGTTTGCCGCGGGCCGCGTGGGTTTGCAGGGCGCGCTCTGCATTTTGCTGTTGTCGGCAGATTTCTTCCTGCCCATGCGCGCGCTGGGGTCGTATTTCCACGTCGCCATGAACGGCATGGCCGCCAGCGATAAAATTTTTAAGCTGCTGGATCTGCCCGAGGGCGACGCCAGGATCGCCGAGATCGGCACGGACTGCGCCATTGCCTGCCGTGACCTGCACTTTGGCTACACCGCCGAAAAAGAGACGCTGCACGGCTTGAATCTCGACTTTCCCCAGGGCAGCTTTACGGCGCTGGTGGGCGAGAGCGGATGCGGCAAATCGACGATTGCTGCTGTACTGACCGGCCGCGCAGCTGGCTACACCGGCAGCGTAACCATCGGCGGGCAGGAGCTTTCCGCCGTCAACGAAGCAAACCTTTTGAAAAACGTGACCCTCGTCAGCCTGGGCAGCCACCTGTTCAAGGGTACGGTGGCAGACAACCTGCGGATGGCCGCACCCGACGCCGACGACGGCGCACTGTGGGGCGCGTTGGAACAGGTCAACCTCGCAGATTTCCTGCGCAGCGAGGATGGCCTGAACACCCAGCTGGCCGAGGGCGGCAGCAACCTGTCCGGCGGCCAGCGGCAGCGTCTGGCGCTGGCCCGCGCCCTGCTGCATGACAGCCCCGTCTATATCTTTGACGAAGCCACGTCCAATATCGACGTAGAGAGCGAGAACGATATCATGGCGGGCATCCACCGTCTGGCCGGGCGCAAGACGGTCATTTTGATTTCCCATCGTCTGGCCAACGTCACGAAAGCGGACAATATTTACGTGCTGGATCATGGGCACTTGGCCGGACAGGGCACACACGAAGCACTGCTGGCCCAGGGCGGGCTGTACGCCGACCTGTGGAACCGCCAGCAGGCACTGGAAAACTACGGAAAGGGGGCGCAGTGATGGAAAACAAACGCACGCGCGGTAATTTCAACGTCATGTGCCGCCTTGTGGGGCTGGTCAAGCCGCTGGCCCCGGTCATGGTATGCGCCGTTCTGCTTGGTGTGGCGGGCTTTCTTTGCGCTATCTTTATCCCGGTTCTGGGCGTCTATGCGCTGCTGGACACGCTGTTGGCCGCCGCGCCTATTGCCCTTGGCACCGTATGTATTTTGCTGCCGATTTTGGCCGTAGCCCGCGGCGTGCTGCACTACGCCGAGCAGGGCTGCAACCATTTTATTGCCTTCAAGCTGCTGGCCCTCATCCGCGACAAGGTCTTTGGCGTGCTGCGCCAGCTGGCCCCCGCGAAGCTGGAAGGCTGCGACAAGGGCGACCTGATCGCCGTGCTGACCGCCGACATTGAACTGCTGGAAGTTTTCTACGCCCACACGATCTCGCCCATCTGCATTGCGGTCATCGTAAGCATCGTTATGGCGTGCTTTATGGGCAGTTATGCGCCGCTGCTGGGGCTCTACGCCGCCCTGGCCTACGCCATTATCGGCATCGGTGTCCCGGTGGCCGCCGCCAAGGGTGCGCGCAAGTCTGGCGAGAATTTCCGCGCGGAGTTCGGCGCTCTGAACGGTTTTGTGTTGGACAGCCTGCGCGGCGTGCGGGAGAGCCTGCAATACAACGACGGTGCGCACCGCCTAGCGCAGATCAACCAGCGCACCGACGCGCTGGCCGGGCAGGAGCGCCGCCTGAAAGAGGCTGGCGGCACGGCACAAGCCGTAACCGGAGCCATCATCCTGCTGCTGGACGGCGGTATGCTGGCGCTGGCGGGGTTCCTGTGCGTATCGGGGACCATCGGCTTTGACGGTGCGCTGGTCTGCACTGTGGCACTCATGAGCAGCTTTGGCCCAGTCATCGCGCTGGCAAACCTCGGTACCGGGCTGCAAAACACCTTTGCCGCAGGCAACCGCGTGTTGGACATCCTCGATGAGCAGCCTGCCGTGAAAGAAGTCGGCGGCGGCAAGGATATTGTGTTCAGTGGTGCCGACGCCCGCCGCGTGACCTTCGGCTACGGCGACAGCGAGATTTTAAGGGAAGTCACGCTGCACATCCCGCAGAACCAGGTCGTGGGCATCACCGGCCGCAGCGGCAGCGGCAAATCCACGCTGCTCAAGTTGCTCATGCGGTTCTGGGATACCGATTTGGGCAGGGTAGAGATTTCCGGCGAGAACATCAAGGGGATCAACACGGCGTCGCTGCGCGCAGCGGAGAGCTTTGTCGAGCAGGATACCATGCTGTTCCATGACAGTATTGAGGAAAATGTCAAAATCGCCAACCGGAACGCGACCCATGAGCAGGTCGTGGAAGCCTGCAAAAAGGCGTCCATCCACGACTTTATCATGACGCTGCCCCAGGGCTACGACACTCCCGTCGGTGAGCTGGGCGATACCCTCTCGGGCGGCGAGCGGCAGCGCCTTGGCGTGGCGCGGGCATTTTTGCATGACGCACCGTTCATTCTGCTGGACGAGCCGACAAGCAATCTCGACAGCCTGAACGAGGCGGTCATCCTGCACAGCCTGGCCGAGGAACGCGCAAACAAGACCGTCGTGCTGGTGTCCCACCGGGCATCGACGATGCGTATTGCCAACACGACCTATTCGGTCGAGAATGGGAGAATGAGCTGATGGCCGACAAGAACGTTGTAGGGGGCGGTGTTCCCGACACCCCGGAGAAAAAGCGCCGGCAGGAGAAAGAAACGGTCGGCCTGATGATCGAGCTGTACTGCCGCGGCAACCACGGCACGCCGAAAGGCCAGCTCTGCCCCGACTGCGCGGCCCTGCGGGACTACGCCGATGCGCGGGTGGATCACTGCCCGCACATGGCGACCAAAACGTTTTGCAGCGTCTGCAAGACCCATTGCTACAAGCCCGAAATGCGGGAGCAGATCCGCCAGGTCATGCGTTGGAGCGGCCCGCGGATGCTGTTCCACCATCCTGTGCTGGCGATACGGCATCTGGTGGAGACAAGGAAACAGAAGAAGGCGCAATAAATACGCACAGGGCAGGGGGAGTACCTTGCCCTGTTTTGTATTGTAGGGGGCGGCGTCAAGCGGTCAAGACCCCTCCCTGCAAATCCGTTGGATAATGGGACTGCCGCCGTAAACGCTGCGGGCCGGGCATACCCGGCCCCTACGACTCTATAAATGATGTACACGGCAACCCCCGCCGCCAAGCATTTACGATTTATTCAAATTTTACAAAGGTTAGCTATAAATAACTGTGTAATCTCACAAAAGTGTTCGTCTTGTCTAACTCACATCTTGACACCGGGAGTTAGTGGTGGTAAACTACCAACGTAAGCGGTTAGAACGTTCTAACCGCGTACTTTCACCCAATGCGTTAGCATAGGCTAATGTGTTGCAGACTTGCAAAAAAGGGGAGTGTATGGAATGCCTTTGACGATGTCTAAAGCAGGCGATACCGTTACCATCCAGAAAATCACCGGCAAGGACGAAGTCCGCCAGCATCTGGCCGAGCTGGGTTTTGTTGTGGGCGAGACCGTTACCGTTGTCAACGAGATCAGTGGCAACCTCATCATCCAGGTCAAGGAAGCCCGCATTGCGCTGGATAAGACCCTGGCTATGCGCATCATCGTTGCGTAACTTACTATTGGAATCTCAGCCAAAAGGCTGTTTGATTTATTGTACCTTAAGAGGAGGAACAAAGTATGAAGACTCTGAAAGATGCACAGGTCGGCGAGACCCTCACCGTTGCCAAGCTGCATGGCGAAGGCCCTGTCAAGCGCCGCATCATGGACATGGGCCTGACCAAGGGCACCAGCGTCTATGTCCGCAAGGTGGCCCCTCTGGGCGACCCGATGGAGCTGACGGTCCGCAACTATGAGCTCAGCGTCCGCAAGGCAGACGCCGAGATGATCGAGGTTGAGTGATTGCATTTTTAAGAAAGGGGTATAACCAACATGGCAATTAAAATTGCTCTGGCAGGCAACCCGAACTGCGGTAAAACCACCCTGTTCAACAGCCTGACCGGTTCTAACCAGTATGTCGGCAACTGGCCCGGCGTTACCGTTGAGAAGAAGGAGGGCAAGCTCAAGGGCCACGACGACGTCGTGATCCAGGACCTGCCCGGTATCTACTCTCTGTCTCCCTACACGCTGGAGGAGGTCGTCGCCCGCGGCTATCTGGTCAATGAGAAGCCCGATGCCATCCTCAACATCATTGACGGCACCAACATCGAGCGTAACCTTTATCTGACCACCCAGCTGATCGAGCTGGGCATCCCCGTGGTCATGGCAGTCAACATGATCGACCTCGTCCGCAAGAACGGCGACAAGATCGATCTGAACAAGCTGTCCAAGGAACTGGGCTGCGAGGCCGTCGAGATCTCCGCCCTGAAGAACGAGGGCAGCGACAAGGCCGCCGAGCTGGCCGTCGCCGCCGCCAAGAAGGGCAAGGCAGGTGAGCTGCCTCACGTCTTTACCGGCAGCGTTGAGCATGCCATCGCCCACATTGAGGAGTCCATCCAGGGCAAGGTCGATGACCGTTTCCTGCGCTGGTACGCCGTCAAGCTGTTTGAGCGTGATGACAAGGTGCAGGCCGAGCTGAACCTCAGCAAGGAACTGCTTGACCACATCGACGCCCACATCGCTGACTGCGAGAAGGAAATGGATGATGACGCCGAGAGCATCATCACCAACCAGCGCTACGCTTACATTAACGGTGTTGTTGACAAGGCCGTCAAGAAGAAGCCCCGCACCGAGAACCTGACCGCCTCCGATAAGATCGACCAGATCGTCACGAACCGTATTCTGGCGCTGCCGATCTTCGCAGCCATCATGTGGCTGATGTATGCCATCGCAATGGGCACCTCCGTTGCGGACGGCGGCATCGGCATCGGCACCTTTGCCACCGACTGGACCAACGATGTTCTGTTCGGCGAGATCGTCCCGAATGCGCTGGGCGGCCTGCTGGAGAGCATCGGCGTGGCTGGCTGGCTGTACGGCCTGATCATGGACGGCATCGTCGCCGGTGTCGGCGCGGTTCTGGGCTTCGTTCCCCAGATGCTCGTTCTGTTCTTCCTGCTGTCCATCTTGGAGGATGTCGGCTACATGGCCCGCGTTGCCTTCATCATGGATCGTATCTTCCGCAAGTTCGGCCTCTCCGGCAAGAGCTTCATCCCCATGCTGGTTGGTACCGGCTGCGGCGTCCCCGGTGTTATGGCTTCCCGTACCATCGAGAACGAGCGTGACCGCCGTATGACCATTATGACCACCTGCTTCATCCCCTGCGGCGCTAAGATGCCCATCATCGGCCTGTTCGCAGGTGCTTTGTTCGGCGGCAGCAGCTGGGTTGCCACCTCCGCTTACTTTATCGGCTTTGCCGCCATCATCATCTCCGGCATTATCCTGAAGAAAACCAAGTTGTTTGCCGGTGACCCCGCGCCGTTCGTTATGGAGCTGCCTGCCTACCACGTGCCCGCCTGGGGCAACGTCCTGCGCGCCACCTGGGAGCGCGGCTGGTCCTTCATCAAGCGCGCCGGCACGGTCATTCTGGCTTCCACCATCATCCTGTGGTTCCTGCAGGGCTTCGGCTTTGAGAACGGTGCGTTCGGCATGGTCGAGGATCAGGACAACTCTCTGCTGGCTGCTGTCGCTTCCTGCATCGCATGGATCTTCATCCCGCAGGGCTTTGGCAACTGGCGCGCAACCGTTGCTTCCATCTCCGGCCTGATTGCCAAGGAGAACGTTGTCGGCACCTTCGGCGTCCTGTATCACTTCGGCGGCGAACTCTCCGACAACGGCGACGAAATCTGGGGCGAGGTTGCCCGCGACTTCACCTACATCTCCGCTTACAGCTTCATGATTTTCAACCTGCTGTGCGCTCCCTGCTTCGCTGCAATGGGTGCTATCAAGCGTGAGATGAACAACGGCAAGTGGACGGCTATCGCCATCGGCTATATGTGCCTGCTGGCTTACTGCGCCTCTCTGGTGGTTTACCAGATTGGCGGCCTGATTACCGGTGAGGTTGGCTTCAACTTCTTCACCATCGTGGCTGTTGTTATCATTGCCATGACGATCTACCTGCTGTTCCGCCCCAACAAGTACGAGGGCGTCAACGAGGTTCAGTTCGACTCCAAAAAAGCTGTTGCCTCCAAGTAATTTTGAGTATATAATGCTTCCGGAAAGGAGCGATTTCTTATGATGGAATTTCTGGCCACCAACTTTAACCTGTCCACGATCATCGTCTCGATCATCGTGTTCGGTGGTACCGGCTGGCTTCTGTATCATGAACACAAGACCGGCGGCCTTGGCTGCTGCGATGGCTCCTGCGGGGGCGGCGGATGCGGCGGTCACGGCGGCTGCACAGGGAACTGCAAAACCTGCGGCGGTGCCTGCCACAGCAACTAAACACAATAGTGCCTGAAAAGGGGCGCGGGTCCGTTCGTGGCCTGCGCCCCTTTTTGACGGTTAAAGGAGCGAAATGCCATGACACTGACCGATTCCAACCTGCGGTATCTGCTGGCCATCCACCGGTTGGCCAAGCAGAACACCGACGTCTCGCCTCTGGCACTGGCGCAGGCCATGGGCGTGACCAAGCCCAGCGTGACCAGCATCCTGACCAGCCTGATGAAGCAGGGGGTCATTGTGCGGCGGCGGTACGGCAAAATCTATATCACTGACCGCGGCGTGCTCTACGCCCGGTATTACGACGACCTGGTCGAGACAATTTTACAGCATTTCCCCCTGGCGGACATGGGCTTTACCCCAGAGGAATGCCGCAACGCCGCGATCGCCATGGCAGTAGCGCTGCCTGCGAGGGAAATTGATGAGAAGTGCGAAGCGCTGTACGACAACGAGAACAAGTAAACCGACAGGACGCCATGTAGGGGCCGCACATGTGCGGCCCGCCGCCTTTCCATAGACGCTCGTCTGCCCCACACGCAAGGGCCGGGCATGCCCGGCCCCTACCACACCGCGTAAAAACCCTATTGCACACTCGCCCGAATTGTGGTAAAGTTAAACTATATAAAGGTATAAATAAGAGGGGGCCTATCATGCAGCTGAATCCGCATTACGCAGAACTGAACGAGAGCTATCTCTTCAGCACCATCGCCCACAAGGTGGCCGACTATCAGAAGGCAAACCCGGACGCCGACATCATCCGTCTGGGCATCGGCGACGTCACCCTGCCGCTGGCGGCATCCGTGACCGAGGCCATGCACAAAGCCGTCGAGGAGCAGGGCCACAAGGGCACCTTCCACGGCTATATCCCCAGCGAGCAGGGCTATGAGTTCCTGCGCAGCGCCATCCAGAACTATTACACCGGTCACGGCGTTGCGCTGGATATGGCGGAGATCTTCATTTCCGACGGTGCCAAAAGCGATCTGGGCAACCTGCTGGATCTGTTCAGCCAGGACAACACGATTCTCGTTCCCGACCCGGTCTACCCGGTCTACGTGGACGACAACGTCATGGCCGGCCGCAAGATTTTGTACCTGCCCGCCACAGCGGAGAACAGCTTCCTGCCGATGCCCGACGAAGCGCCCCATGCGGATATCGTCTACATTTGCAGCCCCAACAACCCCACCGGCGCGACCTACTCCGTCGAACAGCTGAAAGCCTGGGTCGCCTGGGCCAAGACTAACGACGCGGTCATCCTGTTTGATGCCGCCTACGAGTGCTTTGTCTCCGAGCAGGGCCTCGCCCGCAGCATCTACGAGGTCGAAGGCGCGAAGGAAGTCGCCATTGAGGTATGCAGCTTCTCCAAGATTGCTGGCTTCACCGGCACGCGCTGCGGCTACACGGTCGTGCCCAAGGCGCTGGCCGACGGCAAGCTGAACAAGATGTGGCTGCGCCGCCAGACCACCAAGTTCAACGGCGTTGCCTACGTCGTACAGCGTGGTGCCGAGGCCGTCTTTACCGAGGAAGGCATGAAGGAGATCCAGCAGAACCTCGACTACTACCGCGCCAACGCCGCCGTCATTGCGGCTGCGCTGGACGAGGCAGGCATCTGGTACTGCGGCGGCAAGAACAGCCCCTACATCTGGCTGCGCTGCCCCAACAACATGGGCAGCTGGGAGTTCTTTGACTGGCTGCTGGAAAACGCCCACGTGGTGGGCACCCCCGGCGAGGGCTTCGGCCCCTGCGGCAAGGGCTATTTCCGTTTAACGGCGTTCGGCGATGCCGAGCGCACTAAGGAAGCCGCTGTGCGCATCAAAAACGCGCTGGCTGCACTGTAAAACTGCGGGAGGGATCAGCATGAAACCGAATGAAGAGATCATGGAATTCCTGAAAGAGAATCCTACATTCTACCTTGCCACTGTCGAGGGGTATCTGCCCCGTGTACGGCCCATCGGCTTTGCCATGTGGTACAACGACCACCTGTGCATCGGCCTGGGCAAGCACAAGGCCGCCTACAAGCAGCTGCTGGACAACACGAACCTGGAAATCTGCGCCGCCAATGACCGCGGCGAGTGGATGCGCATTCAGGGCACCGCAAACTTTGACAACAGCCCCGAGGCGCAGGCCGCGGCCTTCCAGACCATGCCCCAGCTGGCCGACCTCTACAACGAGGAGACCGGCCACAAGCTCGGCATTGTCTACCTTGACCACATTTCCGCCAAGATCTTCTCCATGTCCGGCGTCGTGAAGGACATCATGAGTTATTGATACTTATAAAGCAGAGCAGCCCCGGTATGCGTTGTGCATACCGGGGCTGCTTTTTGGTGTAGGGAACGGACGCAAGCTCCCTGCTGGTAAGACAGTAAAATCAAATTTCTTGGAACAGGCATGATTTCGGTCATGCCTGTTCCGCTTTTAGCAGCTCATCCACGGGAATATAGCCCACAAGATCGTACTCGATGCACATATTTGTAAATTCAACCGTTTCGGTTCTTGCCATTATGTTAAAACTCCTTCATCAAAAAAGTAAAACGGATTTACCACATTCTCCGCCCCGAACACTTTTATCGCCATTCGATACATGGCTCTTGCGTGGATACGGTCATGCCAGATAAAACGGCGCAGGACTTTACGCAGTGACCAATCCTCACCATAGCTGCCTTTTCTGACGGTATTTTGCAAAAAATCGGGGTTAGATTCAAGCGATTCAAATCCCCGCTTGCGGCATTCGTATATGTTGCCGTCATGATCGGCATCCACAGCAATCTCCGCAAAATAATATGTATTCACATTCTTTGTATGCTCGTACATTTCATTTGCCGTGCGGGGGACTCGTCCGTAAAAGGTCTTGCGCTCCGGTATGGCGGCTTCGTTCTTATCCGGGATAGATTCGTACAATGCAAGGAAATCCTTTGCTGACTTCAGCGCAAGGGTTTTAAGCGCCTTATATTCTTCTATTGTCAGTTGTGCTTGTTCGCTTTCAAAAAGCACATCGGAATCCGCATCCCGAATTGTAAGCTCGGAACATTTTTCTCCAACGATCACAATTTCCGCTTTGCCCTCGGCCTCCATGCCCAGCCAGCTGCAATAAGAAACGATTTCCTGTGGCATCTTTGCCTTTGCGATTTCAAGGCTTTCGCCACGGGTATATGCACCTACAAAATCCACCGCATAAAGCAAGGTGTCGTTGCCATTATGCTCCCATACGCAGTTAATTATCATAACGCTCCTCCGATCTGAGGTTGCTCCGAAGATCAATACTCGTTGACCGCTTCAAGGTCCTCCTCTGGATTGCTGTCCATATTGAATGTAAAAGACAATAAATTTTCCATCCGATGAACTTCTCACTTGTGTGTACACACATTGTAGCACGGCGATAGCTCGGTTCTCAATAGGCTTTTCAAAAGTCAGCACTTTAAAATGTAACTTTCCTGTGTTCGCAAGCCGATTTGATGGTTTTTATGCTGCCGGACATACTCCGCATTGAAATCCCTACCTATTGGTTTTACCGTTTTGTGGGGTAATTAGCGTAATCGCAAATATTCATGCTCATCAGGGAACGATATTCATCATAGCGTGATTTGCTGTTTCGTGGGGATTTACCACGAGAATGACTACTACTTCACCCGTTTCACTATCCTTGCCTTACGGAGCAGAAAACAAGCGTTTTTCGACCCTTAAACGCACAAAAACAGGCGGCATCCAACCGAAGTTGAATGTCGCCTGTTTTGTCCGATCCTGTTTCGCAGTTGCCGATTTCGTAATTCTCTCAAATTACTGTCTTACCGGCACACACCTCAGGGAGATCGTTTGTTACTTTACTTCTCCTGCGCCGCAAACAGCTGCGGAGCGGCCTTGTAGATCAGCACGGCGGCAACAGTCGTCATGATGGTCTCCGGCAGCATGTAGCTGCCGTTATAGGTCAGGCTGAAGGTCCAAGCGGCCAGACCATCGCTCAGGTTACCCCAGATCAGAACGCCGGACAGGAAGCTGCACAGAAAGCGGATACCGCACACCGCTGCCGTGCCGACGCCGACACCGACCAGCTTGTTGGCAAACGGCTTGGCAATGGCAGATGCCAGACCCAGCAGGGTAAAGGCCAGCACATAGTCCAGCAGGATCATGCCGACCAGCGGCAGGATGCCGGGTGCCGGGGGTGCGTAGAAGCCCAGCAGCATCTGCAGCAGGCTGTTGACAAAGCCGGTGAAAAGGCCCCACTTCACGCCGTGGCGGAAGGAGATCATGATGAACGGCAGCATGCTGAACAGCGTGATGGAGCCGCCGTTGGGCAGTTCATAGATTTTGATGTTGGCCAGCACCGTGCCGAGGGCGATCATCAGGGCGCACTCAACGAGGGTACGGGTCTTGGAATAGGTTTTGGACATGGTATCCACTCCTCAAAAAAATGTAACACAAAACAGAAAAAGCGCCCGCAGGGTATACCTGCAGGCGCAAAAAGCGTTATGACGGGGGGTCAAACTTCCTACGCCGGCATTACCCGGATCAGGTTCAAGGTGACCCAAAACTGCGGTTTGTTTTGATCTCAGCCGAGGATGCCCCCCAGCGCCCCTGTTTTAATGTCCAACCCTTATTATACACAGTATCCGCGGTTTGTCAAGCCAAAGCGGCGCGTTCCAGCGGACGCGCTGTTTTTACTTGCTGACCTTGATGAGGTCAGCGCCCGGCTCGACATCGCCGGAGGCAACGACCTCAACGTCCTTGAAGTCGTCGGTGTTGGTCACGACCGTGATGACCACGGCGGGGTGGCCGGCGGCTGCGATCTTGTCCAGGTCCATTTCCAGCAGCAGGTCACCCTTCTTGACCTTGTCGCCTTCCTTGACCTTCGGACTGAAACCGTCGCCCTTCATCTCGACGGTGTCAACGCCGACATGGATCAGCACCTCGACGCCGCCTACACCCATAATGCCCAGCGCATGGCCGCTGTCCGGGGCTTGGGTGATTTCGCCGTCGACCGGGGCAAAGACCTTGCCCTCGGTGGGTTCGATGCCGCAGCACTTGCCCAGGATGCCCTGTGCAAACACTTCGTCGGGGATGTTCTCCATCGCTACAACGGTGCCCTTGGCGTCAGCCGCCAGGGTCAGGGGGAACGTCGGCTCCGCAGGGGTAGCCGGTGCAGAAGCCTTTTTCAGAAAATCAAAAAATCCCATGGTAATCTCTCCTTCTTAAAGCACCACAAGGGGTGTGTTGTAAGTTTATTATATCCCGCCGCGCCCAAAAAGGCAAGGCTTGCAAGCAGAAATTGCCCAGGTCAAATCCGCTCTTTTACAGCGCGTATGGCCTGCCAGGTAATGCGGGCGATCTCTGCCGGCGGCAGGTCAAACCCAGCCTCCTGCCAGGCAACGATGGTACCAAAGCAGCCGTTCACTGCAAAGACCAGCGTATATTTCTGCTCCTCGGTGCCGCCGCCCGGCGCGAACTCGCCCAAGCAGCGCTCGGCAATCAGCTTTTTGGCGTTGCGGGTAAACTCCGACTCCCAGCTTTTGCCGTAAAGCGCTGTGCAGAGGTCGGGGTTCTCGGTCATATAGGTGAACAGCGCCACCAGGGCAGGGGGAACCTCCTCCTGCGAGATGCCGGGCAGCAGACTGTCCATCAGGTCATTGAGCCGCGCCAGCTGGGCAGCCTCCATCTGATCCATCAGGGCATAGATATCGGCATAGTGGAAATAGAACGTCCCGCGGCTGATCCCGGCCAGCTCAGTAAGTTCCCGGACCGTGATCTCCCGCAGACTTTTCTGCTGCAACAGCGTAATAAGCGCCTGGTAGAGCCGCTGTTTGGTCATGCGTACGCTGCGGTTGGCGTCTCCTTTGGCGTTCATCGTATGCACCGCCTTCCTCGCAAATTTCTACTTTAAGAATAGCCGTTTTCGCGGACATTGTCAAGGATTTTGTACAAAAATGTAGTCTGCTGTTGATGAAATTTTATAAACAATGCAATTTGCGCCCCGGTGCAAATATGCTACAATAGAGGCAAGGAAGTGATCATTATGAAAATCGACCATGCCCGCGCACAGAAAGCCTTTGCCGACTACGCCGCGCACTACAACGCCGCCGACCCGAAGGTCAAGCTGAAAATCGACCACACCTACCGCGTGGCCGCGCTGTGTGACTGCATTGCCAAAAGCCTGACCCTGCCGCCGGAGGATGCGGATCTGGCCTGGCTTTCCGGTATGCTGCACGATGTCGGCCGCTTTGAGCAGCTGCGGCGGTACAACACCTTCATCGACGCCCAGTCCACCAACCACGCTGCATTGAGTGCAAGCGTGCTGTTTGACGAGGGGCACATCCGCGACTATATAGACGATGCCGCCGAGGACGCCTTGCTGCGCACGGCGGTGGCGTGGCACAGTGCCTTCCGCCTGCCGGAAAAGTTGGACGACCGTACGCGGATGTTCTGCCAGATTTTGCGGGATGCCGATAAAATCGATATTCTGCGCGTCAACGTTGAAACGCCGATGGAGGAAATCTACAACGTCAGCACCGAGGCCCTGCGCCAAAGCCCAGTAACGCCCGCTGTGCTGGACGCATTTTACGAGCACCACTGCATTTTGCACAGCCTGAAAAAATGGCCCGCCGACAATGCGGTGGGCCATGCGTCGCTGGTATTTGAGCTGTGCTATCCCGAGAGCCTGCGCATCGTGGATGAGCAGGGCTGGCTGTGGCAGCTGCTGGATTTTAAGACGGAGAATCCTGATACCGCCAAGGCGTTTGGGGCGATTGCGGATGAGATGAAGCGGTGGATAGGCGAGCATATGTAATAAACGGCAAACGGGCAAAACGAGAGGGGCAAGGGAGGGCGGCAGTCCTCCCCGTCCACGGCAGCTGCGGCAAAGCCCGTCGGAATCCCCCAGTCCGCTAACGCGGACAGCCCCCTTTAACAAGGGGGCCACCCCTTCCCCCTGCGGGGGTTCGGGGGAACACCCGACTCAAAAGTGGCGAAAGCCCCGCTGGCGTTAAGCGCGAACAGTAATACTGCGTTCGCGTAGCCAGCGGGGCTTTCAACTTCCTTATTGGGGGTCTCGGGGGCGTGCAGCCCCCGAGGCGCGGGTCCGCTGCGTCGCAACAGCGGCAGTTTTCTTTGCCAGCTTTCTTTTGCTGCCAAAAGAAAGCTGCCTTCGGGCAGGCTGCCGCCAATCCTTTAGACGAGCCCTTGCACCAAAATCACCGCGATCAGCACCGGCAACACATACTTGAAATACGGCTTGACCCACCGGGGCATCTTGGGGCCGTCGCCGGTGTTGCACTCGGCAGCATACTTGTCAAAGCCCCAGCCCCATTTGGTGACACAGAACAAAAGATACACCAGACTGCCGCCCGGCAGCAGCAAGTTGCTGACGAGGAAATCCTCGAAATCCAACACCGTGCTGCCTGCGCCCATGGGCTGGATAAAGCTCCACACATTGTAGCCCAGCGCACAGGGCAGACCCAGCAGCACCAGCGCCGCCGTGCCCACGATGCAGGCTTTGTGGCGGTCCCAGCCAAAGTTCTCGCAGGCGCAGGCGATGATGTTCTCAAACACTGCAATGACCGTGGAGAAGCTGGCGAAGGTCATGAACAGGAAGAACATTGTGCCCCACAGGCGGCCGCCTGCCATGTTCGTAAAAACGTTGGGCAAGGTAATAAAAATCAAGCTCGGGCCTGCGTCGGGTGAAATGCCGAAGGAGAAACAGGCCGGGAAGATGATAAGCCCTGCGCAGACCGCCACAAAGGTGTCCAGCACGCAGATACGCGCGGCCTCGCCCGGCAGGGTAAAGCGGCGGTCCATGTAACTGCCGAAAATTTCAATCGCACCGATGCCCAGGCTCAAGGTGAAGAACGACTGATTCATCGCTGCCGTGATGACGTTGCCTAGGCCCTGCTCACTGGCGCGGGACCAGTCTGGCAGCAGGTAGAAGGCCATGCCATCGCCCGCACCGGACAGGGTAAAGCTGTGGACGACCAAGACGAGGATGAGAACGAGCAGTGCGCTCATCATCCATTTGCCGGCCTTTTCCAGGCCGCCTTGCAGGCCGCGGCCGCAGACGATAAAGCCTGCCACCGTGATAATGACCATCCAGAACACCATTTCCACGGGGCTCGAGAGCATCTCGCCAAAGATGCCGGACGCTTGTTCCGACGTAAGGCCGTCAAAATTGCCGGTCAGGAAGCGGAAGAAGTAATCGAGCATCCAGCCGGAGACGGTGGTGTAGTACATCATCAGCAGTATACAGCCCACCATGCAGAACCAGCCGTGGATGTGCCACTTGCTGCCCTGTGGTTCCAGCGCCTTGTAGGCGCTGCGGGCGGCACCGTGCCCGGCGCGGCCGACGGCCAGCTCCATGGTCAGAACCGGCAGGCCCATCAGCACCAGGAAAATCAGGTAGAACAAGACAAAGATACCGCCGCCGTACTGGCCTGTGACGGTGGGGAAGCGCCAGACGTTGCCGATACCGATGGCACAGCCCGCGCTGACAAGGATGAAGCCAAGGCGTGAGCCGAAGCCTTCCCGCTGTTTTTCGGGTTCCATAATATTCCTCTTTTCTCACAAAGTACTATTATTATAGCGTAGTACAGCGGAACTTGCAAGCACGGAATCACAGTGTTATAATTAGTGCAACACCCGCCGTGCGGCGTAGGGGCCGTTGCTTGCATCGGCCCGGGCACTTTGCAGCAGCCACCGCACTGCGCGGGCGAACAATGTTTGCCCCTACTAGCAGCGTACATACTAACGTATAAGGAGTTAAGAATATGCTTCGTTTTGAATGTGACTACGGCGAAGGCGCGGCCCCGGCCGTGCTGGACCTTTTGCAGCAAACCAATTTTGACCAGACCCCTGGCTATGGCGAGGATGAATACTGCGCCAAGGCTGCTGCACAGATACGCAGCCTGTGCGATGCCCCCGACGCCGATGTGCATTTCTTTGTCGGCGCAACGCAGGCGAACCTGACCGTGATTGCGGCGGCGCTCAAGCCCTGGCAGGGCGTGCTCTGCGCGGATTCCGGGCACATCCATGTGCATGAGACCGGCGCAGTCGAGGCCACCGGCCACAAATGCCTGGCTCTGCCCGGCAAAAACGGCAAGATCACGGCCCGCCAGGTGCGCAAGGCCGTCGAGGAACACCGCGCCAACGCCAGCCACGAGCACGAGGTCCAGCCCGGCATGGTGTATATCTCGAACCCCACCGAGGTCGGCACCCTTTATAATAAGGAAGAACTGACCGAGCTTTCCGCCGCTTGCTATGAGCTGGGGCTGTACCTGTTTGTGGATGGTGCCCGCATGGCCTACGGCTTGACCAGCCCCGCCAACGATTTGAGCCTGCAGGATTACGCCGCCCTGTGTGACGTGTTCTACCTGGGCGGCACAAAATGCGGTGCGCTGTTCGGCGAGGCAGTCGTCATCACCAACGACGATCTGAAGCCGGATTTCCGCTACTGCATCAAGCAGCACGGCGGTATGCTGGCCAAGGGCCGCCTGCTGGGTGAGCAGTTCCTGGCCCTGCTGGACGGCGAGGACGGCGGCGAGACGAGCCTGTATTTCACGATGGCACGCCATGCCAACGAACAGGCCCTGCACATCCGCGCCGCGTTTGAGGCAAAGGGCTGTAAGGTTTTGCACGACTCCCCGACGAACCAGCAGTTCTTTGTCCTGCCCGACGAGTGGTACGCCAAGCTGACCGAGCGCTACGCCATGACCCACATGGGCAAGCCTGACAAGCACCACACCGCCGTGCGCATCTGCACCAGCTGGGCCACGAAGGATGAAACCGTGGAGCAGCTGATTGAGGACGTAAACGCGCTGTAATTCGGTACACCAAAAATCCCGCATCACACGATGCGGGATTTTTCATCTATTCAAATGGCTTCGCGGCCTTATTGGTTGTCTGCGCCGCGGCCGAAGCGATTGCTTCTGGCATGGCCGGGGCGTCAGTGGTAGTTGTTGTCTCGGGGCATCCCCTTAACTCTGTCTATATACTACACCACATTTATGTCCGGCCTGTCACGCCAATTTGAAAAATATGTTAATTCTTTGCTTTGCCCTATAACGCAGTAGGGGCGGGCTTCCAGTCCGCCCGGGGACTTTGCGGCCGAGGCCACGTTCCCGGGCGGAGCAGAGCCCCGCCCCTACTGTGCAATTTCATATAATTATTTCTGGATGCGCTTATCGCACTTGATGGCCAGCTTCGTGCCAACGGTCTGCAAGATCTGCACCAGCACGACCAGCAGGGCGGTGGCGAAGAACTCCAGCACCACGTTAAAGCGGTAGTAGCCGTAGTTGATGGCAATTTTGCCCAGGCCGCCGCCGCCGATGATACCGGCCATGGCACCGTACCCCATGATGGTCGTAGCCGCAATCGTCACGTTGGCAACCAGGCTGGGCATGCTCTCGGGCACCATGACTTTGGTGATAATTTGCAGCGGCGTCGCACCCATGCTCTGGGCGGCCTCGATGACGCCCGCATCGACCTCGCGCATGCTCGTCTCAACCAGGCGCGAGACGAAGGGGAAGGACGCGATGACCAGCGGCACAATGGATGCCACCGTACCGATGGATGTGCCCACGATGGCGCGGGACAGCGGGATGACAATGATCATCAGAATCAGGAACGGCACACTGCGCAGCAGGTTGACCAGGCCGTTCAGCAACACCATGACCCAACGGGGCAGGGGACGCACGCCACCCTGCTCGCCGGTGACAAGGCAGACACCCAGCGGCAGGCCAATGACCAGCGCCAGCAGGGTGGCCACGACCGTGGACCAAATCGTCTCCCACGTTTCAAACGGAATGGTGGGCAAAATCTGCAAGAACGTCTGCCAGTCCTTGCCTGCAAAAAACTCTGCCATCAGCCGTTCACCTCCTCATAGGTAATGCCAGGATAATTTTTAATGTACTCGATGGCCGCTTCGGCCTTGTCGTCGTCGGGCAGAGCCAACAGCATGGTGCCCAGCGTCTGGCCGTTCACGATGCGGGTATCCGCCGCCATGATGGACACCAGCGCGCCGCACTCAATGGCAAGGCTTGCGACCAGCGGCTTATCGGTGGTCTGGGTGCCGCCGAAGGCTACGCGCACCAGCTTGTGGCCGGGCAGCGGCTCCGCCTGAGGCGCACCGGCGGGGTAGACAAGCCGCCGTGCCGCCTTGGAAGTGGGGTGGCTGAAGATGGCCTGTACCTCGCCCTCCTCCACGACCGTGCCGTTGTCAAGAATCGCCACGCGGTTGCAGACTTCCTCAACCACGCTCATCTGGTGGGTGATGATGACGACCGTGATGCCCAGTTCGCGGTTGATCTTCTGGATCAGCTGCAGGATGGCGTGGGTCGTGTTGGGGTCAAGGGCACTCGTCGCTTCGTCGCAGAGCAGCACCTTCGGGTCGGTCGCCAGGGCGCGGGCAATGGCAATGCGCTGTTTCTGGCCGCCGGACAACTGGGCAGGGTAGGCGTCGGCCTTGTCAGGCAGGCCGACCAGTTCCAGCAGTTCGCGGGCGCGGGCCTCGGCCTTTTCCTTAGGGACCTTGGCAAGCTCCATCGGGAACATAATGTTGCGCAGGCAGGTCCGCTGCATCAGCAGGTTGAACTGCTGGAATATCATCGTAATTTCACGGCGGGCGGCGCGCAGGTCAGCCGCATTTAGGTCCTGCATCTGTTTCCCATTGACGATGACGCTGCCCTCGTCGGGGCGTTCCAACATATTGATGCAGCGTACCAGCGTAGATTTTCCGGCGCCCGACATACCGATGATGCCGTAGACATCGCCGTCCCGGATGGTCAGGTTGATGTCGTTCAGCGCGACGACCGTGCCGCCCTGCGTGGCAAAGCGCTTGGTCAGGTGTTGCAGTTCGATCATGGGTATTCTCCCTCACTTACAAAGATAGCGAATGAGTGTAAAACCCATTCGCTGTTAATTTTACTCTATTTCACGACAGGTTGCAAGGTTTTTCTTGCTGTTTTGTGCCTTGCACTGTAGGGGCGAGCATTGCTCGTCCCTACGACCTTACCGCGGATATGTTTTTTTCTTAGAAAATGGGCACGACCGCGCCGTCATAGGTGCTGTTGATGTAATCCTTGACCTTGTCGCTGGTTAGGGCGGCGTACAGGGCCTGGATGGCGGGGTCGCTCTCGTTACCTTCCTTCACGACCAGAACGTTGGCATAGGTCTGGGCAGCCTCAGAGGATGCGTCCTCGGTGGCAAGAGCATCCTTGCCGACGGAGAAGCCAGCCTCTATCGCGTAGTTGCCGTTGATGACGGCAAAGTCAACGTCCTGCACGGTGCGGGGCAGCTGGGCAGCCTCGATTTCCTCGATCTTCACGTTATGGGGGTTCTCGGTGATGTCGTTGACGGTGGCAGTCAGACCAGCACCGTCACGCACGGTGATCAAGCCCTGAGCGGCCAGCAGCTGCAGGGCGCGGGCCTCGTTGGTGGTGTCGTTGGGCACGGCGATCGTTGCGCCGTCAGCGATGTTGGCGAGGTCGCTGCTCTTGCCCGGGTAGATGCCGAACGGCTCATAGTGGACAGCGCCGACGCTGACGAGGTGGGTGCCGTTCTCCTCGTTGAAGCTGTCGAGGTAGGGGGTGTGCTGGAAGTAGTTAGCGTCAACCTCGCCGTTCTCGGTCACAAGGTTGGGCTGGACGTAATCGCTGAACTCAACGACCTCAAGGTCGATGCCCTGCTCCGCCAGAATCTCCTTGGCTACATTCAGGATCTCGGCGTGGGGCGTGGGGGAGGCGGCGACCTTCAGGGTCGTGCCGGCCAGGTCGCTGGTGGACTCGGCAGCCTCAGAAGAAGCTGCGGTGCTCTCGGTGGAGGCAGCCTCGGAAGAAGCGGTCTCTGTGGTGGAAGCGGTGGAGCCGCAGGCGGCCAGGCTCAGGGCCAGGGTAGCGGCGAGCGTTGCAGAAATCAGTTTTTTCATAGTAGTAATCTCCTTTTTATTGTCAGGTGTGTTGTTTTGTGAATGTGTTGTTCCCTCAAACGTCACATTCGCACACCGGGCTGCTTGTAGATGGAACCTCTTTCCATAGTCACAAACTTCCTTTCCAAACAAAAGCGGGATGTCGGTTTTCTCCGGCATCCCGCTGCAAGTTTTCTTTATGCGCTGAAATTTGCGCGCAAGAAAGCTGGCACAGGACGCTTACGCATCATGCACATGCACATCATCATGCCGGAATAGGCTGCGTTCATAGTCTTGTACCCCTTTCTCTCGTTGTTTGGTCAGCGGTGATTTGCTTTCCATGGCTCATAGTATACGCCGGTGAACACATTCTGTCAACACCATTTTGCATAAAATTGCACATTTCGGCATTTTGCATATATCCTACTGGACAGATAGGTTGAATGCTTGCAAAATTCCTATAATTATGCTATGATTAGTAGTACAATCTCAGGAAAAGGGAGACTGAACATGAAATTCTCGACCCGTGACCGTTACGCTTTGCGCCTGATGGTGGAGCTTGCCAACCGCCCCAATGATCTGATTCCGTTAAAGGAAATCAGCGACAAGCAGCGCATCAGCTTAAAATATTTGGAGCAGATCGTCACCCCGCTGGCAAAGGCGGGGCTGGTATCCAGCGTGCGCGGTGCCCAGGGCGGCTACCGCCTGGCCCGTTCGGCGGCGGAAATCACCTCCGGCGAGATTCTGCGCGCCGTAGAAGGGGAGCTGACGGCCATTCCGTGTCTGGCTTCCTCGGTGGATTGCCCCCACCGCGGCCAATGCCACACGCTGGATTTCTGGTCCGGGCTGAATGATTTGATCAACAAATATGTGGACGGCATTACGCTGGAGCAGCTGCGCACCATGCCGGAAGTGCCGGAGATTTCCCCGGAGACTTCCGAAAATAGTGAGACCGACCTCTAAGTGCTGCCATGTAGGGGTCGGGCATGCCCAACCCGCATGTGTAAGGCTCCGACTGCTTGCGGGAAAGCCGCGGGCGGCACATATGCCGCCCCTGCAATTCTGCCTTGCTTTTAAAAGAAAACACCGCCCCATCTGCCGTATCAGCAGATGGGGCGGTGCTGTTTATGATTGCACTATCTCAGTCAAGGAATATCACAGATTAAAATACCGCTTGGCATTATAATAGCTGATACCCTCAACGATCTTCTTCAAAGCCTTCTCGTCGTTGGGGTACTGGCCGTTCTCGACCCAGTTGCCGATCAGGTTGCACATCAAGCGGCGGAACAACTCGTGGCGGGTGTAGCTCAGGAAGCTGCGGCTGTCGGTCAGCATGCCGATGAAGTTGCCCAGCAGACCCAGTCGGGCCAGGGTTTTCATCTGCTGGTACATGCCGTCGTCAGTGTCGCAGAACCACCAGGCGGAGCCCAACTGGATCTTGCCGGGAATCTCGTCGTCCTGGAACGCGCCCAGGATGGTGCCCAGCATATCAAAGTCGGCGGGGTTCAGGCTGTACAGGATGACCTTCGGGCAGGCATCGGCCTTGGTCAGTGCGCTCAGCAGGCTACTGACGGTGGCGCTGCAATCGGTCACGGCAATCATGTCAAAGCCGGTGTCGGGGCCGAGCTTGCGGTACATCTTGTCATTGACGTTGCGCAGGCAGCTGTAATGAATCTGCATAGCAACGTTGTGTTTCTTGTAGGCAGCGCCCAGCTTCAGCAGCAGGTAGGTGGTGTAGGCGTCGCCCTCCTCCTGGGTCAGCGTCTCGCCGGCCATAGCCTTCTTGAACGCGGCGGTCGCCTTCTCGGCATCGGTATCAACGTAGGGGACATAGTCCAGGCCGTGGTCAGAAGCGCGGCAGCCCATCTCGACGAAGAATTCCAAGCGCTCTTCCAGGGCGCTGACAACGCAGTCGGCGCAGGCAAACTTGCGGCCCACGACCTCTTCCAGCTTGTGGATGTAGTCGGCGAAGCCCTCCTTGCGGATGTTCAGGGCCTTGTCGGGGCGGAAGGAAGGAGCGACGACGACCTTGATGGAGGGGTCCTCCTTGATCTTCTTGTGCCACTCGAGGGAGTCAATGGGGTCGTCGGTGGTGCCGACCATGGCGACGTTACTCTGCTCGATCAGGCCGCGGACGGTCAATTTCGGGTCGTTCTGCAGCTTCTCGTTGCAGAGGTTCCAGACTTCCTCGGCAGTCTCGCCGTTCAGCACGCCCTCATAGCCGAAGTACTTCTTCAGCTCGAGGTGGCACCAGGTATACATCGGGTTGCCGATGGCCATTTCCAGGCTCTCGGCAAACTTCTGGAAGCGCTCGCGGTCGGGCTTGTCGCCGGTGATATACTCCTCGGGCACGCCGTTGGAGCGCATCACGCGCCACTTGTAGTGGTCACCAAAGTAGTAGTCGCTGCCGTCGGCCAGGACCTGATGGCCGCCCAGCCAGACCTGCGCAATATTCTCAAAACGGCGGTTCTCATAAATTTCCTGCGGGGGAATATGGCAGTGATAGTCGATGATGGGCAGCTTGGCCGAATAATCGTGGTACAGATGCTGCGCGGTGGGGGTCTCCAACAAAAAGTCCTTATCCATAAACGCTTTCATGTACAGACACTCCTTCATTATATTCATTATAAGGATGATAGCGGGGGAGTGGGCACCGGGCCGGATAGCACATACTTTGCGCATCTTTTTCGGCCCAAAACCACATACTCTGTTACTATTATACATAATAAAAAATGCTTTAGCAAGTTGCGAAAATTGCTCGTTAATCGAAATTATAGCCAAAAAATGCGGTGGTTTGTTGTGCAAGATGTGGAATCCCAAAAAAGGTCAGAAAATTGCGCAAAATATGTGCGCTGATTACAGAATGAAACTTGACGAACCAGGCCAAAAAAAATACAATGTAGGTAACAAGGCGTGCTGCGGCCCCCACTGCCGCGCACCAGAATTGTTATCTAAGTAAGGAGAAGCGTTTATGGAAACCTTGAATTATGAAGTTCTTGCAAAATCCGGCTACAACGGCTACATTCTGAAGAATGCACCCGAGAAAGTGCTGCAGTTCGGCGAAGGTAACTTCTTGCGCGCATTTGTAGATTATTGGTTCGACCTGGCCAACGAGAAGGCCGATTGGAACGGCAAGTGCGTTCTGGTCCAGCCCATCGCCCCGGGCCTTACCAAGATGATCAACGAGCAGGAGGGCCTGTACACTCTGTACCTGCGCGGCAGCGAAAACGGCCAGAAGGTCGATGACAAACGCGTTATCTCCAGTGTCTCCCGTTGCCTGAACCCGTATGAGAAGGAAGGCTTCGACCAGATGATGGAAGTCGCCGCCAGCGACGACCTGGAAATCATCGTTTCCAACACCACGGAGGCCGGCATCGCCTATGACCCCGCCTGCAAGCTGGAGGACGAGCCCGCATCCAGCTTCCCCGGCAAGCTGACCCAGGTGCTGTACCACCGCTATAAGGCCGGCAAGAAGGGTATCATCATGCTGGCCTGCGAGCTTATCGACAACAACGGCAAGGAGCTGCTCAAGTGCGTCAACCAGTACATTGAGCAGTGGGGCCTGGAGGATGGCTTCAAGAAGTACGTCAACGAGGACTGCACCTTCTGCGGTTCTCTGGTTGACCGCATCGTTCCGGGCCGCATCCGTGACCCGAAGGAAGTTGCCGAGCTGGAAGAAAAGCACGGCTACGCTGATCCCCTGCTGGACGTCGGCGAGGTCTTTGGCGTCTGGGTCATCGAAGGCGACACCAAGCTGAACGACATCCTGCCTTTCCGCAAAGCCGGTCTTGAGGATCACGTTTTCGTGACCCCCGACATGAGTCCCTACAAGAAGCGCAAGGTCCGCATCCTGAACGGTGCCCACACCGGCTTTGTCCTGGGCGCTTACCTGGCCGGTTTTGACATCGTGCGCGACTGTATGCACGACGCCACCGTTCTGGGCTATATGAACAAGATGCTGTCCGAGGAAGTTGTCCCCATTCTGCCGCTGGATCAGGAGGACTGCAAGAAGTTCGCCGCCGCTGTTGAGGACCGCTTCAACAACCCGTTCGTCAACCATGAGCTGATGAGCATTTCCCTGAACTCCACCTCCAAGTGGCGTGCCCGCAATATGCCGTCCTTCCTCGAGTATGTCGAGAAGAACGGCAAGCTGCCCACCTGCCTGACCATGAGCTTTGCCGCTTACATTGCCTTCTACACCAACGATGTGCAGGAGCTGACCGACAAGGGCCTGGTCTGCAAGCGTGCCAAGGGCAACGAGTACACGGTCTCCGACGACCGCTGGGTCCTTGAGTTCTACAACGAGCACAAGAACGACGACATCCCGACGCTTGTCCACGCCGTCATGACCAACGAGAAGATGTGGGGCCAGGATCTGACCAAGGTTCCCGGCTTCGAGGAAGCCACCGTCAAGAACTTGACCAATATCCGTGAGAATGGTGCGCTGGCCGCTTACGAGAGCTGCCTGTAAGCAAAAAGGCTTCCCCCTTGGGAGAAGCTGTCACCGAAGGTGACTGATGAGGGGCGCGTTCGCCATTGCTGCCCGCAAACGGGTTGCCGCCGTAACGCTGCCCCTCATCCGACCGCGCGCCGCGCGGCCACCTTCCCCCAAGGGGGAAGGCTCAAACGTACCCCACTGGGGCCGGAGAATGCCCTCCGGCCCCAGTTTCTATTATGAGTAAGGAGACATCTTATGCCCATCGCCATTAAGATCAACCCCAAAGATAACGTCGTCGTCGCCCTGCATCCCATCGCCAAGGGCACGGCTGTCCCGGTCGATAACACCGCCATCACCGCCGTCGAGGATATCCCCCAGGGCCACAAGATGGCCATCGCCCCCATCAAAGAGGGCGAAAACGTCATCAAGTACGGTTTTCCCATCGGCCATGCCACAGCGGACGCCGTGCCCGGTACCTGGATGCACACCCACAACATCCACACGAACCTCTCCGGCGAGGTCGAGTACAGCTACCACCCCAACGTGCATCCGCTGACCCCGGTTGTGCCCGAGACCTTTATGGGCTACCGCCGCAAGGATGGCCGCGCCGCCATCCGCAACGAAATCTGGATCATCCCCACCGTCGGCTGCGTCAACGACTGCGCCAAGACGCTGGTTCGCGATAACCAGGATCTCGTCACCGGCAGCATCGACGGCCTGTATACGTTTACCCATCCGTTTGGCTGTTCCCAGACCGGTCATGACCATGCCCAGACCCGCAAGCTGTTGGCCTCTCTGGTGCGCCACCCCAACGCGGGCGCAGTGCTCGTACTCTCCCTGGGCTGCGAGAACCTGACCCACGAGCAGTTCCTGGCAGAGCTGGGCGACTACGACCACGACCGCGTCAAATTCCTGACCTGCCAGGACGTGGAGGACGAGCTGGTCACAGGCCGCGAGATCCTTAAAGAGCTTGCCGCCTACGCCGGACAGTTCCAGCGCGAGGCGATCCCCGCCAGCGAGCTGGTCATCGGCATGAAGTGCGGCGGCTCGGACGGCCTGTCCGGCATCACCGCCAACCCGACGATTGGCCGTTTCAGCGATATGCTGTGCGCCCGCGGCGGCTCCACCGTGCTGACCGAGGTGCCTGAAATGTTTGGTGCCGAGGGTTTCCTGATGGACCGCTGCCAGAACGAGCAGGTGTTCGAGAAGGCCGTCAAGATGATCAACGGCTTCAAGGAGTATTTCATCAGCCACAATGAGGTCGTCTATGATAACCCCAGCCCGGGCAACAAGCAGGGCGGCATCACGACGCTGGAGGACAAGTCCTGCGGCTGTGTGCAGAAGGGCGGCTCCGCCCCCATCATGGACGTCATCGGCTACGGTGAACCGGTCGTGACCAAGGGCCTGAATATGCTGTACGGCCCCGGCAACGACCTGGTTTCCGCCACCGCGCTGACTGCCGCCGGTGCACATATGGTGCTGTTCAGCACGGGCCGCGGTACGCCCTTTGGTGCCCCCGCCCCGACGCTGAAGATTGCCACCAACAGCCAGCTGGCCGCCAAGAAAAAGACCTGGATTGATTTCAATGCGGGCGTTGTCGCCGACGGTAAGCGCACGCTGGACGAGGCCGGTGCCGACCTGTACCAGCTGGTGCTGGACGTTGCCTCCGGCAAGCAGACCTGTGCCGAGAAGAAGGGCTTCCGCGAGATCTCGATCTTTAAGGACGGCGTGGTGCTGTAAGCGAATTTGTGCTATAATTGATTGTAACCCCTTGTAGGGGCCGGGCATGCCCGGCCCGCGACTTACCCATAAACGGCCATCTGCCGTAAAGTTGCGGGCCGCATATGTGCGGCCCCTACAAGCATTTGATAAGGAGAATGTATTTATGCCCAAACTGACCACTGGCGTCTACGAAAAGTACGGCGCATCGTATAAGACCCTGACCCTGACCGACGGTGAGTGCGCGTTCACCGTCACGCCCGAGAAGGGCGGCATGGCTACCTCTTTCACCAAGAACGGTGATGAGTACCTGTGGCTGCGCGATAAGAACTTTGAAACCACCGACCGCCCCCGCTGCGGCATCCCCATCCTGTTCCCAAACTGCGGCAAGCCGGACGGCGGCGTGCACCACTTCGGCGGCACAGCCTATCCCATCGAGGTCCACGGTCTGGCCGACCTGGTGCCCTGGCAGGTCAAAAGCGCCGACGACAGCGCCATTGAATTGACCCTGACCCCCAACGGTCTGACAAAGTTCGTTTATCCATTCGATTTTGCCCTGACCATGCGCTACACGCTGGTTGGCAATACCGCCACGCTGGCTCTGACCGTCGCCAACACCGGTGACAAGGCGCTGCCGTTCAGCGTTGGTTTCCACCCCTACTTCGGCGTGACCAGTCTCGACAATGTCTCCTTTGCCATTGACGCCGCCACCTGCAGCGAGAGCGCCAAGGGCGAGCAGCCCACCGCGCCCGAGACGATCACGCTGACCCGCAAGGAAGGCAGCGCCGACTCCATCCGCCTGCTGACCGGCGTAAAAAGCCCGATGCGCCTGACCGATTCCGGCAACGGCCACAAGGTCACGGTTGCCTTTGACGAGAGCGTTTTCTCCAACGGCGTACTCTGGCAACAGGACGCCGAGAGCTTCGTCTGCATGGAGCCGTGGAACGGCTGGGCAAACTCCGTCAATGAGGAAGGCCGCCACATTGAGCTGGCCCCCGGCGAGACGAAAGAGTTCAAGTGGAGCGTGACCATCGAGTAAAGTTACGGCAGTAGGGGAGAGATTCAGCCCTTCCGCGGGGCATCAGGGACGCCGCCCCCCTACAAACGGCGTTGCGGGACAGGAGCGCGTTTACCGTGCGGCTGAGGGCCGGGCATGCCCGGCCCCTACAAAAGCACCAAATCAAAAAAAGGACATCCGCCTTTTTACGAGCAGATGTCCTTTTTGCTTTATTTTATATCCCTTTCATGGGATAAATTTTGAAAGCTTCTTTGATTACTTTCTTCTCCGGAGAAAGTATCAGCCCGGCTGCTTGCCGATGTAGGCCAGGATGCCGCCATCGACGTAGAGGATCAGGCCGTTGACAAAGTCGGAAGCCTCAGAGGCCAGGAACACGGCAGGGCCGCCCAGATCCTCTGCCTCGCCCCAGCGCTCAGCAGGGGTCTTGGCAACGATGAACTGGTCGAACGGATGGCGAGAGCCGTCGGGCTGGATCTCGCGCAGGGGGGCAGTCTGCGGGGTGGCGATGTAGCCGGGTCCGATGCCGTTGCACTGGATGTTGTACTTGCCGTACTCGGAGGCAATGTTCTTGGTCAGCATCTTCAGGCCGCCCTTGGCAGCAGCGTAGGCGGAGACAGTCTCGCGGCCCAGCTCGCTCATCATGGAGCAGATGTTGATGATCTTGCCGCCGCCCTGCTCGATCATATCGGGAATGACGGCCTTGGCAACGATGAAGGGAGCGTTCAGGTCAACATCGATGACCTGACGGAACTGGGCAGCGGTCATCTCGATCATCGGGATGCGCTTGATGATACCGGCGTTGTTGACCAGCACATTGATGTGGCCGACCTCGGCGGTGATCTTCTTGACCATCTCATTGACGGCATCCTCGTTGGTGACATCGCAGACATAGCCATGGGCCTCAATGCCGGCCTCTTTGTAGGCGGCCAGGCCTTTGTCAACCAGTTCCTGCTTGATGTCGTTAAAGACGATCTTGGCGCCGCAGTTTGCCATAGCGGTAGCAATAGCAAAGCCGATGCCGTAGGAAGCGCCGGTGATGAGCGCGACCTTGCCGGTCAGGTCGAAGGATTTCGGGGTGCAAACAGACATGATGCAAAACCTCCTAAAGTTTGTAACAGTCATATATTCAAGCGTCCGTATCTCGGGCGCATGAATTTAAGTAAACGGGATGCGTGGTGCGCAAAATTTGTTGCGCATTTTTTGCGCAAGTCGACGCAAGATATGTGCGTTTTTTGCGTTCAGCGCAGGTCGGTGGTGGCGATATTGTCCATGTCGTCAAACTCCATGTTCTCGCCGCCCATGGCCCAGATAAAGGTGTAATTCGACGTGCCTACGCCGCTGTGGATGCTCCAGGAGGGGCTGATGACGGCATCGTAGTTGTGCATGACGATGTGGCGGGTCTCGGTAGGCTCACCGCACATATGGAAAACGACCTGGCCCTCGGGAACTTCAAAGTAGGTGTAGATCTCCATGCGGCGCTCGTGGGTGTGGCTGGGCATGGTGTTCCAGTTGCTGCCCGGCTCCAGGGCGGTCATACCCATGGACAGCTGGCAGGTCTTGAGGACGCTGGGGTGGATAAACTGGTTAATGGTACGCTTGTTGCAGGTCTCAACGCTGCCCAGGGGGCGCTTGGCGGCCTGCTCAATGGTGATGAGCTTGTTCTCGTAGCTGCAATGGGCCGGGGCAGAAACCATGTAGAATTTGGCCGGGTGCTCGGGATCGTCGCTCTTAAAAGTAACTTTTTCGTTGCCCTTCGTGATGTACAGGCAGTCCTTGTAGTTCAGGTGGTATTCCTGGCCATCCGCCGTGATGGTGCCGGCCCCATCGCCGATGTTGAAAATGCCGATCTCGCGGCGCTCCAGGAAGTAATGGGTGCCGAAGTTGGCCCAGACGTCGATGCCCTTGTCAATGGGGACTTCCTCATGTACAGGCATGCAGCCCAGCGTCACCATGCGGTCCACGTGGCTGTACACGGCCACGACCTCGTCCGCCTTGTACAGGCCGGTGATGAGCATTTCGTTTCGGGTTTCCTCGGTGGTGTAGCGCTTGAAATCGCGCTGGTTGCAGGAATAACGGATATCCATACGGAAACTGCCTCCTTGACGTAACAGATGATTGTTAAAAAGCAAACATATTTTGCCATCGTTAGTTCTATTATACAACATCCTCGGGTTAGAACATAGTGGTAGAATTGCACAATAATTAAGCGGCCTAATTGTGCAGTTTAATCATGAAAATATTTCACTTTACAAATTAGCAAATTTCAACTATACTCATGTCAGTGTCCCGGCCGCAAGGGTGCGGCCCGGCCCGATCCGGCAAGTCCCGGGTCGGGCTGAATTCTTGTCAAAAATGAAGGAGCACGCCATGCTTACACTGGATAAAATCTACCACGCCAAGTTCATTTTAAAGCAGGTCGCCCGCAAAACGGATTTAATTGCCGCCCCGCGCCTCTGCCCGGGCACTGACCTCTACCTGAAAACTGAGAACCTGCAAGTCACCGGCAGCTTCAAGGTGCGCGGCGCGTACTACAAAATCAGCCAGCTTTCGGCGGAAGAACGTGCCAAGGGCGTCATCGCCTGCTCGGCGGGCAACCACGCACAGGGCGTGGCGCTGGCCGCCACCCGCATGGGCATCAAGAGCGTTGTCTGTATGCCGGACGGTGCCCCTATTATGAAAGTGGAAAGCACCAAGCGGCTGGGCGCAGAGGTCGAGCTGGTCAAGGGCACCTATGACGACGCCCATGACCGCGCCGTGGAACTGCAGGAGCAGACCGGCATGACCTTCATCCACCCCTATGACGACGAGCTGGTCATTGCGGGGCAGGGAACCATCGGCCTGGAGATCCTCGACCAGCTGCCCGATGTGGACGCGGTCATCGTGCCCATCGGCGGCGGCGGTCTGATTTCCGGCGTGGCGTTTGCCATCAAGAGCCTGCGTCCCGAGGTAAAAATCTACGGCGTGCAGGCGGCGGGTGCCCCCAGCATGGAGCACGCGTTCCACGATCACAAGTACGAGACGCTGGACTCCGCCGTGACCTTTGCCGACGGCATTGCGGTCAAGACGCCCGGTGAGACGACCTTTGACATGGTGAGCCAGTACGTGGACGACATTGTCACGGTCAGCGAGGACGAGATTGCTGCCGCCATCCTGGCGCTGATGGAGAACCAGAAGCTCGTGGCCGAGGGCGCAGGTGCCACGCCGGTGGCTGCCGCGCTGTTCGGCAAGCTGCCGCTGGCGGGCAAGAAAACCGTCTGCCTGATTTCCGGCGGCAACATTGATGTGAACATTCTCTCCCGCGTTATCACCCGCGGCCTGGTCATGAGCGGCCGCAAGACGAACCTGATGATTGCCCTGGAGGACAAGCCCGGCCAGCTGAGCCTGGTCAGCGACATTGTCTCGGCCTGCGGCGCAAACGTCGTCAGCGTCCATCACGACCGCAGTGACGCGAACATGGCCATCACCAGCTGTTTCCTGAAGCTGGGGCTAGAGACCCGCGACGCCGCGCAGATCGAGACGATCAAGGAGAAGCTGACCGAGGCCGGATTTAAGCTGGTGACAGAGAGGGCGTAAACGTAAACTAAGGCAATACCGCACAATTCCCGCCTGACGGCTTAAGCACCGCTCCGGCGGCTGCGGCACGGCATCTGCGTTGCCAAAATGCTCGATAATACACAAAGTATTATCTGCGCTTTTGGCTTAGCAGCTGCCGCACCTCGCTCGCCGTATCGGCACTTAGAATTATGCGGTATTGCCCTAAGTCAAAAGAAAAGAGAAAAGAGATTTTCTCTTGCCAGACTCTCTTCTCTCCTCTCTCTTATTTCTTCGCTGTCAAGGTCAGACCTTGACCCCCGCCGCCAGCAATTCCACAAACTGTTTTGCCACGCGGGGACTGCGGCCACCGGCACGCAGAGCAAAGGCCGCGCCCTTGATGAACAGCTGGTCGCTGGGCATCTGGACGTTGTACTGCTTCGCCAGTTCCAGCAAAATGCGGTCGTAGCGGTCCTTGTCGGGCTGCTGGAACGTCACCGTCAGGCCGAACCGGGCCGACAGGCTCATGAGTTCCTGGCGAGTGTCCATCGCGTGCAGGTCGTCGCCGCTGCGGTCGGCCATCGTCTCTTTGACCAGGTGGCGGCGGTTGCTGGTTGCGTAGACCGCCACGTTATGGCTGCGCCCGCCGACGCCACCCTCCAGAATCGCTTTCAGCGCGGCAAAGTTATCGTCGTTGGACGCAAAGCTCAAATCGTCGATAAACAGGATGAATTTAAGCGGATTTTTCGCCAGCTCGTCCATCAGGGCAGGAATCTGGTACAGCTGGTTTTTCTTCACTTCAATCAGGCGCAGGCCGTCGGGGGCGAACTCGTTGGCAATGGCCTTGACCGTGCTGGATTTTCCGGTGCCCGCATCACCGTACAGCAAAACGTTATTGGCGGGGCGGCCTTCCAGCAGGGCGCGGGTGTTGGCGATGACCTTCTCCCGCTCCTGCTCGTAGCCGGGCAGCTCGCTCAAACGCTGCGGGTCGGGGTAGCGCACCGGCGCCAGGCGGCCCTCTTCCAGCGCAAAGACATGGTGGCGGGCAAACATACCGTAACCCTTCTGGCCCATGGCCGCACGGCGGGCTGCGTAGGCCGCGTGGTAATCGGCGTCGGGCGTGACCTGCCACCGGGGCAGGAACGCTGCCGCACCGGGGAACACCTCGTCCAGCGGTGCACAGCCCAACGCTTGCAGAAAGTCCAATTCATCATCCATTGCCTTTTCCAGCACCGGCCCGGCATCCTGCCCGGCGGCAACCTTTAAACAAAGGTTCTCATCCTCGAGCACTGCTTCCAGCAGGGCATCGGTCCAGTTGGTGCCGCGGGCAAACAGCGCCGCCTCAAACGCGGCCACTGCGCCGGTCAGGGCGGCATCGTCCGCCGCCAGCGCCGCACGCAGCGTGCACAGCGGCTCCGCCGCCAGCAGGCCGCGAAACACCACAAGCCCATCCAGATGGGCCAGCCATTCATTACGTAACATAGTTTATAATCCTTTCCCAAGAAAAACACTCTTTACCCCAGTATAACTGCCGCGACAAAAAGTTGCAAGGTTTGTTGCAGAATTTTCAAAGAAGTCTTGACAAACGTGCAAAAGTACGGTATAGTTTACCATAAATCCAGATAATGCTTGGATGGGAAGTTAGTAACGGCCCCGCCCCTTTCAGAGAACTGCCGGTCGGTGCAAGGCAGCAAGGCAGGCAAGCCGCGAACTGATCCCGGAGCAGACCACCCGAAAACCACAGTAGGGCGGTACGGGCGCACCCGTTACAGTGCCGGACCTTGTTAGAGGTTCATGAGGTGGGGGCAACGCCCCAATGAGAGTGGTACCGCAGAGTATGTGAAATGCGCAGGCTTTGTCTCTTGGAAAAGCAAGGGGCAAAGCCTGTTTTCTTATATTGCCCCTTACCGGGCCGCAGCGGGGTGAGGGAACCCCGCCATACGGATGCCCCGGGGAAGTCGCACAGGAAGTAGGAAGGAGCAAACACCATGAAATTGACCGGTTCACAGATCTTCGTCGAAGTGTTGGTCGAGCAGGGCGTCGATACCCTGTTCGGCTATCCGGGCGGCGCAGTGCTGAATCTGTATGACGAGTTGTATAAAAACTCCGATCGTATACGCCACGTATTGACTGCCCACGAGCAGGGCGCGTCCCACGCGGCGGACGGTTACGCCCGCGCCACGGGCCGTACCGGCGTTGTGCTGGCCACCAGCGGCCCGGGTGCGACGAACCTTGTCACCGGCATTGCCACGGCCTACATGGACAGCGTGCCGATGGTCGCCTTCACCGGCAATGTCGCCACGACGCTGCTGGGTAAAGACTCCTTCCAGGAGGCCTACATTGAGGGCATCACAATGCCCATCACCAAGCACAACTACACGGTGCGCAGGGTAGAGGATCTGGCCGACACGATGCGTGCGGCCTTCCGCATTGCACAGTCCGGCCGCAAAGGCCCGGTGCTCGTCGATATCCCGAAGGATATCACGGCGGTGTCCTGCGAGTTCACCCCCAAAGCGCCGGAACTCATCCGCACCGTGACCTATTATAATGAAAAGGACGTCAAGGAAGCCGCCCGCCTCATCAACGAGTCGGAGCGTCCCATCGTCTACTTCGGTGGCGGTGTACGCAGTGCGGCGGGCTGCCAGCCCCTGCGCGACCTGCTGGAAAAGACCGGCATGCCCGCCACCTACACCCTGATGGCCGCGGGTGTTCTCAGCTACGGCGAGCCGCACAATCTGGGCCTGCTGGGTATGCACGGTTGCTACGCCGCCAACAAGGCCATCGACGAGGCCGACCTCGTCATCGCCGTGGGCACGCGGTTCAGTGACCGCGTGGCGCTGAACCCCGACAGCTTTGCCAAGCGTGCAAAAATCATTCAAATCGACATCGACCCCAGCGAGCTGGGCAAGAACGTCGACGTCGATTTGAGCCTGACCGGCGACGCCAGCTACATTTTGCAGGCAATTCTGCCCTACGTCGAAAAGACCGAGCACAAGCTCTGGATGGAGCAGATCCGCGGCTGGCAGAAGAACGATTATAAGCCGGTGGACAGCGATACCGAGCTGAAACCCCATCAGATCATCGACGAAATCTGCAGCCAGGCCGGTCCCGAGGCCGTCTACGTCACCGACGTCGGCCAACACCAGATGTGGGCGGCGCAATACCTGCACCACACCAAGAGCCGTGGGTTCCTGACCAGCGGCGGATTGGGCACGATGGGCTTCGGCTACGGCGCGGCCATCGGCGCACAGATGGCGCTGGGCAACGATGCCCGCGTCATCATGCTGACCGGCGACGGCTCCTTCCACATGAACCTGAACGAGGCCTGCACCGCCGTCAGCTATGGCCTGCCCATTATCACAGTCATCTTCAACAACCAGGTGCTTGGCATGGTGCGCCAGTGGCAGACGACCTTCTACGAGAAGCGCTACTCCGACACCGACCCGCACCGCCGCACTGACTTTGTCAAGCTGGCCGAGGGCTTTGGGGCCAAGGGCTACCGCGCCACGACTCCCGCCGAGTTCAAGGCGGCTTTCGCCGACGCCATGCAGCAGAAAGGCCCGAGCTGGATCGATTGCCGCATCGGCAAGGATGAAAAAGTCCTTCCGATGATCCCCGGCGGCGGCACCATCAACGATATCATCATGGAATGAGGTGACACGCATGGAACAAAACAACAACACTCGGCGGGTCATCAGCCTGCTGGTCGATAACTCCAACGGCGTTCTGGCCCGCATTTCCAGCCTGTTCTGCCGCCGTGGCTTCAACATTGACAGCCTGACCGTCTCGGCTACGAATGACCCCAAAGTCAGCCGCATTACGGTCACGCTGCGCGGCAGCGAGCAGGCCATGACCCAGCTGATTTTGCAGACGGAACGCCTCGAAGTCACCCGCCAGGTCTTTGAGCTGGACCCCGACAAGAGCTTACAGCGTGAGCTGCTGCTGTTAAAGGTAGCCTGCGACAACCAAAACCGCGCCGAGCTGCGGGAGATTTCCAGCATCTACAAGGCGAAAATCATCGACCTGTCGCCTGACAGCATGGTATTTGAGCTGACCGGCAAGCCGGATAAAATCGACGCTTTCCTGACGATGTTCAAGGGCTATGAAATTCTGGAGCTTTGCCGCACCGGCGTCACTGCTCTCGAGCGCGGCGGCAAGCACCAGCATATGCAGAAACCCGCGCAGGAGGTCGGAGAGGCACAGCTGCCGCTGCCGGGGACGCACTGCCATTGAGCTGCTCGTAAATTTTCAATGCCTGTAGGGGCGGATTCCATATCCGCCCGCCGTAGGCTGCACTGCACGGGCGCATATAGAATGCGCCCCTACGGATTTTTATTTTCGTTTCCCAATTAAAATTACAAATATAAAAAGTATCAACAACAAAAGGAGACACCACCATGGCTATCAACAAGTATTACGATTCCGATTGCAACCTCGGCGTGCTCGACGGCAAGACCGTTGCCGTCATCGGCTTCGGCTCCCAGGGCCACGCCCATTCCGAGAACCTGGCCGAGAGCGGCGTCAATGTCGTCGTCGGTCTGCGCAAGGGCTCCGCCCACTGGGAGAAAGCCTCCGAGTTTGCCGCCACCCATGAGAACTTCAAGGTCATGGAAGTCGAGGAGGCCGCCAAGGCCGGTGACGTCGTCATGATGCTGGTTCCCGACGAGCTGTGCGCCGACATCTACAATTCTCAGGTTGCCCCCTACATGACCGAGGGCAAGGCCCTGGCATTCGCCCACGGCTTCAACATTCACTTCAAGACCATCACCCCGCCGAAGAACGTTGACGTCATCATGATTGCCCCCAAGGGCCCCGGCCACATCGTCCGCCGCCTGTACACCGAGGGCGAGGGCTGCCCGTCCCTGATCTGCGTTGAGCAGGACTACACCGGCAAGGCCAAGGAGATTGCCCTGGCTTACGCTTCCGGCATTGGCGCCGGTCGTGCCGGCATCTTGGAGACCACCTTCAAGGAGGAGACTGAGACTGACCTGTTCGGCGAGCAGGCTGTGCTCTGCGGCGGTGTCTGCGAGCTGATCCAAGCTGGCTTTGACACGCTGGTCGAGGCCGGTTACGCCCCTGAGATGGCCTACTTTGAGACCTGCCACGAGATGAAGCTCATCGTTGACCTTATCAACGAGGGCGGCTTCTCCAAGATGCGCTACTCCATCTCCAACACGGCCGAGTACGGCGACTACCGCACCGGCAAGCGCCTCATCACCGAGGACACCCGCAAGGAGATGAAGCAGGTCCTGAAGGAGATCCAGGACGGCACCTTTGCCTCCGAGTTCCTGACCGAGATGAGCCCGAAGGGCGGCCGCAAGACCCACTTCCTGGCCCAGCGCCGCATCGCAGCCAACCACCCCATTGAGAAGGTCGGTGCCGAGCTCCGCAAGATGATGAGCTGGCTGAAGAAGTAAGTTTGTAATTGTAACAATACGCGCATTACCGGCAACTTGTAGGGGCCGGGCATGCCCGGCCCTTAACCTGGCGGCGGCCACCCTTTTATCCGGTGCCTGCCGCAAAGTTGAGGGCGAGGCATGCCTCGCCCCTACAAGTGCCCCTGATAGAAAAACGGAGAAAAACTATGAACAGCGATAACGTCAAAAAAGGCCCGGAGCGGGCCCCGAACCGCAGCCTGTTCTATGCGCTGGGCTACACACCGGAGGAGCTGGACCGTCCGCTCATCGGCGTTGTGTCCGCCCACAGCGAGATCGTACCCGGCCACATGAACCTGGACAAAATTGCGGACGCCGTCAAGGCCGGTGTCCGCATGGCAGGCGGTACGCCCATCCTCATCCCCGCCATCGGTGTCTGCGACGGCATCGCCATGGGCCACGTGGGCATGAAATACTCCCTCGCCAGCCGCGAGTTGATCTGTGACAGCGTCGAGACGATGTTCATGGCCCACCAGCTGGACGGCCTGGTTCTCGTGCCCAACTGCGATAAAATCGTTCCCGGCATGGTCATGGCCGCCGTCCGTATGGATGTGCCCGCCGTGGTATGCAGCGGCGGCCCGATGCTGGCCGGCCGCTATGGCGGCGAGGAAGTCAGCCTTTCCAAAATGTTTGAGGCCGTGGGTGCCTACAAAGCGGGCCTCATCGACGACGAGCAGCTCGAGGACTGCACCTGCAACTGCTGCCCGGGCTGCGGCTCCTGCTCCGGTATGTACACCGCCAACAGCATGAACTGCCTGTGCGAGGCCATCGGTATCGCCCTGCCCGGCAACGGCACGATTCCCGCCGTTTACGCCAAGCGTTTGCAGCTGGCAAAGCATGCCGGTATGGCCATCATGGACATGGTCAACCGCGGCGTGACCGCCCGTCAGATCATCAACGAGCGCTCCATCCGCAACGCCCTGACCTGTGACATGGCGCTGGGCTGCTCCACCAACACGGTACTGCACCTGCTGGCGATTGCCCAGGAGGCAGGCTGCCCCATTGATTTGAAGCTCTTTAACGAGATTTCCGCCAAGACGCCCAACCTCTGCCACCTGGCCCCCGCAGGCCCGACCCATATGCCCGACCTGTACGAGGCGGGCGGCATCCCGGCTGTGCAGGCCGAGCTGGCCAAGAAGGGCCTGTTGGACCTGAATGTGCCCACCGTCACCGGCAAGACCCTGGGGGAGAACATCCAGGGCGCGAAGATTCTCAACGACAAGGCCATCCGCTCTATCGACAATCCGTACAGCCAGACCGGTGGTTTGCAGATCCTGTGGGGCAACATTGCGCCGGACGGCTGTGTCGTCAAGCGCAGCGCCGTTGCGCCTGAAATGCAGGTACACAGCGGCCCGGCCCGCGTCTTTGACAGTGAGGACACCGCCATTGCGGCCATCTACGCAGGGGACATCCACCCCGGCGACGTCGTAGTCATCCGGTACGAAGGCCCCAAGGGCGGTCCCGGTATGCGTGAGATGCTCAACCCCACCAGTGCGCTGGCGGGCATGAAGCTGGACACCACCGTGGCGCTCATCACCGATGGCCGCTTCTCCGGTGCGTCCCGCGGCGCGGCCATCGGCCATGTCAGCCCCGAGGCAGCCTCCGGCGGCCCCATCGGCCTCGTCAAGGAGGGTGACACCATCGAGATCGATATTCCGAATGCGTCCATCCACTTGGCCGTCAGTGACGACGAGCTTGCCGCCCGCAAAGCCGCCTACATCCAGCCCGAGCCGAACATCAAGACCGGCTGGCTGGCACGCTACGCAAGGCTTGTTACAAGCGCCAACCTGGGTGCGGTGCTGAAATAAAAATCAAAGAGGGTGCTGTTTGGTTGACGGCATCCTCTTTTGGTTTATTGAACGGTAGGGGCCGGGCATGCCCGGCCCTCGGCCTTCCCGTATACGATCGTTTTGCCCTGCAATGCCCATTGAAATTGCCTTGCAGAGAGTGGTCTTGCTCCCTCCGCGGGGCGTCGAGGACGCCGCCCCCTACAAATTCGGGGCTTTCGCGTGCAGCTTTGCCAATTCCAGGTACTCTTCCTCGTTTGCTTTGATTCCTGCGGCCTGCGCCGCACTGACCGGGCGCACGACCTTACCCGGCACCCCAATGACAAGGCTGCCTGCCGGGATGACCGTTCCCTCCGGCACCAGCGCCCCGGCGGCAATCAAACTGCCCGCGCCGATGACTGCGCCGTTCAAAATCGTGGCGTGCATCCCAATTAAACAGTTATCGCCCACCGTGCAGCCGTGGACGATGGCTCCATGCCCGATGGACACGCCGCGCCCTATCGTCACATCCAGCCCGGGGCCGGTGTGCAGCACAGCGTTATCCTGCACGTTGGAGTTCTCGCCGATGGTGATGCAGCCCGTGTCGGCGCGCAGCACCGCACCGTACCAGACGCTGCTCTCCTTCGCAAGGCGCACACAGCCCGCCAGTGTTGCGTTCTCCGCCACAAACGCCGCACCGTAATCGGCAGGGGAGTGGGCGTTCACTGTGATAAAAGGCATAGGTTTTCTTCCTTTCGATATTGTCCTACGGGGCGTCGGGGACGCCGCCCCCTATATCTATTATACAAAATGAAATCGAAATTGAAAAGTCACCGCCGCCTGTGGTACAATAAAAGCGCGAAATAAAAGGAGTTGTACTATGTCCATCAAAATGATCTGCAGCGACATTGACGGTACGCTGCTGCAATACGGCCGCCAGAAGCTGGAAGGCGAAATTTTTGACCAGATCCGCGCCCTGCATGACCGGGGCATCCTGTTCTGCCCGGCGTCGGGGCGGCAGTACACCAGCCTGCGCCTGCTGTTTGAGCCTGTGGCCGACTGCTGCGTTTTTCTGTGCGAGAACGGCGGCGTGCTGTTCAAAGATGAGCAGTGCATCGCCGAAAACCCAATGCCCCGCGCCCTGGCGGAGGAAATTGCCCGCGATATGTGGCAGAACAGCGACGGCCGGGGTGAGGTCATGCTCTCCGGCCAGAACTGCGCCTACTTAATGGAGCGCGGGCTGGGGATGCTGGATCGCATCAAGTTCATCGGCAACCGCTACCAAATCATCCACGACCCCGCCGAGGTGCCCGAGGAGATCGTCAAGACATCGATCTACCTGCATGAGGGCGTGGAAAAATACGTCGACCGCTTTGTGCCGCGCTGGCAGCAGGCCAACGCTGCCGTGGCCGGGCCTTTCTGGATCGACACGACCACCGCCAACAAGGGCATCGGCGTACAGTCCCTTTGCCGCGTGCTGGGCATTGCCCCCGATGAGGTCATGGCCTTTGGCGACAACTTTAACGATGTATCAATGCTGGACATCGTGGACACCCCCTACATCATGGACAGCGCCACCCCCGCGCTGCGCGCCCGTTATCCGCTGCACACCCCGCGCCCCGAGGACGTGCTGCGGGATTTTCTTGCAAAATGACGCCAAATGACAAAATCTCCCATATTATGGCTTTTCGGTGCAGTCCCTGCCGAAAATTTTTAACAAATCCACCAAAGATTAGGGGTGTTTTTGGCTCTTTTTCCGTTGACGTATACGGCGCAGTATGTTATTATAATAACAGCTTAATGATTGCGCCGCGCTCTACCGCTGCGCACTTATGGGAGGAAAAAGCTATGAAAGAATTCACGTATACCATCAAAGAGCCGGTCGGCATCCATGCACGTCCCGCCGGTATGCTTGCAAAAGAGGCCAAGACCTGCCAGAGCACCGTCACCATCGTGGACAAGAACGGCAAGTCCGTTGACGCCACTCGCCTGATGGCTCTGATGGGCATGGGCATCAAGTGCGGCGACACCGTCACCGTCAAGATTGAGGGCGCCGACGAGGAGACCGCCGCCCCCGCCATGGAGAAGTTCTTCAACGAGCATCTGTAATTCCGATTTCATTTACGGCCGCGGCCGCCACACCAGAACGGCGGGCGCGGCCCTTTTTGTAAGGAGGTTTTCCCATGATCACGATTCAGGGCAAGGGCGTTTCCGCCGGTGTCGGCGTTGGCCCGCTCTACTTCTACCGCCGCGCCACGGCCGAGATCAAGCGCTATACCGTAGAGGATACAGACGCCGAGTGGCACCGTTTTAAGGGGGCCCAAACCGGCGCGGTCGAGCAACTGGGCGTTCTGGCCGAGCAGGCCCGCAAGGAAGCCGGCGACGAGGCCGCCATGCTGTTTGAGACCCACCAGATGATGGCTGAGGACCTTGACTACGAGGAGGCCATCGAGGATCGCATCCTCAACCAGAAGATGAACGCCGAGGCCGCCGTCTCCGACACAGCCGAGCAGTTTGCCGAGATGTTCGCCTCGATGGACGACGCCTATATGCAGGCCCGCGCCGCCGACGTCAAGGACGTCAGCCAGCGCATCCTCAGCATCCTGTGCGGCATCGTGCAGGGCGGTATTGCGTCCGATGTGCCGGTGCTGCTCTGCGCCGACGACCTGGCCCCCTCCGAGACGATCCAGCTGGATAAGTCGAAGATTCTGGGCTTCATCACGGCGGGCGGCTCCGGCTCCAGCCATACGGCCATTCTGGCCCGCACCATGGGCATCCCTGCCATCGTTGGCATGGGCGACGCCCTGAAGCCCGAGTACGAGGGCCGCCAGGCCATTGCGGACGGTGCTACCGGCGCACTGGTCATTGACCCCGACGACGACACCCGCGACCGCCTGCTGAAGAAGCGCGACGAGCAGCTGCGTCTGCAGCGCCTGCTGGAAACGCTGAAAGGCCAGGCCAACGTGACGAAGGACGGCAAGACCATCCGCATCTACTGCAACATCGGCTCTCCCGAGGATGTCCACGCCGTACAGGTCAACGACGGCGGCGGCATTGGCCTGTTCCGCTCCGAGTTCCTGTACCTGAACACCAGCGACTATCCGACCGAGGACCAGCAGTTTGAGGCCTACAAGCAGGTGCTCTCCGACATGGACGGCAAGGAAGTCATCATCCGCACACTGGACATCGGCGCGGACAAGCAGATTGGCTACTTCAACCTGCCCAAGGAGGACAACCCCGCCATGGGTATGCGCGCGCTGCGCATCTGCCTGACCCGGCCGGAGATTTTCAAGACCCAGCTGCGCGCACTGTTCCGTGCGTCGGCTTTCGGCAAGCTGGGCATTATGTTCCCGATGGTCACGTCCGTCTGGGAAGTCCGCGAGGCAAAGAAGCTCTGCGAGGAAGTCAAACGTGAACTGAAGCACGAGGGCACGCCGTACAGCGAGGACGTGCAGATCGGTATTATGATTGAGACGCCCGCCGCCGCTGTGATGAGCGACCGCTTGGCGAAGGAAGTGGACTTCTTCAGCATCGGCACGAACGACCTGACCCAGTACACGCTGGCCTGCGACCGCCAGAACAACGACCTGGGCCGTTTCTACGACCCGCACCACCCAGCTGTGCTGCGCCTGATCCAGATGGTGACGGAGAACGCCCACAAGAACGGCATCTGGGTGGGCATCTGCGGCGAGCTGGGCGCAGACCTGGCCCTGACCGAGACGTTCCTCGCCATCGGCGTGGACGAGCTTTCTGTGACGCCGCGCTCTGTGCTGCCGCTGCGCAACGCCGTCCGCATGACTGACACCCGCGAGACCAGCGAGCGCATCCTGGCCGAGTTGGATTCGGATTATACGGCACGGTAAAATTGGTTTTATAAAATAAAGTGGACACCTGATGAAATGTCAGGTGTCCATTTTTTGTCGCTATATGTAGGGGCCAGCCATGCCTGGCCCCTGCAACTTTGCCTTATTCCAACTCAAAATCCCCCGGCAGCAGCAGTTCCAGGCTGGCATCCGGGTCGGCCACCAGCCGCTTGGACTGGTTCAAAATTGCTTTTTCCAAGGTATTGCGCGCCATACGGCCGTTGCCGTTGGTGGCAGCGTCCTCGACCTGCTTGCGGTCAAAGTAGGTCACCAGCGGCAGCTTGCAGGCGTCGTCCAGTGTGTAGCCCTTGCCCTTGGCAATCGAGCACAGAATCTTATACAGCTCCTCGCCCGAGTAATCCGGGAACTCGATCTGGTTCGGGAAGCGGCTGGCAAGGCCGGAGTTCGCGCTCAAAAACAGCTGCATCTCCTTCGTGTAGCCCGCCAGAATGACGACCAGGTCGTCGCGGTGATCCTCAATGCCCTTGACCAGCGTGTCGATGGCTTCCAGCCCGAAGCTGTCCTCACCGCCGCGGTAGAGGGCGTAGGCTTCGTCGATGAACAGCACACCGCCCAGGGCGCTCTGGATGACCGAGTTCGTCAGCGGGGCCGTGTGACCCACATAGCGGCCTACCAGGTCCGCACGGGTCACTTCCACTAGCTGGCCGCCGCGCAGTGCGCCGATGGCTTTCAGATATTTCGCCAGAATGCGGGCAATCGTCGTTTTGCCGGTGCCGGGGTTGCCGGTGAAGATCATGTGCATATTGACCTCGGCCACCTTCAGGCCCTGGGCCTTGCGGCGCTGCTGGGTCTGCACGTTTTTGGCGATATTCCGCACATAATTCTTGATTTCCTCCAGGCCGATGATGCCGTCCAGCTCGGCCTCCACGGCATCCACGTCGCCGCGGTACTGCTGGGGCAGCAGTGCCAGCAGGTCAATGGCCTTGCCGCTGTTCACGGCCATGCACAGTTTGCCGTCCACCGCCGTCAGCACGGCAGGCGTGCCCTCGGCGGGTGTCGCGTCAGCATCCAGCACATACTCGGCAATGGCGCGGTAGACCGTCTCGCAGTAATCGCGCATGGCCTGCATACCGCTGGTCTTGCCGTACTGGGCTGCCAGCAGATCCCGTACATCCGCGCCCATGGACAGTGCCAGCCCGCACTGCTTGCGGGTGCGTTTGACGAGGAAATTCAACTCCCGCGCGGCCACAGCCGTCAGCGCATCGGGGGTGAACGCCTCGGTGCGGCAGATATCGCCCGCGACGGCATCCACGAACTTTGCGCCGAAGTGGTCTGCCAGCGCGGCCTCGCCCTTGTTGGAGTAGAACACAAAGTATTTGCCGCCCGCCTGCAATTCGCCGATGGCCCCGGGGGCCAGCGCTGTGCCGACGTCGACAAGGATGCCGCGCTGCAAGACGTACCGGCTGGACAGTGCCAGCGTACCATCGATGGCCAGCGTGGACAGCATATTTAAATAGTTGGCGGCGCAGCCCTCGTAATGCTCAAAGGCCAGCACCTCGGCGTTGGACTGCAGCGCCGCGTAAAGATCCTGCAAAAACAGCTTTTCCTGCGCGGGGCCGGGGTAGAGCGCCAAGTCCAGCGTCTCAATCGACGCACTGCGCAGGATGCCCCGGGCGGCCAGTTCTTCCACCACGCATTTCAGCGCGTAGTGGCGGCCGGTGCCGTTGGGACCGCACAGAAGCATCACGCTGCGGGCGCGGGTGGTATCCTCCGCCGTGCCCAGCACAAAGGGGCGGCGGAACGCCTTGACCAGCGCCGAGACAAAGGCATCCTGCCCCAGCACCTGGGCTTTGATTTTATCCGTCACACCGGTAAAATCTGCCTTGCCGTGGGCAGCCGGGGCAGGGGAGGGCGCGGCCACCGTGCCGCCCAGCAGGCCATCCTGTTTCAGCGACTTTGTCAGCTCACTGCTCATCTTGCGCACATTCTCGGCGGTGGCGGCACCGGCTTTCTGCACCGCGCCCAGCGCACTGCTGGCGGCGGATTGGCGTTTCTGGGCCGCGCTCAGGGCTTCCAGCTGGGCCTGCATCTGCTGCACGGCATCGCTGGCAGCTTCGGCCTGTTGCTCATTGGCGGCGTATTTGCCGCCGCCCATCAGGCCGCGGACCCAGGCATCGTACTGATCTTCCAGGCTCATTTTCCATCCTCGATTTCCGGGTCGATACTGACATCGGCCCCTGCATTTTTCTTAGGGATTTTTACCGTGTAGAAGTCCTTTACACTGCACCCGGCGCGGCCGCCGCCCGCACAGGCGCAGGCACACGCACAACTGGATGCACACGCGCAGGCGCAGCTGGATGCACAGCTGGAATGGCTGCTGTGGTTGCGGCCCACACCGCCGCCGCGGGTCTTACCGCCGCCGGAGCGGTACTCCGGGGGTGGGTCGGTGCGGTGGTAGCCGGTGGGCGGGGGTGCGCTGCGGGCGCGGCGGATCGTGTGTACGCCGTTGGTGTACCAGAACCAGTCATCGGGGTCGATATCACTGCCGAAGCCGCCGCCCCAGTCAGGGGACTGGGAGGCCACCGCAATGATGATGATTGCCACCGCCAGCAGCACAACAACAGCCGACGCCAACAGCACGATGATTCCCTCTAAATCCTCACCGCTGTCGTAGTCGTCGGTGGTCATCTCGGCCCCCGGGTCAAAGGCGGCGGCGTTCGTGACAGGCACCGTCACATGGACATTGGCCGCCTGGCCGTGGCCCATCGCGCCGAAATCCCAGGTCAGGTAATCACCGTCCATGCCAGTATTATCCGCCACAAAGCCGTCGTAATTGCGCCAGCGCACCTGCATATTCCCGACGCTCAAATCGTCGAACCAGCCTGGCGTAAAGTTAAAGTTTGCCGTACCGTCGTCATTTCGTGTGAACAGGTGGCTCTGATGTACACTGAACACAAAATGTACGCTGCTCTCACCGCCATTCGACGCGGCCACATCGGGGGCATAGTAGCGGCGGCTGAACACGACCTTGGCATAGCTGCCGCCGTCGCTGGAATACTGCAAGTCGGAAATCGTATCGGTCAGCGGGGTCAGCTCGTCCACGCTGGAATTGGCAAGGCCGATTTTGACCCAGCTCAAATAGTCGGTGGCGTCGCCGTCAATGACCTGCCAGTCAATGTCGTAGGTAATATCCGCCGTGCCGTCCTCCCTCGGGTCCACGGTCACGATGTAGCTGCGGATATAATCCATGTCGCCGCTCTCGGCGTAGGGGGCGTCCACCTCGGCCGCCGCAGCGGGCAGAGCCAGCAGACTGCCGCACAGCAGGACGGCCCACAAAAGCGCCAGACGGCGCAGAACACTCGTTTTCATCAGCAGCCCTCCTGCATCGGGGTCTCTCCCAGCTGGCAGCGGCGCTCCATTTTGGCGCTCTGCCCGCGGATGGCGCGGCATTCGTCGCTGCGCCAGATGCGCTGCCAGGGTGTACGCAGCAGGTTCCCCAGGCCCTTGCCGGTCAGCCAGCTCTGGCAGGGCAGCACGGTGCCGTCCGGCGCAATCGCCATGTTGGACAGACAGGCCCCGCAGCTGGGGATCTGGGTAAAGCCTAAACCGCGCAGCGTATCCTCGCTGAGCCAGCCGGGACTGGTAAAGTTGATCTCCAGACCGTTTGCGACGGCGTATTCCATGGCGGGGCGCAGCGTTGCTTCCAGCTCCTCCGGCGTCAGGCGCACGGCGCGGCTGGCGGCAGTTTCGGCGTTGCCCGCAGGGATCAGCCCGCTGCAGGTCAGGTAGCGTATGCCCAGTTCGTGGGCAAGTTTGACCGTGGACAAGTAATCCCGGTTAAGGCTGCACAGCGGAGTGTTCAGGCTCACATTCAGCCCGGCAGCCAGCGCGTTTTTGATGCCGTTCAACGTGTCATTGTAGCCGTCCACACCCACCAGCTCATTGTGGATATCGGCGTCGGCGGAGTAGAAGGTAATCTGCACGGCGTCGAGACTGGCCTCGTGGAGTTCCTTGCACATCATGCTGGTCAGCATACGGCCGTTGGTGTTCAGCCGGGTGACAAACCACTGCGCAGCCTGCACCAGCTTGACCAAATCATGGCGCAGCGTCGGCTCGCCACCGGTAAAGGTCAGCTGAGGGATACCCGCGTTGCGGCATTTTTCAATCACGGCCAGCCATTGGTCTGTGTCCAGCTCCGGCACGGCGGAAAGCGGCTGGTTTGCAGCGTAGCAGTGCAGGCATTTCTGGTTGCAGTGCCACGCGCCGTCCTTGACCATCGAGCTGACCATCAGATCCATGCGGTGGGGGGCTACCATGCGGGGCGCGTACTCGGCCAGGCTCATGGGCTGCACGGTCAGCGGCGGCTCGCCGCCCCGGGCAATCATACACAGGCTGTCCACCAGCAGCTGCAAATCGCTCTCGATCTGCGCATACTCGGTCTTGCGGTAAATTTTGCGGGTGGCCGCCACAGCCTGGGCGTTGATGGCCGCCCATTCTTCAGGACGTATTTCTTTGCCGGTGCAGGGTTTTAAAGCCTCGATGAGGTTGGTCAGCAGAATGGCCCAGCTGACGTTCAGCGGCAGAATATCCTGGCCGTTCAAAATCACGGTGAACGGCGTCTCGTGGTCGGGCTTATGGCAGGGCACGATATGGATGCGCACCACACCGGGGCCGTCCGGGTCCAGCGTGATATGCCGCACCCGGTTCAGCCGGCTGCGCAGGAATATATGTTCCGAATAGGTCAAATGTTTTGAATATCTCATAAAAAGAGGTTCCCCTCGTTCAAGTTTCTTATACAGGTTGCTTACGATACGCATAAAAAGTATAGCATATTTCGGGGGTGATTACAACCTGGTTACAATAGAAAAAGCACCCATCCGAAGATAGGTGCTTCCTAAAAGGCTTCCCCCTAAGGGGAAGCTGTCCGCGAAGCGGACTGATGATGGGCAGGTCTGCCCTATTGACCGTTTTCGGTTTCTTGCGGGCAGCTCACCCCTTATCCGGTCCTGCGGGGCCGCTTTCTCCCAGGGGAGAAGGCTTTGGAGTTCAAATCGCCCTAAACCCCTTGCCTACGATCTCGCTGCTGTTGACGATGGTTATAAACGCGTGGTCGTCCAGGCCGCGCACATACAGGCGCAGCTTCTGCGCCTGGCCGCGGGTCAACACGGTGGTCAGCACCCACTTTTCGTCGTGGGTGTAGGCACCCTCGGCCTGCTCCATCGTAGCCGATCGGTGCAGGTCGTTCACGATAAAATCACGCACCGGCGTTGGGTTTGACGTCACGACCGTGCAGACCTTGCGCATATTGATGCTCTCAATCGCGCTGTCAGCGACAGTGCTCTTTAAAATCATGCCCAGAATGCAGTACAGCCCGGTGGCTGGGCCGTAGAGATACGCGCCCACCAGCACAATGCCCACATCGCTGACCATCAGCGCACGGCCGACCGGCATACTGGTGTACTTATTCAAAATCATCGCTACAATGTCGGTGCCTCCGGTGGACGCGCCGATGTTAAAGACGATGGCCGCGCCTACCGCGGACAGGATGACCGCGAAGCACAGTTCCAAAAACACATCGTTCGTCAGCGGGTGGTCCAGCGGGTAAAGCCGCTCACACAGGCTGACGTAGAACGACAGCGCAAAGGATGAGTAGATGGTCCAGCCCATGGACTTGATACCCAGAAAGACAAACCCCAGCAGCACCAGCGCGGCGTTGACAAACCACATGAACGCGCCGACGTTGAAACGGGGGAACAGCGTTGCCAGCACGATGGACAGACCCGACGTGCCGCCGAACGCAAAGTGGTTGGGCGTTTTGAAAACGGCAATACCCACGGCCGTGGCGATAAGCCCCAGGTTCAGCAGGAAGAAAAACTTCGCATCCTCCCACAGTTCGTGCGGGGTCAGGTGCTTTTTCAGCTGCGCCAGCATCAAAAATGCCTCCTCTTAGAACGTCAGGTTGCCGAACTCGGAGAGCTTGAGCGTTTCGTTGTGCTGCTCGGCCCAGTTGATGCTCCACGGACTGCCGAAGAGCAGCAGCGGGTTGCCCTTCATATCCTCAATGGCGCGGGTGTCGCTGGTCACGTCCAGATGCTTTATGTCCAGTTCGTCGGGGTCGTTCAGCACCCAGCGCAGATGCTCATAGGGCAGCTGCTGCATACGGATATCGACGTTGTACTCGTTTTTCAGGCGGTACTCCAACACTTCCAGCTGCAGCACACCGACAACGCCGACAATGACTTCCTCCATTCCGGAGCCGAGGTCGCGGAAAATCTGGATCGCGCCCTCCTGGGCGATCTGCTCCATGCCCTTGACGAACTGCTTGCGCTTCATCGTGTCCACCTGGGTCACGCGGGCAAAATGCTCGGGCGCAAAGGTCGGGATACCCGCAAACTGCACGTGCTTTTTGCCGGTGCAGAGCGTATCGCCGATGGAGAAGATACCCGGGTCGAACAGGCCGATGATATCGCCCGCGTAAGCCTCGCTGACAATGGCGCGGTCGTCGGCCATCAGGCTGGTGCCGGTGGCGAGCTTGATATTCTTGCCCTCCTGCACATGGAAAGCCTCCATGCCGCGCTCAAACTTGCCGGAGCAGATGCGCAAGAACGCGATGCGGTCGCGGTGGTTCTTGTTCATGTTGGCCTGAATCTTGAAGATAAAGCCGCTGAACTGGTCGCTGCACGGCTCTACCAGCTCGCCGCCCACGGCGTCCTTGCGGGGCAGTGGGGTGGGGGTCAGGCGCAGGAACTCTTTCAGGAACGGCTCAACACCGAAGTTCGTCAAAGCCGAGCCGAAGAACACGGGGGACAGCTCGCCGTGCTGCACGGCGTTGAGGTCGAACTCTTCCGCCGCGCCGTCCAGCAGCTCAATGTCCTCGGCCAGCTTCTCATGGTTGGCAGCGCCAATCAGGTCGTCCAGGCGGGCGTCGCCCAGCTCAGCCTCGACCTCGTCCACCATCTTCACACCGTTGGCACGGCCGTCGCTCTCAAAGGCCAGCACTCGCTTGGCGTTGCGGTCGTAGACGCCCTTAAAGTCCTTGCCGCAGCTGATGGGCCAGTTCATCGGGTAGGTCTTGATGCCGAGGATTTCCTCGATGTTCTCCATCAGTTCAAACGGGTCGCGGGCCTCGCGGTCCATCTTGTTGATGAAGGTAAAAATCGGGATGTGGCGCAGCGTGCAGACCTTGAACAGCTTGATGGTCTGGGCCTCAACGCCCTTGGCGGCGTCAATGACCATAACGGCGGAATCCGCCGCCATCAGGGTGCGGTAGGTATCCTCACTGAAGTCCTGGTGGCCCGGGGTGTCCAGAATGTTGATGCACTTGCCCTGGTAGTTGAACTGCAGGACAGATGAGGTGACCGAGATACCGCGCTGCTTCTCAATATCCATCCAGTCGGATACCGCGTGCTTGGCGCTCTGCTTGCCCTTGACGGAGCCGGCGGTCTGGATGGCCCCACCGTAGAGCAGCAGTTTTTCGGTCAGTGTGGTTTTACCGGCGTCGGGGTGCGAGATGATTGCAAATGTGCGCCGGGATTCGATTTCTTCGCGCAATGATGCCATGATTACTCCCTTGGTTTAGATAATAGATAATAAATATGGTGGTGTTTTTGACCGGCGGGCAAAACGAAATTATGAGGTCGTCACATCGGGGCACACTCCTCTATAATAATCCAATAGTATATAATACACGGTTTTGCGCGGAAATGCAACGGAAATTTTCAGGCGCAGTGCAACGATTTGTATTATATTTTGCAATTATACAAAACGTATTTCGTATGCCGTGTATAAAGCGCCGCGGGCGGCCCAAACTAACGGCATACACAACATTTCTGCAAGAAAAGGATGGGGCAAGATGAACCATATCAAGCAATTTTTTAAGGAAAAAGGGCTGTACCTGTTCTGTCTGGCTATGGTGTTTGCGGCCACGGCGGCGGGCATTCTGGCACTGCGCAGCATCGTGGGCAACGTGGCCGACCTGACGCGCCTCCGCAAGGAGGCTTTGCAGGACGACACGACCTGGACGCAGCCGGACACGGCCATCGACAAACCCGCCCAGGATGTGCCCAAGCCGACGACAGCGCCCACCACCGCACCGACGGCTGAACCGCGCACGACCACACCACCCGCCGAGAGCACTGCCTCGGCGCAGACGGCCGCAGCCCCTGGCATCTGGGACGCCAAGCCGCTGGCAGCATTCAGCGGGGATGAACTGGTGTACAGTGCGACGCTGGGCGACTGGCGCACCCACAACGGCGCGGACTACGCTGCCCCGGCAGGGGAGAGTGTGTATCCGGCCAAGGCGGGCAAGGTTGATTCCGTAACCGAGGACGCGCTGTGGGGGTATGTGGTGGAAATCACCGACAAGAACGGTGTGACCTGGCGGTACTGCGGGCTGACTGACACGGAAGTCAAAACCGGGGACAGCGTGACGACCGCCACCGCAATCGGCAAGGCGGGGAGCGTCCCCGCCGAAACCAGCGGCGAGGCGCATTTGCACTTGGAGTGCATCAAGGATGGTGCGTACCTCGACCCGGAGGGGCTGCTGTAATGGCAGATGGCAAAAGCCGTTCCCCACTGCCCGAAACCCAAACAGGCGTGTACCCACACCGGGCACACGCCTGTTCTTATGCAAGTTTTACTGGTACTGCTTCACATTCAGCATCCGGGTCGCGTTCAGCACGGCCAGCACCATGACGCCGACGTCGGCAAAAACGCCCCACCACATATTGGTAATGCCCAGCGCGGTCAGGATCAGGCACAGCGCCTTGATTGCCAGCGCGAACACAATGTTCTGGTAGGCAATCGTCATGCACTTGCGGGAAATTCGCATCGCCAGGCTGATTTTTGCCGGGTCGTCGTCCATCAGCACAACATCGGCGGCCTCGATGGCGGCATCACTGCCCAGCGCACCCATGGCAATGCCGATATCGGCACGCATCAGCACCGGCGCGTCGTTGATGCCGTCGCCCACGAAGGCAAGCTCTTTCTTTGCGGGTTTCTGGCCCAGCAGCTTCTCGACCCACTCGACTTTGTCGGCGGGCAGCAGACCCGCGTGGACCTCATCGATGCCCAAATCTTTCGCAACCAACTCAGCCACCGCAGGGGTGTCGCCGGTCAGCATGACGGTACGCACGCCCTGGGCCTGCAGGCCCTGCATGGCCGCCTTGGCCGTGGGCTTTTCCTCGTCGGAAATCAGGATGGAGCCGAGGAACTGTCCGTCGCGGGCAACGTAGACGATGGTGCCTGCGCCCTCGGCGGCGGTGTAAGTGACGCCCTCGCTCTCCATCAGGCGGGCATTGCCGGCCAGCACGGTATGACCATCGACCTGCGTTTTCACGCCGTGACCCGCGATTTCCTGCGCGTCAGAGGCGCGGCGGGCATCCAGGTCGGGGCAAGCCTCGCGAAGGCTCTTGCTGATGGGATGGCTCGAAAAACTCTCGGCCAGCGCGGCACTCTCGAGCAGGTCCTTCTCGCTCACGCCGTCAACAGGGGCGGTGTGGGTGACTTTGAAAACACCCTTCGTCAGGGTGCCGGTCTTGTCAAACACGGCAACGCCGGTCTTGGACAGGGCCTCGAGGTAGTTGCCGCCCTTAACCAGGATGCCGCACTTGGACGCGCCGCCGATGCCGCCGAAGAAGGTGAGGGGGATAGAAATGACCAGCGCACAGGGGCAGCTGATGACCAGGAAGGTCAGCGCACGCATGATCCAGTCAAGCCAGCCGCCCAGGAACAGCGGCGGCACAATGGCCAGCACCAGTGCGCCGATGCAGACGGCGGGGGTGTAGTAGCGGGCAAACTTCGTGATGAAGTTCTCGACGGGGGACTTTTTCAGGCTGGAATTTTCCACCAGATCGAGAATTTTCGCAACGGTGGACTCGTCGTAAATTTTTGTCGTCCGGACGCGCAGCACACTGTCGGCGTTCACGCAGCCGCTGATGACCTCATCGCCGGGGCGCACGGTGCGCGGGCGGCTCTCGCCGGTCAGGGCGGCGGTGTTCAGCGTGGACTCACCGGAGAGGACCACGCCGTCCAGCGGGATCTTTTCGCCGGGCTTGACGACGATGGTGGAACCGATGGGTACATCGTCAGGGTCAACGACGGAAACCGTACCGTCCTCGGCCTCCAAGTTCGCGCTGTCGGGGCGAATGTCCATCAGCGCCGTGATGCTGGAACGGCTCTTGCCGACGGCGTAGGACTGGAACAGCTCGCCGATCTGGTAGAACAGCATAACGGCCACGCCCTCGGCATACTCGCCGCAGCCCATGGCACCAACGGTGGCGACCGCCATCAGGAAGTTCTCGTCAAAGACCTCGCCGCTCTTGATGCCCATGAACGCCTTGCGCAGGACATCGTGGCCGATGACCAGATACGGCACCAGCCACAGCACCAACTGCACGAACCAGGGCAGCTCCGCAAAGTGGAACAGCAGCGCCAGCACCGCCGTGAGCACCGCCGCGATGATAATGCGCTTCAGTGTCTTTTTTTGCTTCTTCGTCATGGATATGACCTCCATTTTGGGTATAAAAAGGGCCCATCGTCGGGATGGGCCGCTTTATGGGCAAACTTACAGCTCAATCTCGAAATCAGGCTCGACCTTCTTCGCAGCCTTGACGGCATCCTTCAGCACGGCGTCAAACTTATCATCGTCGGCCTCGAGCAGCAGCTTCTGGGCCATAAAGCTGACGCTGGCGTTCTTAACACCGGGCAGTTCCTTGATAGCGGTCTCGATTTTAGCAGCGCAGTTTGCGCAATCGACTTCGATCTTGAATTTCTTCTGCATGATGGTGGTCTCCTTTGTATAAATAAATATTTTTTTAATATGGGTAACTGCTTTCATGCCTCCCCTAAAGGGAGGGGCTTTTTACTCTTCCGTATGCTCCATGCCCAGCGCGATCATGCTGCGAACGTGGTCATCATCCAAGGAATAATACATGGCCTTGCCCTCACGGCGGAACTTGACGAGCTTACTGGTTTTCAGCAGCCGCAGCTGGTGGCTGACAGCGCTCTGCGAGATACCCACGACCTGGGCGATATCATTGACGCAAAGCTCGCTCTCAAACAGTGCATACAAAATTTTGATGCGCGTTGAATCGCCGAACACCCGGAACAGTTCGGCCAGGTCGTACAGCACCTCGTCATTGGGCAGGTCATCCTGCAGGCGGCGGATGTCGGCCTCACCCAGCTGGGCGGTTTCAGGTAGCTTTTCGCCTGTTTTTTCGTTCTCGGACACCGTCATCATCCCTTCATATGTTCGTTTGTTCATATGATACATCCTAATGTACACTTTGTCAATAGAAAAACTCAAAAAAATCCCCCGGATGTGAAAATTCTCACATCCGGGGGAAATCTCAGGGCAATACCGCATAATTCTAAGTGCCGATACGGCGAGCGAGGTGCGGCAGCTGCTAAGCCAAAAGCGCAGATAATACTTTGTGTATTATCGAGCATTTTGGCAACGCAGATGCCGTGCCGCAGCCGCCGGAGCGGTGCTTAAGCCGTCAGGCGGGAATTGTGCGGTGTTGCCCTTAGTCGGTGATGGGGGCAAAGCCCTGCTCGCCGGGCAGGGTCACGCCGTTGTCGGCCAGCATTTTTCGGAACTCTTCCTCGGGGAAGTCAAAGACAACTTCTTTAATCATGCTCTGCTCATGGACGAGTATCTTCCACGGCGCACCGTCGGGCTGCTGCAAAAACAGGATGCCGGACACGCCGTCGAGACTTTGCACGCCCTCGTCAGCCCAGAAAGCAGGGGAGGGGGTGATAAAGTAGTGATCCACCATCCGCCCGCCCGGGAAGTCATGTTCAATGACCGCAGGGACCTCGCCGTCAGCCTGGGCGGATTTGTATTGCAGGTGCAGGTTGGTGAAGTCGGAAGCGGTCATAGAAGCATTCCTTTCCGTAAAGTGCTGCCTGCGGCGGTATGTGGGTATGCCGCCCTACGCCGCACATTTGGGTTGGTCGTAGGGTGGGGTGCCCTCACCCCGCCGCCTGGCAGCCGTTTATCAAACGCGCAGGCTGGCGGACTCAGGCTCGTTGCTGCCCTCGTCGAACTCGTAGTCGTTGCCGGGCAGGATGGCGTTCAGCAGGATACCGGCGATGGCGGCGATGGCCAGGCCGGACAGGTTGATGTCCACGCCAAATACGGCGAACGTGATGCCGCCCACGGAGTTGAAGCCCAGGGCGCAGACCAGAATGACGGCGGCGATAATCAGGTTGCGGGAGTTGATGAAGTCGACCTTATTCTCAACGACATTGCGCACGCCGATGGCGGAGATCATACCGTACAGCACAAAGCTGATGCCGCCGACGATGCCGGAGGGGATCGTGTTGATGACGGCCTCAAACTTCGGGCAGAAGCTCAGAATCATGGCAAACACAGCTGCAATGCGGATGACGAGAGGGTCGTAGATCTTGGTCAGGGCCAGCACGCCGGTATTCTCGCCGTAGGTGGTGTTGGCGGGGCCGCCCAGCAGGCCGGCCATGGCGGTGGCAAGGCCGTCGCCCAGCAGGGTCTTGTTCAGGCCCGGGTCACGAATGTAGTTCTTGCCGGTGGTGGCGGAGATAGCGGCAATATCGCCGATATGCTCCATCATGGTTGCCAGCGCGATGGGCACGATGGTGAACACGGCGCTGATGAAGGTCTCGCTGCCGTCGATGGCGAACAGACCCATGGAATCCTTATGCAGGGGGATACCGAACCAGGCCGCCGCACCGATGGCCTGGAAGTCGATAGCACCGGTCACGAGCGCGACCGCGTAGGAGACCAGCACGCCGATGAGGATGGGCAGGATCTTGATCATGCCCTTGCCCCAGATGTTGCAGACGATGACGGTTGCCAGCGCGACGAAGGCCAGCAGCCAGTTGGACTGGCAGTTGGAGATGGCGCTGGGGGCCAGGATCAGGCCGATGGCGATGATGATGGGGCCGGTGACGACCGGGGGGAAGAACTTCATCATCTTGCGGATGCCGAACGCGGAGATCAGTGCGCTGAACAGCACGTAGACCAGGCCGGACAGGGCCACGGCCGCGCAGGCGTAGGGAAGGTTTTCCGGGTTGGCACCGCCGTTGGTCACGATGGTAAAGCCGCCCAGATACGCGAAGCTGGAACCCAGGAACGCGGGGACTTTGCCCTTGCACAGGAAGTGGAACAGCAGCGTGCCCAGACCTGCGCAGAGCAGGGTGGTGCTGACGCTCAGGCCGGTCAGCAGCGGCACCAGCACAGTAGCGCCGAACATGGCGAACATATGCTGTGCGCCGAGGATCAACAGCTTGGGCGTGCCCAGCTGTTTGGCATCATAGATGCCCTGCGAGTAATCGATTTTTTCTGCCATAAATGAAATTCCTCCTCACAATGGCCGCAAAAAAGGGAGACTGAACGTTTTTTACCCAAAAACCACAGCCTCCTTGCTTATCTCTATAAGGATAGCAGAAATAGCGGGAAAGTGCAAGATGTTAGGAAAATTTTGTCGTCATGTAGGGGCCGGGCACGCCCGGCCCTCAACTTTCCCTCAAATGGTCGTCCGCCTTACACGCTCGGGCCGGGTATGCCCGGCCCCTACTATCTTTTTGTCGGAAAGTGTGTTATCATAAATTAAATAAAAAAGTATAATAGGAGATATTGACTGATGCTTACCCCCGGTATCAAAGGGCACGCGGCGCTGCGTGTCACCACCGAAAATACAGCCCAGGCCATGGGCAGCGGCGAGCTGCCGGTGCTGGCTACCCCCGCCGTGGCCGCTTTAATTGAAAAGACCTGCTGGCAGTCCGTCGCAGCAGAGCTGGAACTGGACCAGGGCACCGTCGGCACGTCGCTGACGCTGGCACACACAGCCCCCACCCCGGTGGGGATGGTCGTGCAATGCGACTGTGAGCTGACCGCCGTTGAGGACCGCCGCCTGTGCTTCACCGCCCGCGTCTACGACGATGTTACCGAAGTTGCCACCGCGACCCATGAGCGGTATATCGTGGATAACGAGCGTTTTACCCGCAAGGCAAACAGCAAACTGACGGCGAAGTAGGAATCCCTCAGTCCGCTGCCGCGGACAGCCCCCTTTAACAAGGGGGCTTTAAAGCCTCCCTTGTCAAAGCGAGGTCGGAGGGATTCCGCCCCCGCCGCCTCTTTTAATAAATTGCCTCCTCCCGCCAGTCCACCAGGTCCCGCACGGTCTCCTCGCTCTCCACCCAGCCTTCCCGCTTGTCGGCGTGGGCGTCGGGGGCGTAGCGCTGCATCGTGCCGGGGCTGCGGCCCTGCAAGTATTCCTTGGCTTGCTTCTGGCGGCTGGGCACCGTGCGGCTTAGCAGTTCGTCCTTTTGTTTTCTATCCAATTTCTTATCCAACAAAATCACCTCATTTTCATTCTGCCCGCCGCAGGCTCTACCCAAACCTGCCAAATCGTGGTATAATAAAGTTTACTGCCATTTTTAAGGAGCTTTGCAAACTATGGAACTCAAACTCAACCAGGTCGTGCTGCACCTGCTCGACCCCGGCGCGTCGGAGCCGGTTTTGTCGGACCGCGCCATGGATATGGACGCCGACCTGTACGAATACTACACCGCCACCCTAGAGCGCGCCTTTGCCAGCGACGAGGTCAAGAACTGCCGCTTTCTGCCCGATTCGGCCTTTGCCGCCGAAATGGCGCAGAACAACGATTTCATCGACCTGTCCCGCCGCATTGCGGGCGTGATTTTTGAGCAGATGCTGCAATACCAGGCCATCCCGGCGGGCGATCTGGCCGTGGTGGATTTCACCGCCAACGGCGTACCGTTCTACGGCGTGCTGAAATTAAACTACCGCCCCGGTTACACCCACCACACCGAGCTGATGGGCAACGGTCGGTTCAGCAGCATGGTCCCGCAACGGACCCTTTTGCCCGGCACGCCCAAGGCCGACGAGGCCGCCCTTATCGACCGCGCCAACGGCACGGTGCGGCTCATTGAGAAAAAATTCACGCTGGACGATAAAAAGGACTTCTACCTTTCCACCCGCGTGTTCGGCTGCGCCGAGGCTTTGCAGGAGAAAGCCAAGCTGAAAGCCGTCTGCGAGACTGCCGTCGCCGCGGTGAAGGAGGCCTACCCCGAGCCGGAGGAGCTGGACGATGTACCGCCCTTTGACGGCGGCACCGAGACCGCCGTGGAGCTGCTGGTGCGCAACCAGGCCGTGGACAATCAAATCTCCGTCGAGGACGTGCGCGAGCGTATCCGGGAGAATTTTCCCCTGGCCGCGCCGAAATTTGAGGAAGCCCTGGCCGAGACCGGCGTGCAGGAGAACGACCGCGTGACCGTGACCCCCGCCCGCATCAAAAAGCTGGAAAGCCGCAGTTTCAAGACAGAATCCGGCATTGAAATTAAAATCCCCGCCGAATTGTGCAGTTCCGACGATGCCGTTGAGTTTATCCATTCGGCCACCGGCGGGTTGAGTTTGTTGATCAAGGACGTATTGGTGTAAAAAACAAAACATGGAAACAAAACAAAAAACCACACTGATACAGGGCAGCGTGGCCAAAGGGATGCTGCTGTTTGCGCTGCCGATTTTCGTCAGCAACCTGTTCCAGCAGCTGTATAACGCCGCCGACTCCCTGATCGTCGGCAACTTCCTGGGCGGCGAGGCGCTGGCCGCCGTCGGCTCGTCCGGCAGTTTGATTTTTCTGCTGACCGGCTTCGTCAATGGCGTTTCGCTGGGTGCGGGCGTCGTGGTGGCACGGTATTTCGGTGCCAAAGATTGGGACAAGATGCGCCGCACCATTCACACCACCGTGGCGCTGGGCCTGGCCGCCGGTGTGGCGCTGACCGTCGTCGGCGTCATCCTGACCCCGCAGATCTTGCGCTGGATGGGCACCCCCGCCGACGTGCTCGTCAACTCGATTTCCTACTTCCGTATGTACTTTATGGGCTCGATCGCCGTTTTCATGTACAACGTAGGTGCGAGTATTTTACAGTCTGTGGGCGACAGCAAAAGCCCGATGCGGTATCTTATCACAGCGTCCATCATCAATATTATTCTGGATTTAATTTTGGTCGGCTGGCTGCGCTTCGGCGTGGGCGCGGCAGCCTTCGCCACCATTGCCTCCCAGACGGTCAGTGCCATTCTCGCCTTCGCCAAGCTGATGCGATCCCAAGAAGAATGGGCCGTCCGCTGGCGGGAAGTCAGATTTGACGGCCCGTCGCTCAAGGCGGTCATTGTGCAGGGCCTGCCCTCCGGCGTGCAGAACTCGGTCATTTCGATTGCCAACGTTATTGTGCAGTCCAACATCAACTCGTTCGGTGCGCAGGCCATGGCAGGCTGCGGCGCGTACAGCAAGGTGGAAGGCTTTGCCTTCCTGCCTGTGACCTGCTTCTCGATGGCGCTGGCGACCTTCGTCAGCCAGAATGTTGGTGCAGGCCAGCCTGACCGCGTGAAAAAGGGCATGAAATTCGGTTCCCTCTGCTCGGTGTTGATGGCCGAGATCGTCGGCCTGTGCATTTACTTTGGGTCGCCGTGGCTCATCGGCGCGTTCAGCCGTGAGCCGGAGGTCATTGCCTTCGGCGTGCAGCAGGCCCACACGGCCGCACTGTTCTACTGCCTGCTGGCGTTCAGCCATTGCTCGGCGGGCATTCTGCGCGGGCTGGGCCGCCCGGTCGTGCCAATGATGGTCATGCTGATGGTCTGGTGTGCGCTGCGCATCACCTATATCACCATCACGTTGCACTTTATCCATCAGATCGGTGTCGTGTTCTGGGCGTATCCTATCACCTGGAGCATCTCGTCGGTGCTGTTTGCCTGGTATATCAAGCACTGCCCAATCCCCCGATTGGGCGGGGGAGCGCCGGAATAATTACAAAAAACTGCCATGCATCGCGAAAGAACATGGCAGTTTTTTCATTTCTTGATCACAAAGCACGGCAGCGGGGCAGTGTCAGCCCAGTTGGCAAACTCACAGACCAGTACCGTATACTTCGTCAGCGGCAGCGTGCGGAAGAACGCCAGCGCCGCCTGCTTTTCGGCATCGCCGATGACCTTGCCGCTGTACAGCACCGCCGCCAGCACCCCTCCGGGGCGCAGGGCATCCAGCGCCGCACGCAGGGCGGGCACACTGCCATCAGCAGTCGAATGTATGTCATGCTCGGCCCCGGGCAGCCAGCCGAAATTGAACAGCACGCAGTCCACCTTGCCGGGCTGCACCAGTTCGCCCAGCCGGGCGTGATCGTAGAGCACCGCGCGGCCGATTTTATCATACCCGGCCTCTTTCAGGCGGCGGTTCGTGCGGTCCACGGCCCGGGGCTGGATATCCATGCCCAGCACACGACCGTTCTGCCCGGCCAGGCGGCAGAGGAACAGCGTATCGTTGCCGTTGCCGCAGGTCGCATCCAGAAACAGCCCGCCGGGGGTCAGGTGGGCTTCCAAAAATTCATGGCAGAGCTGCACAGCAGACAAGTCGGGCACGCGGCGGCGCACCAGCCGCCCGCCCTCTGGTAAAAAGTCGAACCGCCGCGCCAGCGCACGGCCCGCCTCGTCCCGGGGCAGGGGAGCGGTGAAGCGTGTGGCCTGCTTCGGGTCCAGCCCGCCGCCGCGCCGCAGCAGCTCCTTTACCAGATAGCTGCCGTAGCCGCGCCCGCGCCACTCGGGTACGATCTCCAACCGCAGGATGGTCGCGCCGTCCACGACCGCCATGCCGATGGCCTCGTTCTCCTTATATAAAGTGTAGTGCCCTTTTTCCTGCTTGATCTGCATAGTCGTTACCCGCCAATCGTGTTTGTGTTCAGGTCGTAGTGGATCACATCGTCCCAGTTGCGCCGGAGGGCGATCTGCGCGGTCAGCGCGGTATCGTCATACACCAGCGACCACTGGGTATTGCTGGTCACGTCCTCGGGGTTGGGGTCCTGAGCGGATGCCTGCAGCGCCCGCCAGGCGGTATCCGCAGGGATATTCCCATCAGAATCGCGCATTGCCAGAACGTCCATAATGGCGTCATAGCGTTCTTTGCCAAAGCGCCAACAGAACACGCAGGATCATCTTTTTCACAGAAAACGCCTCCCTTTTATATGTATACTTTATAATTTGATTATAGCACATCCTGTTGCGCGGCGCAACGGAGAATTTATCACGGTTTTCACCGCTTTTCACAGAGTTTTCACTCTCTGACGAAACCTATTTCACAATTACCCTGTATACTGTAAGCATCGAAAGCGAAAGGAGACGACCCATATGAGCAACGAATACGATTACTCCGGTCTCTATAACAATACATCCGGCGGGCAGCCTACACAGAACAATGCGCAGTCTGCACAGAACAATGCGCAGCCTGCACAGCCCGAACAAGCCGCCCCGCAGCAGCCCGCACAGGGCAGCGCCTACCCCAATGTAGGTTCCAGCGGGGCCAACACCGCAAACACCGCACGCACGGATTATTCCGGCTACGGCGCAAGCCAGCAGTTCCAGCAGGACAACAGCGGCTACACCAGCAGCTTCAGCGGCGGCAATGGCGGCAATGGCGGCTACAATGGGTACAGCTACGCCAGCGCCCCGCAACAGCCCCCTGTGCCCGAGAAGAAGAAGGGCGGCCGCAAGGTCCTGCTCCGCGTGTTGGCCGGTGTCGGCGTTGTGGCGCTGGGCTTCGGCGGCGGTTTTGGCGGCGCAGTGGCCGCCAGCCGCATGGGTCTGACAGGCAGCCAGGTCGTTGTGCAGCAGGTGCAGCGCAGTACGGACACCGACGCCACCACCACAGGCAGCACCGGCGGCACGAACATGAGCGTCCAGCAGATCGCGTCTGTCGTCTCGCCCAGCGTCGTGGCCATCACCACCGAGCAGATGAGCAGCAGCCAGACCTGGTTCGGCGGCTACTACGTGCAGAGCGGTGCCGGTTCCGGCGTCATCATCAGCCAGGATGGCTACATCCTGACCTGCGCCCACGTTGTCAGCGGCGCGACCAGCGTTAAGGTCCAGCTGGACGGCAGCGATGAGAGCTATGACGCGACCATCGTCGGCCAGGATTCCACCTCCGATATCGCGGTACTGAAAATCGACGCCACCGGCCTGACCCCGGCGGTCATCGGCGACAGCGACGCGCTGGCCGTGGGTGAAGTGGCCGTGGCCGTCGGCAACCCGCTGGGTACGCTGTCCAACACCGTCACCGACGGCGTTGTCAGCGCCCTGAACCGCCAGGTCACGGTGCAAGACAACGATATGACGCTGATCCAGACCGATGCGTCCATCAGCCCGGGCAACTCCGGCGGCGGCCTGTTCAACGGCAACGGTGAGCTGATCGGCATTGTCAACGCCAAGAGCAGCTACAGTGAAGCCGAGGGCATCGGCTTTGCCATCCCCATCAACACAGCCATGGAAATCGGCCAGCAGCTGATTGAAAGCGGCAGCGTGGCGCGTCCGGCGCTGGGCGTCAAGATCGTTGATGTGACCGACGCACAGACCGCGCAGCAGCTGGGCGTTTCCACCATGGGCGTTTACGTGGTGGAAGTCACCAAGGGCAGCGGTGCCGAAGCCGGCGGCGTGCAGGCGGGCGACCGCGTGCTGGCCGTGGATGACACGGCGGTGAGCGATACCTCCGCGTTGAAGAACTACCTGAAGGATAAATCCATCGGCGACACGGTGGCCTTGCAGGTCGAGCGCGACGGTAAGGTGCTGACGCTGAACGTCGCCCTGGGGTCGAGCGCACAGTAAAATAGCATAAGAAAAGGGATGCAGGTTTTGCGGCCTGCATCCCTTTTTTGATATTTATCCGTAGGGGCCGGGCATGCCCGGCCCGGTCACGTAGGGAGAACGGTCGTTTGCGGGAAGGCTGCGGGCCGCACATCTGCGGCCCCTACAACTCTGCCTAGCGGTTTTCACCGCATCTCAAACAACGTCCGCCGTTTCCACCAATAATACCCCAGCCCCACAGCATCGGCCAAAAACCAGCCGATGGGCACGCTCCACCAGATGCCGACCACGCCAACCGCCGGGATTGCCGAAAGCGCATAGGCCAGCGCCACGCGGATGCCCAGCGAAATGACCGTGAGCACCACCGACATACCCGGCCGCCCCACGGCGCGGTACAGGCCGTACAGCAAAAACAGCCAGCCGATGCCTAAATAAAACGCGCCCTCGATGTGCAGATACCGCACGCCCTCGGCGATGACATCCACCTCGCCCGCATCAATAAAGATCCGCATCAGCGGCGCGGCAAACCCATACACCACAGCGCTGACCGCCACGCTGAACCCTGCCGCCGCGGCAAACGCACCGCGTATGCCCTGTTTGAGGCGGTCTTTCTCCTGCGCACCGTAGTTCTGCGCCAAGAAAATCGAGAACGCATTGCCGAAATCCTGCACCGGCAGGTACGCAAAGGCGTCGATTTTGACCGCCGCCGCAAACGCCGCCATGACCACCGTGCCAAAGCTGTTGACAAGCCCCTGCACGGCCAGGATGCCCAGATTCATGACAGACTGCTGGATGCAGGTCAGCGCCGAGAAGGACGCGATTTCTTTTATGCGGGCGGGCCGCAGCTTAGCCCGGCAGGCCGCCCGCAGCAGCGGGAACCCGAACCAGGTGTACAGCGCAATGCCCACACCGGAGACGTACTGCGCAATGACGGTCGCCTCGGCAGCACCGGCCACGCCGCGCCCCAGCCCGCAGACGAACCAGAGGTCAAGCACGATGTTCAGCCCCGCCGACACCGCCAGGAATACCAGCGGCACAACCGAGTTGCCCAGCGCCCGCAGCAGCGACGCAAAATAATTATAGAGAAATGTCGCAGCCAGCCCCGCAAACACGATGCGCAGGTACGTCCGCATCATGGCGTCGATCTCGGCAGGGATGCGCAGGAACCAGATAATGCCGTTGAACCCGGCGTACACAGCAAACGCCAGCACCGCCGTGACACCCGCCAGCAGCACAAAGCTGGCAAGGATGCCCTCTTTTAACCCTGCATCATCCTTTTGGCCGTATTTGATGGAGAACACCGTGCCGCTGCCCATGGCAAGACCCAGCAGGATGGACGTTAAGAAGGTCATAAGTGTGAACGCCGACCCCACCGCCGCCAGCGCCCCGGTGCCGATGAACCGCCCCACAATGAGGGTATCGGCAATATTATAGCATTGCTGCAGCAAATCACCCAAAATCATAGGCACCGCAAACTGCAGCATCGTAGGCATGACCGGGCCTGTAGTGAGTTGTTTTTGCATGAGAGCTGAAAACCTCTTCTTCTGTTTTTACACCGTTTATTAGTATAGAACAGGAACGAGGAAATGTCAAAATTGCGGCCGCCATGCCTTCCTTGTCAAGGGGCGACTTTCTCAACTCAGTTCTGATCCTTACTTTTCCCCACCAACGCGGCCAATACTCCAAAAATCAAACTGGCCGCGATCCCGCCGCTGGCGGCTGTCAGCCCGCCGGTAAACGCGCCGGGCAGCCCGCACTCGTCCACGGCGTTCTGTACGCCCTGGGCCAGCAGATGCCCAAACCCCAGCAGCGGCACGCTGGCCCCAGCCCCGGCAAAGTCCACCAGCGGCTTGTACAGACCCACGGCGCTTAAGATTACGCCCGCCACCACATACCCGGTTAAAATCCGGGCAGGGGAGAGCTTGGTATAATCGATAAACAACTGCCCCACGACGCAAATCAGGCCGCCTGCCACAAACGCCCAGACGTAGTTCATACCGCACCTCCCAGCTCAACGCAGTGGGCAATGCCTGGAATGCTCTCGCCCTGCAAAAACGTGGTCTGGCTCATCAGCGCCCCGGTGGCCATAAACAGCACGCGGCGCAGCTGACCAGCCGCCAGCATGGGCAGTATTTTACAGCACAGCACCGCCGCGCTGCACCCGGCCCCGCTGCCGCCCGCCTGCACATTCTGGCCCTGTGTGTCATACAGCAGGCAGCCGCAGTCCTGGTGGTTGTCCAGCGGTACGCCCTCCTTTGCCATCTGCTCTCGCAAAAGGGCCGAGCCGACCTCGCCCAAGTCCCCGGTAAAGATCGCGTCAAAGTCCTGCGGGCGGGTGTTAGTCGCCGCAAAATAGCGCAGCAGCGTGGATGCCGCGGCGGGCATCATGGCCGCGCCCATGTTGTTGATGTCGTGTACCTCAAAATCCTGCACGCGGCCAAACGTCACCGAGAGCACCGGCACGCCCTGCCCGCCGTGCGCCCGCACCAGGCAGGCTCCCGCCGCTGTGGCCGTCCACTGGGCTGTAGGGGTGCGCTTGGCACCGTATTCCAATGGTGTGCGGAATTGCCGTTCTGCTGCGCAAAAATGGCTGCTGGTCAGCGCCATGGCGCGTTCTGCCATACCGGACGCTGCAAACGCAGCGGCCAGTCCCAGCGTCTCTGCCATCGTAGAACACGCGCCGTACACGCCCGCGAACGGCACGCCCAGCTCCCGCATCGTGTAATTGCTGGCCGTACACTGGGCCTGCAAGTCGCCCGCAAAGGCGATATCCACCTTCGTGCGCGGTATATCCGCCTTGCGCAGGCAGAGTTCCGCCGCCTTGCGCTGCAAAATGCTCTCGGCTTGCTCCCAGTTTTCGCAGCCCTGCTCACCAAAGCCCGCGTCCCGGGTCACGAAGTCAAAGGCCGAGGCCAGCGGGCCTTCGCTCTCCTTTTTGCCGCCCGCCGCCGCCCAGGCCGCCACGGTGGGCGGTGCGTCAAACAGCAGGGTATCACCCTTTCGTATCATGTGTCACCCCACCTTTCCCAGCAGCCAGTAGATGACACCCCACACAAAGCTGGCCAGCGTGCCAAAGGCGATGACCGGCCCGGCGATGCCAAAAATCTTTGCACCTACGCCTGTCACCCAGCCCTCGGCCTTGAACTCAATCGCCGGGCTGACGACCGAGTTGGCAAACCCGGTGATAGGCACCAGCGTACCCGCGCCCGCCTTGGCGGCCAGTTTCTGATACCAGCCCGGCAGCGTGAAAACGGCGGCGAGGAAAATCAGCGCAATGCTCGTCAGGGTGCCTGCCAGCGTTTTGTCGTACCAAATCAAAAACAGCTGGCGCAGCCCCTCGCCCAAGGTGCAGATAGCCCCGCCGACGCAGAACGCCCACACGCAGTCCCGCACCACCGGCGAAGGCGGCGACGCGCGGTTTACCATTTCGTCATATTGCTTGGGGTCCAGTTTCACAGTCCATACCTCCTTTTGGGGGTAGTATGGGCTTAGTTTCCGTAAAATATAACGTTCCCGCGATAATACGGCTGCGGTATCATCGTTTTGTACAGTGCGCGCAACTCTTTGCAAAGGGCGGCGTCGGGAACCGTGCCGCCGCAGGGCAGGGAAAGCACGGCGTACCGCGTGCCAAACACCCGGCTTTCCAGTGCCGTGGCCCGCGCCCCCGCCCGCAGGTAAAACCCGATGCGCCGCCGCGCCACGGCGGGGTCGGGGGCCTCGGCGGGGTGCTCGCACTCCAACAATAAATCATGCACCCGCATGGCGTCGTAGGCCTTGACGAGCTGCAATGCCTGGGTGCCAACGCCGCCGCCCCGCAGGTCACACCGCACGGCAAAGTAGTCCAGCAGCGCCGTCCGCTGGCCCGGCAGCACGACCTGCCACGCGTAGGCCAGCCGCACACCTGCGTCGTCGGTCAGCAGCAGCGGCTCGTAGATGCCCGCGTCCAACAGGCGCTGTATCTCGGCAAAGGGTTTGAGCTCTGCCGCAGGGAAATCCCGCGGCAGCGCCGTGTGGTAGAGTTCTTCGCACGCAGCAGGGGACAGGCGCAGGATTTGCATAGGGATTTCTCCTTTCGTGATTGAATTGTGGGGGAAAATACGGTATAATAGGTAAAATTACGCATCACGGGTGCTGCCCAACGGCGGCCAGAGGACTGGCCGCCCTACCATGCGGCTGCCCTGTAGGGCGGTCAGTCCTCTGACCGCCGCCATTTGCGACACACTTTATAAACAAGGAGCCACCCATATGGAATGGACTGACATCAGCATTACCGTCGCCAAGCGTGACGCAGACACGGCCGAGGCCATCGCAACGATGGTCGCTAACGGCGGCATTTATATCGAGGATTACAGCGACCTGGAACAGCAGGCGTGGGAGATCGCCCACGTGGACCTCATCGAGCAGGAGCTGCTGGACAAGCCCCGCGACGTCGTCATCGTACATATGTACCTTGCACCCGATGAAAACCCCGCCGAGGTTCTGCCCCTGTTTGAGGAACGCCTGCAGAACAGTGGCATCAACTACCAGCTCAACACCACCGGCGTCGAGCAGGAGGACTGGCAGAACGGCTGGAAAAAATACTACCACGCGATGGATATTGGCGACCGCCTTGCCATCGTGCCCGGGTGGGAGGATTACCAGACCGACCGCATCAAGATCATCATGGACCCGGGCATGGCCTTCGGCACCGGCACGCACGAGACGACTTCGCTCTGCCTGGAAACGCTGGACAGCCTGGTCAAGGGCGGCGAGCGGGTGCTGGATATCGGTACCGGCTCCGGCATTCTGGCCATTGCCGCACTGAAGCTCGGCGCAGCCGAGGCCGAGGGCGTGGACATCGACCCGATGTGCGTGCGCACTGCGGGTGAGAACGCCCAGCGCAACGGCGTGGCCGACCACTTTAAAGTCCTCGTCGGCGATCTGTCCGACCAGGCCAGCGGGCAGTACAACATCATCACGGCCAACATCGTGGCGGCGGCCATCCTGTCGCTGGCCCCCCACGTGCCGCCGCTGATGGCTCCGGGCGCACGTTTCATCGCCAGCGGCATCATCACCGAGCGCAAGGATGAAGTGCTCACCGGGCTGCAAGCCGCAGGTCTTGCGCCCATTGAGGTCAAGGAAAAGCGCGGCTGGGTCTGCATCATCTGCGAAAAGAAAGAGGCGTAAAGTATGCCGCATCGTTATTTTACCCGGGAGCTGGCCGATGGCCGCGCCGCGCTGACCGGCAGCGATGCCCACCACCTGGCCGATGTTATGCGTGCCAAACTGGGTGAGGAAGTCGTCCTCTGCGGCCCGGACGGGCTGGAATACCTCGGCACGGTCACGGCCATCGAGCCGGGGCGGGTGGAGTTTTCCGTCACCGACGGCACGACCAGCAAGGCCGAGCCGGACTGCGCCGTAACGTTGTTTGCGGGCTACCCCAAGGCGGGCAAATTGGAAGAAGTCATCCGCCACAGCGTCGAGCTGGGTGTGACTGAAGTTGTACCGTTTTTCAGCCGATACTGCGTAGCAGCGCCCAAAAAAGAGGATGTGAAGTGCGAGCGTTACAACCGCATTGCCGCCGAAGCCGCCAAGCAGGCGGGCCGCGCAATGCTGCCCCATGTGGCGATGCCGCTGCCGGATTTTGGTGCGGTATGCAAGGCATTTGCGGATTTTGACCTTGTGCTGTTCTTCTACGAGGGCGGCGGTGCGCCGCTGCGGGAGATCCTGCACCCCAGCCGATACAAGCGCATTGCCATCGTCACCGGGAGCGAAGGCGGTTTTTCCGTCGAGGAGGCCGCCGCTGCGAAAGCTGCCGGGGCCGTGACGGTAGGCTTAGGCCCGCGCATCCTGCGATGCGAGACCGCGCCCCTGGCCGCGCTGACAGCGACGATGCTGCTGACGGGGAATTTGGAGTAACCACAAACCATAGTATGTAAAAACAAAGAGGAGCGTCACCCGCATGTGGGTAACGCTCCTCTTTGTGTTATTATTGCCCTTGTAGGGGCCGGGCATGCCCGGCCCGCAGGTGAAAGGCTAACGGACACTAATGGGAAACCCGCGGGCCGCACATGTGCGGCCCCTACAGCTCTGCTATTTCGCCTTCACATACGCCCCAAACGCATTCGGCACGGGGTATACCTCGGCCAAGTCCTCGGCGGCTGCCCAGACATAGCCGTCGGGCAGCTCACACGCTTTCGCCGTGCCTTTCCACCCGCCAAGTTCCCAAACCTTGTGCGTAAATACGTGCTTTGCGGGCGGCAGCGGCGCGGCCAGCGCGGCCTGCACGCCCAGTTTCGCCAGCGCAGCGCACAGTTCGTCCTTTGTCAGCGCCTCTTCCCACGCCGCGGGCTGCCACAATCCGGCCAGCAGGCCGTGGGTGGGCCGCCGCTGTAATAGTAACCCACGCTCGCTTTCAATCAGCGCCACCGTCACCGGCACTTTGCTCTTGGCCTTGGGCGCGGGCTTCACGGGCAGTTCCGCCGCGCGGCCCGCCGCATACCCCTGGCACAGGTCGGCCAGCGGGCATTCCCCGCACCGGGGCGTACCGGGCACGCAGACCAGCGCGCCCAGCTCCATCAGGGCCTCGTTGTAGGGGCCGGGTGTGGCTTTGGGCATCTGCGCCAAAACCCGCTCTGTAAACAGCCGCTTCGTCGCCGGGTTCATCACGTCGGCGTCGTCGTTGTACAGCCGCGCAAAGACGCGCAGGACATTCCCATCCACCGCAGGGGCGGGGATGCCAAAGGCAATGCTCGCCACCGCGCCCGCCGTGTAGTCGCCGATGCCCGGCAGGCTGCGCAGGGCGTCGTAGTCGGCGGGCAGGTCGCCGCCGTACTGCTCGCAGACGATGCGGGCGGCTTTCTGCATATTGTTGACGCGGTTGTAATAGCCAAGGCCCTGCCACAGCTTGCGCAAGGCGTCCGGCTCACAGGCCGCCAGGGCGGCAGGGTCCGGCAAAGCCGCGATAAAACGTTCATAATAGGGTATCGCCGCTGCCACGCGGGTCTGCTGCAGCATAATTTCGCTGACCCAGATGTGGTACGCAGAAGGCTCCTGCCGGAAAGGCAGGAGCCTCTTGTTTGCGTTAAACCATTGCAGCAGCGGTGCGGCAATGGGCTCCATCAAAAACCACCGCAGGTGCGGGGGAAGGGGATGACGTCGCGGATGTTGGGGATGCCGGTGACGTACATCAGCAGGCGCTCAAAGCCCAGGCCGTAACCGGCGTGCTTGACACTGCCATAACGGCGCAGGTCAAGATACCAGTCGTAGTCGGCGGTATTCAGGCCCAGTTCCTTCATGCGGGCTTCCAGCACGTCCAGGCGCTCCTCACGCTGGGAGCCGCCGATCAGCTCACCGATGCCGGGCACCAGCATATCGGCTGCAGCAACAGTCTTGCCGTCCTCGTTCTGGCGCATATAGAACGCCTTGATTTCCTTCGGGTAGTCGGTGACGAACACCGGCTTCTTGAAGATCTGCTCGGTCAGGTAGCGCTCGTGCTCGGTCTGCAGATCGGTACCCCACTCGACTTTGTACTGGAAGTTGTCGTTGTTCTTCTTCAGCAGCTCGATGGCGTCGGTGTAGGTCACGCGGGCAAAGTCGCTGCTGGCAACCAGTTCCAGGCGCTCGATGAGACCCTTGTCAAAGAACTGGTTGAAGAAGGCCAGCTCGTCGGGGCAGTTGTCCAGCAGGTAGCGGATGACGTAGCGGGTCATGGCCTCGGCGGTCTCCAGGTAGGTGTTCAGGTCGGCGAAAGCCATCTCCGGCTCGATCATCCAGAACTCGGCGGCGTGGCGGGTGTCGTAGCTCTTCTCGGCGCGGAAGGTAGGGCCGAAGGTGTAGACGTTGCCCAGGGCCATCGCCATGGCCTCGGCCTCCAGCTGGCCGGAGACGGTCAGGTTGACCGGGCGCTTGAAGAAGTCCTTCGTGTAATCAACGCCGCCCTCGTCGTTGCGGGGGATATCGTTGAGATCGAGGGTCGTGACCTGGAACATCTCACCGGCGCCCTCGCAGTCAGAGCCGGTAAAAATCGGTGTATGCACGTAGGTAAAGCCGTGCTCATGGAAAAACTGGTGCAGGGCAAACGCCGCCTGGCCGCGCACGCGGAACGCCGCGTTGAAGGTGTTGGTGCGGGGGCGCAGGTGGGTCATGGTGCGCAGGTAATCCATGCCCATTTTCTTTTTCTGCAGCGGATAATCACCGCCGCAGGGGCCAAGCACCGTGATCTCGTCTGCGTTGATCTCAAAGGGTTGCTTGGCGCCCGGGGTCACGACCAGCGTGCCGGTGACCTCAAAGCTCGTGTACAGGCCGCACTTGGCGATCTCGGCATAGTTGGCGAGCTTGTCAGCCTGGAAAACGATCTGGACGGGCTTATAGCAGCTGCCGTCGGACAGCGAGATAAAGCCGATATTTTTAGAATCGCGCACGGTTTTTGCCCAGCCGCAGACAGTGACCTTGGTACCGTCTGCGGGGGTGGCCTTGTACAGCGATGCAAGTTCCGTTCTCTGCATGGATAGTCCACTCCTCTTTATACGATGAATATAGCTATTGTAGCAGGTATTTTATAAAAAGTAAAGAGGGGACTATGGCAAACGTTGCTCTTGCCGCCTTTGCTTTATCTCTCACCCCACCGCCTTCACCAGTCCTTCCGCTGCATACCTTCCCGCTCGCAGCGCTTCGTCCAGCGTGTTCGCGTGGCCGCCTATTTCTATCAAAAGGCTGCCGGTCGTCAGGTCTTGGTTATAAAACCTGTACCCACACAGCACCGGCCTTGTCAGCCCGGGATACGCACCCTCCATGGCTGCCTCCCACGCGGCGGCAAAGCGCAGGTTCAGCCGCCAGTTGGGCAGGGCGGCGCTGCCGCCGTTGTCACACCCGGCAATGACCATGACCTGCGCCGTGCTCTCGCCGTCAATTTCACACACCGGCTTCACCCGCGTGCCGTCGCTGTCCTCAATGGCATCGCGGTGGACGTCCAGCACGATTTTGATGGACGGATACCGTGCCAGATAGTCCTGCACGCCCGCGCGGCTGCGCTGGTAGCTGCTGGTGTAGCCGGGCGCGTCGTAGAGCGTTGTATCGTGCAGGGTGTTTATGCCCGCCGCGTTTAGCACCCGGGCCATCTCGGCCCCCACGGCCACCATGTTCAGCGCGGTATTTTTGCTGCGGGCCGTGTAATTTTCGTCAAACACCGGGTCGGGCCAGGTCTGGTAGCTCTCGGTAGCGTGGGTGTGCATGATGAGAATTTGCGGCTCACCGCTGTTTTTCTCGATGGCAAAGGGCAGGCTCTGGGTCGTCACGGCAGCGCGCAGGTCGGCGTCGGGGTGCTCGGTGCTGTTTTTGATGCTGCCCGCCGCCAGCTGCACATAGCCGTCGCCGCTGCCCTGTTTGAGGGTCACGCTGCGGATGCGCCCGGCAGATTCTGATTTCGGCAGCTCCGGCACGGCGCTGGGCAGGGGCGTGGCCGTGGGTCCGGGCGTCGGTTCTGCGGTGGGGGCCTGTGTCGGGGCAAGGGAGGGCGTCACCGTGGGCAACGGCGTCGGTCGGCGATCGGGCCGCTGGGGTTTGTAGACGGTCTGGGCAGCGTCGGCGGGCCAGCTGACGGCAGCTGCCGCGCCGGGGTCCTGCAAAAAAAGTGCACCGCGGATAAGCCATGCCCATCCGGGGCAAGCCGCACAGGCCGCCGCCACGGCCAGCACACCGCCCGCAAACACGGCCCCGCACAGGGCCGCAGCGGCCCAACGGCGCAGCTTTCCCATGGCACACACCCCCTCTGTACCAGAAATTTATGCGGAATTTTTGCTTTCTATGAAGTTTTTTTCAAAAAACACTTGCAACTTTCGGAAAAGTATGGTAGGATAACTTGTACTGTTATGGGGAACCAAGGAGGTGGAACGAATGCCTAATATTAAATCGCAGAAGGATCGCGTTGTTCAGGCCAAGAAAGAGGCTCTGCACAACAAGACCATCAAGTCCAACCTGAAAACAGTGGTCAAGAAGGCAAACGCTGCCATCGACAGCAATGCTGCTGACAAGGAGACCGTCGTTAAGGTCGCTGTCTCTGCCATCGACTCTGCTAAGAGCAAGGGTGTCATCCATAAGAACACCGCTGCCCGCAAGATCAGCCGCATGGCTAAGCGCGCCAACAAGGCTGCCGCTCAGTAATTGATCGCATGAACAATGCCCGCCGTAGAAATACGGCGGGCATTTTCATTTATTAAATGTGTGTAGAGGAGAGATTTATCCCTCCCGGGAACCTTGTTGCAGGCACGCGGCAAAAACAACATCACTGGGTAGGGGCGGCATATATGCCGCCCGCAGGCGGCCATCTGCCGCACACGCGCGGGCCGCATATATGCGGCCCCTACAACTCTGCTGCGATTTAACATCGTAATCATAGCGCACGCTGTGGGAGGGATAAATCCTTCCCCTACTTTTTTGTGGTCATACTTCCTGCTCCATCAGCAGTCGTTTCAGCGGCATGATGGCCGCCGGTTCGGCGCTGAAGGTGCGCACACCGAGCTTCAAATACGCGGGCATGGCGCTGACGGCAGCCACGGTGATGCCACATAAGTACACCTGCATCCTGCGGGCCTGGGCTTCCTCCAGAATATGCTGCACTAGCCGCAGTACGGCGGGGTTTGCCAGCTGCCTGATGGCAGCGGTGGGGTCCTGCACAAGGCCCAGCGTGTAGCGGGTCAGGTCCTCGATATCCACGGCCAGCAGCTGCGCACCGTGGTCCATCAGGTCGCCCGCCATCAGGGCGGCACTAGGCATATCCACCACGCAGCCCATCGTCAGTGGGCCGGTCTCGCAGCCCGCTTCCAGCAGCTCATCGCGGCAGTCCTGCACCTCGCGCAGACAGTCGTCCCAGTCGCTCACGTCGGTGATCATCGGGAATACCACCCGCAGATCGCCGTCCGGGGCAGCCTGCAGCATGGCCTTGATCTGCGGCTTGAACAGCCGGTGGCCTTTCATACAAGCCTGCATCTCCCCGGTCCAGGGGGCGTCGTCGTCGGCGCGGGTATCGCAGCTGCGCACCAGCAGGGGGACGCCCTCGGCGTTTTTCAGCAGCTCGCGCAGGCGGGTGGTCTGTGTGGCCGTGCTCTGGTCATACAACAGCGCCGTCTCGGTGCGCACAATGCCCACGCCCGCCGCGCCGTGGGTGTGGGGCAGGTCGTTATCGCTCAGGTTGCAGGTAGGCATTAAGCGGAACGCCGTGCCGTTTTTCGTCAGGCAGGGCAGGGTATCCGCCGGGTCGGGCGGTGCGCCGTGCAGGCGGCTCAGGGCGATTTTACAGTCAGCCTGGGCGATCTGTGCGCCGTCCGGCTCCACGACCAGCGTGCCGCTGTCGGCGTCCAGAATAGCCCGCCGCCCGGCCGCCATGGCAGAAGCACCCTCGCCCAGCTGCACCACGGCGGGGATGCCCATGCTGCGCGCCATAATGGCGGCGTGGCTGACCGTGCTGTCCTTGTCGCTGGCAAGGCCCAGCACCATGCGGCGATCCAGGCTGAACAAATCGCTGGGGAAGAACCGGTCGGCCACCAGAATGCTGGGCCGCTTTAGATGCAGGCGGCGGCGCGGGCGGCCATCCAGGATATCCACCACGCGGCGGCAGACATCGCAGACATCGACGCTGCGCTCCCGGATGTACTCATCATCGACATTTTTTAAGCGGTTGGCGAAAATCTGCTCGGCGCGTTCCACGGCGGCGGCACCGCCTGCACCGGCGGCTATGTAATCGCCGATTTCGTTGGTAAAGGATTCATCCTCCAACAGCGCGATTTGGAAAAGCAGGATATCCGCGTCGGGGCCTTTGGCGCGCTGGCTCAAACGGCGCAGTTCGTCCTTGGCCAGCACAACGGCCACATCGTAGAGTGCGCGTTCCCGGAAGGGGTCGCATACGATGCGGTGCAGGCCGGTGGTTCCGTGGTCGATCTGTTCGACCGGGCCGACCACAATGCCGGGCGACGCCGGCACGCCGGTGTAGGTGTGCATAGAGTAGGCCTCCTTTATTGAATTTCCTTACAAAATCGGCATCTCGCCCAGCACTTTGCTGACGAGGGCGGTCACAAACTCCTCGGGCACGGCGGCGGCGATAGCACGTTCGGTCACAAGGGTGTTCTCATTACCATCCAGCAGGGCGGGGAAGCGGTCTGCCGGGTCCTTGTCAAAGCTGCCCATAAACGTTGCGGCCAGCAGCTTGGGCGTGTAGGCTATGTCCTCGGGCACACCGACGCGCTCGGCGGCCAGCTCCAGCGGAGCCAGCGCACCGCGGGTGGGGGCGCTGGGGTTCGGCGCGTAGGGCGCAGGGTAGTTGGCTCGCTGGCGGGCGTTCTTCTCGACCAGATCGATTTCCGGGGCGCGGGCACAGACCTCAGCGAGCTTTTTCTGGTAGTATTCGGCAAAGTGCGCCAGGTATTCCTCATTGTCGGGCAGGATGGCGTAGGCCGTGCCGCCGCAGCGGCCAAACAGCCGCATTGTGTCAAAGTAGCCCAGGGCAATGTTCCGCGCCGCGCGGGCCGGTGCAAAGTCCAGCGTCGGGCCTAAGTTCCAATGGCTGCGCACAATGCGGGTGGGCAGGCCGGTGGTGTTGGGCTTTACGATGCCGATGCCGTCCACATCGACGCCCAGCAGTTCCGCCGCGCCCATCTTGGCAGCCAGGTCCAGCGGCATATTGTCGCGCCAGCCGCCGTCAATGTACTTCACGCCGTCGATTTCCCGCGGGCGCAGGGCAGGGAAGCAGGCGCTGGACGCCAGCATATAGTCTTTCAGCTGGCCCAGGGGGATATCCTCAATGGGGCACTGCACGCTGCGCAGGCTGCCCAGTTCGGTCATGACAAGGCCAAAGTGGATGGGGGATGTGCGCACGGCATCCTCGTCGATGAGGCGGTCAATGGTCTCGGTCAGCGGTTCCACGTTCAGCCCGCCGCTGCGGATGATATCCAGGAAGAAAGGGCGCAGTTCGTCCGGCTTGAGCGTTTCGGGAATTTCCAGCACGTCATGAATCTCCAGCCCGCGCCACAGATCCTCGGCCTCCTGAATTTTGCCCATTGTGAAAAGACAGCCGTTCAGCGTACCGACGCTGGCACCGGTGATGATATCTGGCGTCCAGTCCAGCGCCTGCAAGGCACGCCAGACGCCGATCTGGTAGCTGCCCTTGGCCCCACCGCCAGCCAGCACCAGGGCGCGTTTTCCGGTATGTTCCATCTTGTTTTTCCCTCCCGGTCATGGTTTTTCCTCATTATAGCATCTTCTGTGCAAAGTTGCCATAGCAAACCGCGTCACAATCTGCGGTTTTTGTATGGAATTTTTGTGTTTTGCCAGGGGTTGCAACGGAAGGGGAAAAGGAGTAAACTGAAAAGTAAGTTCGTGGGGGAAGGATTTATCCCTCCCGGCTCGTTTGCCGCTGCTGCGGCGCTAAACCACGGCAGAGATGTAGGGGCCGCATATATGCGGCCCGCAAGTTTCCCATTATCGGCCCTCTGCCGGAAAGCCGCGGGCGGCATATATGCCGCCCCTACATGGCAGCGCTGTTTTTTCGGGCATCTACCCGCCAGTCCCCGGGAGGGATAAATCCCTCCCTGCAAAACAAGAGGAGCAAATTTCTATGTCTACCAAACCCATCTTAGTTGTCATGGCTGCCGGAATGGGCAGCCGCTACGGCGGATTGAAGCAGATCGACCCGGTCGGGCCGTCGGGCGAGGCCATCCTGGATTACAGCCTGTACGATGCCCGCCGCGCCGGGTTCAAGACCGTCGTGTTCATCATCAAGCATGAGATCGAGCAGGCCTTCAAGGAGGCCGTCGGTGCCCGCGCCCTGCGCGCCGGGTTCGAGGTCCGCTATGCCTACCAGCAGCTGGACAAACTGCCCGCAGGCTTCACCGTGCCGGAAGGCCGCGTCAAGCCCTGGGGCACGGCCCACGCCATCCTGGTGGCCGAGGAAGCCATCGGCGACGCGCCGTTCGCGGTCATCAACGCCGACGACTACTACGGTCCGCAGGGCTTTAAGCTCATCTATGACTACCTGAGCACCCACGCCGACGGCGACCGCTACGCCTGGGCCATGGTGGGCTTTCTGCTGGGCAACACGGTCAGCGCCAACGGCAGCGTCAGCCGCGGTGTCTGCGTGACCGATGCCGACCACAATCTGGTCAGCGTGACCGAGCGCACCTGCATCGCCCCCTACGACGGCGGCATCCATTACAGCGAGGACGGCGGCAGCACCTGGACCGACCTGCCTGCCGACAGCGTTGTATCAATGAACCTGTGGGGCTTCACCCCCGCCTATGTGCAGGAGGCCAAGGCCGGGTTTGCGGCGTTTTTGAAGGAAAGCCTGCCCGTCAACCCGATGAAGTGCGAATATTACCTGCCCACCGTCGTGACCGGCGCATTGGAGCGCGGTGAGGCGGACGTCCACGTCCTGACCAGCGCCGACAAATGGCACGGCATAACCTACCGCGAGGATAAACCTGAGCTGGTAGCCGCGCTGAAAAAGATGAGCGAGGACGGGCTGTACCCGGTGGATAAATTGTTCTAAAATGACACAAAAATGCGGCCTCCCGCGCGGAGACCGCATTTTTGTGTTGCAGAGACGGGATAATTTTTCCCCCACGGCATTATCCCTTTCCCCCAAACGAGCCTTCACGCTTCAGCACCGTATACATCACCAGGCAAACGATAACCGACAGCAGCGAGCCGCAGGCCGTCGCCAGGCCCATGGGCAGCAGGTTATCCGGGAAGAGCTTCGACGTCAGGTACGCCCCCGGCACGCGAACGAGCACGATGGACAAAATGCTATGGATGAACGACAGTTCGCTGCGGCCATAGGCGCAGAAATACCCGCTGAAACTGAAATGCACCCCCGCAAAGAAGCAGTCGAAAATATACCCGCGCAGATACCACGCGCCCGCCGCAATGACGGCGGCGTCGGCGGTGAACAGCCCCACGACATTCGGCGCGATGAACTGCACCAGCACGGCCGCCACTGCACCAAAGCCCAGCGTAATGCCGATGCCGTACCGCAGCGTAGCCGATGCACGGTCGTGGCGGCCTGCGCCGACTTCCTGTGCGCCCAGCGCCGACACGGTGGAGAGCATCGACGACGGCACCAGGAACACAAAGCTGATGAACTTTTCCACCACGCCCACAGCAGCTGCGTCCGTCAGGCCGCGCCGATTGGCAATGACGGTAATGATCAAAAACGAAATCTGGATCAAGCCATCCTGCATGGCCACCGGTACGCCGACGCGCAGGATGCGCCCGATGATGGCACGCCGGGGGCGGAAGTCGCTTTTCTGCAGCTGCACGCGGTCCAGCCCGCGCTTTAAGATTGCCGTCAGCGAGACCACGACGCTGATGGCCTGGGACAGCGTTGTGCCCAGCGCCGCGCCCACAGGCCCCATGCCCAGCGCCCCCATAAAGACGAGGTCGAGCACGATGTTGGCCACGCAGGCCACTGCGATAAAGTACATCGGGCTTTTAGAGTCTCCCAGCCCGCGGTAGATGGCCGCAATGATGTTGTACGCCGTGATGCAGGGGATGCCGATAAAACAGATGGTCAGGTACGCCCGGGTGCCCGCAACGGCCTCGGCCGGGGTGGACATGATGGCCGTGATGGGTCCCACCAGCCCCGCCAGCAGCGCCGCCAGCGCCGCCGAGAGCACCAGGAACAACACTGCGCCGTTGCCGATGGTGCTGCCCGCGCGGCGGTTTTCGCCCGCACCGACGGCGTGGCCGATGCCCACCGTGATACCCATAGCCAGCCCCACCAGCATGACCGTGACCATGTGCATGACCTGGCTGCCGATGGACACCGCCGTCGTGCCCGCCACACCGTCAAATTGGCCGATGATGAGCAGGTCCGCCATGCCGTAAAGCGTCTGCAAAAAGTAGGAGAGCAGGTACGGCAGCGAGAACCGCAGTACATTTTTTAGTACACTCTCCCCGGCAAAGGTGTTTTGCATAGGGGATTACCCTCTTTTCTGATTTAAAGTGCTAATATAGTAAACCGCATTCGGGGCCGCTTGTCAAGTCGGGGCAGAGCCGGGCGGCATCACATTTCCGGCAAAAAGCGGCGCAAAAATCCAGGAATATTTTACAAATTGCAGTGTTGTATTTGCCCGCCGCGTCGGGTATAATAGAATCAGCAAATCATCCATTTCTGTATGCGTTTCCAAAACTCGCGCATCTGTGCAGTTTTTATGTAAAGGAGAACCCATTATGATGAAGAAATCTACCTTCGGTGCCGTTCTGGCCTTCCTGTTTGCCGCTGCCGGTGCGCTGACCGCCGCCGCGCTGTACCTGTACCACCGCGAGAAGGAGCTGGACGAGTACGAGCGCCTGCTGTTCAGCGACGATTACGATGATTTTGGCGACGAGTACGACGAGGACGACGAGGACACCACCACCTACGAGAAGATCCCCGACGCACCGACGGAGGAGTAATTTCCTTCCCGCGCAAAACACCTTCCGGCCGGGCGCTGGCGGCGTCCGGTCTTTTGGTAATGGAGAATATGAATTATGCGTAAACTGCTGCTTTGGCTGGTGATGGTCGCCATGATGGTTGCCGCGATCCTGGGCGGAACAGCGGCATTCCTGTACAGCCGCACCGGCGAGGACGCCCTCCCGCAGGAGCCTGTGCAATTCGGCGATATCACGCTGGAATCCAACGGCTGGGACTGGATTGTCCCGGTGCTGGGTGACAAAGTCACAAAAACATACGAAAGCCCCACAAATTTGACCGTGCAGAAACTGGGCACTTTCACCGATACCATCCCCCAGCTGATGCTGCCCGCATGGGTCACATCGGCCACGGTGCAGATTACCGCGCCCGACGGCACGGCCTGGAGCGGCGATAAATCCAGCTGCAACACCTATACCTATGCCCAGAACGGTGATTATCAGATCATCGTAACGGCTTACCACAACGACGCCGACGCCCCCGGCGACCCGGCGGGCTGGTACGCCTACCGCGCCGGGTTCACGATGGCCATGAACCCCAAAGTGACCCTGAGCACCGAGCGTGCGGCCCAGGGCAGCATCGTTGCCATCCAGCTGTCCGGCATTCTGGACGGCGAGCCCAGCGTCGAAAGCGACCTGGGCACGGTCTGGTTCCGCAAGACGTCCAGCGGGTACATGGGCTACCTGCCCGTGACCTACAACGCCGAGGGCGGTGACCACACGCTGCACCTGACCTGCGGCACGCTGGAAAAAGATATCACCCTCACCGTGACCCGCACGATGTACGATACCCAGGCTGTCCCTGTCGAGGAGGACGTGGGCGGCGGCGAGGAATTCCGCAATGCCATCTGGCCGCTTTACACCACCGGCAGTTCTGCCAAGCTGTGGACCGGTCGCTTTGAGGCCCCCAGCGCGGGCGCTGTCACGATGGAATACGGCACGACCCAGATGGTGGACGGCCAGCGCAGCGGCCAGGCCACCGGCCTGACCTACGACGCCCCAGACGGCGAGACCGTCACCGCGCCCCAGGCGGGCAACGTGGTCTTTGCGGGCACGCTGACCCTGACCGGCGGCACGGTGGTCATCGATCACGGCTGCGGCGTCAAGAGCTACCTCTACGGCCTGGAAACCGTGGATGTGGAGCGCGGGCAGTCGGTTTCCACCGGCGACCCGCTGGGCACTGCCGGGCCGACCCACAATTTGATTTATGAGCTGCGCATTGGCAGCAAATCCACCGACCCGCAGATCGCCCTGAACGGCAACAGTGGTCTGCAATTCAGAGAGTCGGAATAAATATTATACGGCGGGCCCCACATGAAGGGCAAACGACCACCCGCCCAAAAGCTGCGGGGCGTCGAGGATACCGCCCCTTACATCCTAGGGAATCGAGTTATTAGAAGAGTGGGAGAAACCATGGAAGAAGAGAAGAACACCGCGGCTGCCGTGGATTGGGAGGAAGCACCCAACCTGAAGCACCGCAAACGCAGCCGCAAAAAGGAACCGGCCGCCAATGCCCCCAGGCCCGCCGAGACGGCTGTCCCTGCGGCTGACTCGGCCCCGGCTGCCGAACCTGACACGGCATCCGATACCCCCGAGCAGCCCGAACCCGCCGAACTGGCGGAGACCCCCGCTGCCCCGGAGACCGTAGGGCGGGATGTCCCCATTCCGCCGCAGCCTGCCGACGCCCCAGCGGAAGAAGCTGCACCTGCGGATGTCCCCGAAGATACGCCCGAGGCATCTGCGAAGTCTGCCGATCCAGCCGAAGCCGAATTCGCCCCTGCTGAACCGGACGATGCTCCCACCGAAGAAGAATCTGCCAGCGTCCCAGACGCTGACGATGCTCCTGCCGACGAGAACGTGAGCGATGACACCCCCGCCGACGAGGCCAAGGACACCCCCGCCGACGAGGCCAAGGACACCCCTGCGGACGACATCGACCCCGACGACACCCCCGAAGAGAAAGCGCGTGCTGCCACCATTTCCCGCACGGCGCAGCTCTCGATTTCCCAGATCATGGCCGGGTTGGATGAGAACATTCCCGACGTCCCGGCAGAGGAAAACGCAGCCCCCGCGCCGGACGCTGACGACACCTCCGACGAGGACGACGAGCCCGACGACACCATCCCGCAAAAGCTGGGCCGCGCCGGGTTCGGCATGATCAAATGGCTGCTGCTGGTCATCATCTTTGTGCTCATCATCGCAGGGGCGGGCGTAGCCTGGCTCTACCGCAGCGCCACGCCCGATATGCTCCCCACCATCAAGGCGACCTTCGACGGACAGGAGATAAGCCCCACGGCGTACAGCTGGCACGTCCCGGTTGTGGGCAACCTGTTTAAGCGCACCTACGCCGAAACCTTGAGCTCCGCACCCTATGTGCTGGACACGCCGGTCTCCGGCGCGTCGCCCGATGTGGTCGTCACTCCGTCCGGCTACACGGCCACGCTGACCGTCACCGATGCCGACAAGAACACCCTGTACGACGGCGGCGTCACCGGCTTCCGCAGTTATCTGTTTGAAGAAAACGGCACCTACGACGCCAAGCTCGTCGTCAAGGTCGATGGAAGCTCGTCCGACCGCGATTCCAGCGTCACCGGTACCGAGACCTGGCAGTTCCAGTTCACGGTCAACATCAAGCCCACCATGCAGCTCTGCACGCCGTCCGTGCAGCAGGGCAGCGTGGCGGCGGTGCGCGTCGGCCCGACGCTGAGCGGCGAAGCCCCCGCCATCAAAACGGCCTTGCAGACCCCCGGCTTTGTCCAGGCGGCCAACGGCTGGATCTGCTATCTGCCCATTCCCTGGAACGAGAGCACCGGCAACGTGACCCTGACCGTCACCGCCGACGGCTACACCGAGGATATGACGCTGTCCATCCGCGCGGCGTCCTACACCTATAAGGATTACAGCAAAACTTCCCAGATGATCTCGCCCTACATCGGCGAGAGCGACGCCCCCGCCGCCGTCACCAAGGTGCTTTCCACCACGGATGACAGCATCGAGTGGGCCGTGGGCGGTTTTGTGCAGCCGTTCCTGGATTCCTTCGATACACCGCTAATTTACGGTATGACCGAGTACGCAGGCCGCGCCCGCAGCGAACGCAGCACCAACTACGGCTACGGCGGCCGCACCGCGACAAATGTCGTCATCAAGCCGAAGAAGTCCAACGATTCGATGATCGTGCCCGCCAGCGGCCGCGTGCTGCTGGCCGAGGACCTGGGCGGCATCTACGGCAATACCGTCGTTATCGAGCACGGCGCCGGCCTCAAGAGCATCTTCTACGGCCTGGGTGCGCTGAACGTCAAGGCTGGCGAGAACGTCAAGCAAGGCCAGCTTTTGGGCGTTTGCAGTAAGACCGTCGTCGCCGAAATGCGCATCGGCACCGTACCCATCAACCCGCTGCTTGTCTGGCGCGGGCAATGCGATGGGTTGAAAAATTACTGATATTGTATAACGGCACCCGCTGAAAACGGCGGGTGCTGTTTTTTTGTTGTACAAGGCTTCCCCCCGAGGGGGAAGCCTTAGGCAATTCACACCTCCCGCCGCCCCGGCATACTATATCCCAAAACCAACCGAGGTGAGCGCTTATGCCGAAAACATTTTGCGTGGTGGGGCACGATGCCCGCCAGCAGGCAGCGGCCCATGTGCTGCGCCGTGCGGGCTACGGCGTGACCGCAGCCGACAATGCCGCCGCAGCCGATTACATCTTATTGCCCATGTCCCAGGGCCGCGTCAGCGACGAAGTTGCCCGCGCCTTGCAGGGGGCCGGGCAGGGCACATGGATTTTTGCGGGCCGTCCCGGTATGCCGGTGCGCACCGCCGTGCGGCAGGCCAATCTGCCGCTGGTGGATTACTTCCTGCGGCCCGAGCTGGAATCTCTGAACGCCGTGCCCACCGCCGAAGGCTGCCTGGAACTGCTGCTGCGCCTGCGCCAGCGCACGATCTGGGAGAGCGACTTTCTTGTGCTGGGCTATGGCCGGGTAGGCCGCGCCGTGGCCCGGCGGCTGGGACTTCTGGGCGGGCGCGTCACTGTGGCTGCCCGCAGTGCCGAGCAGCGCGCCAACGCCCGGTGTGCGGGCTGC